>Ga0209382_10000573_pt1 | contig 60203 bp, 53 predicted proteins | sample SoiMetdeltSBSDD5_FD_187599 | JGI IMG/M metagenome (GOLD analysis project Ga0209382, IMG submission 187599) | Bulk soil microbial communities from a Populus tree surrounding site in Tennessee, USA - Soil MetaG P. deltoides SBSDD5 (SPAdes) (version 2) | ecosystem: Environmental > Terrestrial >...
CGAAACGACACGGCAGCTTGCGCCCGGTCGCAATCATCCAGCCGCCGAGGTTCGCAGTGGCCGAGCCAGTAGCGGGATCTTCGAGCACCGCGCCGCCGCTGGGGAAGAAGAAGCGCGACAGCAGCCGTCCCGACTGCGGCAGCTCGGCGAAGACGTACGCCATGCTGTGGCCGTCTTCGCTCAACACGCCGGCGAATGTGGCGGCATCCGGTCGAATACTGCGCACAGCGCGCTCGCTGGCCAGCGGTATCACGAGCTGTTCCTTGCCGGCCTTGACCCAGAGCGCCTCGGCGCCGATGTCGGTTTCCGCCAGCCCCAGCATCTTCGCGAGCGTGCCGCGCGACGCTTCGCATTCGCGCCAGGTCGGTGCATTGGCCTGCAGGGTCCAGCGGTCGCCGTCGGCGCGCACCGGAATGATGCCAGCCTGCATTTCGAGCTTGAGATCATTGCCACCGAGCCCGAGAGCGCGGCACACATGAGCAGTGCCCAGCGTGGGATGGCCCGCGAACGGCATCTCATAGCTCGGCGTGAAAATCCGGACGTGCGCCGTGGCACGCGAGGAGGGGAGTACGAAGGTCGTCTCCGAGAGATTGAACTGACGCGCGAGCGCCTGCATGGTCGCGGTATCGAGCGCCGCGGCGCTCTCGAACACGCACAGCGGGTTGCCCGTGAGCGGCCCGCGATTCTGGGTGAACACGTTGACGATTCGAAATGCGAGCTCGCGCATGGCGCCTCTCCGGTACAAGTGACGCCATTCTAGTGAGAGGGCGGACTGCGCCAAGGCACAGTCCAGCGCGGCACGGACAGCACAGCTCTTATTTGTTGAATGCCGGCGCAATCGGCGCCAGCCGCTCCTCGATCATGCGCTGTGCCGCCTGAAAATCGACGGCGCCGAGAGTGCTCACGTTGCGGGTGAGCTGCGCCAGGATCTTGTTCTGGATGCGACCGCGCTCCATCGCGACGACGTACGGGATCTCGTCGTGGAACATCACCATCGAGTAGCGCGGCACGAAGCGTTGCGGAAAGCGCCGCTCGAGCTCCAGCGACAGCGCACGCTGCAGATGGAATTGCGGATCTCGCACCGTGTCGCGCATCTCGAGATAGTTCTCGATGGCCATGTCGGCGATCGCGTTCGTGTGCGGCCGGCGTTCCTGCTCGAACCGGCGGAACACGGCGGTCCAATCGGCAGTCGTGTCGAGCATCGCGAGCAACTCGCGACAATCTTCGAATGCGCAGTTCATGCCCTGGCCATGGAACGGCGTGATCGCATGCGCGGCGTCGCCGATCAGCAGCAGGCGATCATCGACCGACCATCGTTCGCAGCGCACCGTGCCCATGATGCCGGTCGGATGCAGCAGGAATTCGTCGGTCAGCGCCGGCAACAGCGCGCAGACGTCCGGGAAGTAGCGGCGGAAGAATTGCGCGATGCGCGGCGGCTCGGTGAGCGACGCGAAGCTTTCTTCGCCTTGATGCGGCAGGAACAGCGTGACCGTGAAGCTGCCGTCGAGATTCGGCAGCGCGATGAGCATGAAGCCGCCGCGTGGCCAGACATGCAGCGCATGCTTCTCGATGCGATGAGTGCCGCCGGCGCCGGCCGGCAGGCGCAATTCCTTGTAGCCGTGCTTGAGCAGCTCTTCGGAGGCGAGCACTTCCAGGTCGCTCACCAGCGCCCGTCGAACCACCGAGCCCGCGCCGTCTGCCGCGATCACGCGCTTCAACGGACATTCTTCGAGACGGCCAGAGGCTTCGTCGCGCAACACCAGGCTCTGATGACGGATGTCGGCGCCGACCGCAGCAGTGCGAAAGCGAATGTCGACGCCAGCGCGCTCGGCGGCGTCGATGAGAATGCGGTTGAGGTCGGGACGCGAGACGGAATAGATCACCTCGTGCTCGCCCTGTCCGTAGGGCGCGAAGGTCAGCGCGCCGTCGATGGCGTGCAGCATCCGTCCCGGCATTGGAATGAGCAGCGGACGCACGCGATCCATGACACCCGCCAGCTCCAGCGCACGGATGCCGCGCGCTGCAAGTGCGAGATTGATCGAGCGTCCCGCGGGAATCTCGGAATGCCGCATGTCCGGCAGCCGCTCGAAGATGCGCACCGGATGACCCCGACGCGCAAGCAGCGTTGCGAGCAGCGTGCCCGCAAGGCCGCCGCCAACGATCGTCATCGGTTCGCGCCGTTCCTGAGTCACGGCGTTCACCGCAGCAACCGTCCGAGCGTCGCCGCGAACTCCCAGACCTCGACGAACGTGTTGTAGAGCGGCACCGGCGCCACGCGAATCACGTCGGGCTCGCGCCAGTCGCCCGTGAATCCGGCAGCGGCGAGCGCATCGAACACCTTGTGCGCTTCCGCAGGCGACCGCCGTAGACGCAGCGAGAGCTGACAGCCTCGCGCTTCCGGGTCCGATGGCGTGAGGATCGTCACGGCATCGGCGACCTGCGCGCGCAGTAGCGACTCCAGGTATCCGGTCAGCCGCAGCGACTTGGCGCGCAGTGCCGGCAGCCCGGCGGCATCAAACAACGGCAGCGATGCCAGCAGCGGCGCCGCGGCGAGAATCGGCAGATTGGAAATCTGCCAGCCCTCGGCGCCCGGCAGCGGACGGAAATCGTGCGGCATCTGGAAGCGGCTCGACTTGTCGTGGCCCCACCAGCCGGCGAGTCGCACGAGATCGGAGTCGCGCGCGTGACGCTCATGAACGAAGCAGCCGGCGATCGCACCCGGGCCGGCGTTCAGATACTTGTAGTGACACCAAACGGCGAAGTCGGCGCCGGAGTCGTGCAGCTCGAGCGGCACGTTGCCGATCGCGTGAGCGAGATCGAAACCGACGCGACAACCAGCGCGGCGCGCCTGCTGCGCGATTGCCTGCAAATCGAAGCGCTGACCGTTGAGGTACTGAACGCCGGGCAGCATCACGGTTGCGATCTGTGCGCCCTCGCGCTCGATCAGCGCCAGCACATCCTCGGTGCGTACCGCTTCCTCGCCGGCGCGCGGGGCGATTTCGAGCACGGCGGTTGCCGGGTCGAATCCATGCAGTCGCACCTGCGAAGCGACGGCATAGAGATCGGAGGAGAACGCGTGCTTCTCGATCAGAATCTTCGAGCGCTCGCGCGTGGGGCGATAGAACGTCGCGAGCATCAGGTGCAGGTTCACCGTCAGCGTGTTCATCGCGACCACTTCCAGCGGCTGCGCACCGACCAGGCGTGCCAGCGACGGTGCGAAGCGCTCGTGATAGTTCAGCCACGGACGTGCCGCTTCGAAGTGGCCGTCGACCGCGCGGCGCGCCCAGCTCTCCAGCTCCTCCTGAACGATGCTGGCGACTGCCTTCGGCTGCAATCCGAGCGAATGGCCGCAGAGGTAGACCTGTTCGGTGCCATCGGCGCGCGTCGGGATGCGAAATGCATCGCGCAACTTCGCCAGGCCGTCGGCACGGTCCTGCTGTTCGGCGAACGAGCGTTCGAGGGAGAAGGTCATGACGGCGTCAGCGGCAGCAGGATCGGTCGGCTGGGGGCTGCATCGGCAACGAACGGCGCGACCTGCAGGTTCAACAGATAGTGCCCGTCGGCGATCGAATCGTCGATGAAGGCCAGCTCGGTGACCGTCGCGGCGGGCCGCGCGGCCTGCGCGGCACGGGTCGCGCCGGGTGGCAGACCCCAGAAAATGCGATGAGCGGTCAGCGCGGGATCGTCGCCGCGATCCAGCGAGGGCAGGTCGACGACCAGCGACGTCACGCCGTGGTCCACGATCCAGCGCATCGCGTCGGCCTCGAAATATGGAGCGGGTGCGCGGTCGTAGTTGCGCTCCAGCTTGTCACGCCCATTCGGAAGCGTGCGTACGACGAGTGCTCGGTAGTGCGATAGCTCATGCGGCGCGACGGCGGCGGCAAGCGCCGTGCGCGTGACCAGAGGCGCCGATGCGACCGAGACGAGCAGCGCCGCAGTGAAGTGATCGCCGCTGAGATCGCGAACGCTCAGCCGCTCTGCCGTCACGTGTCCCACGCATTCGGTGTGCGTGCCGTTGCAATGAGGAGTCAGCGTGTGAGTCGAGCAGTTGCAGCTCCCGCCGCGGCGCACGTCGCCGACGAAGGATCCTGCGGCGACCACGGAGGCGCCGGCGCGCGCAGCTCCGAAGAACTGCGGTTGCGGAGCGTCGAACTCCAGCGGTATGGAAATGTCGTGCCCCTGCGTGCCGACGCGCCAACGCTGACCGGCGATCTCGACGGTGAGCGCGGGCGTAGAAATCGCCACGGAACGCTCGTCGCTCAACGTTTGTGTGCGACGGTGCCGCACGCCTGGCACGTGCGGTTCTGGGGCGAGCCGTAGAACCGCTCGAAGATCGGCGGCAGTTGCTTCTCGATATCGTTCACGTGCAGGTACTCGGCATATAGCGGGTACTGGCAGTGGTCGCAGTACCAGAGAAAGCCGTCCTGCTCCTCGGGGCGGCGCTGGCGCTCGATCACGAGGCCCACGCTGTTGGCATAACGCTGCGGCGAATGCGGCACGCGCGGCGGCAGCAGCAGCACTTCGCCTGCGTGGATCGGAATGTCGACGCGACCGCGGTCCTGCATGGTCCGCAGCGTCATCGTGCCTTCGAGCTGGTAGAAGAACTCTTCGCCGGGATCTTCATGGTAGTCGGTGCGCGCGTTCGGTCCGCCGACGACCATGATGATGAACTCGGAATGCTGGAACACACGCCGGTTGCACACCGGCGGTTTGAGGAACTCGCGGTGCTGCTCGATCCATTGATTCAGATTGAATGCTTTCAGCGGGCTCATGATGTCTCACCGGCGACGCCGGCGCCGGTGCCGGCGAGGGGGTTCGTGGACAGCCCGCGCAGTATAACTGTAGGCTGTGTTCATGAGATACGCGCTCGTGCTCGTGTGCGTGTTGCCGGGACTGATGCTCGGCGTGCGCGCAGCGGAACAGGGATCGGCCGAGCCGGTGCAGGCCATCTGGAAGAACCAGGAGTTCGCCTTTTACTTCCAGAGCCAGACGACGTTCTATTCCTGCTCCAGCCTGGAAGCGAAGCTCGAGCGCATCCTGAGTGCGCTCGGTGCGCGCAAGCCGTACGTGAAAGTGCGCTCCGTCGATTGCCAGACGGGCCCGGTCCGCATGCCACGCGTGATCGTGAACATGACCGCACCGGTGGAAGCGACGGCGCAGGCGCTGGCCGAGCGCGACAAGGGCAAAAGCAAGCGTGAGCTCGCGGCGCGGGTGCGCGGCGAGGCGGAGGACCCGGCGGCGCTCGCAGAGTTTCCGGCGCACTGGAAGCGCGTTTCGCTGAGTCGCGGTGCCGTCGACCTGGAGCCTGGCGACTGCGAGCTGATCGACGAGCTGCGTCGCAAAGTACTGCCGAGGCTCGCCATCCGCATCGTCAAGGACAGCACCCACTGCACGCCGCAACAGCTCACGCTCGGACAGCCGCAACTGGAAGTGGAAGCGCTGACCGAGATACCGAAGCCGGACGAGCCGAAGAAGTAACCGGTCGGCGGCTACTCGCTGTCCGGACTGAGCCCCGACGAGCTGCACGGCACGAATACCGGCGGCGACTTCTTATCCAGCCGCACGGCGCACAACCTGTCGCCCCACACGCAGCCCGTGTCGATACTCAACACACCATCGCCGTCGTGATAGCCCAATGCGGACCAGTGACCGCAGACGATGCGCAGATCGCGCGAGCGTCGCTGCGGGGCGCGAAACCATGGAAAGATTTCCGGCGGTGCGCTCTCGATCTTGCCCTTGAACTTCAGCTCCAGCGTGCCGTCGGCGCGACAGAAACGCAGCCGTGTCAGGCAATTCGTGATGAAGCGCAGGCGCTCCACGCCGCGCAGCTCGTTCGACCAGCGGTTCGGCCGGTCGCCATACATGTGCGTGAACAGCTTCAGGCATTTCGCGTCGTCGCGCAGTGCCTGCTCCAGCTCTGCCGCGCAAGCCCGAGCCGTCGCGAGGTCCCACTGTGGCGGCAGACCGGCGTGGATCATCGTGTAGCCGAGCGTCGCGTCGTGATGGAGCATCGGCAGCGAGCGCAGCCAGGTCAGCAACTCGTCGCGATCCCGCGCCTCGAAAATTTCACCCAGCGTGTCTTGTGGCTTGAGTTGCTCGCCGGGTGTCAGTGCGGCGGCGAGCAAGTGCAGATCGTGATTGCCGAGAACGGTGATCGCCGCAGAGCCCAGGCTCTTCACGAGTCGCAGCACGTCCAGCGAGCGCGGGCCGCGGTTGACGAGATCGCCGGTGAGCCACAGGCGATCACGCGCCGGATCGAACTGCAGCCTGGTGAGCAGCGCTTCGAATTCGTCGCAGCAGCCCTGGATGTCGCCGATGGCGTAGGTAGCGCGGATTGCCATGGATAGCCGATGCTATCCGCTTCTGCTCAGTGCAGCAGCCCGGGCATCGCGAGCGTGAAAGGGGCGATCGGCGCATCGAAGTGCGCGCCGTCGTCGGCCAGCATCTGGTAGCTGCCCTGCATGGCGCCGACGGGTGTTTCGAGCACGGCGCCGCTGGAGTAGCGGAAGCCCTGGCCGGGCAACAGGTACGGCTGCTCGCCGACGACGCCTTCGCCGCGGACTTCCTTCACCTTGCCGTTCGCGTCGGTAATCACCCAGTGGCGCGTGAGCAGGCGCGCGGGCACCTGGCCTTCGTTGCGGATGGTGATTGTGTAGGAAAAGGCGTAGTGGCCTTCTTCCGGCTTGGACTGCTCGCCGACGTAGTTGGCGCTGACATCGACGCGGATCTTGTGTGCACGGGCCGGATCGCTCGCGGTCTGTGCCTGCGCGCCCCCGCTCGTGTCTTCGCCCGCGTTGTCGGATGTTCTATCGCTCATGGAAGTCGGACCGCTTCGTTGCCTGGCCCCCGGCGAGACCGCTGCATTCTAGCAGCACCCTGCCTCATCCCTTGCCTGAAAAAAAAGCGCTTCGTTATGTCTGCTGCTGCAGGCCCAAGCTCGATCAATGCAGCCGCACCGCCAGCACGTCGCAGGGCGCGGCATGCAGAATCGTGTCCTCGGTGAAGTTGAGCAGGATCGCCAGGCCGTGTCGCTCGCGGCTGCCGAGCACGATCAGGTCTGCGCCGAGCCGTTGCGCCGTGCGGATGATCTCCGTCTTGATCCCGCCGGTTTCGACGAGCTGGCGCGAGTCGGTCAGCGCCAGCTTGGCCGCCAGCTCCGTGAGCCGCTTGCGCGCGCGATCCACGAGCTCGCTCTCGATCTGCACGGTCGGTAGCAGCGCTTCGCCCATCGGCTCGACCGGCACGTACTCGACGACGTGCAGCAGCGTGATCTCGGAGCTGTAACAGGCGGCAATGGCCTTGGCCCGTTCGCCGACGACCTGGCTGTCGTCGGACAGGTCCACGACGAGCAAAATTTTCTTGTAGTCGGGCATCGTGCGCCCCCTGGAGGATGCGGCGGGCGAATAGTGCGAACGCGCCGGGACCGAAGTCAATACGCGTCGCCGGGCGACCCCTTGCGTGCGAGCTGCGTCGCCAGCGACGCGAATCCCGCGGCCGGCACGGTTTCGGCGCGCGCGCCGGGATCGATGCCGGCGGCGCGGATCTCCTCCTGGCTCAGGAGCGCCTTGAGAGCGTTGCGCAACGTCTTGCGCCGCTGCGAGAAAGCTGCCGCGACGACGTTCGAATACAGGCGCGGCTGCTCGATGCGCAACGGCTCCGCATGCGGTGCGAGCCGCACGAAGGTCGAGGTGACCCGCGGCGGCGGACGGAACGCGCCGGGGCCGATGTCGAACAACGGCTCGACCCGCAGCCACGGCGCGAGCATGACCGTCAGTCGTCCGTAGTGCTCGGAGTCGGGCAGGGCGGCCATCCGGTCGACGACTTCCTTCTGCAGCATGAAGTGCATGTCGCGAATGTGCCCGCGCTGCTCGATCAGGCGAAACAGCAGCGGCGTCGAAATGTTGTATGGGAGATTGCCGACGACGCGCAGACCGCGGCCATCGTCGAGGGTGGCGAGATCGAACTCCAGCGCGTCGCCTTCGTGAAGCTGCAGGGCCGCGTTCCCGCCGCTCACGGCGCGCAGATGACGAATGGCGTCGCGATCGATCTCGATCGCATGCAGCTCCGGCAAGCGTGCGAGCAGCGGCAGCGTGATCGCGCCGAGACCGGGGCCGATCTCGACCAGCCGCTGGTCGGGGCGCGGGTCGATGGCGGCAACGATGCGCTCTATCACGCCGGGATCGTGCAGGAAGTGCTGGCCGAAGCGTTTGCGTGCAACGTGCATCAGTGCGCGGGAATCAGCTGCAACGCGAGGTCGACGGCGGTGGCAAGGCTGCGGGAGTCGGCAGTGCCCGTGCCAGCGAGCGCGAGCGCGGTGCCGTGATCGACGGACGTGCGAATGATCGGCAGGCCCAGTGTCACGTTCACGGCGTTTTCGAAGCCCGCGTACTTGATCACGGGCAGCCCCTGGTCGTGGAACATCGCGAGCACCGCGTCCGCCTGCTTCAGCATGTGCGCCGTGAAGGCGGTGTCGGCGGGCGCCGGGCCGATGAGCTGCATGCCTGCGCGGCGCAAGATCTCCAGCGCGGGCGCGATGACTTCGATCTCTTCGCGGCCGAGATGCCCGGACTCGCCGGCGTGAGGATTGAGTCCGCAGACGATGATGCGCGGCGTCGGAATCGCGAAGCGCGTGCGCAGGTCATGATCGACGATGCGCAGGACCTGCTGCAGCAACTCGCCAGTGATTGCAGCACTCACGTCCTTGAGGGGCAGGTGTGTGGTTGCAAGCGCCACGCGCAGCGAGCCGCTCGCCAGCATCATCACCGGATGCGCCCTGCCGGTGCGCTGCGCGAGGTATTCGGTGTGGCCCGAGAACCGGATGCCGGCATCGTTGATCACGCTCTTCTGTACGGGAGCAGTGACCATGGCAGCGAATTCGCCAGCCATGCAGCCATCGATTGCGCGGTCCAGCAATTGCAGGACGTGGCGTGCGTTGGCGCGATCGAGCTCGCCTGGCCGCACCGCTGTTGCCGCGGGTATGTTCAGCACGCGCAGCGTGCCGGCCCGATGCTCGGCGCGTGGAGCGTCAGGTTGATAAGGGAGCAGGGTGAGAGACTTGCGGAGCTGCTGCGCGCGTGCCCGCAGCACTTCGATATCGCCGGCAACCACCAGCTCGCACGGCCAATCCCGGCCAGCAATGTCGATGCAGAGGTCCGGGCCGATGCCCGCCGGCTCGCCGCAGGTCAGGATGAGCCGGGGCGGCATTACATCCTGTATTCGACGAACGCCTCGTCGCGCAGCCGGCGCAGCCACAGCTCGGTTTCCTCTTCCGCTTTGGATTCGCGCAGCTCGGCGAAAGCGCGCTGCCGCTTCACGTCCTCGGTGGCGTCGTGCTGACGGCGACCCAGGAGCTGCACGATGTGCCAGCCGAACTGCGTCTTGAACGGCGGGCTGATCTGGTTTTCCTGCAGGTTGTTGAGCTGCTTCTCGAACTCCGGTACGAACGTGCCCGGGCCGGCCCAGCCGAGATCGCCGCCGTCGGCGGCGGAGCTCGGATCCTGCGAGGTCACTGCGGCGATGGCAGCGAAGTCTTCGCCGCCGTTCACCACGCGCTCGCGAATGTTGCCGAGCTTCTGCTCGACCGTCTGGTCGTCTTCCAGCTCGCTGGTCTTCAGCAGGATGTGGCGCGCGTGCACTTGCGCGACAACGGCCTGTTGCTGGCCGCCGCGCACCTCGTTCAGGCGGAACAGGTGGAAGCCGCTCGGCGTGCGGATCGGCTCGGAGACTTCGCCCGCCTTCATCTGCTGGATGTGGTCGGCGATGATCGACGGAAGCTGCGGCCCGCGACGCCAGCCGAGCGAGCCGCCTTCGATGTTCGTGCTGCTTTCGGAGTACGCCACGGCGAGCTGCGCGAAATCCTCGCCGGCCTTCGCCTTGTCGTACACCTCGCGCGCGCGCTGCTCGCGCGTCTCGATCTGCTCGGGCGATGCGGTGACCGGCACCGAGATCAGGATGTGCGAAATGTTGTACTCGCTGTTCTGGTCGGGCGCGTTCTGCTGGCGTGCCATGAACTGCTCGAGCTCACGCGGCGAAATGTTGATGCGGCCGATCACGTCGCGCTGGCGCAGGAGCTGCAGAGTCATCTGGCGGCGGATTTCGTCGCGGAAGTCGCGATAGTCGATGCCTTGCTGCGCGAGCGCCTGCGGCAGGTCGGGGAAGGCGATGCCGTTGCGCTTGGCGACGTCATCGAGCGCGCCGTTGAGCATCTCCTCGGACACTTCGATGCCGATGCGGTCGGCGCGCTGGATCTGGATCTCCTCGACGATCAGGCGCTCGAGGATCTGCCGGCGCAGTACGTTGCGCGGCGGCAGCTCGGTCTTCTGCTGGCGCAGGCGTTGAATGACTTCGTCGGTCTGCGTGTCCAGCCGGCTGACGAGCACGACGCCGTCGTTGACCACGGCCGCGATGCGGTCGAGCAGCACGCCGCTGCTGGAAAGCTCGCGCGTCTGGGCGAGCGCCGCCGGGCCGGCGAGCGCGAGGCACAACGCCGGAATGAAAGCCAATACAGAGACGCGCGCGCGTAGGGAATGCATCGTGAGGTTCTAGCGTGAATTTCCGGGCTCGGGCGGGCTGGAGGAGTATCCCCGAATCGATCGTTCCAGAAAAGCGTCGGCGCCCACTCCGACACTGGACAGGCCGTTTAGTTCAAGTTGCAGCAGGAAGCTGGTGTCGGTGTCGCCGGTGCGGTCGCTCACGTAGCGGCGCGCGACCGCGCGGATGCGCCAGCAGCACGAGCGGTACTCCAGGCCCGCGAACTGGTCCAGCGATTTCGCGTCCTCCAGCGAGTACACGAGGCGCGCATAGGCGCTCCAGCTGTCGCCGATAGGCCAGGCGACGGAGCCGTCGACCTGCTCGATGCCGTCGCGGCGAAAGCGGTAGCCGACGTTGACCACGCGATCGAACTCCGGCTTGTACTGGAGCTGCACGTCGCCCTTTTCCGAGCGCGTTTCGCGCGGGTCCCACTGCACGCCCATGCCCACATTCCAGTCGCCGAACGCGGTGACGTCGAGCTCCGCGATGATGTCCGAGAACTCGGGATCCTCCAGCACCTCGCCCGGCAGCACGACCCGCGGCTCGTCGAAGTAGTACGACTGCCCGACCGTGCCCGAGATGAACTGCTTGCCGGTTTCGGCGTCGAGCAGTCGCGAGGTGAAGCCGACGGTGATCTGGTTCGCGTCGCTGAGCCGATCGGCGCCGACATAGCGATTCGTGCGGAACAACTGCACGAGATTCAGATCGGCGGGTGCCGTGTCGAACACGGGCAGGTCGTCCTGATTGCGAAATGGCACGTACAGGTACATGAAGCGCGGCTCGAGCGTTTGCACGCGCTGGCCGCGCGAGCCGGAAGGGCGTTCGAAGATCAACCCGCCGTCGACGCTCATGATCGGCGCGGCGCGACTCGGCGAGTCGTCGTTGCGCGCCGGGCCCGTGTCGTCGAGCTGGTAAGACGTGTAGCGCCAGCTCGCGGCCGGCTCCAGGTAGACGCCGGCGCCGCGCAACGGCCAGCGGATCTCCGGCGCAGCGTCCACGCGCCAGCCGGTGGTCACGCGGTCCTCGTAGTTGTGCGCGAAGTCGCCGACCTCGAGGTCGAGGCCGAACTCCAGGCCCGCGAGCTGATTCGGAAAGCCGGCGCGCACCGCGAGCTGCGGCACGAGGGTGTGCGGCCGCAGCTCGGGAGGAATGCCGATGTCATCGATCGTCTGGAAATTCTGTGCGCGCAGCACCGCCAGCCAATGCTGCGTGAGATACGTGAGGCTCGCCGTGCGCTGCAAGTAGCTGATGCTCGTGCCTTCCGGCCCGAGGCCGAAGTCCTCGAACCAGGCGCTGTCGCTGACGTTCGCTGCGTCGATGTCGAGCCGCAGCGTATCGGTGAAGTCGGAGCGATCGACGAAGCGCAGATAGCTGCGCGAATCGCCGAACTCCTTGTCGTCGGGCAGGTACTCGGCTTCGAGCGTGCCGCGGCCCAGGTCCGTCAGGAAACGGAATTCGGTGTCGAGCTTGCCGCCGCGCTTGGAGAACCAGGTCGGCAGGAAAGTCGCGTCGTAGTTCGGCGCGATGTTCCAGTACCACGGCACCGACAGCGACGAGCCGCTGCGCGTGGACGTGCCGATGGTCGGAAACAGGAAGCCGGACTTGCGCTGGTTGCCGACCGGAAACGAGATGAACGGCGTGTAGAGGATCGGCACGCCCTTGAAGTCCAGCCGCACGCCGCGGCCGAAGCCGAGACCGGCGCGCTGGCGGATATCGATGTCGCTGGCGCGAATCACCCAGTCTTCCTGGCCGAGCGGGCAGGTCGTGTAGCGGACGTTGTCGAGCTTGAGCTGGTTCTCCCGCGTGACCTGAATGCGGTCGGCGGAGCCGCGCGCGTTGCGCTCCTTGAGCTCGAATTCGGCCCCTTCGAACGTGGCGCCGCCGACCTGGTCGACCTGCGCCGAGGTACCGCTCACCTTCAGGTTCGGATCGGCATATTCGACTTTTTCGTCGACGCTGAAGCTCTGCGACTCGCTGTCGTATTCGGCATTGCGCGTCTTCAGCGTCCGCTCGCCTTGCTGGATGAGCACGTCGCCCTGGAGCAGCATCTTGCCGTCGCGCGTCGCTTCGACACCGTCGGCTTCGTATTCGATCGGCGTGTCGGCCAGGTCCGGTGCGGACTGTGGGGTCTGGGGGCGTGCGACACCGGTCGCTCGCACCGGCTGGGGACAGTCGTCGGCAGCGGCGCTGCCGGCAAGGCACGCGGCGATCGCCGCCATCAGCAATGTGCTGCGTCGAGCTCGTTCGAGCAGCGATTTTTCCGGACCCGGTGCCTGCATCGGCTGCGATTATAATGAGCGCTTCGATCAGGGAGCAGCGAATCAACGTGTCATCTTCCTCTCACGCCGGCTCGGCCGCGCGCGACTTGCGGCTCGAACAACTCGAGAACTGGCTGGCGAAGCTGTTCGGGACGCGCGACTTCCAGGTGACGACCGCCTCCGCGGATGCGAGCTTTCGTCGTTATTTCCGCGTCGCTCGCGACAGCGAGACCTGGATCGCCATGGACGCGCCGCCGGCGAAGGAAGACATGGAGCCCTACATCCGCATCGCCTCGATGCTGGTCGATGTCGGCGTGAACGCGCCGCGCGTGATGGAGCGCAACGACCAGGAAGGCTTCCTGCTCAATTCGGATCTCGGCTCGCAGACGTACCTGATGGAGCTGGATGCGCACGGCGATCCCGATCGTCTCTATACCGATGCCATCGACGCGCTGGTGCGCATTCAGTCGCGCGGCGCCGGCCATGCGGCGCGCCTGCCGCCCTACGACGATGCCCTGCTGCAACGGGAGATGGCGCTGTTCCCGGAGTGGTTCTGCGGCCGGCATCTCGGCCTGGCGCTGTCGGCAAACGAAACGGCTGCGCTTGCGGGAGTGTTCGACGTCCTGAGCGCGACAGCACTGGCACAGCCGCGGGTCTTCGTCCATCGCGACTATCATTCGCGCAATCTCATGGTCGGCGACGGCGCGCGCCACGGCCCCAACCCGGGCATCCTGGATTTTCAGGACGCAGTCTGCGGACCGGTGACCTATGACCTCGTGTCATTGCTGCGCGATTGTTACGTCGCGTGGCCCGTCGAACGCGTGCGCGCCTGGGCGCTGCAATTCCGCGCCTCCGCGCAGAGTTCAGGTGTCGGCGTCGGAGGCAGCGAGAATGAGTTCCTGCGCTGGTTCGACCTGATGGGCGTGCAGCGTCATCTCAAAGCGATCGGCATCTTCGCGCGGCTGTGGCACCGGGACGGCAAGCCTGGCTACCTGAACGACATTCCGCGCACGCTGAGCTACGTGCGCGTGGCGAGCGGCAACTACCGCGAGCTGCAGTTCCTGCAAGCCTTCATCGACGAGCGAGTCGCGCCGGCGCTCGAAGCTGCTCGTGCGCGAGGCTGAATGCGCGCCATGATCCTGGCCGCCGGTCGCGGCGAACGCATGCGGCCGCTGACCGATACGCGGCCGAAGCCGCTGCTGGAAGTCGGCGGCAAGCCGCTCATCCAGTACCACCTCGAAGCGCTGGCACGCGCGGGAATCAGCGACGTTGTCATCAATCTGGCGTGGCAGGGCGAGCTCATCCGCCGTGCCCTGGGTACCGGAGCGAGCTGCGGCGTGCGGATCCGCTACAGCGATGAGCCGCAGGACGCGCTCGAAACCGGCGGTGGCATCCTCGCGGCGCTGCCGCTGCTCGGTCCCGAGCCGTTCCTGATCGTGAGCGGCGACATCTGGAGCGAATTTCCGCTGGCCTCGTGCATCGACCGGCTCGCGAGCGGCGACGTTGCACATTTCGTGTTAGTGCCGAACCCGGAGTTCCATGCGCAGGGCGATTTCGGCCTGGAGGACGGGCGCCTGCTCGACCGCGCCCCCCGTTTCACATACGCCAACATCGGCGTGCTGCGCCCGGAGTTCTTCGCTGGCAGACAGCCGGGACGATTTGCGCTGGCGCCACTTATGTTCGAGTGGATCCGCCAGGACCGCGTCAGCGGCGAGCTGTTTCATGGCCCGTGGCACAACCTCGGTACGCCTGCACAACTTGCGCACCTCGACGCGGAGCTGCGCGCTGCCGCTGGCGACAGCATCTGATCGTGTCTGGGCAAGGCACTTTCTACCGTTCTATACAAGCGGACCCGACATGGCGGGCGGCCGAACGGGGCACGGGGGTTCGTCTCGTGTTGCAAGGAACCAGTGCGTTCTGTCGCGGTGCTTGCCTTCCGCGTCGAAACTTTATACCTTGCGCGGCGTTTCTGCGGTCTACGATGACTGTAACGTCAATCCGGAATTTACGGACTCCTCCTGGCGTTACTCGTTCGTCCCGGGGAAACGGGGGTTGTATGCCGCTATGAGCATACTCAATCGAACGAACACAAGCGGTTACGCACTAAGTCTGCGGGGTTGAGCGATCCCTGCGCTTATATTAGTAATCGAGTCACTTGCCGAGCTGCACAGAATGCCTTACGCACCAGCACAAGATAGTTCGTTTTTGACGCGTCGCGGCTTCGTTTTCCTCCTGATCGTGGCGCTGCACCTCGGGATGTATTACGTACTCAACTCCGGTCTGTCCAAGCACCTCGTCGACGTGGTGCTCGGCCCGATCGAGACCCGCATGATCGAAGAGGCGCCGAAGACGGACGAGCCGCCGCCGCCGCCGCCGCCGAAGATCGAAACCCCGCCGCCGTTCGTGCCGCCGCCTGAAGTGGCGATCGACATCGCGCCCGAGACGACCACCTCCACCGCCATTCAGACCGTCACGAACGTGCGCCCGACCGCGCCACCGCCGCCGGTCGCAGCGCCTGTGGCAGTCGCGCGCACCGCGCCGAAATCCGACGCGCGCCGGCCGTTGTCGCAACCCGAATATCCGCCTTCGTCCCGCCGCGCCGGTGAGGCCGGCACCGTCATTCTCGAGGTGTACGTGCTCGAGACCGGTCGCGTCGGCGAGGCCCGGGTGAAACAGTCCAGTGGTTTCCCGCGTCTGGATGAAGCCGCGGTGAGAGAAGTCAAGCGCTCGTGGCGCTTGGTGCCTGGAACTGAGAACGGTAAGCCGGTGCCGATGTGGGGGCAGTTCGCCGTCACATTCAAGCTGACGGATTGACGGAGTCCGGCAGCGGATTCAGAACTCAACCCACCTGACGCAGGTCATAGCTTTAACAGTAGAGGATTGCGCTCCCATGGCCGAACCAACTCAAGTCGTTGCAGATAACCCGTTTGGCATTCAGCAGATGCTCGCCCAGGGCGGCGTCGTGGCCAAAGCGACTTTCGCCATCATGGTCATCATGTCCTTCGCCTCGTGGTACATCATGCTGACCAAACTGTGGGACCAGCGGCGGATTCGCAAGGCTTACAAGGAAGTCGAGAAGGGCTTCTGGACTGCGGGTAACCTGCGCGACGGCATTGCCAAGCTGACCGGCAAGGACAACGCCTTCAAGATGATCGCCGAGGACGGCATCCGCGCCGCCCAGCATCACGAAGGCCGGCTCACCGACCAGATCCCACTGCACGAGTGGATCACCGTGTCACTGCACCGCTCGGTTGACAGCATCGCCAATCGCCTGCAGGGCGGCATGGCGGTGCTGGCGACGACCGGCTCTACGGCCCCGTTTATCGGACTGTTCGGCACGGTCTGGGGCATCTACAACGCACTGATCGCGATCAGCCTCGCCGGCCAGGCGAGCCTGGACAAGACCGCAGGCCCGATCGGCGAAGCGCTGATCATGACGGCGATCGGTCTGTTCGTCGCGGTGCCGGCGGTCATGGGCTACAACTGGCTGTTGCGCCGCAATAAGGACATCGTCGAGAAGCTGCGTTACTTCGCGGCCGACCTGCACTCGTATCTCGTGAGCGGTGCGCGTGTCGACACCGGTGCGCCGGCTGCTGCGCGTCCCGCCGCGGGCGCGGCGGTTCGCAAGTAACTGCATCGCTGACCGGAGCTGCTATGACTTCGTATTCAGCCATGAATGCGCCGCCCGCTGACGAAGAAGAGCGGGCGATGTCTGAAATCAACACGACGCCGCTCGTCGACGTCATGTTGGTGCTGCTGATCGTGTTCATGATCACGATTCCCGTCATCACGCACACGGTGCCGCTCGATCTGCCGCATGTCCGCAACCTCGCGACGCAGACCAAGCCGGAGAACGTCAACATCTCCGTCAATCGCGACGGTCAGATCTTCTGGAACCTGACGCTGGTTCCGGACACCAACGCGCTGCTGGAGCGGCTGAAGAGCGCGGCGGTCCAGAAGCCGCAGCCCGAAGTGCACGTGCGCGCGGACCAGACGACTCGCTACGAGTACGTCGGGCGCGTGATCCTCACGGCGCAGCGGGCCGGCATCCAGAAAGTGGGCTTCATCACGGAGCCCGGGCCGACGGGCAGTCAGTACTAGGTCGAGGATCATTCACCATGGCGATGAGCGTAGGCGGAGGCGGGGACGACGAACCCATGATGGATATCAACACGACGCCGTTGATCGACGTCATGTTGGTGCTCCTGATCATGTTCATCATCACCCTCCCGGTGATGACCCATGCGGTGAAGCTCGACATGCCGCAGTCGAAGAACGCGAACCCGCCGCCGGTCGTGATCGAGCCGATTCAGCTCGAAGTGGACTGGGACGGCACGGTGATCTGGAACGGGACGCCCGTGCAGCTGAGCGCCCTCGAAGGCTATTTCCGCGTCGAAGCAGCTAAGAACCCGCAGCCGGAAGTCCACGTGCGGCCGAATCGCCGCGCGAACTACGACACCGTGGCGAAGGTGCTGGCACTCGCTCAGCGCAACGGCATGCAGCGCATCGGCTTCGTCGGCAACGAACAATTCATGGAATGAAGCCGGGCGCGTGATTCGTTGGGCCGTGCGTTATGCTGACGGCATGTAGGTAACGTGCCGCCTCCGCGGTGGGCTGCCCTGCAGTAATGAACCCAGTGTTGAGCGCCGTTGTTGAACAATGGGCGCGTGTGGCCAGTTTCATCACCTGCCGGATTTCGGCTTTGTTTGTTGTAGCAGGAACCATCATGACTCGAGCAAGAAGTATCGCCCTGGCGCTGACACTTGCCATGGGCACGGTCGCGGCAGCCGCCGTATTGACCGCGACGACTGCGCAAGCTGCAGAGCCGGCCGGCAAGGTGACCACCAAGGCGGTCGCCGAGCCGTTGAAGAAAGCGCAGGAGGCGATGAAGAACAAGCAGTGGGACACTGCCCTGTCCGAGATCAAGAAGGCCCAGGTGGTCGAGAAGAAGACCCCGTTCGAGGCCTACCAGATCGACGAGTTCCTCAGCTACGTGCTGATCCAGCAGAAGAAGTTCAACGAGGCGACGCCGGTGTTCGAGCGCATGCTCAACAGCGGCTTCATGCCGCCCGACCAGGTCGACGAGCGCACCAAGACCGTCGCCCAGCTCCACTTCCAGAACAAGGATTACAAGAAGGCCGCCGAGTGGGCCAAGAAGTGGCTCGACAAGCATCCGGGCAACGAAGAGATGACCGTGCTGCTCGGCCAGTCGTACTACTTGCTGAACGATTACAAGAACGCCGCCACCACGATGATGGCCGTCGTCAACTCCTCCGAGAAGGGCGGGCGTACGCCGTCGGAGAACTGGCTGCAGATCGTGCTGAGCTCGCAGTTCAAGCTCGACAACAAGGACGGTATCGCCGAAGCGCTCAAGAAGCTCGTGCGCTACTACCCGAAGAGCGAGTACTGGGACAACCTGCTCGACATCTATCGGCGCAAGGACACGAGCGATCGCGTGACGCTCGGCTTCTACCGCTTGATGAACGACGTCGGCACGCTGAAACAGGCCGACGACTACATGGAGACTGCGCAGCTCGCCATGGACGCGGGCGTTCCCGGTGAAGCGCAAGCGATCATGGAGAAGGGCGTGCAGAACGGCACGCTGAAGAGCGACGACAAGACCACGCAGGGTCGTTATGACCGCCTGCTCGCCGGCGCCAAGAAGTCCGCGACCACCGACAAGGCGTCGCTCCCGCAGCTCGCGAAGGAAGCGGAGAAAGCCACGCAGGGTCAGGCCGACGTCGCACTCGGTCAGGCGTACCTGAGCTACGGCATGTTCGACGAAGCCATCGGCGCCCTGCAGCGGGGCATCAAGAAGGGCGGCGTGACGGACGTGGACGAGGCGCAGGTCAGCCTCGGCATCGCCTACCTGCGCAAGAATCAGAAGGACGCCGCTCGCCAGGCGTTCAAGGCCGTGAAGGCCGACTCGAAGTGGCATGACCTCGCCGAGATGTGGGAGATCCGCACTCTGCAGGCCTGATTGCTTCAGGCTCGAAGCTGATACGCGAGGCCCGGCTCAATGCCGGGCTTCGCTTTTTCGGGTTCAGAAACCTGCGGAGTAGAATGGCGCTGTGAGCGATTTCAAAGGCATTCCCATCGTCCCGGCCGCGGAGCCCAAGCCTCGCAGCGGCGACAAGTACCGGACCCCGCAAGGCTTCACTGCGATCAAGGACGGCATCAAGGCTGCTGCCGCGGCCGAGCCGCTGACGGTCGGTCGCAAGCCGCAGTGGCTGCGCGCGCCGATGCCCGCTGGCAAGGCGTTCGATGCAGTTCGCGCGACGGTCCGTGAGCACCGCCTCGCGACGGTTTGCGAAGAAGCGAAGTGCCCGAACATCGGCGAGTGCTGGAATGCCGGCACCGCGACGCTGATGCTGATGGGCGCTGTCTGCACGCGCGCCTGCCGCTTCTGTGCAGTCGATACGGGTAACCCGCGCGGTTGGCTCGATGCGGATGAGCCGGCGAACAGCGCACACACCGTGCAGCTCATGCGGCTCAAGTACGTCGTGCTCACTTCGGTGAATCGCGACGATCTTGCCGATGGCGGCGCGGGTCATTTCGCGGCCTGCGTGCGCGAGATCAAGCGACTCAATCCCTCGACGGCCGTCGAGGCTCTCACGCCCGATTTCCAGGGCGTGCTCGCCGATGTCGAGACCGTCGTGGGCAGCGGCCTGGACGTCTTCGCACAGAACGTCGAGACGGTGCGGCGCCTGACTCATCCGGTGCGCGATCCACGCGCGGGATACGAGCAGACGTTGCAAGTGCTCGCGCACTCCAAGCGTTTTCGCCCTGACGTGCTCACGAAGACCAGCCTGATGCTCGGCTTGGGCGAGACGGACGAAGAGATTGCCGCGACCATGGACGACATCCGCGCGGCCGGCGTGGATCTGCTGACGCTCGGCCAATATCTGCGGCCGACCGCGAACCACCTGGCCATCGAGCGCTGGGTCACGCCCGAAGAATTCGCGCGCTACCGCGAGTGGGCGCTCGCAAAGGGCTTCCTCGAATGCGTTGCCGGTCCGCTGGTGCGCTCGAGCTACCGCGCCGAGCGCGCGCTCGAACGCAACAACGCAGGCTTGAAGCGGATAGCGGATGGCGGATAGCGGACCGCTTCTCAAGTGGCTCGGCCGCGCCGAGTACGAGCCGACATGGCGCGCGATGCAGGCGTTCACCGAGCAGCGCGGCGCCGAGACGCCCGACGAAATCTGGTTCCTCGAACATCCGCCGGTCTTCACGCTCGGCATGAATGCGGCACCGGAGCACGTGCTGGCACCGGGCGACATTCCGCTGGTGCAGATCGATCGCGGCGGCCAGGTCACCTACCACGGTCCGGGTCAGCTCGTCGTCTATCCGTTGATCGACATGCGCCGTCGCGGGCTCGGCGTGCGCGAGCTGGTCGTCGCGTTGGAGAACGGCATCATCGCCATGCTCGCATCGCGGAACGTTGTTGCGGTCGGCCGGCGCGATGCGCCCGGCATCTACGTCGAGAGCCGCAAGCTCGCGAGCATCGGGCTGCGGATCCGCCGCGGCTGCAGTTATCATGGCCTCGCGTTCAATGTCGCGATGGACCTGGAGCCGTTTCGCCGCATCAATCCGTGCGGCTACCGCGGGCTGGAAGTGATCGATCTGCGCACGCTCGGCGTCTCGCTGGAGCTGCGCAGTGCCGCCGAGTTGCTGGCGCCACATCTGCTGGCAGCGCTCGGCATGCCGCTCGAAGCGCGCTGGGTCTAGTTTTCTGACCGTTCCACAACGGGGTATCCGCATGCGCGCTGTCGTCCTGACCACTTATGGCCCTCCGTCGCAACTCGGCGTGCAGGAGATTCCGCCGCCGCACCTGAAGCCCGGTCACGTGCGCATCCGCGTGCACGCCGTCGGCTTCGGATTTCCCGACGCGCTGATGGTCGCGGGCAAGTACCAGATCAAGCCCGAAGCGCCGTACACGCCCGGCAATGAGACTGCCGGCGTCGTGACGGAAGTGGCGCCCGACGTTCACTCGGTGAAGCCCGGCGCGCGCGTGCTCGCGATGGCGGGGCAGGGTGGCCTCGCCGAACAATGCGTCGCGTCGGCCGAGTCGCTGATTCCGTTGCCGGAGTCGATGAGCATGGCCGCCGCTGCGGGTTTCCTCGTCAACTACGGCACGACGTATCACGCGCTCGTGCAGCGCGCGAACCTCAAGGCCGGCGAAACGCTGCTGGTGCTCGGTGCGGCGGGCGGCGTCGGCCTGACTGCCGTCGAAATCGGCAAGGCACTCGGAGCGCGCGTGCTGGCTGCCGCGAGCTCGGACGAAAAGCTCGAGCTCGCGAAGCGCCATGGCGCGGACGGCGCGTTCGACTACACGCGCGACACCATCAAGGCGAAGGTGATGGAGTTCACCGGCGATCGCGGTATCGACGTGGCCTACGACCCGGTCGGCGCCGACTACGCAGAGCAGGTCGTGCGCAGCATGGCGTGGAACGGCCGCTATCTCGTCATCGGGTTCGCCGGCGGCAAGATCCCGGCGATTCCGCTGAACCTGCCGCTATTGAAGGGCTGCTCGCTGGTCGGCGTGTTCTGGGGCGCGCACGTGCGACGCGAGCCGCAGGTGCACGCCGCCAACCTCAAGGCGCTGTTCGAGCTGTTCGAGTCCGGCAAGCTCCGCCCGCACGTCACCGAGCTCGACGGTCTGGAGCGCTACGCCGAGGCCCTCGACGTGCTCAACGGCCGGCGCTCGCAAGGCAAGGTCGTGATTCGCGTTGCAGCCGGCGAAGGTTAGCTCCGTGTAGGTCGGGCTTTAGCCCGACAACCTTACAGCACCACGAGCACGCGCTCGCAGGACGTCAGCTCCTGGTAGAGCGCGTCGAGCTGCTCGCGACTCTGCGCGGCGAACGTGCAGGTCAGGCTCAGGTAGTTGCCGTCCCGGCTCGGGCGCTCCTCGATCCGCTCGGGCCCGATCGCCCCGGCGTGCTTCTGCACGATGCCGAGCACGATGCTGCGGAAGTCGTCGCTCCGCCGCCCCATCACCTTGAGCGGGAAATCGCACGGAAACTTGAAGAGGGTGGTTGCTTCGGTCATGCGGGGCTATGTGGAGGCACGGGTGCTCGAGAACAAGAGGCGCCAGGGCTCACAGCACCGGCGTGCCGGCCAGGCGCTCGCGCAGCGCGTTGAAAGACTCGTTCATGCGCTTCCACAGCGGTCCGGGCTTGCCCGTACCGACCGGGCGGCCGTCGATGCGCGTCACCGGGATGACGTCGCGCGTCGCCGCCGAAATCCACACTTCGTCTGCGGCATGCAACTCGTCGATGTCGATGCGTCGGACCGTGACGGGCATGGCGCCTTCGGCCAGCTCCAGCGCGACGTCGCGCGTCGTGCCGGGCAGGATGCGACTGCTGTTCGGCGGCGTCGCAATTGCGCCCTTCGAGGCGACGAAGATGCTCGTCGACGAGCCTTCCATGACCTCGCCGTCGCGCACGATGATCGCTTCCTGAGCACCCGCATCCGCCGCGCGCTGCTTCATCAGCACGTTGGCGAGCAGCGCCGTGGTCTTGATGTCGCAGCGTCCCCAGCGGAAATCCTCCACCGTGATCGCCGACAGGCCGTTGGCGCGCAACTCGTCGGTGAGCACCGGCAACGGCGACGCCATCGCGAACACGCCCGGCGTGACCGGCGGCACCGGGAACGCGTGATTGCGGCCGAACTCCATGCCGCGCGTGACCTGCACGTAGACGTACATGTCGCCGCCGCCGTTGCGACGGATCAGCTCGTCGAGAATCTCGAGCCATTGCGCGTGCGTGTGCGGCGAGGACACACGGATCTCGTTGAGGCTGCGCGCCAGCCGGTCGAAGTGCTCGCGAAAGCGGAACATGCGGCCGGCGAACACCGGCAGCACTTCGTAAACGCTGTCGCCGAACAGGAAGGCGCGGTCCAGCGGCGAAACGCGGGCATCGCGCAGCTTCTGGTATTCGCCGTTGAGATAGCAGATGGACAGCGGCTCGGCCATGTCAGTGCAACCAGAGTTTCACGTCGTCGATCATGCGGCTGAAGAAGCCAGCCTCGCCGACGTCCTCGATCGGATGCAGCGAGTAGGTGCCGAGCGTCTTGTCGCCGAGGTTCACGCGCAACTTGCCCACTTCGTTGGCGCGCGCGAGCGGTGCGAACAGCGGCTCCGGCACATCGGCAGCGGCACTGAGCGCACTTTCCTGGCCGCGAGGCATGACAGCGTAAACGTCATGCGTGACACCCAGCTTCACGGTCTCCGCCGTGCCCTTCCACACGGGAATCGTCAGCACCGTCGCATTGGCGTCATAGAGCTTGCGCGTCTGGAAGAAGTTGAAGCCGTAGTTGAGCAGCGCCGCACTCGCGTCCTCGCGTGCGGAAATGCTCGGCGAGCCCATGACGACCGAAACCAGTCGCATGTCGCCGCGCTTCGCGGACGAAACCAGGCAGTAGCCGGCCGTATCGGTGTGACCGGTCTTCAGTCCGTCGACGGTGGGATCGCGGTCCAGCAGACCGTTGCGATTCGGCTGCGTGATCTTGTTCCAGGTGAATGCCCGCTGCGAGTACCACTTGTAGTACTCGGGATACTCGCGAATCAGTGCAGCCGACAGCACAGCGATGTCGCGCGCCGTCGTGTAGTGCTCCGGTCCGGGCATGCCCGGACTGTTCTGGAAGTGCGTGCTCGCGAGGCCGAGCCGCTGGGCGTACTGATTCATCAGGTCGACGAACACCGGCTCGCTGCCCGCGACGTGTTCGGCGAGCGCGACGGTCGCGTCGTTGCCGGACTGCACGATCAGACCCTGGATCAGGTTCTCGACGCTCACTGTCGTGCCGACTTCCACGAACATCCGCGAGCCATCCTGGTCGCGCGCGTGCTTGCTGATGCGGACCTCGTCGGTCAGCTTGATGCGGCCATCCTTGAGCGCGTGAAAGATCGCGTAGGCGCTCATCAGCTTCGTCAGGCTTGCGGGCTCCAGCCGCTGGTCCGCGTTCACCTCCGCGAGCACCTGGCCGCTCGTGAAGTCCATCAGGTAGTAGCCACGCGCACTGATCTGCGGCGCTGCCGGAATCGGCGGCGGTTTCAGCGCCGGCGCTGTCGTCGCCGGCGGCGCGACGCCGCCGACTGGTGCCGCGACGCTGCGTGTCCCCTGCGGTGTCGTGGAGTCCGAATCGGAGCAGGCGACGAGGGCGAACGCGCAGACGGCGAGCAGCAAGGTCCGTGGATGCATGAGTCTTCCAGGCTCGGGGTTGGACGCCGCGGATTCTACCGAGCGCGGCGCGGAGAATGTAGGCGAATCATGGCAGATGGTGGCGCGCTGCGGGCATCAGTCCGCCGCGAGCTGCGCATCCGACATCCCCAGCGAGCGCAAGCGCGCCAGGACGCGATCGAACTCGTTGACGCTCGGGATCGGACCGACACGCACGCGGTACAGCGGACGCCCATCGACACTGTCCTCGCGGACGAAGGTTTTCCCGATACCCTGGGCGCGCAGTTGCTCCAGCAATCGCGAAGCATTGGCTTCCGAGGCAAAGGCCCCCGCCTGGACGTACAACGCATCGGGTGTCTGCGGCGGCGCGGGCGGCGCTGCCTTCTGCGCCGGCGTCAACGCGCGCACTTCGACGAAGGTCGTCCCGTCCTTGAGCATGCCGAGCTTGCTCGCCGCCGTGTACGAGAGATCGATGATGCGGCCGTCCTTGAACGGGCCGCGATCGTTCACGCGCACCACGACGCTGCGGCCGTTGCGCAGGTTCGTGACCTGCACGTAGGCGGGGAGCGGCAGCGTCTTGTGCGCAGCCGTCATCGCGTACATGTCGTAGCGCTCGCCGTTGGAGGTCGCTGCGGCATGGAAGCCCGGCCCGTACCACGAGGCAACGCCGCGCTCGAAATATCCCTCGGCCTTTTCCATCACGAAGTAGCGCTTGCCCAGCACGGTGTAGAAGGGCGGATTGCCCTTCTTCGAGCGAGGTTCCGCCTTGGGCACCGGCTCGGGGATCTTTGCGATGTCGCCAGGTGCAATGTCGCCAGGAGGCGGCAACGGGGGATGGGGCGGCGGGCGGAGCGGGGCGCTGGAGCAGCCCGCGATGAGCAGAACGAGGGGAAATGCCTTAACGAGTCGCATCGCGCATGAAATTGACGACGGCTTCGCCGAGGTCGTGTACGGCCATTGCGTACATCGGGCTGCGGTTGTAACGCGTGAGCACGTAGAAGTTGGTGAAGCCGACGCGATACACCGGACCGTCCTTGCCCTGCGCGACGATCAGCAGCGCCGGCGCATCGGCAGGCATGCTCGTCTCGAAACGCACGCCTTTGTCACGCAGCGACTTCACAGTCTCGTTCAGTTCGGGCTTCGCGGTATTGAAGCGGCTCACGTCGCCATCGAGCGTAGCAGTTACGGCGACCGGCTCGCCTTCGCGCCAGCCGTATGCGAGCAGGTAGTTCGCGACCGAGCCGATCACGTCGTCCCAGCTGTTCCACAGATCGCGCTTGCCGTTGCCGTCGCCGTCGATCGCATAGGTGCGGTAGCTGGAGGATATGAACTGCGGAGCACCCATCGCACCCGCATACGAGCCGAGCGCGGTGCGCGGATCGACGGCTTCCTCGCGCGACAACAGCAGGAACTGCTGCAGCTCGCTGCGGAAGAAATCGCCGCGCGGCGGATAGTCGAAGGCGAGCGTGGCGAGCGCGTCGATCACACGATAGCGACCGGTGATGCGGCCGAAGGAAGTTTCGACGCCGAGAATGCCGACGACGCTCGCCGCGACGTTCGGGTCGGGAATGCGCCGCAGCGTCTCGCCGTGCTCGATCCAGAAGTCCGTGCCCTGCAGGATGCGCTTTTCCGTGAGAAAGCGGTCGCGGTACTCGAACCACGGCACGACGCGCTCCGCCGGGCGGCTGATCGCATCGAGGATCGCCTGCTTCGTCTCGGCCTGTGCGAGCAGCGACTCGAGCTGGTTGCGCTCGAAGCCGAGATCGCGGCTGGTCTCTTCGATGAACGCGCGCACCTCGGGACGTTTCACGTCCAGCGCGAAAGCAGCGGAAGTGCAGACGAGACAGCCAAGCGATGCGGCGAGGATCTTCGACAGGTCATTCATCTTGAAACGAGCTTCTTCTTCGCACAGAGCGACATGAGAATACCGAAGCCCGCCATGAGGGTCACCATCGCCGTGCCGCCGTAACTGATGAATGGCAGCGGCACGCCGACGACCGGCATCAGTCCGGTCACCATGCCGGTGTTGACGAACACGTAGACGCAGAACGTCAGCGCGAGGCTGCCCGATGCGAGCCGCGCGAAAGTGTCCTGCGCAGTCGCGGCGAGATAAAGCGAGCGGCCGATCACGAACATGAACAGCAGTATGACCGTGGTGAGGCCAATCAGTCCCCATTCTTCGCCGACGACGGCGAAGATGAAATCGGTGGAGCGTTCCGGCAGGAACTCGAGCTGCGCCTGGCTGCCGTTGAGATAGCCCTTGCCGAACACGCCGCCCGAGCCGATAGCGATCTGCGACTGGATGATGTGATAGCCGCTGCCGAGCGGATCGCTCTGCGGATCGAGGAATGTCAGAACCCGCTGACGCTGGTAGTCGTGCAGCAGGAAGCGCCACGCGCCATACGCAACCGGGATGAGCAGGCCGACTGCGGAGAGGATGTAGCGGAGCTGCAGGCCCGCGAGCAGGATCACCATGCCGCCAGCCGCGGCGACTAGCAGCGCCGTGCCGAGGTCCGGCTGCTCGGCGATCAACAGCGTCGGCACGCCGATCGCCACGCCGACGACTGCGAGTGAGATGAAGCTCGGCGGCAACGGCCGCTCCTGCAGGTACCACGCACACGCCAGCGGCACCGCGAGCTTCATGATCTCGGAGGGCTGGAACCGCACGACGCCGAGATCGAGCCAGCGCTGCGCGCCCATCGAGATGTCGCCGAGGAACATCACCGCGAACAGCAGCACGAGCCCGACCACGTACGCCCACGGCGCGATCGTTCGAATCAGGCGCGGCGGGATCTGTGCGAGCATGATCATCGCGACGAGTCCGAGCGCAAAGCGCAGCAGATGTGCTTCGAGCATCGGCATGCTGCGGCCCGAGGCGCTGAACAGCACGATGCTGCCGACGCCGCCGACCAGGCACAGCGCGACGAACAGCGGCCCGTCCAGGTGGAGCGCGAGCAAGAGCTGCGCGCCACCCGTCAGGGTGCGCTGGGTCCGCGAGGTGTCGAGGGTCTCGTAGCTCATGTCATTCGGCCAGGATCATTCAGTGTTCGTCGGCGTTGCCACCGGCCCGGTCGGCTTGCGTTTGGCCTCCTGCTCCGCCCATTGCTCGGGCGTCAGCAGGTAACGGTCCAGAATCCGGCGCACGATCGGCGACGCGAATGCCGAACCGCCACCGGGAGCGTTCTCGACGACCACTGCAACGGCAATCTTCGGCGCGTCGAACGGTGCAAACGCGACGAACAGCGCGTGGTCCCGCAAATGTTCGGTGAGCTCGCCCGCCTTGCGCACGCGCTCGTTGATAGCGACGCTGAAAACCTGCGCCGTGCCGCTCTTGCCTGCCATCTTGTAGACGGGAGCAGGCTGCAGGTAGTAACGAGCAGTGCCGTGCGGCGCGTTGACGACGTCGAACATGCCGCCCTGCGCGATGTCCCACTCGCCCGGATCCGCAACCTTGACTGTGGGTAACGACACCGGAGGAACCTCGCTCACCTTGCCCGTCTGCACGTCGCGAACGGCGCGCACGAGTCGTGGCTTGTAGCGCTGGCCTTTTGCGGCAAGGCCCGCGATCGCATTCGCCAGTTGCAGCGGCGTCACCAGCATCTGGCCCTGGCCGATGCCGACGTTGATCGTGTCGCCGGGGAACCACACCTGGAACTCCGGCTTCTTGTAGGCCCGCTTCTTCCACTCGGTCGAGGGCACGATGCCGAGGCGCTCGCCTTCGATGTCGATCCCGGTTGCGGCGCCCAGCCCGAATTTTGAGACGACGCTCGCCATGCGGTCGATGCCCATCAGGCGCGCGATGTCGAAGAAGTAGATGTCGCAGGAAGTAGCCAGTGCACGGCGCATGTCGACGGTGCCATGACCGCCGGGTTTCCAATCGCGCTTCACGCGTCCGTAGCCTTGCGCGTACCAGGTGCCGCGGCAGTAGCGCGTATCCTGGGGCGTCACCACGCCGGCCTCGAGTGCGGCAATTGCGAACAGCGGCTTCACCGTCGAGCCCGGCGGATACACGCCGCGCAGCGCGCGGTCGTACATCGGACGATCGGGATCTTCGGTCAGCGCCAGGTATTGCGGGCGACTCAGGCCGCGCGCGAACAGATTCGGATCGAACGCGGGCGTGCTCACGAACGCGATGACGTCGCCGTTGGTCGGATCGATGGCGACCGCGGCGGCACGCTGACCTCGCAGCGCTTCTTCAGCAGCCTGCTGAACGCGCAGGTCGATCGTCAGGAACAGGTCGTTGCCGGCGACCGGCTCGCGCCGATCGAGCTTGACCGCGTCTTTGCCGATGCGCTCCACCGTGCGGCCTTGTGCGTTCACGAGCAGCTGCTGGACACCGGCGCGTCCGTGCAGCTCCTTCTCATACGCACGCTCGACGCCGCTCTTGCCGGTGAGCGTCGTGCCGGCGTATTCGTTGAGATCGAGCGTCTTCTCGTCTTCCTCGCTGATGGCGCCGACGTAGCCGATCGCGTGCACGCTGCTGGGGCCGAGCGGGTAGTAGCGCGTCAGGCGCGGCCGGATCTCGACGCCGGGGAACTGGTAGCGGCGAGCGGCGAAGCGCGCCAGCTCTTCCTCGGTGAGCTGCAGTTTGACCGGCACGGCCTCGAAGATGCGCCGGCTGCGAATGTCCTTCTTGAGGCTCGGGAAGTCCGCGTTGTCGAGCAGCCCGAGCTGCGCCAGCCCGACCAGCGTCGCGTCGATGTCGGTGACCTGCTCGCGCGTCAGCTCGAGCTGGTAGGAGGGCGCGTTGGTCGCGAGCGGCAGGCCGTTGCGATCGAGGATCAGCCCGCGGTTCGGCGGAATCGGCTCGACCTTGATGCGGTTGCCTTGCGACAGGTCCGCGAAGTAGTCGTACTGGACGACCTGCAGCCACACCAGCCGCGCGATCACCGAGCCCAGCGCGATCAGCATGATCACGGCCGCCGCGATCGCCCGGCCCTCGAACAGGCGCTGCTCGGCGTGATGGTCCTTGATGCGGACGGAGCGGGCCATGGCTTCAGCGGTTCCTGCGATTCCACGTGTCCAGGATCGCAACGAGTACCGGCCACAGCAGCGCGCTGGTGAACACCGGGATCCAGCGCATCCAGGTCGTGACCGGGTAGCCGATGATACCGTCAGTCCAGAACACGACGAATTCGTACAGCAGCAACAGCAGCAGCACGGTCAGCGTCTGTTGCGACAACGGGAAGATGCGCATGCGGAGCTGGAACTTGTGCGTGAGGAAGCTCACGACCAGGAAGGCCAGGGCATGCTGCCCGAGCGTCGTGCCCTTGAGGACGTCGATGGCGAGCCCGCACAGCCACGCGAACATGAGCCCCGCGATCCGTGGCGCGCTCAGCGACCAGTAGATCACGAGCAGCAGCAGCAGGTACGGACGCGCCACGTCCATCCAGTGCGGCAGCGGCAGCACGGCGAGAATCAGCGCGATGACCACCGTCGCGGTGACGCGCAGGCGACTGATGCGTCCGTCGGAGACGCTCATTTCTGGACCGCCTCGATCGCTTCTTCCGGCGCAGGAACCTTCGGCTTGTCAGCCCACAGCAGCAGCACTTCGCGGTCGCGGTCGAGCTGCGCCAGCGGCTTTGCTTCGACCAGCGCGAACGTCTCGGCAGAATTGCGCTCCACCTTCGTCACCGTCGCGACCGGATAACCGGCCGGAAAGATTGCGTCCAGGCCCGAGCTCACCAGCAGGTCGCCGCGGCGCACGTCGGACTCGACTGTCATGTAGGGCAGGCTGAGCCTCGCGCCGTCACCGGTGCCCATGGCGATCGAGCGGATACCGTTGCGGTTCACTTGTACCGGCACCGAGTGCTCGGCGTCCGTGATCAAGATCAATGTCGCGGTCGATTTGCCCACCTGCATGACCTGGCCGACCACGCCGAAGGCGTCGAGGACCGGCTGGCCGCGGAACACGCCGTCGTCCGCGCCCTTGTTGATGACCACCATGTGCCGGAACGGTTGCACCGAAACGTTGATGATCTCCGCGATCAGCGTGCGCTCGCTGAGCCCCTTGGAGGCCTCGCGGATCTCGCGCAGCCTGCGGTTCTCTTCGTTGAGCGCCTCGAACCGCAGCAGCTGGCTCCGGGCGACGCGGAGCTGCTCGGTGAGCTGGGCGTTCTCGGTGCGCAGCCGGCCGCGATCGGCGAAGCTGCCCGTCAGCCAGGTCCACAGCTCATAGGGCGTCTGCACGACGGCATAGATCGGGTTCGCGGCTGCGCTCATCCACAGCCGTGCGGTCTCGAGGTAGCCGCCGCGATGATCGAGAACCATCACGATCACGGAGACGATGCCGAGAAAGAACAAGCCGGCACCGAGCGGCGGCCCGCGACCAATGATCGGGCGGCTGTCGGAGCTTAGCGTGACCACGATGAGTGGACGTGCGGGTGAGCGCTATTCCAGGTTGAAGAGTGCGGGACCGTGCTCATCGATCAGCTCGAGCATACGCCCGCCGCCGCGGGCGACGCACGTGAGTGGGTCTTCCGCGACCACGACGGGCAGGCCGGTCTCTTCCATCAACAGCTTGTCGATGTCGCGCAGCAGGGCGCCGCCGCCGGTCAGCACGATGCCGCGCTCCGCGACGTCTGCGCCGAGCTCGGGCGGGGTCTGCTCCAGTGCCACTTTGACGGCGCCGACGATGCCCGCGAGCGGCTCCTGCAGCGCTTCGAGAATCTCGTTCGAGTTCAGCGTGAAGCTGCGCGGCACGCCCTCGGAGAGGTTGCGGCCCTTCACCGAGATCTCGTTGACCTGCTGGCCGGGATAGGCCGAGCCGATCTCGATCTTGATCTTCTCGGCGGTCGACTCGCCGATCAGGATGCCGTAGTTGCGACGCACGTAATTGATGATGGCGTCGTCGAAGCGATCGCCGCCGATGCGCACCGACGAGGCGTACACGATGCCGTTGAGCGAGATCACCGCGACTTCGGAGGTGCCGCCGCCGATGTCGAGCACCATCGAGCCGCGTGCCTCGTGCACCGGCAAGCCGGCGCCCACTGCTGCAGCCATGGGCTCTTCGATGAGACGCACCCAGCGTGCGCCGGCGCCTTCCGCGGATTCCTGGATCGCGCGACGCTCCACTTGCGTGGACCCGTAGGGCACGCAGACCAGCACGCGCGGGCTCGGCCGCATCAGGCGATTGCCGTGCACCTTCTCGATGAAGTACTGCAGCATCTTCTCGGTGACGGTGAAGTCGGCGATGACGCCGTCCTTCATCGGACGGATCGCGGTGATGTGGCCCGGCGTGCGGCCGAGCATGTTCTTCGCTTCCTGGCCGACGGCTTCGATCTTCTTGCCGGCGCGGCCCGGCTCCTCGCGGATCGCGACGACCGAAGGCTCGTTGAGCACGATGCCCTTGCCGCGAACGTAGATGAGAGTGTTTGCAGTGCCCAGATCGATCGACAAGTCGTTCGAGAAATACCCGCGCAGATTCTTGAACATGGTTCTTTAGTCGAACGAGTGGCGAGAGAAACTTATTGGTCGCAGAAGGGGGGGCAAAAAAGTTGCGGTACTCTAACAACGGGTCGCCCGTTACACAAGTAAAAGGCGTATGATTGGGCACGGTTTTTTCAGGCTTTTTCCACTGTTTTTTTCATCCAGAATTGTCTTTCAGCACTGGGCTTGCGATGAGTCTCACCCGCCGCGATGTCGAGAACATCGCACACCTCGCCCGTCTTGCGATCAGCGAGGAGCAGCTGCCTGTATACGTCGACAGCCTGTCGAAGATCCTGAGCTTCGTCGAACAGCTCAATGCGGCCGACACGGCAGCGGTCGAGCCGATGGCGCACCCGCTCGCCGAGCAGGTGCAACGCCTGCGCCCGGACGAAGTGGTCGATGCCGATCAGCATGAGAAGTACCAGCGCAACGCACCGAGCGTCGCGGCGGGACTTTACCTCGTGCCCAAAGTGATCGAATGAGACGCGGGTATCGATTTCATGACTGAACTGCATCGCCTGACGCTCGCAGAGCTCAACGAGGGTCTGCGCGCACGCCGCTTTTCCAGCGTCGAGCTCGCGCGGCACTTCCTCGCGCGCATCGAGCGCTTCAACCCGACGCTGAACGCCTTCATCACCGTCACAGGCGAGCAGGCGCTGGCCGCTGCGCGAAGGGCCGATGAGCTGCTCGCGGCCGGCGAGGCGCTGCCGCTCGCCGGTCTGCCGCTCGTCCACAAGGACATCTTCTGCACCGACGGGGTCCTCACGACCTGCGGCTCGAAGATGCTGTCGAACTTCGTCGCGCCCTACGACGCCACCGTCGTCGAGCGGCTGGCCGGGGCGGGCGTCGTGATGCTCGGCAAGACCAACATGGACGAGTTCGCGATGGGCTCGTCGAACGAGAACAGCGCCTACGGGCCGGTCCGCAACCCGTGGGATACGAACAAGGTCCCGGGTGGGTCCTCCGGCGGCTCTGCGGCTGCGGTCGCGGCGCGCATTGCGCCCGCAGCGACCGGTACCGACACCGGCGGCTCGATTCGCCAGCCGGCAGCGCTTACGGGACTGACCGGCTTCAAGCCGACCTACGGTCGTGTGTCGCGCTACGGAATGATCGCGTTCGCGTCGAGCCTCGATCAGGCGGGCACGCTGACGCACACGGTCCGCGACGCTGCGATGCTGCTCACGCACATGGCGGGCTTCGACCCGCGTGACTCGACCAGCGTCGACACCCCGGTGCCCGACTATCTGGGTGCGCTCGAGCAGCCGCTCGCGGGTCTGAAGGTCGGACTCCTGAAGGAGTTCTTCGAGAAGGGCCTCGAAGAGGAGAGCGGCAAGCTGGTGCGCGAGGCGTTGCGCCTGTACGAGAAACTCGGCGCGAAGCTCGTCGAAGTCAGCCTGCCGAACCTGCCGCTGTCGGTGCCTGCGTACTATGTGGTCGCGCCGGCGGAGTGCTCGTCGAACCTGTCGCGCTTCGACGGCGCGCGCTTCGGTCATCGCTGCGAGGACCCGAAGGACCTGCTCGACATGTACAAGCGCTCGCGCGGCGAGGGCTTCGGCGACGAGGTCAAGCGGCGCATCATGACCGGCACGTACGTCTTGTCGGCGGGTTATTACGACGCCTACTACCTGCGCGCGCAGAAGGTGCGACGGCTGATCACGGACGACTTTGCACGCGCGTTCAAGCAGGTCGACGTGCTGATGGGGCCGACCTCGCCGACACCCGCGTTCGACATCGGCGCGAAGGTGGACGATCCGGTCACGATGTACTTGAACGACATCTACACCATCGGCGCCAACCTGGCCGGCCTGCCGGCCACGTCGGTGCCGTGCGGCTCCTCCGGTGGACTGCCCGTCGGGCTGCAAATCATCGGGCCGCACTTCGCGGAGGCGAAACTGCTGAACATCGCGCACGGGTACCAGCGCGAGACCGAATGGCACAAGCGAATTCCGAAGGGCTACGAATGACTTGGGAAACAGTCATCGGTCTGGAGATCCACGCGCAGCTCTCGACCGGCAGCAAGATCTTCTCGAGCGCGCCCACTGCGTACGGTGCGGCACCGAACACGCAGGCGAACCTCGTCGATCTCGGTTACCCGGGCGTGTTGCCGGTGCTCAATCGCGAAGCCGTGCGCATGGCCGTCAAGTTCGGCCTTGCAGTCGGCGCGACGGTTGCGCGCCGCTCCGTGTTCGCGCGCAAGAACTACTTCTATCCGGACCTGCCGAAGGGCTACCAGATCAGCCAGTACGAGCAGCCGATCGTCGAGAAGGGCCGGCTGGAGATCATCGTCGACGACGGCGCGCACAAGACGGTCGGCATCACGCGTGCCCATCTCGAAGAGGACGCGGGCAAGTCGCTGCACGAGGATTTCCAGGGCCAGTCGGGGATCGACCTGAATCGCGCCGGCACGCCGCTGCTGGAAATCGTCTCCGAGCCCGATATGCGCTCGGCGAAGGAAGCCGTCGCGTACATGAAGAAGATCCACACGCTGGTGCGCTACCTGGAGATCTGCGACGGCAACATGCAGGAAGGCTCGTTCCGCTGCGACGCCAACGTCTCGGTGCGGCGCGCCGGCGCCGACAAGCTCGGCACGCGCTGCGAGATCAAGAACCTCAATTCGTTCCGCTTCATCGAAAAGGCGATCAACTACGAGGTCGCGCGGCAGATCGAAGTGCTCGAGGGCGGGGGCACGATCAAGCAGGAAACGCGCCTGTACGACCCGGACAAGGGCGAGACGCGCGCGCTGCGCTCCAAGGAAGAGGCGAACGACTATCGCTATTTCCCGGACCCGGACCTGCTGCCGGTGGCGCTCGACGACGCGTTCATCGAGTCCGTGCGCACGACGTTGCCGGAGCTGCCGGATGAGAAGGCCACGCGCTACGTCGAGAAGTTCGGTCTGTCGCCTTACGACGCCGGCGTCCTCACCGCGAGCCGCGAGATGGGCGACTACTACGAGGCCGTCGTGTCGGGCGTTCCCGGTCACGAAAAGCTGGCAGCGAACTGGGTGATGGGCGAGCTTTCGGGCGCGCTCAACAGGGAGGGCATCGAAGTCGCGCAGTCGCGTATCGACGCGCTGCGGTTGTCCGGTCTGCTCGCACGCATCGCGGACGCGACCATCTCCGGCAAGATCGCCAAGGAAGTCTTCGAGCAGATGTGGCTGGAAGGCAAGGACGCGGACGCCATCATCGAGAGCAAGGGGCTGAAGCAGATCACCGACACGTCGGCGATCGAGAAGACGATCGACGAGGTGCTGGCGGCGAATCCGCGGCAACTCGCCGACTACCGCTCCGGCAAGGACAAGCTGTTCGGCTTTTTCGTCGGCCAGGTGATGAAGGTGACCGGCGGCAAGGCGAACCCCGCCCAGGTGAACGAGTTGCTCAAGAAGAAGCTCCTGTAGGTCGGGCTTTAGCCCGACAACATACGTGCATGCACGACCGCGACTGCTTACATCGCTTCCTGTTCGAGCATTACCCGATCCGGGGGCACATCGTGCACCTCGATGCCTCGTGGCGCGCGCTGCTGGAGCATCGCGATTATCCGCCCGCGATTCGCGACACGCTCGGCGAAGCCGTCGCGGCGTCGGTGCTGCTCGCCGCGACGCTGAAGTTCGACGGCACGCTGAGCCTGCAGCTGCAAGGGCAGGGGCCCATGCATCTGATGCTCGCGCAATGTTCGAGCGAGCTCGGCGTGCGTGCGGTCGCGCGCTATCGCGAAGCTCACCAGGACCGTGGTCTCGCGGCGCTGTCAGGCGAAGGGAACCTGACGGTCACGCTGGAGAATGACGATCTCTCGCAGCGCTACCAGGGTGTCGTGCCGCTGAGCGGCGAGCGACTCGCCGATTGTCTGCGCCAGTACTTCGAATCCTCTGAGCAGTTGCCGACGCGCCTCTGGCTGCACGCAACGGAGAAGGGCGCATCCGGATTGCTGTTGCAGCGTCTGTCGGACGACAGCGTGCGCGCCCGCACCGGCGCGAGCGGACGCGTTGAGTTGCCGGAGCCGGAGGAGATCGACGACGCCTGGCGGCGAGTGCAATTGCTCGGCGACACGTTGCGTGGCGAAGAGCTGCAGGCGCTGAGCGATCGCGACATCCTGCGGCGACTCTTCGCGGAGGACGACGTGCGGCTGTTCGAGTCCGCGCCCGTCTACTTCCGCTGCCGCTGCTCGCGCGAGCGAGTGGTCGGGATGCTCCGCAGCCTGGGCGCCGAGGAGATTCGCTCGGTGCTCGCCGAGCGAGGCGAGGTCGAAGTCCGCTGCGACTTCTGCAATCGGGCCTATCGGTTCGATCCCGTCGACATCGAGCAGCTCTTCGCGACGACGCCCGCTGCCGACGGCAGCGAAACGCGTCACTGATCAAACACTTAGGAATTGCTCGCCGTTCTTGGGAACCGGCAGGCTCTCTTGCGACTTTTGCCCTCGTCGAATATAAGGACATCCTTATATCCTTACGTGCCCAAGCACCGATGCCCACATCCTTCCTGCCTGCCGTTTCCGCCCTTCGTGCCGCCGCCGAGCCGACGCGTCTGCGCCTGCTCGCGCTGCTCGCCCGCGCGGAGCTGACGGTTGGCGAGATCTGCGAAGTCATCGGACAGAGCCAGCCGCGAGTCTCACGACATCTCAAGCTGCTCTGCGACGTCGGACTGCTGGATCGCTTTCGCGAACAGCACTGGGTTTACTACCGGGCGCCTGCATCCGGATCTCAGCGCGGCACCGTCCAGCAATTGCTCGCCATGGTCCACGAGGATGACGACCTGCTGCGGCGTGATCGCAAGCGCATGGAGCAGGTGATCCGCGAACGTGCGCGCCGTGCGGCGGATCAGGTGCCGGCCGAATCGCGCATCGCGGCGTCGAGCGCAGTCGACTCGATCATCGTCAGCGAGCTGGCGGACGCGCCGATCGGCGTGCTGCTCGACGTCGGTACCGGCTCCGGACACCTGCTCGAGCTGCTCGGCGCGAATGCGACGCGCGCGGTCGGCGTCGACATTTCGAGCGATGCACTGCGGCTCGCGCGTACAAACGTTCATGGCGCCGGCCTCAGTCACTGCGAGTTACAGCGCGGCGACATGTACGACCTGCCGTTTGCGGGTCCTCTCTTCGATACGGTCACCCTCGAACGAATTCTTGCTACAGCACAGCGGCCTGCCGCAGTCGTCAGCGAGATCGCACGCATCCTGAAGAGCGGCGGGCGCGCCATCGTCATCGAAGACTTCGATGCGCTGAGCGCAGCCGGGGCCGCAAATCCGATCGCGACGTTGCGCGAGTGGTTCGCGCGCGCCGGGCTCGACTGCCAGCGCGTGCATCCCGTGGATACCGAAAATTCTCATCTGCTGGTCGCGCTCGCGCGCCGGCCTGTCGTGGACACGAGGCAATCGGCATGACCCTCGAAAAGATTGCGGATCGCATCGGCACTGCTGCCAGCCGCCTGCGCGGACGGCCGCTGGTGTCCTTCGAATTCTTCCCGCCGAAAGACGAGGAGATGGAGCGGACCTTGTGGACGTCGGTGCAGCGCCTGACGCCCTTGCAACCGCGCTTCGTCTCGGTGACGTACGGCGCGGACGGCTCGACCCGCACGCGTACTCACAACATCGTCACGCGGATCCAGCAATCCACGACGCTGACTGCCGCCCCTCATCTCACCTGCGTCGGCGCATCGCGCGAGGAGATCCTGGAGATCGCGCGGAATTACTGGCAGCACGGCATCCGGCACATCGTCGCATTGCGCGGCGATCCCCCGGCCGGTGGCGGCAAGTACCTGCCGCATCCGGGCGGCTTCGCCTATGCAGTCGACCTGGTCAGGGGACTGAAGTCGGTCGGCGACTTCGAGGTCTCAGTCGCGACCTATCCCGAGCCGCATCCCGAATCACCGCACCCGGCATTCGAGCTGGACAACCTCAAGGCCAAGCTCGACGCGGGCGCCGCGCGCGCGATCACGCAGTTCTTCTTCGATCACGAGCTGTTCCTGCGCTTCCGCGACCAGTGCGCGGCGGCGGGCATCGAGGCGAGCATCGTGCCGGGCATCCTGCCTATCACGCGTTTTCCGCAGATGTTGCGCATGGCGCAGCGTTGCGGAGCCAGCGTGCCGGACTGGCTGGTGCATCGTTTCGCCGGACTCGACGACGATCCTGACACACGACGCCTGATCGCGGCGGCCGTCGCGATCGAGCAGGTGCAGGCATTGCAACAGCACGGCGTGGAGGAGTTCCACTTCTACACGCTCAACCGCTCCGAGCTCACGTACGCGATCTGTCACGCGCTGAACGTCCGCACGCCGGCTGCCCAGGCGGCGGCGGGCTGAGAGTCTTACGCATGTCTACTGCACGAACCGAACGACTGAAGGCCCTGCGCCAGGCGCTGACGGAGCGCATCCTGGTGATCGACGGCGCCATGGGCACGATGATCCAGGGCTATCGCCTCGACGAGAGCGACTATCGCGGCGAGCGCTTCAAGTCCTGGCCGTGCGATCTGAAAGGCAACAACGACATCCTCGTGCTGACGCAGCCGGCGATCGTCGCCGAAATCCATCGCGCCTACCTCGATGCGGGCGCGGACATCATCGAGACGAACACGTTCACGGCGAACTATTCCTCGCAGGCCGACTACCGCGCCGAGGAGCTGGTGCGTGACATCAACCTGGCGGCCGCGCAGATCGCGCGCCGCGCGGCGGACGAATACGCCGCGCAAACCGGCAAGACGAAATTCGTGGCCGGCGCGCTCGGTCCGACGAATCGCACGGCGTCGCTGTCGCCGAACGTCAACGATCCGGCGTTCCGCAACATCGAGTTCGACCAGCTCGCCGCGACCTATCTCGAAGGAGCGCGCGCGCTGATCGAGGGCGGCGTCGATCTGTTGCTGATCGAGACGATCTTCGACACCTTGAACGCGAAGGCTGCGGCCTTCGCCGCGCGTAAAGCGGTCGACGAATCCGGCATCGACATCCCGATCGTCATCTCCGGCACGATCACGGACGCGTCGGGCCGCACGCTGTCGGGACAGACGACCGAGGCGTTCTGGAATTCCGTACGGCATGCGCGGCCGCTCGCGGTCGGTCTGAACTGCGCGCTCGGCGCGAAGCAGCTTCGGCCGTACATCGAGGAGCTCTCGCGCATCGCCGACGTCTACGTCAGCGCTTATCCGAACGCGGGTCTGCCGAACGCTTTCGGCGAATACGATGAAGCAGCCTGCGAGACGGCCGAGCTGATCCGCGAATTTGCGAGCAGCGGCTTCGTCAACATCGTCGGCGGCTGCTGCGGCACGACGCCGGAGCACATCCGCCATATCGCCGAGGCCGTCGCCGAGTTGCCGCCGCGCAAGCCGCCGCAGATCGAGCGTCGCCTGCGCCTCTCCGGGCTGGAGCCGCTCAACATCGGCTCGGACAGCCTGTTCCTGAATGTCGGCGAGCGCACCAACGTCACCGGCTCGGCGAAGTTTCGCCGCCTGATCGAGGCGGACGACTACAACGCCGCGCTCGACGTCGCGCGCCAGCAGGTCACGAGCGGCGCGCAGGCCATCGACATCAACATGGACGAAGGCATGCTCGACTCGGAAGCAGCGATGGCGCGCTTCCTGAATCTCATTGCCGCCGAGCCCGACATCTCTCGCGTGCCGATCATGATCGACTCGTCGAAATGGTCGGTGATCGAGGCGGGCCTGAAGCGCATCCAGGGCAAGGGCATCGTCAACTCGATCAGCCTCAAGGAAGGCGAGGAGTCGTTCCTGGAGCACGCACGCAAAGTGCGTGCGTATGGCGCCGCGGTCGTCGTCATGGCGTTCGACCAGAAAGGGCAGGCCGACACGGTCGAGCGCAAAGTCTCGATCTGCGAGCGCTCCTACAAGCTGCTCACGGAGCAGGCCGGCTTTCCGCCCGAAGACATCATCTTCGACCCGAACATCTTCGCGGTCGCGACCGGCATCGAGGAGCACAACAACTACGCGAAGGATTTCATCGAGGCCACGGCCGAGATCAAGCGCCGCTGCCCGCATGCGCACATCAGCGGCGGCGTCAGCAACGTGTCGTTCTCGTTCCGCGGCAACGATCCGGTGCGCGAGGCGATGCACTCGGTGTTCCTGTACCACGCGATCAAGGCCGGCATGACGATGGGTATCGTCAACGCCGGCCAGCTCGCGATCTACGAGGACATCGAGCCGGAGCTGCGCGAGCGCGTCGAAGACGTGATCCTGAACCGCCGGCCCGATTCCACCGAGCGCTTGCTGGAGATTGCCGGCCGCTACAAGGGCGAGGTGGCTGGGCGCAAGGCCGAGGATCTCGCGTGGCGCAGCTGGCCGGTCGTGAAGCGCCTGGAGCATGCGCTCGTCAAGGGCATCGACGAATTCGTCGTGCAGGACACCGAAGAAGCGCGGCAGCAGTTCGATATGCCGCTGCAGGTGATCGAAGGCCCGCTGATGGACGGCATGAACGTCGTCGGCGACCTGTTCGGCGCCGGCAAGATGTTCCTGCCGCAGGTCGTGAAGTCGGCGCGCGTGATGAAGAAGGCGGTGGCCTATCTCATTCCCTACATCGAGCAGCAGAAGAAGGCCGCCGGCGGCACCTTGCGCACGAACGGCAAGATCATCATGGCGACGGTGAAGGGCGACGTGCACGACATCGGCAAGAACATCGTCGGCGTCGTGCTCCAGTGCAACAACTTCGAGGTCATCGATCTCGGCGTCATGGTCCCGTGCGAGCGCATCCTGGAGACCGCACGGCGCGAAGGTGCCGACATGATCGGGCTGTCCGGCCTGATCACCCCGTCGCTGGACGAAATGGTGCACGTCGCGAAGGAGATGAAGCGTCAGGGCTTCGAGCTGCCGCTGCTGATCGGCGGCGCGACCACGTCGCCGGCGCACACTGCAGTGAAGATCGATCCACAGTACGAAGGCCCGGTCGTGTACGTGAAAGATGCGTCGCGGTCGGTCGGCATCTGTCAGCAGCTCGTGGCCGGCGACCAGCGCGCACAGTACGTCGCAAAGCTCAAGAGCGAGCACGCGACCCGGCGCGAGCAGCACCACGGCAAGAAGATCAAGAGTCCGCAGCTCACGATCGCACAGGCGCGTGCCAACCGTTTCAACGGCGGATGGGATACGTACGTGCCGCCGGTGCCGCGGTTCCTCGGCGTGCGCGTGTTCGACGACTACTCGCTCGAGGACCTGACGCGCTATATCGACTGGATGCCGTTCTTCAACGCCTGGGAGTTCGGCGGCAAGTTCCCTGACATACTCACCGACGAGAAGGTCGGCGAGCAGACGAGCAACCTGTACGCGGACGCCCGGCGCATGCTCAAGCAGGCTATCCGCGAGCGCTGGCTGACCGCGCGCGGCGTGATCGGGCTGTTCCCGGCGAACAGCGTCGATGACGACGACGTCGAGATCTACACGGACGAATCGCGCACGCGCGTGCTGACGCGCCTGCATTTCCTGCGTCAGCAGAAGGGCAAGCCGGCCGGCCAGTCGCACGATGCGCTCGCGGACTTCATCGCGCCGAAGTCTTCGGGGCGTCGCGACTACATCGGGGCATTCGCGGTGACGTCGGGTCTCGGGATCGAGCCGCACCTCGAGCGTTTCGCGCAGAACCACGACGACTATTCGAGCATCATGTTGAAGGCGCTCGCCGATCGCCTGGCGGAGGCGTTCGCCGAACGGCTGCACGAGCGGGTGCGGCGCGAGTTCTGGGGCTACGCACCGGAAGAGCGGCTGAGCAACGACCAGCTCATTCGCGAAGGCTATCGCGGCATTCGTCCCGCGCCGGGCTATCCGGCGTGCCCCGATCACACGGAGAAGGCGACGCTGTGGAAGCTGCTCGATCCCACGGCCAATGCCGGGATGCAGCTGACCGAATCGTATGCGATGTACCCGACTGCGGCCGTCAGCGGCTGGTACTTCTCGCACCCGGGGTCGCGTTACTTCGCGGTGGGCAAGATCGACCTCGATCAGGTACAGAACTACGCCGCCCGCAAGAAGATCACGCTGGACGAAGCACAGCGCTGGCTGTCGCCGAACCTGGGGTACGGGTCGGATTCGGACGCAGACGCGGCGTAAAGAGTCAGGCTGAAGCCTGACCCACAACAGCGACTGTGGGTCAGGCTTTAGCCTGACACTGCTACAATTCCTCTATGACCATCAGCAAGGTTTTCCCGAGCGCGCAAGCCGCGCTCGCCGACGTCGTTCGCGACGGGATGACGGTGATGTGCGGTGGCTTCGGCCTGTGCGGCATCCCCGAGAACCTGATCCTCGCGCTGTGCGATTCGGGCGTGCACGGCCTGACCGTGGTGTCCAACAATGCCGGCGTCGACCAGTTCGGCCTCGGCAAGCTGCTCAAGACGCGGCAGATCGCCAAGATGATTTCCTCGTACGTCGGCGAGAACAAGGAGTTCGAGCGCCAGTACCTCGCCGGCGAGCTGCAGCTCGAATTCAACCCGCAGGGCACGCTCGCCGAACGCATTCGCGCCGGCGGCGCGGGCATCTACGGCTTCTACACCAAGACCGGCGCGGGCACTCTCGTTGCGGAAGGCAAGGAGCAGCGCGTCGTGAACGGCGAAACGTACGTGCTCGAAACCGGGCTCACGTCCGACCTGTCGCTGGTGAAGGCGTGGAAGGGCGACACCGAAGGCAACCTCGTGTATCGCAAGACCGCGCGCAACTTCAATCCGATGATGGCCAGCGCCGGTCGCGTCACCGTGGCTGAAGTGGAGCACCTGGTCGAGGCCGGCGAGCTCGATCCCGATGGCATCCACACGCCCGGCATCTTCGTGCAGCGGATCATCCAGGGCGCGAGCTACCTGAAATCGATCGAGCACCGCACCGTGCGCAAGCGCACGTGACTTGAGGAATCACCCATGCCCTGGACCCGCGAGCAATTGGCCGAGCGCGCCGCGCGCGAGCTGCACGACGGCTTCTACGTCAACCTCGGTATCGGTATCCCGACGCTGGTGGCGAACTACATTCCCGCCGGCATGAAAGTGGTGCTGCAGTCGGAGAACGGCATGCTCGGCATGGGCCCGTTCCCGTACGAAGGCGAGGAGGACCCGGACCTGATCAACGCCGGCAAGCAGACGATCACGGAGCTGCCGATTTCGTCGTATTTTTCGTCGGCGGACAGCTTCGGCATGATCCGCGGCGGTCACATCGACCTGTCGATCCTCGGCGGCATGGAAGTCAGCGAGCATGGTGATCTCGCGAACTGGATGGTGCCCGGCAAGATGGTGAAGGGCATGGGCGGTGCTATGGACCTGGTCGCGGGCGTCAAGCGCGTCGTCGTGGTGATGGAGCACACGTCGAAGGACGGCGCGCCGAAGTTCAAGCCGCGCTGCGAGCTGCCGCTCACCGGCGCGAACGTCGTCGACATGCTGATCACCGATCTCGCCGTGTTCGCGCGTCCCGACCGCAAGTCGCACTTCAAGCTCCTCGAACGTGCGCCCGGCGTGAGCGTGGAAGACATCAAGGCGAAGACGCCGGCGAACTTCGTGTGAAGACACGCGCTGCCGTCCTGAACGAAATGGGGCGCGCCCGTCCCTACGCTCAGACTCGTCCGCTCACGATCGAAGAAATCGACTTCGACCCTCCGGGCCCCGGTGAAGTGCTCGTCCGCATGCGGGCCGCCGGGCTGTGTCATTCCGATCTTTCGGTGATCAATGGCGACCGGCCGCGGCCGATGCCGATGATCATCGGTCACGAAGGCGCCGGCGAAGTCGCGGAGGTCGGCGCGGGTGTGCGCGATCTGCGGCCGGGCGATCACGTGGTCGCCGCTTTCGTTCCCTGCTGTGGCAGTTGCGAGCCGTGCACGACGGGACGACCGGCGCTCTGCGAGCCGGGGTTCAAGGCGAACTCGACCGGCACGCTGCTCGGCGGCGCGCAGCGCATGCGCCGCGCCGGCGCGATCGTCAATCACCATCTCGGCGTCTCCGCATTCGCGGAGCACGCGATCATGGTGCGGCAGTCGTTGATCAAGGTCGACGCCGACCTGCCGTTCGACGAAGCAGCCGTATTCGGTTGCGCCGTGATGACCGGCGTCGGCGCTGTTACGAACACCGTGCAGCCGCATCGCGGTTCGAGTGTCGCTGTGATCGGCCTCGGCGGTGTCGGGCTCGCCGCGCTGCTCGGCACGCGCTTGTCGGAAGCGGCGATCGTGATCGCATGCGATCTCAGCGAGGACAAGCTGGCGCTCGCGCGCAGCATGGGCGCGACGCACACGGTCAATGCGGGCGACGCGACAGCACTGGAGCAGATCCGCGATCTCACGCGCGGTGGCGTGCACTATGCCTTCGAGATGGCGGGATCGACCAAAGCGATGGAGCTTGCCTACGCGGCCACGCGACGGGGCGGCACGACCGTGACCGCAGGACTGCCGAACCCCAAGCACCTGTTCTCCATCCCGCAGGTCGGCATCGTCGCGGAAGAGCGCACGATCAAGGGAAGCTATCTCGGCAGCTGCGATCCGGCGCGCGACATTCCGCGCTACATCGAGTTGTACCGGGCAGGGCGCCTGCCGATCGATCGGCTGCTCAGCGAGCACATCGGGCTCGACCAGCTCAACGAAGGCTTCGACCGCCTCGCCGACGGCCGCACCGTGCGGCAGATCTTGACCCTGTAAGTGCGCTGTAGGTCGGGCTTCAGCCCGACAATACCTTCTCCACCGCCACCAACGCCGTGTTCGCGCTCATCCGCTGACATTCCGCCCGCAGCGCCTCCAATCCCGCTCGCGTCTGCTTGCTCATCCCTTTCTCCCCCGCATCCGCGAGCAACCGCGCGCGCTTGATCAGCATGTCGGTCCACGGCAGCGGCTCGGCTGACGTGTACTCTTCGAGACTGCCTGCGTAGTGCCGGACACATTCCCAGTCGCGATCCTGCAGGCCTGCTTCGATGGCATTGCCGTAGAACTCGAAATAGCTGTGACTGACGCAGCCCGCCGCGAGAAGCTGCTCGCCCTCGGCCAGCGCACTCGCGCGCTCCGGGCCATTGGGCGTCAACCGCGCGATCATGCTGAGCAGCATCGGTCCGCAATAAGACATGCCGGTCTCACGTCCCAGGTGCAGGCCGTCCTTGGTCAGTTGCAGCGCCTGGGCCGGATCCACCGCGACCATCGTCTGCGCGACCATGCCCATGCACTCCGCTTCGAAGCGCCGTGCGCCGAGCTGCTGAGCGAGCTTCATCGCCTGACGCGCGTGATTGCGGCAGTCGTCGATGTGCGCCTGCATGAGCAGGCCGGTCGCCATCGTCAGGTGCACGAGCAGCTCGCCGCGCAGATCGCCGACGCGTCGTGCGAGCTCGAGTCCCTCGCGGCAATTCTCGCGGCTGGCGGCGACGTCACCGCAATACGTGTTCGTGATCGCGAGCATCGGCAGGTTCGACAGCAGCACTCCCACGAGATCGTGATCGCGTGCTTCTTTGATGCACTGGGCGAAGTGCTGGCGCGCCGTCACCATGCTGCCGCGCTGGTAGTACGCGTCGCCGAGGCCGCTCAACGCTCGGGCAATCTCGCCGTGCGATTGCGCTTGCAGCGCGAAGCGATGCGCCTGTTCGTGTGCCTGCATGCACGCGTCCAGGCGGCCGAGCGGGAAGCACAGGTTCCCGCGCAGCGTGTGGATGCGTGCGCGTGTTTCGAGATCCGCGGAATCGCCGAGCGCGCCCTCCGCGTGCTCCAGCGCTTCGAGCGCTTCCTCGTGCCGGTCCATGATGCGCAGCGCCGACGCGATGCCGATCCAGGCGCTGCCGTGGCCGGTCTGGTCGATCGCGAAGTCGAGCGCCTCGCGATACGCAGTCAGCGCGTCGTGCGTGCGGCCGAGTTGCAGCAACAGCTCGCCGAGCAGCAGGCTGCTCTTGTGGAGCAGAACCGGTTCGCGCGCGAGCCCGCTCGCTTTGTTGACGAGACCCAGCGCTCGCTCGAAGCGCAACGCGGCCTGTTCGGCGATCGATGCTTCGAGGTACGCCAGCGTCGCGCGGTCGTCGTCGGCTGCAGCGAGGTGATCGGCGCGCAGCGCCTGATCGCCGTGCGCATACCACTCGGCGGCGATGCGATGCAGCTCGCGACGTTGCGACTTGAGCGTCGATTCGTAGATCGCGTCGCGGAACAATGCGTGGACGAACTCCAGCTCGACGCCGTTGAAGCGGACCAGCGCGGTTTCGGTCAGCGGCGTCGGATCGTAGTCCTCGTTATCGAGGAGCTGCCGCAAGGCACTCAGCGCCGCACGATGTCCGAGAACGGCGGCAGCCTGCAAGGCACCATGATCGCGAGCAGACAATCGAGCGGCCCGCGCCAGCACCACCGAGCGCACCGAGCCGGGCAACAGATCGTGTCCGGCGCGAGCAGCGCGGAGGAGCTGATCCAGAAACAACGGATGGCCGTCGGCTCGCTGGATGCACGCCGCAATCGTCTCCTGCGGCAGCTCCGGGAAATGCGCTGCAAGCTCCTGGGCCTCGTCCTCGGCGAGCGGCGCGAGGTCGACGGTGGTGACCGGGCAACCGCGCGCACGCGCACGCCAACTGGCATTGATCGGATCGCCTTCCGGCCGCGTCGTCATGATGAACAGGATCTGGCAGTTCGCGACGACTGCAGCGATCTCGCCGAATCTCGCCAGCTCGTCGGTATCGGCCCAGTGAACGTCTTCGACGACCAGGAGTTGCGGCCCACGCGACACGGCCGATTCGATGAGCTGCGCGAGCGCCAGCGCCCGGCCGCGTTGACGGGTCGCGATTTCCATCGCTTTTTCCAGCGCCGCGAGCTCTGCATCGATCGGAGCGTCGATCAGGTCGCTCAGGAAGATGAGCTGGTCGACGGCGTTGCGGCCGGATAGCGCGCGCCTGACCGCCGCGGCCCGCTCGTTTGCCGGTGCATCCGCACCGAGACCGAGCAGACTCAACGCAAGTGCAGTGATCGGCCGCCGGCCGGGCGATTGGCCGAAATCGAAGACCTGCGCCGAGTGCACTGCGACGCCGCGTTCGCGCGCTGCACCCCGAATCGCGTTGACCAGGCACGTCTTGCCGATACCGGCTTCGCCGCGCACGACGATCGCGCGGCCGTGCCGGCTGCTGGTACACCTGTCGAGCGCCGCGAGAATCATCGCAAGCTCCGGCCGGCGGCCGACGAACGGCTGAGCGCCCGGCCCGATCTCGCTGCGTAGACCTTGCAGGCTCCATGCGAGCACCGACTCAGCTTGTCCCGGCTGCGAGCTCGCGGCGCGCGTGCCACTCACGCGTTCGCCAAGCGACGCGCGCAGTTCTTCGGAGATCAGGATCTCGCCGTCGCCGGCGCGGGCTGCAAGCGTATGTGCGACGTGCGTCGGTCGCCCTGTAAGCGGAAAGATCTCCGCGCCGCACAGCACCTGGCCTTGCGTGATTCCGATGCGGAGTGAGAGCGTGCTGGAAGCCGGCCACGGTGTACTCGCAACCGTGCACTGCAAGGCCAGCGCAGCTTGCGCAGCGCGTTCCGGTTCGTTGCCGTATGCAGTCGGGATACCGAACACCGCGAGGACGCTGCTGCCGACGCGCCGATCGGCGCGGCCGCCGAATTCAGTAACCGCCTCCAGCACGCGGCGATGGAATTGTGTCGCGAGCGCGTGCGCCTCTTCGGGATCGAGCTGAGCTTCGAACTCCAGCAAGCCTTCGAGGCGCGCCACCATGATGGTCGCATCGAGCAACTGCGGCCGAAGCTCGACGGGCGGCGCAGCCGGCTCGGCGACGCGCGGGATCTCGTGTGCAGCGGTGTCGTCGAGCGACGCATCTTCGCCTTCGGAGCTGCCGAGCGCGGCGCGCCGTCGTCGCATCAGGTCGCGATAGAGTTGTTCGGTCGCAGGCTCGGGCGCGACATCGAGCTCTCGTCGCAACACGTCGCGGCACACCCGATACTGACGCAGCGCTTCCGCATACGCGTTGCGCTTCGCGTGCAGATCCATGACTCTGCGATGGGCTGCTTCGTTGAGCGGCTCCAGTGCGACGAGTTTGGTCGCCGCCGTCAGCGCGCCGTCGCTGTCGCCATTCGCGACGCACAGCTCGGCGAGCTTGTTCAGCGCATCGCTCAGCTCCTTGCGCAAGGTCAGGCGCTCGCTCGTCAGCCATTCGTCGAACGCAGTCGAGCGCGCGTCGAAGCCGTCGAGCAGATCGCCGCGATAGTGGCCCATCGCCTCCTGCAGCGATGTGCGTGTGCCGGCGTTCAGTGCGCGACGAAACGCATGCAGGTCGCTGTGCACGACTGCAGGATCGATGCCGACCGACTCGGTGTCTGCGAGCAGCGCCTTGTGAGCATCGATGGGCAGCGATTTTCGCAACGCTGCGAGCGCTTGCCGCAGGCTCGTGCGTGCGAGCTCTTCGTCCGCGTCTTCCCACAGCAGCGTGGCGAGCCGGTCGCGGCTGTGCGGTTCGCCGGGACGCAGGGCCAGGTAGGCAAGCAGCGCGCGGCCCTTGCGTGACGCAATGCGAATCTCGGCGCCCGCAGCGTCCTGCACGCGGAATGCGCCGAGCACCTGCAGATTCAGCTCTGTCAAGGGAGGTCCCCGGGCCCGCTCGTTCTTTGGGTACCCATTTTCACGTATTTTTCACGACTGTCGAGACCATAGCCTCACGGGCGCTGCCTACAGTTGCTCCTGCGTTCACCCTACCGGAGAAATCATGCTCACCGACGCCCGCGGCTGCCCGACCTCGACCTCCAGCAGTGGTTCCCTGCAGCAATACGAGCAGGCGCTCGATCTGTCGTTGAGCTACCAGCTCGACCCGCTGGCGACGATCCAGAAGGCGCTCGACGCCGATCCGACGTTTGCGATGGGGCATTGCCTGCGGGCCGGCCTGGCTGTCATGGCCACCGACCGTGGCGCGGTGCCGATGCTGACGGAGAGCGTGGAGGCGATCGAGGCGCTGGGACGTCGCGCCAACGATCGTGAGCGTGCTCATGCTGCGGCCGCCCGGGCGTGGCTGCAGGGTGACTTTGCCGGCTCGATCCACCGCTATGGCGACATCCTGGTGGACCATCCGCACGACCTGTTGGCGCTGCAGGTCGCGCATGTCGGCGATTTCTTCCTGGGCCAGTCCTCGATGCTCCGCGACCGGCTCGCGCAGGTGCTGCCGATGTGGGATACGAGCACGCCCGGCTACGGCTACGTGCTCGGCATGTACGCCTTCGGGCTGGAGGAGACCGCGCTGTATTCGAGGGCGGAAGACATCGGTCGACGCGCGCTCGACATCAATCGACGCGACGCGTGGGCCGTCCACGCGGTGACCCACGTGATGGAAATGCAGGGCCGGTTGCGCGATGGGATCGACTGGCTCACGACACGCGAAGGCGATTGGTCCGTGAACAATGGCTTCGCGTTTCACAATTGGTGGCATCTGGCGCTGTTCCACCTCGACGCAGGCAATTACGCGCGCGTGCTGGAGCTGTACGACCATCGGATCCGGCCGGCACCGTCCGAGGTGCCGCTCGAGATGATCGACGCTACGGCGCTGCTCTGGCGCCTGGAGCTGCGCTCGGCGAACGTCGGCGACCGCTGGAAGAGACTCGCAGCCTGCTGGGAGCCGCTCGCCGAGCATTCCTACTACGCCTTCAACGACGCGCATGCCGTGATGGCGTTCGTCGGGGCCGGCCGCGTCGACCTGGCGCAGCGAACGATCGTCGCGATGGAGCGCAGGTCCGCGGGCACGGGCACGAATGCGATGATGACGCGTGACGTCGGCTTGCCGCTGGCACGCGCCGTCACGGCATTCGCTGCCGGTCGCTATGGCGACGCGATTGCGCTGCTGCAGCCGATCCGCACGATCGCCAATCGCTTCGGCGGCAGCCATGCCCAGCGCGATCTCATTCATCTGACGCTCGTAGAGGCGGCGTTGCGTGCACGGCATAGCCGGCTGGCGCGCGCCCTGATCGCCGAGCGCACGCAGCTCAAGCCCTCGAGCCCGTTCAATTGGCAGCTCACCGCGCGGTCGATGGATCTCAACGGCGACAGCGCCGGCGCAGCGCGGGCGCTGGAGAGCGCCGAGGCTCGCACCAAGGCGCAGTTCGGAGTGCACCGCGCCTACGCTTGATGCGGGCGCGACAGGTAATCCTGCGACTGCATCTCGATCAGGCGGCTCTTGGTGCGTTCGTACTCGAAGTTGAGCTTCGAGCCGCGATAGAGCTCGGTCACCGGTACGGCGGCGGAGACGACCAGCTTCACCGCGCGATCGTAGAACTCGTCGACGAGCGAGATGAAACGGCGCGCGGCGTTCTCCGCGTCCGGCCCGAGCACCGGCACGTCCGTCAGGAACACGGTGTGATAGCAGCGGGCGATCTCGATGTAATCGGCCTGGCCGCGCGGACCGTCGCACAGCTCTTTGAACGTGAACCAGATGGCGCCGTCGGCGTGACGATGCGCGCGCAAGCGTCGATGGTTGAGGATCAGCGTCGTGTCCGTCGCGCCGGGCTCGGCGGCGATCGCGTCGAACAGCTTCTCGAGCTCGGCGGCAGCGGTCGCTTCGCGCGTATCGAACCACGTGTGCGCGCGTTCGAGCAGGCGCAGCCGGTAGTCGGAGCCGCCGTCCATGTGCACGACCTGCGTGTGTTCCTTCAACAGGCGGATCGCGGGTACGAAGCGCGCACGCTGCAATCCTTCCTTGTAGAGATCGTCGGGCACGACATTGGAAGTCGCGACGAGCGTGACGCCGCGCTGGAACAGTCCGCGGAAGAGGTTACCGAGCAGCATCGCGTCCGCGATGTCAGTGACGAACAGCTCGTCGAAGCACAACACGCGCGCCTTCTGTGCCAGGCGGTCCGCGACGCGATCGAGCGGGTTGGCCTGGTCCTTGTGCTTCTTCAACTCGTCGTGCACCGACTGCATGAAGCGATGGAAGTGGCTGCGCTGCTTGTCGCGGAACGGCAGGCTCTGGAAGAACAGGTCCATCAGCCAGGTTTTGCCGCGTCCCACGCCGCCCCACACGTACAGGCCGCGCTGCAATTCATGCAGCTTGCTGCCCGACAGAAGTCCGCCGAGCAGCCGCCGCTTCGGCTGCGCAGCGATCAAACGATCGCGCAGTTCATCGAACAGCGCGACGACCTGTGCTTGCGCGCGATCCGGCTTGTAGCCCAGGCGGGCGCACTCACGCTCGTAAAGCTCCGCGACCTTCACGCCTGCAGCTCGGGCAGGGCTTTGAAGTAGTCGAGCGCCTGCGGGTTCGCGAGCGCGTCCTGATTCTTCACCGGCCGCCCGTGCACGGTGTCGCGGACTGCCAGCTCGACCAGTTTGCCGTTGATCGTGCGCGGCAGGTCCGGAGCCTGTACGACGCGTGCAGGTACGTGCCGCGGCGTCGTGTTACTGCGGATCGTGCCGCGGATCTTGTCGCGCAGGTTCTCGTCGAGCGTCAGTCCGTCGCGCAAGCGGACGAACAGCACGATGCGCACATCGCCTTGCCATTGCTGCGCGATCGCGATCGACTCGGCCACTTCCTCGATCTTCTCGACCTGGCGATAGATCTCGGCAGTGCCGATGCGCACGCCGCCGGGATTCAGCACGGCATCGGAGCGGCCATGCACGATGAGTCCGCCGCGCGACGTGATCGTCGCGAGGTCGCCGTGCCACCAGACGTTCGCAAAGCGTGAGAAATACGTTCCGCGGAAGCGCGAGCCATCCGTGTCGCCCCAGAAGCCGATCGGCACGGAAGGGAAGGGCGCACTGCAGACCAGCTCGCCCTGTTCCCCCTGCAGCGGGTTGCCATCGTCGTCGTAGACCTCGGTCTTCATGCCGAGGCCGAGCACCTGGATCTCGCCCTCGTACACCGGTTGAATCGGGCAGCCGCCGCCGAAGCACGCCATCAGGTCGGTGCCGCCGGTGATGGAAGCGAGCAGCACGTCCGGCTTCACTTCGCGATAGACGTAGCGATAGCTCGGCGGGTTGAGCGGCGCACCGGTGGAGATGATCGTGCGCAAGGCGCTCAGCTCGAACTCGCGACGCGGCCGGATTTGCGCCTGTTCGCAGCCGACCAGGAAGCGCGGGCTGGTGCCGAAGATCGTGATGCGCTCGTCGTGCGCCATGCGCCACAGGACGCGTGGATCCGGCTGCAGCGGCGCACCGTCGAACAGCACGATGGTCGCGCCTGTCGCGAGGCCGCTCGCGAGCGCATTCCACATGACCCAACCGCACGTCGTGTAATAGAAGAAGCGATCGTCCGGTCCCATGTCCGAATGCAGCATGTGCTCCTTCATCTGCTGCAGCAGGGCGCCGCCGGCGCTGTGCACGATGCACTTGGGCACGCCGGTCGTGCCGGACGAATACAGGATGAAGGCCGGATGCTCGAACGGAAGCTGCTCGAACGAGAGTTGCGCGTCAGCGTTGCCGAAGTCTGCGAACGCGACTGCGTCGTCGATCGTGTCGAGCGCCGGTCGTTCGTTCGAGTACGGCACGAGCACGACGCGCTCGATGCTTGCGATCTTTTCCTTGACCGCGCGCACGGTCGCCATGCAGTCGAGCGTTTTGCCCGCGTACCGATAGCCGTCCGCGGCGAACAGCACCTTCGGCGTGATCTGTCCGAAGCGGTCGAGCACTCCGCTCGGGCCGAAGTCGGGCGAGCACGACGACCACACCGCGCCGAGACTCGTCGCGGCGAGCATCGCGATCACTGTCTCAGGAATGTTCGGCAGGTAGCCCGCGACTCGATCGCCCGGTTGCACACCGGCTGCACGCAAGCCGTCGGCAATGCGTGCCGTCTCGCGACGCAACTGCGCCCACGAAAGCTCGCGCCTCTCACCGCGCTCGTTGCGAAAGATGATCGCCGGCGTATTACCGTCGCGCCGCAGGAGGTTTTCTGCGTAGTTGAAGCGCGCGTCGATGAACCAGCGCGCGCCGGGCATGCGATTGCCGTCTTCGAGGATCTGCGTGGCGCGCGTCTGTGCGCGGATCTCGCAGAAATCCCACAGAGCGCTCCAGAAGTTCTCCGGGAATTCGATCGACCAGCGGTGCAGCGCGGCGTAGTCGGGGATCGGCGCGTGATGGCGCTCGCGCACGAAACGCATGAAGCGCGTCATCTGGGTGCGCGCGATGCGTTCCGGCGAAGGCGACCAGATCGGCTCCATGGGCGATGAGCGGTTGCGGCCTAGAGATTCTGGTAGTTCGGGCCCGAGCCGCCTTCCGGCGTCGTCCAGGTGATGATCTCGTACGGATCCTTGATGTCGCACGCCTTGCAATGCACGCAGTTCGCGGCGTTGATCTGCAGGCGGCGTCCGCCCTGGCCGTCGGGAACCATCTCGTAGACGCCGGCGGGGCAGAAGTTCTCGCACGGATTGCCGAACTCCTGCGTGCAACGGGTCGCGCAGATCGACGTGTCCTGCACTTTGAGGTGCACCGGCTGCGATTCGTCGTGCACGTTGCCGGCGAAGAACACCTCGGCGAGGCGATCGCGCGGCGGCAGCGAGCGCTCGACCCAGCCGCGATCCGGCGAGGTGTATTCGTCGAGCTTCTCCAGCGCCCAATCGGCCGAGTTGTGCATCGTCCAGGGCACGTGTCCCTTCAGCAGCGAATCGATGCCGGCGTTGAACATGGCGAAGTACAAGCCACGCTTGAAGGCCGGCTTGAAGTTGCGAATCGCGCGCAGCTCGCGATGACCTTCGGATGCACGCCAGCGCGCATCGTAGCCCGCAGGCTTGCCGGTCTCCGCCAGGTGCTCGGCGGCCAGCGCACCGGAGCGGATCGCCTGGTGAATGCCCTTGATCTTGAAAACGTTGAGCGTGCCGGCGGCGTCGCCGATCAGCAGCGCGCCCGGCATCTCCAGCTTCGGCAGCGACTGGTAACCGCCGGCCGCGATCGTGCGCGCGCCGGCGGCGAGGATCTCGCCGCCTTCGAGCAGCGGCTTGATACGCGGATGGTGCTTGAACTGCTGGAACGCCTCGAACGGCTTGAAGCGCGGATCGCGATAGTTCAGGCCGACGACATAACCGACGTACACGCGATCCTGGTCGAGGTGATACAGAAAGCTGCCGCCGTAGGTGCCGGTGTCGAGCGGCCAGCCGAACGCATGCTCGATGCGGCCGGGCTTCACGCGACCGGGCGGCAACTGCCACAGCTCCTTGAAGCCGAGTCCGAACGTCGGCGGATCCTTGCCCTCGCGCAGGTTGTACTTCGCGATCAGCTGCTTCGCGAGCGAGCCCCGCGAGCCTTCCGCGAGGATCGTCGTGCCCGCATGGATCTCGATGCCGGGCGTGTAGTTCGGTCCCGGCGTGCCGTCCTTGTGGAGTCCCATGTCGCCGATGCGCACGCCCTTGACCGCGCCTTGCTCGTCGAACACTGCGTCCGCAGCGGCGTAGCCTGGAAACACGTCGACGCCGAGCTTCTCCGCCTGCTGCGCCAGCCACGGCGTGAGCTGCCCGAGCGAGACGATGAAGTTGCCGTGATTGCGCATCGGCGAGAGATTGATCGCCCAGCCCGGCAGCTTGAACGAACCGGTCTTCGTCATCAGCCGCACGTCGTCCTCGGCTGCCGGGACTTTCATGCCGGTGTATTCGCTGCGCCAGTTCGGCAGTAGCTTTTCGAGCACCGCAGGCTCCAGCACGGCGCCGGACAGCGAATGCGCGCCGACGCTCGAGGCTTTTTCGAGCACGCAGATGTTGGTGTCCGGCTTGAGCTGCTTCAGGCGAATGGCGCACGCAAGGCCGGCCGGCCCGGCGCCGACGACGACAACGTCGTATTCCATCACCTCGCGATCGGTCATTTGGGCGCCATCCGGATCGCGCCGTCGAGGCGGATGCACTCGCCGTTCAGCATCGTGTTCTCGCAGATGTGCGCGACCAGTGCCGCGTATTCATCCGGTCGGCCGAGGCGCGACGGGAACGGGACCTGCTTGCCGAGCGAGTCCTGCACTTCCTGCGACAGTGCGGCGACCATCGGGGTCTTGAAGACGCCGGGTGCGATCGTCATCACGCGAATGCCGTTGCCGGCGAGGTCGCGCGCCATCGGCAGCGTCATGCCGACGATGCCGCCCTTCGAAGCGGAGTAGGGGACCTGGCCGATCTGGCCGTCGAAGGCTGCGACCGACGCCGTCATCACGATGACACCGCGCTCGCCTTCATCGTTGGGCGTGTTGTTGACCATCACGCCCGCGGCCGACTTCGCCACGAGGAGCGTGCCGACGAGGTTCACTTCGATGACCTTGCGGAAGATCTCACCGGGCAGCGGGCCTTCCTTGTTGACCATGCGGCGCGGCCAGCCGATGCCCGCGCAATTGACGGCGACGTTCACGCCGCCCATGTCGCTCTGCGCTTTCTGCATTGCCGCGGTCACAGCCTCTTCCTTGGTGACGTCGACGGTCTGGAAACGCGCGGCCGCGCCGAGCGCCTTCGCGGCGGCCTGCCCAGCGGCTTCGTTCACGTCGATCAGCGTGACCTGCGCACCCGCGGCGACGAGGCGCTGTGCCACAGCATTGCCCAGCCCGGAAGCACCGCCGGTGATGACGGCCCGAATTTGATTCAATTTCATCGATGGTCCCCTGTAGGTCGGGCCTCAGCCCGACTCCTAGATTCTCTGCCCGCCATCGACCTCGATGACACGGCCCGAAAAGTAATCATTCTCGGCAATGAACACTGCCGCATGCGCCATCTCGCCAGGCTCGGCCATGCGCTTGAGCGGCACTGCACTGACGGCGCGCTCGATCATCTCGGGCTTCATCGCGTCGAGGATCTCGGTGCGCGTAAAACCGGGAGCGATTGCGCCGGTGCGAATGCCATGGCGCGCCAGCTCCTTCGCCCACACGACCGTCATTGCCACGACGCCCGACTTCGTCGCCGAGTAGTTCGACTGTCCCATGTTGCCGGCACGCGAGATGCTCGACGTGCTGATGATCACGCCGCCGTTGCCGAGGCCGATCATGCGTTGTGCGGCTTCGCGCGCACCGAGGAACACGCCGGTCAGATTTACATCGATGACGGCGCGCCACTGGTCCAGCGACATCTTGCCGACGACCTTGCCGTCCTGGACCTTGACCAGCAGCGCGTCCTTGGTGATGCCGGCGTTGTTGATCATCACGTCGAGCCGGCCGAAGTCGCGCACCACGCTGTCGAGCGTGTTCGAGACGTCTTCTTCGCGCGCGACATTGCAAAGATACGTGCGGCACTGGACCGACTCGACCTCGCACAGCTCGCGCGTGCGGTCGAGGTCGGCCTGATTGAGATCGAGCAGGGCGAGATTGGAGCGCTTGTGCGCGAAGGCCAGGGCCATGGCCCGGCCGATGCCGCGACCGGCACCGGTGATGACGATGAGCTTCTGTTCGAGCTGCATAAGGCGCGGAATGTTATCTCATTTATCCCCTTGCCAGCCCGGCTTGCGGCGCTCGAGGAATGCCGACAGGCCTTCGCGACCTTCCGGACTTACGCGCAGGCGGGCAAGCAGTTCCGCCGTTTCCAGCCCGAGAGCTTCGCGGTCGCCGAGCTGCGCCATACGGCGCACGAGCCTCTTCGCCGCACGCAGCGCTTCCGGCCCGCCCCGCAACAAGTGATCGACCTGTGTCTCGACAGCCGTATCGAGCTGCTCTGCAGTCGCCGTGAAGTGCAGAAGGCCGATGGTCCGTGCTTCGGGTGCCTCGAACGGCGCCGCGGTCAGGAACAGGCGTCGCGCCTGCCGATTGCCGATCGCCGCGACGACGTAGGGAGATATGACCGCCGGCACGATGCCCAACCGCACTTCGGTCAGCGCGAACTTGGCAGTCTCGACGCCGATGGCAATGTCCGCGCAGGCGACGAGGCCGACGCCACCGCCATAAACGTTGCCGTTCACGCGTGCGATGACGGGCTTGTCGAGCTCATCCAGCGCACGCAAGCAACGTGCGAGGAGCAGGGCATCGTCGACGTTCTGCTGCTCGGTCGCGCCCATCATCGAGCGCATGTGACCGATATCCGCACCGGCGCAGAAGCTCGCGCCCGCGCCCGTTACGACGACGACCCGCGCTCGTGCATCGTTGGCAAGTGTCGTGAGCGCGGTGTGTAGTTCTTGTACGGTCGCGCCGTCGAGCGCGTTGTGTTTCTCGGGACGATTCAGCGTCAGCGTCGCCACGCCCCGTGCATCGATAGTGGTTGTGACGAGAGGCATGGCGACATCACCTACATGCGGAACACGCCGTAGCGCTCCGCGCCCGGCTTCGGACCGCGCATCGCGGCGCTGATGGCTTGGCCGAGCACGCGGCGCGTGTCGATCGGATCGATGACGCCATCATCCCACAGCCGCGCAGTCGCATAGTACGGGTTGCCTTGCGCTTCGTATTGCCCGCGGATCTCGCTCATGAACGCCTGACGTTCCTCGTCCGGCCACGATTGATTGCGCGCCTTCATGCCGTCGCTGCGGACGGTCGCGAGCACCTGTGCAGCCTGCTCGCCGCCCATCACGGAAATGCGTGCGTTCGGCCAGGTCCAGATCATGCGCGGCGAATAAGCACGGCCGCACATCGCATAATTTCCCGCACCGAACGAGCCGCCGATGATCACGGTGTACTTCGGCACGCGCGAGGAGGCGACGGCGTTCACCATCTTCGCGCCGTCCTTCGCGATGCCGCCGTGCTCGAACTTCTTGCCGACCATGAAGCCTGTGATGTTCTGCAGGAAGATCAGTGGGACGCCGCGGCGGTTCGCGAGCTGGATGAAGTGCGAGGCCTTGAGCGCCGTCTCCGAGAACAGGATGCCGTTGTTGGCGACGATCGCGACCGGATAGCCGTAGAGATGCGCAAAGCCGCACACGATGGTCTTGCCGTAGAGCGGCTTGAACTCGTGGAACTCGGAGGCGTCGACGATGCGCGCAATGATCTCGCGGACGTCGTACGGATAGCGCGTGTCGCGCGGGATGATTCCGTACATCTCCTCGGCATCGTGCACCGGCTCGCGGATTTCCTGCTGAGGCAGCCACGGCTTGTGGCGGCGCGCGAGGTGCTTCACGGCGTCGCGCGCCATCGCCAGCGCGTGCTGATCGTTGTCGGCGAGCTGATCGGCAACGCCTGAGATGCGCGTGTGCACGTCGCCGCCGCCGAGCGACTCCGCGTCGACGACTTCGCCGGTCGCCGCGCGCACCAGCGGCGGACCGCCGAGAAAGATCGTGCCCTGCTTCTTGACGATGATCGCTTCGTCGCACATTGCCGGGACGTACGCGCCGCCGGCAGTGCAGGAGCCCATCACCACGGCGAGCTGCGTGATTCCGGCGGCCGACAAGCGTGCCTGGTTGTAGAAGATGCGGCCGAAATGATCGCGATCCGGGAAAACCTCGTCCTGCAGCGGCAGGAACGCGCCGCCGGAATCGACGAGGTAGACGCAGGGCAGGTGATTCTCTGCTGCGATCTCTTGTGCTCGCAGATGCTTCTTCACCGTCATCGGGAAGTACGTGCCGCCCTTCACCGTCGCATCGTTCGCGATCACCACGACTTCGGAACCGTGCACGCGGCCGATGCCGGTGATGACCCCGGCCGCCGGCGCACCGCCGTCATACATCCCGTCCGCCGCGAGCGGCGACAGCTCGAGGAACGGCGAGCCGGGGTCGAGGAGCGTGCTCACGCGATCGCGCGGTAGCAGCTTGCCGCGCTCCGTGTGCTTGCGCCGCGCATCTTCGCCGCCGCCCTCGGCGGCAATCGCGACGCGCTGCTTCAGCTCGTCGGCGAGCGCCCGCATGTAGGAAGCATTGGTGTGAAAGGCCTCGGAGTTCGGGTCCACCCGCGTCGGAATCATGCAGTCGCCTCGAAGATTTCCCGTCCGATCAGCATGCGGCGGATCTCGCTGGTGCCGGCGCCGATCTCGTACAGCTTGGCGTCGCGCAGCAGCCGGCCGGCAGGGAAGTCGTTGATGTAGCCATTGCCGCCGAGTGCCTGGATCGCCTCGAGCGCCATCCACGTCGCACGCTCGGAGGCCTGCAGGATACAGCCGGCCGCGTCGAAGCGCGTCACTTGTCCGCGATCGCAAGCTGCTGCAACCGAGTACACGTAAGCGCGGCAGGCGTTCATCGTCGTGTACATGTCGGCGATCTTGGCTTGCATGAGCTGGAAAGTGCCGACGGGCTTGCCGAACTGCTTGCGCTCATGGACGTACGGCAGCACCAGGTCCATGCAGGCGCGCATGATGCCGAGCGAGCCGCCGGCCAGCACGACGCGCTCGTAGTCGAGGCCGCTCATCAGCACCTGCGCGCCGAATCCTTCCTTGTGCAGCAGGTTCGCGGCTGGAATCGCACAATCCCTGAACACCAGCTCGCACGTGTCGGAACCGCGCATGCCGAGCTTGTCGAGCTTCTGCGCGGTGCTGAAGCCGGGCGTGCCGCGCTCGACGATGAATGCCGTTACGCCCTTTGGGCCGAGTTGCGGATCGAGCGTTGCGTAGATGATCGCGACATCGGCCTCGGGGCCGTTGGTGATCCACATCTTGCTGCCGTTGAGCACGTAGCCGTCGCCCCGCTTCTCGGCGCGCGTGCGCATGCCGATGACGTCGGAGCCCGCGCCGGGCTCGCTCATCGCCAGCGCCCCGACGTGCTCGCCGGAGATCAGCTTCGGCAGGTATTTCTCTTTCTGCGCCGCGGTGCCCCAGCGGCGCATCTGGTTGACGCAGAGGTTCGAATGCGCGCCGTACGACAGGCCGACGGCGGCGGAGGCGCGGCTGATCTCTTCCATCGCGACGACGTGCGCGAGATAGCCGAGGCCGGTTCCGCCGTACTGCTCCTCGACCGTGATGCCGAGCAGCCCGAGCTCGCCGAGCTGCGGCCACAACTCCCGCGGAAAGCGGTTGTCGCGGTCGATGTCGGCGGCGAGCGGCGCGATGCGTTCCGCGGCAAACTTGGCCACAGTGGCGCGCAAGGTGTCGATGTCTTCCCCGAGTCCGAAGTCGAAATCCTGCATCGGCGTGCTCCGTTCGGCAGGCTTGTGAAAGTTGTCCTATTGTCCGACAATCCGACCAGATGAACAAGAAGCTCATCACCCCGGCGGCGGCCGCCAAGTCCCGACGCACAGCGGCAGAACCGCTGTTCGACCCGGTCGAGCGGGAGCCGGCTTATTTCCGGGTGTCCTCGGCGATCGAATCCAAGATCCTGTCGCGGGCGCTGCGCGACGGCGACGTGCTCCCGGCGGAAACGGAGCTGGCGCAGCAGTTCCGCGTCCATCGCTCGACGGTGCGGGAAGCATTGCGGCAACTCGAGAGTTCCGGGCTCGTGACCCGTCCGCCGGGCGCCAAGCGCATGGTCGTGAGCCGGCCGCATGCTGCGAAGGTGTCCTCGGGCATGCGCCACGCGCTGGTGATGCACGACGTCACGTTCGTGGACGTGTGGGAAGCGATGATGGTGATCGAGCCGGAAGTCGCCGCATTGGCGGCGAGCCGGCGCACCCAGGCCGATCTCGACGCATTGACCCAGGCTGCCGAGGCGTTTCGGACCTGGCCGAAGGACGACCCGAATGCTGTCGCCGTCGTGGCGGAGTTCTTTCAGGCGATGGGCGCGGCTGCGCGCAATCAGGTGCTGGTGCTGGCCAAACAGTCGCTGACCGACGCGTTGGCTCCTTCACTGGCCCGCATGATCGACACAGTGCCGCAGGCGCGCCAGCGCATCGCGGATGCGCAGCGGCGGATCATCGCTGCGGTGCGTGACAAGAACGCGGACGAAGCCAGGAAGTGGATGTCGAAGCACGTCCGCGATTATCAGCGCGGATACGAGCTCGCCGGTATTTCGCCGGACGCGCCGATTTCCGTTTAGAAGGGCGGTTTAAACCAGCTCGATCGCGACGGCGGTCGCTTCACCACCGCCGATGCACAGCGACGCGATGCCTCGCTTGCCGCCGCGGCGCTTCAATGCGTGCAGCAGCGTCGTGAGGATGCGTGCGCCGGTCGCGCCGATCGGGTGACCGAGCGCACACGCGCCGCCATTCACGTTGACGC
>Ga0209382_10000574_pt1 | contig 60106 bp, 51 predicted proteins | sample SoiMetdeltSBSDD5_FD_187599 | JGI IMG/M metagenome (GOLD analysis project Ga0209382, IMG submission 187599) | Bulk soil microbial communities from a Populus tree surrounding site in Tennessee, USA - Soil MetaG P. deltoides SBSDD5 (SPAdes) (version 2) | ecosystem: Environmental > Terrestrial >...
CAACGTCGCCCCACCCCACGAGCGCCACTAAGTGCTCGCCTATCTCGGGCGCCGGCTGCTGCTGGTCGTGCCGACGCTGTTCGGCATCATGCTGGCGAACTTCCTGATCGTGCAGGCCGCGCCGGGGGGGCCGGTCGACCTGATGCTCGCGCGCATCCGCGGCGCGACGGTCCAGGCGACGGCGCGCGTGGGCGGCACCGGCGCCGCCGAGTCGGGGGGCGCCGCCGCGCGGCCCGGGCCGGGCGGGGCCGAGGAGGGTGTGAGCCGCGCGGCGCGGGGGATCGACCCCGAGCTCGTGCGCCAGCTCGAGAAGCAGTTCGGCTTCGACAAGCCGGCCTGGCAGCGCTTCGTGCACATGATGCGGAACTACCTGGTGTTCGACCTCGGCACGAGCTTCTACCGCGACCGGTCCGTGCTGGGGCTGATGCTCGAGAAGCTGCCGGTGTCGATCACGCTCGGGCTGTGGACGACCTTGCTCGTCTATCTCGTCTCGATCCCGCTCGGCGTGGCCAAGGCCGTCCGCGACGGCACGCCCTTCGACGTGTGGACGAGCGCGGCGGTGATCATCGGCTACGCGATCCCCGGCTTCCTGTTCGCGATCCTGCTGGTCGTCCTCCTGGCCGGCGGCTCGTTCGTGCAGTGGTTCCCGCTGCGCGGCCTGACGTCGGACACCTGGGCGCTCATGTCCTGGCCCCAGCGCGTCGCCGACTATCTCTGGCACATCGTCCTGCCGGTGGGCGCGCTCGTCGTGGGCGGCTTCGCGGGGCTGGCGATGCTCACCAAGAACTCGTTCCTGGACGAGATCAACAAGCAGTACGTCGCCACCGCGCGGGCCAAGGGGCTCAGCCGGGGCCGTGTGCTCTACGGCCACGTGTTCCGCAACGCGATGCTGATCGTGGTGGCCGGCTTCCCGGGGGCGTTCGTGGCCATCTTCTTCGCCGGTGAGCTGCTCATCGAGGTGATCTTCTCGCTCGACGGCCTGGGCCTGCTCGGCTTCGAGGCCGCCGTCAACCGCGACTACCCGGTCATGTTCGGCACCCTCTACGTCTACACCCTGATCGGGTTGCTGCTGAACATCGTGACCGACCTCGCCTACACGGTCATCGATCCGCGCATCGACTTCGAGCGGCGGGACGCGTGAGCCTCTCGCCGCTGACCCGCCGTCGCCTGGCCAGCTTCCGCGCCAGTCGACGCGGCTATTGGGCGCTGTGGATCTTCCTGGCGCTGTTCTTCCTCTCGCTGGGCGCCGACTTCCTCGCCAACGACCGCCCCCTGCTCGTCCGCTACGACGGCCGCTTCTACGTGCCCGTGGTGCGCGGGTACCCGGAGACGGCCTTCGGCGGTGAGCTGCCCACGGAGGCCAACTATCGCGACCCGGACGTGCAGCGGCTCATCGAGGCGCGCGGGTGGATGCTGTGGCCGCCGGTGCCGTACCGCTACGACACGATCGACTGGGCGCTGCCGGGGCCGGCGCCGGCGCCGCCGTCGGCCCGCCACTGGCTCGGCACCGACGACCACGGGCGCGACCTGCTCGCGCGGCTCGTCTACGGCTTCCGGATCTCCGTCCTCTTCGGCCTCGTGCTGACGCTCGCCAGCTCCGTGGTCGGCGTGGCGGCCGGCGCGGTGCAGGGGTACTTCGGCGGCTGGACGGACCTGCTCTTCCAGCGGTTCATGGAGGTGTGGTCGGGGCTGCCGGTCCTCTACCTGCTGATCATCCTCGCGAGCATCGTGCAGCCGAGCTTCTGGTGGCTGCTCGGCCTCATGCTGCTCTTCTCCTGGATGTCGCTGGTGGGCGTGGTGCGCGCCGAGTTCCTGCGCGCCCGCAACCTCGACTACGTGCGCGCGGCCCGCGCCCTCGGCGTCCGCAACACCGTGATCATGGCCCGCCACCTGCTGCCCAACGCCATGGTGGCGACCCTGACCTTCCTGCCGTTCATCCTCAACGGCGCCATCACCACGCTGACGTCGCTGGACTTCCTCGGCTTCGGGCTGCCGCCCGGCTCGGCCTCGCTCGGCGAGATCCTCGCCCAGGGCAAGGCCAACCTCCAGGCGCCCTGGCTCGGCCTCACGGGGTTCATCGTCCTCGCCGTCATGCTCTCGCTGCTGATCTTCATCGGCGAGGCGGTGCGCGACGCCTTCGACCCGCGGAAGGTGCGGTGAGCCCGCTGCTCGCCGTGCGCGATCTCTCCGTCTCCTTCGCGACGGAGGGGCGCGACGTCCCGGCGGTGCGGCACGTGTCCTTCGAGATCGAGCGAGGGGAGTCGATGGCCCTGGTGGGGGAGAGCGGCTCCGGGAAGTCGGTCACGGCGCTGTCGATCATGCAGCTGCTGCCCTACCCGACGGCGCGCCACCCGACCGGCAGCATCGTGTTCCAGGGCCAGGAGCTGGTGGGCGCCCCCGAGGCGACGATGCAGCGTGTGCGCGGGGACCGCGTCGCGATGATCTTCCAGGAGCCGATGACGTCCCTGAACCCGCTGCACACGATCGAGAAGCAGGTGAACGAGGTGCTGCGCGTGCACCGGGGGTTGTCGCGGTCAGCCGCGCGCACCCGCACGCTGGAGCTGCTCCGCCTGGTCGGGCTGCCGGAGGCCGAGCGGCGGCTGGACGCGTACCCGCACCAGCTCTCGGGCGGCCAGCGCCAGCGCGTGATGATCGCGATGGCGCTCGCCAACGACCCCGACCTGCTCATCGCCGACGAGCCGACGACGGCGCTCGACGTCACCATCCAGGCCCAGATCCTGACGCTGCTCCGCGAACTGCAGGCCAAGTTCGGGATGGCGCTGCTGCTCATCACCCACGACCTCGGCGTCGTCCGCAAGATGACCGAGCGGGTGTGCGTGATGAGCGCCGGCGAGATCGTGGAGGCCGGCGTCACGCGCGAGGTGTTCGACGTCCCGCGCCACCCGTACACGCGGCGGCTGCTCGCCGCCGAGCCGCGGCCGATGGCCCGCGCGCCCCGGGCCGACGCGCCCGTCGTGGTGGAGGCGCACGACGTGCGCGTGTGGTTCCCGATCCGCCGCGGCCTGCTGCGCCGCACCGTCGGGCACGTCAAGGCCGTCGACGGCGTGAGCGTGACCGTCCGCGAGGGTCAGACGGTGGGCGTCGTCGGCGAGAGCGGCTCGGGCAAGACCACGCTGGGGCTGGCGCTGTTACGGCTGCAGGCCGCGCAGGGCCAGATCCGCTTCGGCGGCCGCGACATCCAGTCGGTGTCGGCCCGGGCGCTCCGGCCCCTGCGCCGCGAGATGCAGGTGGTCTTCCAGGATCCGTTCGGCGCGCTGTCGCCGCGCATGTCCGTGGCCCAGATCGTCGGCGAGGGGCTCGGCGTGCACGACGTCGGCGCCACCGCCGCCGAGCGGTACCAGCTCATCGACGGCGCCCTGCGCGAGGTCGGGCTCGACCCCGCCCTGCGCGACCGCTATCCGCACGAGTTCTCGGGCGGCCAGCGGCAGCGCATCGCCATCGCCCGCGCCCTGGTCCTCAAGCCCCGCTTCGTGGTGCTGGACGAGCCGACCTCCGCCCTCGACATGTCGGTGCAAGCGCAGGTCGTCGACCTCCTGCGCGAGCTGCAGGCGCGTCACCGCCTCGCCTACCTCTTCATCAGCCACGACCTCAAGGTCGTCCGCGCGATGAGCGACGAGATCCTCGTCATGCGCGACGGCCGCGTCGTCGAGCAGGGCCCGACCGCCCGCGTCTTCGAGCAGCCCGAGCAGCTCTACACGCGGGCGCTGATGGCCGCCGCCTTCGAGCTGGAGGCGGTGGAGGAGGGCGGGGTCAGGACGTAGCTCAGCGCCGGCCCTTCCCGTCGCTCAGGAAGTCGAACGCCCGCTCCCACGTCACCGGCGAGTTGAGGATCCCGAGGTGGGCGCTGCCGAGCACGTCGTCGAACGCGCCTTGCCCGGTCAATGTCACGTCTCGTGCGCCGTCGAGCCGGGCGCTCCGGGAGAAGTCGTGCGGGTTGCCCTCCCGGTCCTCGGCTGGAACCGGCGCGAACGCGCCGTCCTGGACCGGGAAGTAGACGAAGCTGGCGTCGCCATTCCGGATGACCAGATACCGCGTCGGCCCGGGCGTCTCGTCCCGATCGTTCAAGAACCGCAGGAGCGGAGTGTCGGGCGATCCGTACTCCAGACAGATGGCGCTGTCGGGGGTGAAGCCACCGAACTGCGGGAGCTGGTAGAAGTTCCCCGGATCGGGCGAGCAGTTGATGATGCCGTGGTTGGGGCCGTCGATGGCCACGAGGCGGCGCACCAGGTGCGACGCGTGGTCGGTCCGCATCCACGCGCGCGCGAGCGTGACGCCGAGGCTGTGCCCGACGATGTCGACCCGGCGCGCACCGGTGTAGGCGAGCACGGCGTGGACGAAGCGGCGCAGGTCCGGGATGTTCGCCACGGTGGAGTGCGCGCCGCTGGAGCGGTTGGTCGGGTTCGTCGCGAGGTCGCACTGATCGCCCTGGTACCCGAGCCCCCACAGCTCGCTCGGCGCGTACCCGTCGTCCAGGAAGAACTGGGCCATCGTGTGGATCCGGCCTAGCGGATTGCACGCGGTCGGGAATGGCGTGTCGTTGTTGCCGTGCAGGAAGATGACCGGCGTGCGCTTGACGGGGCCCGCGGCGCCGAACCCGATGACCGGGACGCCGAGCGAGGCGTCGACGATGACGGGGAAGTCCGCCGGGAACGAGGTTCCGACCTGGGCCGCGGCCGAGCCCACCATCATGGCCACACCCAGCAGCGCCAGCATCAAGGTCCGTCCTCGTCGAGCCATCGTCGCCTCCGTCATGACACGGATCGTGCGGGTCGGGAGCGCATGCTCACACGCCGTCGACACCGATGTCAAACAGGGCCGGCCGTCGTGTGGTACGATCCGGCCCTCGCTCGAGGTGTGTCCCCCGATGTCCGCCACGTTCGCTCATGGAGGTGAAACCTATGGGTACCCCCGCGCAGAACGTCGCCATCCTCAAGGACGCCTATCGGCAGTGGGACGAAACGAAGGGCAAGAGCGTGCAGGTCTGGCTCGATCTCATGACGGACGACGTCAAGGTCCGCTCGCTCGCCGCCGGTCGCCCGGGTGTGTCGTTCACGATGGCCGCCAACTCCAAGGAGGAATTCAAGCGGTACTTCGAGGGGCTGCTCTCCGACTGGGAGATGATCAACTACAAGACCGACACCTTCATCGCCGAGGGGGACCGGGTCGCGATGCTGGGCTCCACCGCCTGGCGCAACCGCAAGACCGGACGCAGCGTGGACACCCCCAAGGCCGACTTCTGGACGTTCCGCGACGGGAAGATCGTGGATTACCGCGAGCTCTACGATACCGCCGCCCTGCTCGCCGCCGCCCAGTAACGGGGTCAGCGCCTCACAACTTCAGGTGGGGATCGAGCCAGTCGCGGAGGGCGTTGCCCATCAGGTTGATCACGAGCGTGGTGACGAAGATCGCGAGGCCGGGGAAGGTGGCGATCCACCAGGAGTTGAGCATGTAGAGGCGGCCCTCGCCGAGCATGTTGCCCCAGGCCGGGATGGGCGGCTGCACGCCGAGCCCCAGGAAGGACAGGAACGACTCGAGGACGATCACCTGTGCCACCTGCAGGGTGGCGATCACCACGATCGTCGACACGAGGTTGGGCGCGATCTGGCGGAAGATGAGGCGGAGGTGGCCCATGCCCAGCGCGCGCCCCGCCACCACGAAGTCGCGCTCGCGGATGGCCAGGGTCTCGGCCCGCACGACCCGCGCGTAGATCGGCCAACCGGCGACGCCGAGCACGATGATCATGTTGACGAGGCTCGGCCCCAGCACGGCGATGACGGCCAGCGCCAGCAGCACGAACGGGAAGGTCAGCATGACGTTGATGATCGTCATGATGGTCCAGTCGGTGTTGCCGCCGAAGTAGCCGGCGCCGAGCCCCAGCAGCACCCCGATGGTGGCCGACAGGAGCACGGCCGCCACGCCCACCAGCAGCGAGACGCGCCCGCCGTAGATCATCCGGGCGAGGAGGTCGCGGCCGACCTGGTCGGTGCCGAGCAGGTGGTCATGGGTGCCGCCGTCCATCCACGCCGGCGGCGACAGCCGGTGACGGATGTCGACCGCCAGGGGATCGTGGGGCGCGATCAGCGGCGCGAAGACGGCGCTGGCAATGATCAGCAGCAGGACGCCCGCGGCGGCCGCGCCCCAGCGCAGCCGGCCGAGGCGACTCCACGCCGCGTGCCGTGCGCCGGCCTCCGCGGGAGCGGCCGCGCCGATCGGGGTGACCTCGACCCGCGGGGGGACGCTCACCGCGGCCTCACGAGGTCCGGATGCGGGGATCGATGAACCCCACGACGAGGTCCACGATCAGGTTCACGGCGACGATGAGCAGCGCGAGGAGCACCACCGCGCACTGCACGACCGGGAAGTCCTGGTTGCGGATCGACTCGACGGTGAGCGTGGCCACGCCCGGCCACGCGAAGACCGTCTCCGTGATGATGGCGCCGCCCAGCAGCTGGCCGAACTGCAGGCCGAGCACGGTGATGACGGGGATGCAGGCGTTGCGGAAGGCGTGCTTCACGACCACCCGCCCCTCGGCCAGCCCCTTGGCCCGCGCGGTCTTGATGAACTCCATGTTCATGACCTCGATCACGCCCGAGCGGACGAGGCGCATGGTGATGGGGGCCAGCGCGGCGCCCAGACAGAACGACGGCATCAGGAAGTTCTGCCAGCCGTCGTAGCCCGAGGCCGGCAGCAGCCGCAGCCGCACCGAGAACACGATGATCATCATGATGCCGAGCCAGAAGATCGGCGCGGCCTGGCCGGCGACGGCCACGGTGGTACAGAGCGTGTCGACCCACGAGTGGCGCCGGAGCGCCGCCACCGTGCCCAGCGGCAGCGCGATCAGCAGCGCGACGAGCAGACCGCAGAGCGTGAGGTAGATCGTGGGCGGCATGCGCTCGAGCACCAGGCCGAAGGCCGGCGTGTCCGAGTACCACGACTTGCCGAAGTCGCCCAGCACCGCGCGCGAGACGAATTTCCAGTACTGCACGTAGAGCGGCCGGTCGAGCCCCAGCAGGTGCCGGTACCGCTCGAACTCCTCCTTGCCGGCGTTCTGGGGCAGGAGCAGGAGGACGGGGTCGCCCAGCACGTGCAGGATGCCGAAGGCGAGCAGCGAGATGCCGAAGACGACCACGACGAGCTGGACGAGCTGGCGGGTGATGTAGCGTCGCATGGGGACGAGGGGCCCGGGCCCGGGACGTGCCCGGGCCCGGTGGCGCCGGCGCGCCTACTTCTTCCGTGGCGTCACGGCCCACATCCGATCGACCTCGTCGCGCGGCGCCTCGTAGTCGATGCGGTTGCTCAGGCCCCACACGCCGCGCAGGCCCCACTTGAAGAGGTAGGCCGCGTCGTCGTGGATCATCTTCTGGGCCTTCGCGTAGATCTCCGCCCGCTTCTTGGTGTCGAGCGTCGAGCGGCCCTGGATGACCAGGTCGTCGAACGCCTTGTTGCAGTAGTAGCTGTACGGCTGGTTGCACGTCATCACGTCGTAGAAGATCGCGTCGGCGTCGAAGATCGAGTAGTAGCCCCACGAGAACTCGAACATCGGGTCGGCCTTGTTGTCACGGACGAGGTTCGTGAAGGGGCCGCTCTCCCCGACCATGCGGGCCTTGGTGCGGATGCCGGCCTTGGCGAGGTCGGCCACGATGGCGTCCGACGTCTGGATCAATCCGGGCTCCACGATCGGCTGCGTGCGCAGGAAGCCGACCTCGAGCCCGTTCGGGAAGCCGGCCTCGGCCAGCAGCTTCTTGGCCTGGGCCAGGTCCTGCTTGTAGGGCTTCACGCCCGGGTCGAAGCCGAACGCCATCGGGTTGACGGTGGTGGCGGTGCGGTCGCCGAGGCCGTTGAGCACGTGCTTGATGATCGAGTCGATGTCGACCGCGAGGTTGGCGGCCTGCCGGACGCGCTTGTCCTGCATCGGATTGGGACCCGAGCGCCCGGCCTGGTCGAGCTGGATCATGGCCGTGCGGAGAATCGGCGAGGTGGATGTGCGGGACTGGCCCGACTTGTTGATCACGTCCATCTGGTCGGGCGGCACCGCCTTGATGATGTCCACGCCGCCGGAGATGAGCTCGGCGATCTGGGTCGCCTGCTCGGGGATGATGCGAATGCGCACGTTCTTGAACGCCGGCTTGGGGCCCCAGTAGTCGTCGTTCCTCACCAGCACGTGCTCCTGCTTCTTGTTCCACCGCACGAGCTTGTAGGGCCCGGTGCCGACCGGGTTGTCCTGCATCCACTCGTGGCCCTTCTCCTTCATGACCTTCTCGGACTGCATCACGAGCGCGGTCATACGCTCGACGAAGAGCGGGTACGGGCCGTCGGTCTTGAAGCGGACGGTGAGGTCGTCCACGACCTCCACGCTCTTGATCTTGGCGTGGTTGCCGCGGGCGGTGAGCTTGTTCTCGGGGTTGAGCACCCGATCGAAGCTCGCCTTGACGTCCTTCGCCGAGAACGGCGAGCCGTCGTGGAACTTCACGCCCTGGCGGAGCTTGACCTCCCAGGTGGTGTCGTCGAGGGCCTTCCACGACACCGCCAGGCTCGGCCCCACCTTGCCGGTCTTGAGGTCACGCGCGGCCAGGTGATCGAAGACGTTGTAGCCGAGGATGATGCTCTCGCGGAGCACCGAGTTCGGTGGATCCCAGTTCTGCACGTCGCTCTGCAGGGCGTAGACGATCGTGTCCTCCCTGCTCTGCGCGAGGACGTCCGCGGGCGCGACGAGGGTGAGGGCCAGGAGCAGTAGCGAACCCAGGGTGGCGGCGCGAGCCATGAGGCCTCCTTCTTCCCGGTGCCGAATGAGGGGCAGGCCGAACATCGAGGCGCCAATCCTAGCCGTCCGGGTATCGCGGCGTCAAACGCCTCCGCCGGCCGGGCGTCGCGCCGGGGCCGGCGCCCGGGCCCGGCCGGTGCCGTCAGGCGCGGTCAGCGTAGCGCCGGTAGCAGCGAACGGCGTTGTCCCACAAGAGCTTGCGGCGGGCCCGCTCCGAGATGGACGTCCAGCCCAGGACGGCGTCGACTGACTTGGGGAACCAGCTCTCCGAGTGGGGGTAGTCGGTCGCGAACATCAGGGTGTCCTCGCCGAGGGCCTCGAGCGCGTGGCGCAGGGACAGCTCGCCCTCGTGGAGCTGGATGCTCTGGAAGTACTGAGGCCCGCGGATGTAGTCGCTCGGCCGCTGCTTCAGGGGTGGCAGGGCGTGGCGCGCCATCTCGGCCAGCTCGTCCAGGCGCGCCGCCCAGAACGCCAGCCAGCCGTGGCCGCACTCGAGCGAGGTCAGTCGCAGCTCGGGGTAGCGGTCGAACACGCCGGCGCCGATGAGCGCGGCCATGTTGCGCTGCGCGTTCCAGGCGTGGCCGGCGGCGCGCTGCAGGAAGACGTTGCCCCAGGTGTCCCACACGCCCGGCGGGTACGGGACCGTCATCGTGAACGAATGGATGACGACGGTGAGGTCGTGGGCCTGGGCCGCCGCCCAGATCGGCTCCCAGTCGGGGTCGTCGAGCGATAGCGACGGCGGGCAGATCGGGAAGACGCCGACCGGCCAGGCCTCGCGGCTGCACCGCTCGATCTCCGCGATGGAGGCGGCGGCGTCGCGGGCCGAGACCAGCACGAGGCTGGTCAGTCGGTCGGGGTAGGGCGCGCAGTAGGCGCTCACGAAGCGGTGATAGGCCCGGTACATCGCCTGCTCGAGCGCCACGTCGTCGAGGTCGCAGAAGCCCGCCACGCTGCCCGAGGGCAGGACCATGTTGACGTCAACGCCCTCGAGGTCCATGTCCTTCACGCGCGCGTGGGGATCGATGCTGACGCTCTCGCTGGGGAACGGCGGCCCCTGCCAGCGCACGTCCCACGGCGTGCCCCCGTCCCGGGCGCCGCGGCTGGGCGGCGCCACCCGCTCGCGCGAGCCGAGCCGGCGGTCGAGGGCGGGCGTCTTGCCGATCCGGTAGCGCGACATGCCCGCCTTGGCGGGCAGCCGCTGCACGAGCGGGCCGGCGTCGGCGAGCCGGCGCTGGTCGGCCGCGGACAGATAGGCCTCGATCGGCTCGGCCGGCTCGATGATGTGGGTGTCGGCGTCGAAGATCCGGTAGCCGTCGCGTGCCATGCTCGTCAGCCCTTGCGGAGCTTGGGGTCGAGGGCGTCGCGCAGTGAGTCGCCGAAGAGGTTGAAGCCGAACACGCCGAGGCTGATGGCGATGCCCGGGAACACCGGGATCCACGGCGCCTTCTCGGCGTACGACAGGGCCGAGCCGGAGAGCATGAGGCCCCACGACGGCGTCGGCTCCGCCGCGCCCAGCCCCAGGTAGCTCAGCGCCGCCTCGGCGAGGATGGCGCCGCCGAGCTGCGCGGTGAGCATGATGATGTAGGGCGCCACGACGTTGGGCACGATGTGGCGCAGCACGATCCGGTACTGGGGCGCGCCGAGCGCGCTCACCGCCTCGACGTAGACGTTCTCCTTCACCGCGAGCGCGGTCGCCCGCACGACGCGCGCCGCGCGCGGGATGATCGGGATCGCGATGGCGATCACGACGTTGGGCACCGACGGCCCCAGGATCGAGGCGATGGCCAGGGCCAGGATGAGCTGCGGAAACGCGAGCAGGATGTCCATCAGCCGCTCGAGCAGGAGGTCCAGCCGGCCGCCCACGTAGGCGCTAGTCACGCCGAGCAGACCGCCGATCGTGCAGCCGATGAACGACGCCGTGAAGCCGACGAAGAGGGCGATGCGGGCGCCGTACATGATGCGGCTCATCAGGTCGCGCCCGAACTCGTCGGTGCCGAACCAGTGGTCGACGGAGGGGCGGGCGAACTGCTGCGAGTAGTCGGCCTGGTAGGCATCGTACGGCGCCAGCGTGTCGGCCAGCGCGGCGATGACCATCAGGGCCAGGATGATCAGCGCGCCGGCGGCGCCGAGCGGCTTGGTCCGGATGAACTTCCCCACCTCCTCGAGGAGGGTGAGGCGCGGCGCGAGCGGGGCGGTCGCGGTCGCCGGGGGGGCCTCGACGGTGGTGGCCATCAGCGGTACCGGATCCGCGGATCGAACCACGCGTAGGTGAGGTCGACCAGCAGGTTGATGATCACGAAGCCGGACGCGATGAGGAAGACGAGCGCCTGCACGACGGGATAGTCGCGGTGGGCCACCGCGTCCACCACGAACCGGCCGATGCCGTTCAGCGTGAACACGGTCTCGGTCACGACGAGGCCGCCGATCAGGAAGGCGAACTCGGTCCCGATCAGCGTGATGACGGGCAGCATCGCGTTCTTGAGCGCGTGGCGGATGACCACCGCCCGCTCGCGCAGCCCCTTGGCCCAGGCGGTGCGGATGTAGTCCTCGCGCAGCACCTCCAGCACCGTCGACCGGGTCATGCGCGTGGTGACGGCAGAGTAGCGGTAGCCGACCGTGAGCACGGGCCAGATCATCATCGAGAGGTTCGCCCACGGGTCGACCCAGGGCGGCGTGAACTCCAGCGGCGGGCCCCACCCGAAGAAGATGACGAGCGTCAGGATCGTGAGGATCCCGACCCAGAACCCCGGGATGGCGAGGCCGCCGATGCTCACCACGCGGATGACGTAGTCGACCCAGGTGTCCTGGCGGACGGCGGCGAGCATGCCGAGCGGGATGGCGATCAGGACCGAGACCAGCGTCGCCAGCAGCGCCAGCTCGAGCGAGAGCGGCAGCCGGATGAGGAGCTCGTCGATGACCGGCTGGCCCGTCCACAGCGAGGTGCCGAAGTCGAGCCGCAGCACGCCCCACAGCCACGTCGCGTACTGCACCAGGAGCGGCTCGTCGAGGCCGAGGCGGTGGCGCATGGCGGCCAGCTGCTTGGGGTCGATGTGGCCGGCCTGGTCGCCGCCGAAGATGAGCAGGGCAACGTCGCCGGGGATGACGCGCATGATGAGGAAGACGAGCGTGGCGGCCCCCAGCAGGGTGGGGACCATCAGCAGGAGGCGCTTGAGGATGTACGTGCGCATGGCGGGCTCGCCTCAGTCTTCCGCGAGCCAGACGTCCTGCAGCTTCTGGTTGGTGAAGTGGCTCGGTGGCGCGATCCAGTTCCGCACCTTCGCCCAGTGCACGACGTTGCGCGACCACCAGAGGCCCGGCACGTAGTAGACGTTGTCCAGCAGGAGCTTCTGGAGCTCGATCACCAGTCGCCGCCGCTCGATGGGATCCAGCGTGCGGGCCTGGCGCGCATAGAGATCGTCGACGGCGGGGTTGGAGAACCGGGCCCAGTTCTGCGGAGACCCCGTGATGTAGGGGGCCAGCAGCTGGTCGGGATCGTCGACGAAGGCGCCGGTCGGGAAGACCATCAGCTCGAAGCTGCCCTGATCCCGCCCGTCGGCGTACCAGGTGGCCGTCTCGAGGGGCCGGTGCTCGGCCTCGACGCCGATCTTCTTCCACTCCTGGATCACGTACACCGCGAAGTCCTGGTACGGGAGCTTGATGTTGCGGTTCTTCAGCACCACCTTGAGGCCGTTGGGGTACCCCGCCTCGGCCAGCAGTTTCCGCGCCTCGGCCCGGTTCTTCTCGGCGTCCCGCCCGAAGCCCGGGAACCGCTCGAGCTCGGCGGGCGACATCGCCCACTCGGTGCCCGGACGGGTCTGCGCCCCGACGTCGCGGAGGCCCGTGAGCGTGTGGAGCACCCGCCCTCCCGTGTAGCGATCGAGACCCAGCGACAGCGCCTTGCGGACGCGGACGTCCGTGAACGGCTTCACGGTGTTGTTGATCGCGATGTCGAAGTGGATGACGAAGGGCGTCTGCTGGACCACGATCTTGTCACCGAGCTGCTTTTTGATCGATTCCGCCTCGCTGATGGGCAGGTCGCGGAACTCGATGTGCGCGCGGCCGGAGCGGACCGCCGCCGCCCGGACAGACGTCTCCGTGCTGATGAAGAACTTGTAGCCGTTGAGGTAGGGCCGGTCCTTGACGAAGTAGTCGGGGTTACGCTCCCCCTCGAACGTCGCGCCGCGCGTGTAGGCCTTGAACCGGAAGGGCCCGGAGCCGACGACGTTCTTCTTGAAGTAGTTGGGGTCCTGGTCGAGGTACTTCTTCGGGTAGATGACGTTCCACGGCGAGGCGAGGTTCGTCAGCAGCGAGGCCGACGGGAACTTGAGCTTGAACACGACCGTGGCCGGGTCCGGCGCCTCCACGCTCGCGACCGCCGAGTAGTGCTCCTTGCGGATGCTGCGCACCCCCTCGGGCGGGAAGAGGATCTTGTCGTACGACGCCTTGACGTCGACGCTGGTCAGCGGCGAGCCGTCGTGGAAGCGGATGTTCGGGTGCAGCTTGAACGTGTAGGTGAGGCCGTCGGGCGAGATCGTCCATTCCCGGGCGACGTCGCCGATGACGTTCGGGTACTTGTAGGGGTCGATCTGCAGCAGCGTGCTGTAGAGCGGCGCCACCGGCTGCAGGGTGGCGAACGTCTGCTCCTGGTGCGGGTCGAGGCTCGGCGCGTCGGCGCCGATGGCGGCCAGGAGCACGCCTCCGCGGCGCGGCGTCTCCTGCGCCACGGCGAGGCTCGCGCTCGCCAGCATCACGGTCCCGAGCAGGATCACGAGGACGGACAACGGCCGATGACGGAGGACGACGTTCGTCATCTGACACCTCCCACGCAAGTGGGCGGGGACGTTGATGGGCCCGCGAATCCGTTAGCTCAATCCTCGGAGAGCCACACGTCCTGCAGCTTCTGGTTCGTGTAGTGGCTGGGCGGCGCCACGTAGTTCTTCACCTTGGCGAGGTGCACGACCCGGCGCGTCCACCACAGTCCGGGCATGTAGTACGCCTGCTCGAGCACCCGCTTCTGCAGCTCGATGACGAGCTTGCGGCGCTCGGTGGGGTCGATGGTCCGGGCCTGGCGCGAGAAGAGGTCGTCGAGCGCCGGATCGGAGAAGCGGCCGTAGTTGGCCGAGGCGCCGGTCGTGTAGCGGTTGAGGAACTGGTCGGGGTCGTCCATGTACTCGACGGTCGGCTGCAGGTACAGCTCGAAGTTGCCGGTGTCGCGGCCGTCGGCGAACCAGGTCGCCGTCTCCAGCGGCCGGTTCTCGACCTCGACGCCGATCTTGCGCCACTCCTGGATCACGTAGACCGCGAGGTCCTGGTACGGCAGCTTCACGTTGCGGTTTTTCATCACGGTCTTGAAGCCGTTGGGGAAGCCGGCCTCGGCCAGGAGCTTCCGGGCCTCGGTCCGGCTCTTCTCGGCGTCGCGCCAGAAGCCGGGGATCTTCTCGAGCTCGGCGGGGGGCATGGCCCACTCGGTGCCCGGCCGCATCAGCCCGCCGGGATCCCGCAGGCCGGTGAGCTGGTAGAGGACCTTGCCGCCGGTGTAGCGGTCGAAGCCGAGCGTCAGCGCCTTGCGGACGCGGATGTCGGTGAACGGCTTCACCGTGTTCTGCATGGCGATGCCGAACTGCCCGACCATCGGCGTCTCCTGGACGACGACCTTGTCGCCGAGCTGCTTCTTGATCGCGTCGACCTCCGAGATCGGCAGGTCACGGAACTCGATGTACGCGCGCCCGGACCGCAGCGCGGCCGCCCGCACCGAGGTCTCGGTGCTGATGAAGAACTTGTAGCCGTCGAGGTAGGGACGGCCCTTGACGTGGTAATCGGGGTTCCTTACACCCTCGAAGGTGGAGCCCCGCGTGTAGCTCTTGAACTTGAAGGGCCCCGAGCCGACGACGTTGGTCTTGAAGTGGTTGGGGTCCTTGTCGAGGTACTTCTTGGGGTAGATCACGTTCCACGGCGAGGCCAGGTTGTCGAGCAGCGAGGCCGACGGGAACTTCAGCTTGAAGATGACCGTGTCGGGGCTCGGCGCGTCGATGCGGTCGACGGCCGTGTAGTGCTCCTTGCGGACGCTGCGGACCTCGGCCGGCGGGAACACGATCTTGTCGTAGGTGGCCTTCACGTCGGCGCTGGTCAGCGCCGTGCCGTCGTGGAACTTCATGTCGCGCCGCAGCTTGAAGGTGTAGGTCAGCCCGTCGGGGCTGATCTTCCACTCGGTCGCCACGTCCCCGATCACCTTCGGGTACGCGTAGGGATCGATCTGCAGCAGTGTGCTGTAGAGCGGGGCGACCAGCTGGATGTTGGCGAAGGTGCTCTCCTGGTGCGGGTCCAGGCTGGGGGCGTCCGAGCCGATGACGGCCAGGAGGACGCCGCCGCGGCGCGGCTCCTGCGCCGACGCGGGCGCGGCGACCAGCGGGACGAGCAGGACGACGAGGAGAACCAGCAGGACACGCACGGGACGACGTCGGGACCGTGCCATCGGACACCCCCGGGCTCACGTAGTGGAGCGGTCGTCGATCGAGCGGATGTGAGGGCAGACGCTATCAGCGAGGGCCGAACCCGTCAAGGTGTGTCGGGCGCGGACCGGGGGGCCCGCCCCGGCGCCGGCCGGGGCGGGCCCAGAGGATCACGCCCGGTCGAGCCAGACGCGGTGCATGTCGATCAGGCCGGCCGGGATCATCTGGAAGCCCTTCACGTACTTGTGGTGGATCTTCTGCTCGTTGACGTGCAACAGGATCGCCACCGGCGCGTCCTCCAGGATCGCCTTCACCGAGTCCTCGTAGTACTTCTTGCGCTTCTTGAAGTCGTTCTCTTCCCGCGCCAGCTCCACCGCGCGGTCGAAGTCCTTGTTCACCCACTTGCCGGCGTTCCAGGTCTCCGTCGAGTGCAGCTCGGGGTACAGCGTCTCGTCGGGGTCGAGGTCGGCGTCCCACTGGATCTGCACCAGGTCCCACTGCCGCTCCTGGAGCCAGCGACGGCGGAAGGTCGGGAAGTCGGCCAGCTCGATGCGGATCTTGACACCGATCTTGGCGAGGTGCGCCTGGATGACCTCGGCCTGGCGAGGGAAGGTCCCGGAGTTGACGCTGAGGTACAGCAGCTCCCGGCCGTCGTACTTGGCCTGCTTCATGAAAGTCTTGGCTTGCTCCAGATCGAAATACTGGCCGTTCTTGCCCGACTCGAACGCCGCGTCATAGAAGCCGCCCATCGGCGGCGAGATCGGCCCGTGGGCGACGATACCCTCGCCGAACTCCACCCGCTCGAGGATCTCCTTCCGGTCGATGGCGAAGGTCACCGCCTTGCGGAGGGCCTTGTCGTTGAATGGCTCCTTGGCGATGTTGAAGTGCAGGCACCGCCAGTTGCCGCCGACGGCACTCAGCGCCGTGAGCTTGGGGTCCTTGCGGAGGTCGCCCACGAACTGGGGCGACACGCCGTTGATGAGGTCGACCTCGCCCGTCTTGAGGGCGGCCACCAGCGTGGACGGCTCGATGATGATCTTGATCTGCACCTTGTCCAGGTACGGCAGTTTGCCGCCGGCCGCGTCGGTCTCCCAGTAGTGCGGGTTCTTCTCGAGCAGGATGGAGTCACCTTCCTTCCACTCCACGAACTTGAAGGGGCCGGTGCCGACCGGGCTGCGGCCATACGCCTTGCCCTTCTCCTTCACCGCCCGGGGACTCAGGATGGTGGCGGCCCGGCCCGTCGAGCCGGTGAACGCCACGCGCAGGAAGGGATAGGGCTTGGTGAAGTGCAGCTTCAGGGTCAGTGGATCGGGCGTCTCGATGGCCTCGAGCAGCTCGAGCTTCCACGCATGGATCGGCGACTGGTTCTTGTCCTTCACCCGCTCGAGGTTCCACTTGACGTCGGCGGCCGTGCACGGATCCCCGTTGTGGAAGGTCACGGCCTTGTGGAGACGGAAGACGTGCACGCGGTCGCCCTGGATCTCCCACTCGCGGGCCAGGTCCGGCTTGAAGTCCACGCTCTTGCCGTCGGACGAGGTGATCTTGAGCAGCCCGTTGTAGATGTTGTTGTGGATCGAGCACGCCACGATCGACGTCGTGTTGTGGGCGTCGAGCGTGTCGATGTTGGTGAAGCTGCCGATCTTGATGGTGCCGCCGGGCTTCGGCTTCTGGGCGTGGGCCAGTGAGGGCAGGCCGAGCGGTCCCGCTCCGGCCAGGACCGCGCCCGACCAGCCGAGCCACCGGAGCACCTCGCGCCGGTGGACGTCCTCGCGCAACAGCTCGTTGACGACCTCGAACCCATCTCGGCTCTTCATGAGGCTCCTCCTTCGTAGAGATGGCAGGCCACGACGTGACCGGACGCGGCTTCCCGCAGCGGCGGCTCGATCTCGTCGCAGCGCGCGAAGCGGTAGGGGCAGCGCCCGGCGAAGCGGCAGCCCCGGGGCAGGTCGATCGAGCTCGGCAGCTCGCCCTCGATCAGGCGGGCCTCGTCGAAGATCGACGCACGCCCGTCGCCGATCGTCGGGATCGCCGCCAGCAGCGCCTGCGTGTAGGGGTGCAGCGGCCGCGCGAACAGGGTCCGGGTCGGGGCGACCTCCACCAGCGTGCCGAGGTACATCACGGCGACGCGGTGGCTCACGAACCGGATGACGCCCAGGTCGTGGGACACGAAGAGGTAGGCCAGCCCCAGCCGCTCCCGCAGCTCGACGAAGAGGTTGAGGATCTGCGCGCGGACGGAGACGTCGAGCGCCGAGACCGCCTCGTCGCCGACGATCAGCCGAGGGCCGACGGCCAGCGCACGGGCGATCCCCACCCGCTGGCGCTGGCCGCCGCTGAGCTCGTGCGGGTACCGCGCGGCGTGCTCCGGCTGCAGGCCGACCATGTCGAGGAGCGCGCGCACGCGGTCGGGCGCGTCCCGGTCGGTCGCCAGCCCGTGCACGCGCAGCGGCTCGGCGATCGCCCGCCCGACCGTCATTCTCGGATTCAGGGAGGTGTAGGGGTCCTGGAAGACGATCTGCGCCTTGCGCCGGAAGGACAGGAGCCCACCGGCCGGCCGCGTGGTGATGTCCTCGCCCTCGAAGACGATGCGGCCGCGCGTGGGCTCGATCGCGCGGAGGACGAGGCGGCCGGTGGTCGTCTTGCCGCACCCGCTCTCGCCGACGAGGCCCAGCGTCTCGCCGGGATCGATCGTGAAGCTCACCCCGTCGACGGCGCGCACGACCCGCCGGCGGCCGGTCACGACGCGCGCCAGCCCGTCGCCGCGGAGCGGGAAGTGCTTGGCGAGGTCCTCGACCTCGAGCAGTGCCATCAGGACTTCACCAGGTGGCAGGCCGCGATCTGGTCCGGGCCCGCCGGGCGCAGGACCGGCTCCTCGAGGGCGCATCGCGCCTCGGCCACGCCGCAGCGGGGATGGAAGCGACACCCGCGCGGCAGCGACGCGAGACCCGGCATGACGCCGGGGATGGCGCCGAGGCGGCTGCCGTGCTCGTCCAGCCCCGGCAGGCAGGCGATCAGCGCCCGGGTGTAGGGGTGGGCGGGGGCGCGGAACACCGTCTCGATCGGCGCCTCCTCCACGATGCGGCCGGCGTACATGACGATCACCCGGTGGCACATCTGCGAGATGATGCCGAGGTCGTGGGAGACGAGGAGCACGGCCATGCCGAGCTCGCGGGCCAGCCGGCGGATGAGCGAGAGCACCTGGGCCTGGATGGTGACGTCGAGTGCGGTGGTCGGCTCGTCGGCGATCAGCAGCGCGGGGGTGCAGGCCACCCCCATCCCGATCATCACCCGCTGGGCCATGCCGCCCGAGAACTGGTGGGGGTAGTCGCGCACGCGGGCCGCGGCCGAGGGAATGCCGACGCGACCGAGGATGTCCGTCGCGCGCCGTCGCAGCACACGGCGTCCGTCGCCGAGGTGCAGGGCCATGGCCTCGACGAGCTGGTCGCCGACACGGAAGACCGGATTCAGGGAGGCGCCGGGGTTCTGGAAGATCATCGCGATCTCCTTGCCCCGGATGCGGGCCAGCGCCGGCTCCTCGAGGTCGAGCAGGTTGGTGCCGCGGAAGCGGACCTCGCCGCCGACCCGTCCGGGCGGGCGCCGGACGAGGCCGAGGATCGCTTCGGCGGTAAGGGTCTTGCCGGCGCCGGACTCGCCGACGAGGCCGACGATCTCGCCCCGGCCGACCGCGAAGCTCACGCCGTCGACCGCGCGCAGCGGGCCGTCCTCGGAGGCGAACTCGACCACGAGGTCGCGCACCTCGAGGACTGGCTCGCTCATCGGCGGAGCCGCGGGTCCAGCGTGTCGCGTAGACCGTCGCCGAGCAGGTTGAGGCCGACGATCGTCACCATGAGGGCGATCCCGGGGATCGTCGAGATGTGCGGAGCCATCACGATGAAGTTGCGGCCCTCGGCGATCATCGAGCCCCAGACGGGAGTCGGCGGCGGCGGGCCGAGGCCGAGGAAGGACAGGCCCGACTCGGTGATGATGGCGCCCGAGACGCGCAGGGCGGCCTGCACGATGATCGGAGCGGCCACGTTGGGCAGGACGTGGCGCGCGATGATCGCCGGCCTCGACACCCCGGCCAGCCGGGCCGCCTCGATGTAGGGCTCCTCCTTCACGGCCAGGACGTCCGCGCGGGTGACGCGGGCGAAGGGCGCGATGAAGCCGACGGCGACCGCGATGATGACGTTGCGCACTCCGAAGCCCATCACGGCCATCATGGCGATGGCCAGGATGATGATCGGGAACGCGAAGAGCCCGTCCATCACGCGCATGATGACCGCGTCGACCGCGCCGCCGTAGTAGCCGGCCACGAGGCCGAGCGTGACGCCCACGACCATCGCCAGCAGCACGGCGACCACGCCCACCACGAGCGCGATGCGCGCCCCGTAGATGATCCGGCTCAGCATGTCGCGCCCGAAGCTGTCGGTCCCGGCCCAGTGCTCCCAGCTCGGCGCCTCGTTGGCCGGCCCCACCCCCTGGGCGAGCGGGTCGTGGGGCGCGAGAACGTCGGCGAAGAGCGCCATCACGACGATGGCCACGAAGACGGCGAGGCCGAGGACGGCCCCGCGGTTGCGCGCGAACCGGCGCCACCACCGCCGGGCGGCGCCGCCCTGGGCGCCCGCCGCCGGTGCGGCCGGGGCCTGGGCGGGCAGGGCCTCGGCGTCGAGCGGGCGCGCCATCACGCCACCCGGATGCGCGGGTTGAGGAAGGCGTAGGTGAGGTCGACGGCGAGGTTCACGATCACGACCGCCAGCACGCCGACCAGGATCGCGCCCTGCACGATCGCATAGTCGCGGTTGAGGATCGCCGCCACCGTCAGGCGCCCCATCCCGGGGATGCCGAACACGGTCTCGGTCAGCACGGCGCCGCCGAGCAGCGTCCCGAACTGCAGGCCGATCACGGTCACGACGGGAATGAGCGCGTTCGCCAGCGCGTGCCGGTACACCAGCGCGGCGCGCCGCACGCCCCGCGCCCGCGCGGCCTTGATGTAGTCCTGATCCAGAACCTCGAGCAGGCTCGACCGGATGATGCGGGCGACCAGTCCCGAGAAGAAGGTGCCCAGCGTGATGGCCGGCAGCACGAGGCGCCACGTTCCTTCCCAGAAGTTCTCCCAGGGGTGGACGTAGCCCACCGCCGGGAACCAGCGGAGGTGCACGCTGAAGATCCAGATGAGGACGATGCCCTTCCAGAAGCTCGGCATGGAGTACACGAAGATCGCGAAGCCCATGGAGCCCCAGTCCCAGGCGCTGTCCCGCCGCATGGCGGCCACGATGCCGGAGGGGACCGCGACCAGGATGCCGACGAGCATGCTGGCCACCACGAGCGAGAGCGTCGGCAGGAAGGCGTCCCACACGAGCACGCTCACGTGCTCGTGATTCAGGTACGAGGTACCCAGGTCGCCGCGCAGGATCGCCTGCAGCCAGATCGCGTACTGGGTGACGAGCGACCGATCGAAGCCCAGCTTGGCCCGGAGGCGCTGGTACGCCTCCTGCGTGAAGTCGTCGCCGAGCATCATGAGGACGGGATCGCCGGGGATCATCCGCATGAGGGCGAACACGATCACCGACACGGTGAAGAGCACCGCGAACGTCTGGCCGATGCGCGACAGGAAAAATCGGACCATCGAATGGACCTCGACGGACCGGTCGGGCAAGTGCCGCCGAGTATACCTCGGCGCGTCGGGGGCCAGCGACGGCCGCCGTTGGGCCGCGTGTTAGCCTCGACTCACGCCCGCCCTCACCGGCGCGGAACAGGAGGCTCCCATGGCCATGACCATCGATCGCACGGCGCTCACCGAGCTCTCGACCCGGTGCAGCGGCATTCTCCTCGGGCCGGACGACGCCGGGTACGACGACGCCCGCCGGGTTCACAACGGCATGATCGACAAGCGGCCGGCCCTCATCGCACGCTGCCGCGGCAACGCCGACGTGGCCGACGCGGTGACCTTTGCGCGCCGTCACGGCCTCGACGTGGCCGTGCGCGGCGGCGGGCACAACGTCGCCGGCCTCGCCACCTGCGACGGCGGCCTGATGATCGACCTGGCGACGATGAAGGGCATCGACGTCGACCCGCAGACGCGGCGCGTGCGCGCGCAGGGCGGCGTCACCTGGCGCGAGCTGAACCGCGAGACCCAGGCCCACGGGCTGGCCGTCACCGGCGGCGTCATCTCGACCACGGGCATCGCGGGACTCACCCTCGGCGGCGGGCTCGGCTGGCTGATGGGCAAGCACGGCCTCGCGCTCGACAACCTCGTCGGCGCCGACGTCGTCCTTGCCTCCGGCGAGATCGTGAAGGCCAACGACAAGGACCACCCGGACCTCTTCTGGGCCCTGCGCGGCGGCGGGGGCAACTTCGGCGTCGTCCCGTGGTTCGAGTACCGCCTGCACCCGGTGACCGAGATGACGAGCGGCCTGGTCGCCTATCCGCTCGACGCCGCGCGCGACGTGCTGCGCTTCTACCGGGACACCACCGTCACGCTGCCCGACGACGTGACCCTCTTCGGCGGCCTCCTGCACGCGCCGGACGGGTCCGGGACGAAGCTGGCCGGCATCCTGGCCGCCCACTTCGGACCGCACGCCGCCGGCGCCGCGGCGCTGAAGCCGATCAAGCAGTTCGGCAAGCCCCTGGTGGACTCGATCGGCCCGGCCACCTACGAGGCGACCAACACGATGCTCGATGCCGGCTTCCCGCGCGGCGCCCTGAACTACTGGAAGGCGACGTACCTGACGGAGCTCAGCGACGCGGCCATCGACACGATGATCGACGGGTTCCGCGCCTGCCCCTCGCCGATGAGCGGACTGGTCCTGGAGCACTTCCACGGCGCGGTCACCCGGGTCGGCCCCACCGACACGGCGTTTCCCCACCGGGCCAAGGCCCACAACCTCGTGATCGCGGGCGAGTGGCTCGACCCGGCCGAGAGCGCCCGGAACATCGCCTGGGTGCGCCACCTGTTCGACGCGATGGCGCCCTACGCCGCGCGGGCCCGCTACGTGAACTACCTCGCCGCCGACGAGACCGGCGACCCGGCGGAGGGCGCGTACGGTCCGAACCTGCCGCGGCTGCGCTCGATCAAGAAGCGGTACGACCCGGACAACCTCTTTCACGTGAACCAGAACATCCGGCCGGCGTAGCCACGAGCGTCTTGACTCGGGCGGCCGACTGACGCAGCCTCAGGGGCCCAGGGAGGCCGGCATGGCGGACACGCGGGAGTTGACGTACGGCGAGGCGGTGAAGGAAGCGATCGCGGAGGAGATGCGGCGCGACCCGCGCGTGTTCCTCATCGGCGAGGACGTGGCCGAGGCCGGCCACCCGTTCAAGACGCTGCTCGGGCTGGTGCAGGAGTTCGGCACCGACCGCGTCATCGACACCCCGATCTCGGAGCCCGGCTACGCGGGCATCGGCGTCGGCGCCGCCATGACCGGCATGCGGCCCATCGTCGACGTGATGTTCGGCGACTTCATCACGCTGACGATGGACCAGATGGTCAACCAGGCCGCCAAGGCGCACTACATGTCGGGCGGCAAGATCAAGGTGCCGATCGTCTTCCGCACGACCCTCGGCGCCACCCGCCGCTCGGCCGCCCAGCACTCGCAGTCGCTGCACGCGTGGGTGAGCCACATCCCCGGCCTCAAGGTCGCGCTGCCCTCCGGCCCGTACGAGGCCAAGGGGCTGATGAAGACGGCCATCCGCGACGACAGCCCGGTGGTCATCTTCGAGGACAAGATGATGTACCGGGTGAAGGGGCCGGTGCCGGCCGAGGACTACACGATCCCGTTCGGCGTCGCCGAGGTGAAGCGCGAGGGGCGGGACATCACGATCATCGCCACCAGCAGCATGGTGCCCGTCTCGCTCGGCGCCGCCAAGATGCTGGAGGACGCCGGCATCAGCGCCGAGGTCATCGACCCCCGCACGACGTGGCCGCTCGACAAGCAGACGCTGATCGAGTCCGCGAAGAAGACCTCGCGCTGCATCGTGGTGGACGAGGGCTACGAGCGCTACGGCGTCACCGCCGAGATCGCCTCGGTCGTCGCCGAGGGCGCGTTCTACTACCTGGACGCGCCGGTCAAGCGCATCGGCGCCATGGACGTGCCGGTGCCCTTCTCGCCGGTGCTCGAGGATCTGACGGTGCCCACCGAGCAGAGCGTGTTCGAGGCCGCCCGGGCCCTCTGCGGCAAGAAGGCCTGATGCCCGCCACCGTCATCATGCCGGCGCTGGAGCTGGCGCAGGAGACCGGCAAGGTCCTGCGCTGGCTCAAGAACCCCGGCGACCGCGTCGGCAAGGGCGAGGCGATCGTCGAGATCGAGACGGACAAGGTGACCGTCGAGGTCGAGGCGCCGGCCGCCGGCGTGCTGGGCGAGGTGAGCGCGCAGCCGGGCGACGTGGTGCCGGTGGGCCGCACGATCGCGCTGATCTTCGCGCCGGGCGAGACGGGCGTCGCCGCTCCGGCGGCGCCGGCCGCCGCGTCGGCCGCTGTGGGCAGCGGGGCGGTGAAGGCCTCGCCGCTGGCGCGGCGGATCGCCGAGCAGCACGGTGTCGACATCGCCCAGGTGCGGACCGCCAGCGGCCGGGTCGAGAAGGCCGACGTGCTGGCCTACGTCGAGCGCCAGAAGGTCGCCTCCGGCAACGGCGCCCCGGCCCGCGTTGCCGCCGCGTCGCCCAAGGCGCGGCGCCTGGCGGCCGAGCGCGGCATCGACCTGCGTGAGCTGCGCGGCTCGGGACCAGACGGGGCGGTGCTGGCGGCGGACGTCCCTGCGGCCGCGGCTGCCGCGGTGCGCCCAGCTCCCGCCCCCGCCGCGGCCGGCGTCAGCAACGTCTGGCGGATCATGGCCGAGCGCATGACGGCGAGCTGGACCACCGCGCCGCACTTCTACCTGGTGCGCGAGGTCACCGTGAGCCGCCTCGTCACCTGGCGCGACCGGGCCAGCAAGCAGACGGGCATGCGCCTGACCTACACCGATCTATTGGTGAAGCTCGTGGCGGCCGCGCTGGCGCAGCACCCCCGCGCCAACGTGTCGTGGAAGGACGGCAGCCTCGTGCAGCACGGCGAGATCAACGTGGGGCTGGCCGTGGCCCTGGACGACGGCCTCGTCGTGCCCGTCCTGCACCGCGCCGACACGCTGAGCCTCGCCGAGATCGCGCGGCGGCGAGAGGATCTCGTCGCCCGCGCCCAGGCCGGCAAGCTCCGCCCCGCCGACATCCAGGGCGGGACGTTCACGATCAGCAACCTGGGGATGTACGGGGTGGATGCGTTCAACGCGATCGTGAACCCGCCGCAGGCCGCCATCCTGGCCGTGGGCCGCATCACCGATCGCGTCGTCGCCGTCGGTGGGCAGCCGACCGTCCAGCCCACCATGGTCCTGACGCTCTCGTGCGACCACCGCGCGATCGACGGGGCCCGCGGCGCGCAGTTCATCGGCGCGCTGGCCGAGCTCGTCGAGGAGCCGCTCGCGCTGCTGAGCTAGCGCTCCGGGCTCGACAGCTCCTCGGCTGCCGTCCGGACGAGCACGAGGCGAGCGCGCTGACCGGCGGTCTTTTCGACCCTGACGATGTCCCCCTGGGCGATGCCGGCGAGCGAGTCCTTCGCGACCGGCGTCCACGTGCGATGCTCGACGCACTGGAAGCGGGCCGACGCCCGGTCCACGCTCAGTACCGTCATGCGATCGCTCTGCAGGCGGTCCGTGATGCCGGCCACCGCTGCCGAGACGGTCATCGTCGCCACCGCGACACCTGCCGCGAGCGCCGTCGTGAGCTTCATCACCGGTCTCCTTCCCGTCGTCGAGGTGCGTTGCCGCGCGCCGTCGAGCGTGCGCACGGCAACCTCGATGCCAGACGGGAAGCCGTGAAAAACGCGTGATTCGAGCGGGCGCCCTCGGGCGACGTTCCCGGCGCGGCGCCCAGAGTCAGGCAGGCTGCCCGAACGAGGACGGCTTGCGGTTCGGCAGGGCGGCGGCGCGGACCAGCACGCAGTCGAACTCGATGACGCGGCCGCTCGGCTCGTCGTGCGAGACCGGGAAGAGGCCGGTCAACTCGAAGCCGGCCGCCTCGTAGCACGCGATCGCCTCCGCCATCCGCGGCATCCCGGCGTACAGGGCGATCGCCGCCACCTCCGACTGCAGCCCGACCACCTGGCTCGCCCAGCGGCCGAGCCCGGCGAAGACCTCCAGGTCGTAGCCCTGCGTGTCCATCTTGAGGAAGCAACGGGGCGGCGGCCCGCCGCCGAGGAGCTCGTCGAGGACGTCGTCGAGCCGTCGCACCGGGACCCGCTCGCGACGCGCGACGTCGGTGGCCTCGCCGAAGCGCGCGGCGGCGAGCGGCAGGGGTTCGCGGAACGACGTGAACACGTCGTGCCGCGTGACGATCAGCTCGGCCACGCTCGCGTCGCGCCCGAGGGCGATCGGGTGGACGGTCCACGCCCGGTCGCGGGCCGCGGCCTCCTGCAGCCGCGCGTAGAGGTGCGGGAGCGGCTCGAACGACAGGATCCGGCCGCGATACCCCGCCTGGCGCAGCTCGGTGGCGTACTGGCCGGTGTTCGCGCCGACGTCGAGGACACAGTCGACCGCGTACCGCTCGAAGAGTCGCGCGAGGTGCTCGTGCAGCAGCAGGTCCGGGCCGAGCAACGCCCGGGGCGCGACCCCGAAGCTCACCGTGCGCGTGGCGCGTGAGGGCGCTCTGCCCAGCGGCGCAGGCGGCGGTACCAGACGAGCTTGTCGGCGAAGCCCGGGTACGCGGCGTTGCGGCCGCTCGGGTTGGGCACCACGAAGACGGCGGCGCCGCCGATGCGCTCCGGCTTCGGCCCGGGGCCGCCGGTGGCCGAGCGGCCGACGAACTGCCGGTACGCGGTGCTCCCCACGAACGCCACCACCGCCGGCTGGATCGTCGCGATCGTGCGGGCCAGGCGCCGGCGGCCGCGCGCGTAGTCCTCGGCGGTGAGCTCGGAGGCCTCCCGCGTCGCCCGCTCGGCGATGTTGGTGAGCGCGAGGCCGAAGTCGGGGAGCCGGACGTCGTCGACGAACGTGAACGGCTCCGGCACGAACCCCGCGGCGCGGAGCAGACGGTAGAACGGATTGCCCGGGCCCGCGAAGTGATGGCCCACCCGGGCCGAGGTCAGGCTCGGGTTGATCCCGACGAAGAGAATCCGCGGGCGCGGGCAGAGTCGGGCGGGCAGCCGCATCGGATCAGGGTCCTCGTCTCACCCCTTGACCGATCCCGCGGTGAGGCCCTGGACCATGTACTTCTGGAAGATCAGGACCAGGAGCACGGCCGGCAGCGCGCCCAGGAAGCCCGAGGCGGCGATCACCGAGTAGTCGATGTTCACCTGGCCGTTCATGCCCGCGATCACCGGCGGCAAGGTGGTGGTGCCGGGCTTCGTGTTCAGGACCTGGGCGACGACGAACTCGTTCCAGCACAGCATGAACGTGAAGGCGCCGGCGGCGACGAGGCCGGGCCCCGAGACCGGCAGCACGACGCGGTAGTACGCCTCGAACCGGTTGCAGCCGTCCACCAGCGCGCTCTTGTCGAGGTCGGCGGGCACGGTCTCGAAATATGCCTTCATGATCCACACGGTGAACGGCAGCGTGAACGAGCAGTAGGCGACCACGAGCCCGGTCAGCGTGTTCTGCAATCCGAACGCCCGGAACATGAGGAAGAAGGCGGGGATCAGCACGATGGTCGGCAGCATGCGCGTGAACAGCAGCGCGAAGAGCGAGAACGTCTTCAGCGGGAACCGGAAGCGCGCGTAGGCGTAGCCGGCGGTCGTGCCGATCACGAGGTTGACGACGGTCACGATGATCGCCACCACGAGGCTGTTCCACATCGACCCCAGGATGCGGGCCGCCTGCCCCTCGGCGTGGAAGCGGACCAGGCCCAGGATCATGCGGTAGTTGTCGAGGGTGACCTCGGGCGGCACCAGGCTGAACGGCCGCGCCAGGAGGTGCTTCTGGTAGGACACGCTCGTGACGAAGAGCCACGCGAAGGGCGCGACGAGCCAGAGGACGACGGCCGCGACCGTCACGTAGAGCACGATCCGGCTCCCGGTCGACCGCCGCCGTGCGCTCCCACCCCGCGTCGCCATCGGCTCAGCCCTCCGGCTCGAAGCGGCGGAGGATCAGCCGGTGATAGACGACCGTCAGCAGCAGGCAGAGCCCGGTCAGCGTGTAGAGGATCGCCGTGCCCGGACCGAACTTGAAGAACGTGAAGCTCGTCTTGAAGCCGTGCCAGGAGATGGTCGTCGTGTCGTAGCCGGGCCCGCCCATCGTGAGGACGTAGATCAGGTCGAGCATGAGGAAGCCGTTGACGGTCGCCAGCACCAGCACGAGGAACACGATCGGCCGCAGCGCGGGCAGCGTGACGTACCAGAGGCGCCGCCAGTAGCCGGCCCCGTCCACCTCGGCCGCCGCGTACAGGTCGTCCGAGATCGACTGCATGCCGGCCAGGAAGAGCAGTGTGACGAACGGCGCCTGGTTCCACATGTAGACCGCCACGAGCACGTTCAGCGCGCTCCACCCCTCCTTGAAGAAGGCGATCGAGCCGTCGACGAGCCCCGCGCGGTGCAGCAGGCCGTTGAGCGCGCCGAACTCGAAGTCGAGGATGCCGATCCACAGCAGGCCGACCACGATGCGCGAGAGCGACCAGGGGATGAGGAGCAGGCTCCGCATCAGCGGCCGCCCCGGGAACCGCTCGTTCAGGACGAGGGCCATGCCGAGGCCCACCAGCGTGGCCTCGGCCACGAAGGCCGCGACGAAGTAGAGCGTCCGCCACAGCGAGTCCCAGTAGAGCGGGTCGGTGAGCGCCTGCACGTAGTTCTTCCCGCCGATCCAGCGGAAGAGCGGGATGCGCATGCCCGCGAGCTCGAGCGCGGGCCCGGTGGTGCGCAGCAGGTTGACATCGGTGAAGGACAGCCACAGCGAGTACGCGAGCGGGAAGACGACGACCAGGGTGATGCCGAGCAGCGCCGGCGCGACGAACCACCACGCGACGGCGCGCTCGGACAGGGACGGCCGGACCACTCCCGTCGCTACGCGACGGACCGTTGCAGCGCGGCCAGGTCTTTCAGGCCCTTCGGCACGGTCGAGGTGCCGCGGATGATGTTGTGGACGACGGCGATCGCCTTCGAGTCGTACTCGGCGTACCACGGCTCCTTGAAGGCGGTAATGGTGCGGCCCTTCTTGTACTGCTCGCGTAGGAGCTTCAGGTCCACCCAGCGCTCGTAGGACTGGATGATCTCGGGGTGGTCGTACATCTCGGGGTAGGGGTTGTCGAGCCCGGAGATCAGGCACCACTGCCGCTGGACGTGCCAGTCGCCGTTGAGGTTGCCCCCGAGGAACTTGGCGAACTTCCACGCGTCCTCGAGCACCTTGGTCTTGGCGTTCACCACGTAGAAGTCGGTGAACATGTGGGTCGTGCCGTTGCCCGGGTACATCGCCATCTTGGCCTTCTTGGGGGCCAGCTTGGAGTTCTCGGGCTCGCCGGCGATCGTCTTCAGGTAGTAGGAGTGGTTCGTGTGGTACGCGTAGCGCCCCGTCCAGAAGAGGCGGTGCGTGTCGGTCGAGGAGGTCTTGGTGAGGACCTCGGGGTTCACGAGGCCGTCGCGGTAGACCTTCTGCCAGCGCTCCATGGCGCGCGCCGCGCCCGGCTCCTGGTCGGCGATGACCCGGTTCTTGGCGTCGAAGACGCTGGCGCCCTCCGAGAAGCAGTCGCTCAGGAACTGCGGCATCGTGCCGGAGCCGCTGTTGTTCCAGTTCGGCAGGTACGGGGTGTCGCTGACCTTGTCGCGCTTGAGCTTGGTGCAGTGCTCGACCAGTTCGTCCCAGCTCTTCGCCGGCGCCTTGATGCCAGCCTGCTGGAGCATCGGCTCGTTGTACATGAGGATGAACAGGCTCGTGAAGTACGGCAGAGCGACGATCTTCGAGCCGTCCTTGCTCTTGAGGCTGTCGAGGTTCGCGGGGGCGATCTTCTTCTTCAGCTCGTCCATGCCGGGCAGGTCGTCGAGGGCACGGATGAGGCCGTTGTCGAACCACCGCTCGCGATTGGACGAGTTGCAGTACATGACGTCGACGACCTCGCCGGCGAGGGCCCGCGTCTCCATCGTGGGGTGGTAGGTCGCCCACGGGATCGCGTCGTACTTCACCTGGCCGCCGTGGTTCTTGTTGAAGAAGTCCACGTAGTCCTTCACGGTGTCGGGCTTGAAGACCCACCCCGAGAAGTTCACGGGCTTGTCGGCGCGCGCGGGCCGCCAGGCGCCCTCGCCGAGCGCGGCGGCGGCCGCCGAGAGCCCGGCCGCGCCGAGGAAGGTGCGGCGATTCATGATCGTCATGGGTGTGTCCTCCGTGTGCGCGGTCTGCGCGATGTCATGGCCGACGTGACACTGCGTCGTGGCAAGCCGGCGCGATTCTGGCTGGCCCCTCCCGGCCTTGTCAAGGGCGGCGCGGCGCGCGGCTATACTCTGTCCACCATGGCCATCACCGACCGCTACGGCCTGCCCGTCACCACCACGTCCACCGTCGCCGCCGAGCGCTTCCAGGAAGGCATGGACCGGGTGCTCGCGTACGGCCCCGGGCCCGAGGCGTGCTTCGCGGCCGCCCTGGCGGCCGACGACCGGCTCGCGGTGGCCCACGCGGGCCTCGCCCTGGTGGCGGTCGTGCAGGGCGACGCGGCGGCCGCGCGCGCGGCGGCCGAGCGGGCGCGCGGGACCGCGGCGGGCGCCACCCGGCGCGAGCGGCAACACGTCGAGGCGCTGGGCGCGCTCGTGGCGGGCGACACGACGCGGGGCCTCGGGCTGGTGGACGAGCACGTCGCCGAGTTCCCGCGCGACGCCTTGCTGGTGAACCAGGCGAGCAGCGCCATCGGCTTCGCCGGCCGGAGCGATCGCGAGCACCAGCGCATGGCGTTCCTCGAGCGCTTGGAGCCGGCGTACGGGGACGACTGGTGGTTCCAGTCGGCGCTGGCCTTCACCTACCACGAGGTGGACCGGTACGAGGACTCGCGGCGCCTGTCGGAGCGCTCGCTGGCCCAGTACCCGGGCAACGCCAACGCCAGCCACAACCTCGCCCACGTCCACTTCGAGACGCTCGACACCGAGGCCGGGCTGGCGTTCCTGGAGGCGTGGATGGCCGGCTACGACCGGCGCGCGTCGTTCCACTGCCACCTCGCCTGGCACGTGGCGATGTTCGCGCTCCACCAGGGTCGCTACGCGCGCGCGCTCGAGGTCTTCGAGCGCGACATCGTCGGCGCGGTGAACCCGCGCCTGGCGATGATCGACGGCGCCGCGCTGCTGTGGCGGTTCCGGCTGGACGGCGAGGCCGCGCCGTCGGCCGCGTGGCGCTCGCTGGCCGAGCTCGCCGAGCGGGTCTCGCGGCCCGGCTTCGTCTTCGGCGAGATCCACGCCGCGCTCGCCCACGCCGCGTGCGGCGACGCGGCGGCGCTGACGCGGCTCATGGACGGTCTCCGCGCGCTCGACGCCCGGGGGCATCCGATCGCGGGACGGGTGGTGCTGCCGATGGTGCAAGGGGCCGCGGCGTTCGTGGACGGCGACCACGCGGCCGCGCTCGCCCACCTCGAGCCGGTCGAGCGCGAGCTGCACCGGGTCGGCGGCAGCCACGCGCAGTGGGAGCTCTTCGAGGAGACGATGGTCGTGAGCTACCTCGCCCTCGAGCGCTGGGACGACGCGCTCCGCCTCCTGAGCCGGCGGCTCGGACGGCGGGCCTCGCCCCGCGACCTCCGCTGGCGCGACCGGGCGCACGCCGGCGTGGCCGCCCGGGGCTAGGGCGCCGAGCTCAGCCCGGGCCCGTCGCGCAGCAGCCCCAGCGTCCGCATGAGGGCCAGGGCGTTCGAGGTGCGGACGACACCCGGGCGCACGCGGTAGTCGAACAGCATCTGCCCGTCCTCGAGCCGGTCCTCGAAGTGCACGTTGACCGCGCGAACGTCGGGATCGTCGGCCACCTCCGAGAGCGCCAGGTCGTGCGTGGTGACGAGGCCGATGGCGCCGCGCTGCACGAGGCCGCTGACGACGGCGGCGGCGCCCAGCCGGCGGTCGTGCGAGTTCGTCCCGTGCAGGATCTCGTCGAGCAGGAACAGCAGCGGGATCGGGCCGTCGGCGATCCGGACGAGGTCGCGGAGCCGAACCAGCTCGGCGTAGAAGCGGGACGTTCCTTCCTGCAGCGAGTCGCGGATGCGCAGGGTGGCGCCGAGGGCCAGGCGCGAGAGCCGCAGGCGCGTCGCGCGGACCGGCCCGCCCGCCAGCGCCAGCACCGTGTTGACGCCCACCGCGCGCAGCAGCGTGCTCTTCCCCGACATGTTCGAGCCGCTGACGATCAGCACGCGGGCGTCGCCTCCGAGCGCCACGTCGTTGCGCACGCAGCGGGCCTCGGGCATGAGCGGATGACCGAGCCCGTCGGCCTCGAAGCGCGTCGAGCCCTCGTCGAGGACGGGGTAGACGTCGGCCGGGTGCTCGTAGGCGAGGCGGGCCAGCGAGGCGAGGGCCTCGAGCTCGCCGACGGCGGCGAGCCACGTCGCCACCGAGGCGCCGTGGTGGGCGCGCCAGGCCTCGATCGCCAGCGCGAAGTGGACGTCCCACATCGTCGCCAGCGCGAACGGCTTGAAGAACTCGTTGCGCCGCGAGTCGAAGAGGTCGACGAGGCGACGGAGACGCCGAATGGCCTCCGAGGGACGCCGGCCCTCCGTGAGCAGTCCCTGGCGAAGCGCGGCGAGCCGCGGTGCCGTCAGCGGCTCGCGCTCGAACCGCGCGAGCACCGCGCCGAGCAGGTCGAGGTCGGGGCCGTGCCCGGCCACCGCGCGGTCGGCCCCGTGCACGCGCGGCCCCAGCCGCCGGCCGACGAGCCCCTGCGCGAGCAGGCCGACGAGCGCCGCGATCAGCGGCACGAGCCCCACCGACCATAGCCCGACCAAGGTCAGCGCCACCGCCGACACGGCCGCCAGGCCGAGGCGCAGCCCGCGGCTCGGCGACGTCGCCGGGGTCGACAGGCTCGCGAGCGCGCCGGGCCGCACGGTCAGCGCCACCTCGTCGCCGAGGACGGCCAGGTCCTCGCGGAGGTCGAGCCGCGATGTGAGCTCCTGCACGGCCGCCTGGCGCGCGCGGACCGTCGGCGCGTCGGCCGAGGTCAGCAGCCAGGCCGCGAGCGTCTCCTCGCCCATGGGCGTGCGCGCGGCGCAGAGCAGCTCGAAGAGCGAGCCCTCGCCGAAGACGTCGAGGTCCTCCGCGTAGGGATGATGAGGATCGAGGAAGCGCGCGCCGGTGCGGCCGGCGCCGGCCCACGCGCCGTCGAGCCGGGCCAGGCCGACCTCGTAGAACCGCACCCCGCGCTCGGCCTGGCGGCGCCGGGCGCGCACGCGCGCGTGGACGGCGACGAGGACCGCGAACGCCGCGGCCGGGAGCAGGAGCCACCACGGCGACAGCCGGCCGACGAACGCCAGCGCCACCAGCACCGCGGCCACCAGCGCCACGCCGAGCCGGACGCGCGAGATCGTCTCCTCGCGCCGCGCCGCCTCCGCCACGCGGTCCCGGTGGCGGTCGGCACGGAGGCGATATTCCGTCCGGGGCGTCGCGTCGGGCTCGGGCATCGGGTCAGGGTACGTCAGCGCGCGGGAGGGTGCGAGCGGATTCGCCGCGGTCAGAACGCCCGGGCCTGCTGGGAGCGGAACTGGAGATACGACTTCACGGCGCGTACGCCGCCCACCGCGCGCGCGTGCTGCAGGACCGCGTCCAGCTCCGCCTGGTCGCGGACGACGCCGGCCAGGACGAGGTGGCCGTTGATGACGGCGAAGTCCACGTGGGCCTGCCGCAGGTCGAGGTCGAGGACGATCCGGCCGAAGAACTTGGCGCCGATGCCGACGTCGGTCACCCGCGAGGGGCGGTTCGCGAAGAAATAGCTCTCGACGCGGCGGACGCCCTCCTGCCGGCGGGCGATGGCCACGGCGCGGCTGCCGGCGTCGCTACCCGGCTCGGTCACGCCGGTCAGCACGACGAGCCCCTGGTGGCAGAAGACGTCGACGGCGAGGAACCGCCTCGGCCCGGCCTCCATGAGCTCGCTGCGGATCGTGTTCGCGATCGCCGCGTCCGTGTGCTGCGTCTCGAACGCCCGCGCGTCCGTGGCCACGTCGTAGGCGCCGAGGACGACGAGGGTGCACCCGCCCAGGCCCACCAGCAGGGCGACCGCCACGAAGGCGCACAGGGGCCGGACGATCGCGGGCGGCATGCTTCGATCGTAGGGGACCGCGGGACGTCGTCTCCACGGCTGGAGGTTGGGGGGTGGCGATCAGACGGCACCTACCCGTAGCGGCATGATACCCTCGCCGCGCTCGGGCGCCGCACGGCCCGGACAGGAGGGCATGCGTCGTGGTCGAGTGGGCTCGTCGCGTCGCGCAGAGCGCGGCGTTCACGAACGTCATCCTCGCGGTGATCGTCCTCACCGCCGTGCTGGTCGGGGTGGAGACGTCGGAGACGGTCACGGCCCGCTACCCGGCGCTCTTCGACGGGCTCGACGTGGTCGTCCAGACGATCTTCGTCGTCGAGATCGCGATCCGGCTGCTGGCGTACGGGCCGCACCCCCTCCGTTTCTTCCGCGACGGCTGGAACGTCTTCGACTTCGCGGTGGTGGTGGCCTCGCTGCTCCCGCAGGCCGGCGCCTTCGCCATGGTCGCGCGGCTGGCGCGGCTGCTGCGCGTGACCCGCCTGGTCTCCGTCTTCCCCGAGCTGCGGCTCATCATCGGCACGATGCTGCGCTCCATCCCCTCGATGGGGCACGTGATCATGCTGCTGAGCCTGCTGCTCTACGTGTACGGCATCCTGGGCTTCTACCTGTTCCGCGAGCAGGACCCCGAGCACTGGGGCACGCTCGGCGCGGCCCTCCTGACGCTCTTCCAGATGCTGACGCTCGAGGGGTGGGTCGAGATCCAGGCCGCCGTGCTGACGGCGTTCCCCTGGGCGTGGATCTACTTCGGGAGCTTCGTGCTGGTCGCGGTGTTCGTGGTGGTCAACCTCTTCATCGCGGTCGTCATCAACAACCTCGAGTCGGTCAAGATCGAGCAGCAGCTCGACGCCGACCGGCACAGCGCGCACCACGCGCTGCTCGCGGCCATCGAGGACGTCCAGGAGCGACTCTCGGCCCTGGAGGAACGCCTCCGCCGCACGCCCCCGAGCCCCTGAAAGGCGACATGATCTATCAGGCCTATGAGGCATGGAGTGACGCCGCCGGTCCCATGCGTGTCATGGCGGGACTGACCGCCCCCTGGCTCCGCCTCTCCGCACTCGGACCGATGACCCCGCCGTGGTGGTCGCACGTCGCCGCGGCCCTCGAGCTGATCGCCCGCACGGGTCTGACCCACCGGCGACCGCCCTTCGGGATCGACCGCGTCCGCGTCGGCGCCGGCGAGGTGGCCGTCCACGAGGAGGTCGTCGACGTCACCCCCTTCGCGACCCTGCTGCGCTTCCGCAAGGCGCACGACGCCCCGCAGCCGCGCGTGCTCCTGGTGGCGCCGATGTCCGGGCACTTCCCGACGCTGCTGCGCGGCACCGTGCGCACGATGCTGCCCGAGCACGACGTCTATCTCACCGACTGGCACAACGCGCGCGACGTCGAGGTCGCGCACGGTGCCTTCGGCCTCGACGAGTTCGTCGACCACGTCATGCGCTTCCTCCGGGCGCTCGGCCCCGACGCGCACGTCGTCGCGGTCTGCCAGCCGTGCGTGGCCGTCCTGGCCGCCGTGGCACTGATGGCCGAGGCGCGCGACCCGGCGACGCCGCGCACGATGACCTTGATGGCGGGGCCCGTCGACACGCGCGTGAACCCCACGCGCGTGAACGCGCTCGCCACCGGCCGCTCGCTCGCGTGGTTCCGTCGCCACCTGATCGGTCGCGTGCCGTGGCGCTACCGTGGCGCGCGGCGGCTCGTCTACCCGGGCTTCCTGCAGCTCGCCGCGTTCATGTCGATGAACCTCGGGCGGCACGTCCGCGCCCACGCCGACCTCTACCGCCACCTCACGCGCGGCGACGTCGAGAAGGCGCGGGCGACGCGGGCGTTCTACGACGAGTACTTCGCGGTGACGGACCTGCCGGCGGAGTTCTACCTCGACACCGTGCAGCAGATCTTCCAGGAGCACCGGTTGCCGCTGGGGACGCTCGCGTGGCGGGGGCGACCCGTCGAGCCGGGCGCGATCAGCCAGACGGCACTGTTCACGGTGGAGGGCGAGCGGGACGACATCTGCGCCGTCGGCCAGACCGTCGCCGCCCACGACCTGTGCACCGGACTGCCTGCCGCCCTGCGGCGCCACCACGTGCAGGGCGGGGTCGGCCACTACGGGGTCTTCGCGGGCTCCCGCTGGGAACGCGAGATCTATCCACAACTTCGGGACGTCATCCGCGCCGGCGCCTGACGTCGCCGGAATGTTAATTGACTAAACTATTCAGGGGCTGCATCATCGAAGGGCCATGCCGTCCGGAGGCAACCGCCGCCGCAGCGCCGAGGCCCAGCGCCTCCTGGACCTCCTCAACGCCCTCGGCAGTACCACGTTCCGCCAGCTCCTCTGGCAGCGGGCCTCCGAGCTCGACCTGACCTACGCGCAGTCGCAGGTGCTCTTCCACGTCGCCGACCATCCCGATTGCCACATGGGCGACGTCGCCAAGGCCTTCGGCGTGACCCTTCCCGCCGTCACGCACATCGTCGACCGGCTCGAGGAGAAGCAGTTCCTCGTGCGCGCCGACGACCCCGCCGATCGGCGTGTCTACATCCTGGAGCTGACGCGAGCGGGCCGGGCCCTGGTCGACGAGCTTCACGGCCTGCAGATGCGCGGCGTCGAGGCGGTGCTGCAGCGCATGGCCGCGGAGGACCGACAGCGCGTGATCCGGGGACTCGAGGCGCTCGTCGACGCGGCCGCGGAGGCGGCCAAGTCGTGACGGCGCGGCTCGCGGCCTGGGCGCTCGTCGCCGTCGTGCTCGGCCTGGCCGGCTGCTCGGAGTCGCCGGCGGGCGGCGCGCAGGCGCGCCCGGCCCCGCCGCCGCCCGTGCCCGTCGGCGCCGCGGTGGCCGAGGAGCGGTCCGTGCCGGTGCAGGTCATCACCGTCGGCACGGTGCAGGCGTACACCACCGTCGGCGTGAAGTCGCAGGTGGCCGGCCAGATCCAGCAGGTGCACTTCACCGAGGGCCAGGAGGTCAAGCGCAACGACCTGCTCTTCACGATCGACCCACGCCCGCTGGAGGCGGCCGTCCGCCAGACCGAGGCCAACCTCGCCAAGGACCGCGCGGCGCTCCGCCAGGCCGAGGCGGCCTTCGCGCAGCGGCAGGCCGAGGTGGTCCAGACGCTGGCCAACCTCGAGCGCGACGACGCCCAGCTCGCCAACGCCCGCGTGCAGGAGCAGCGCTACGCCTCGCTCCTGAAGCAGGAGCTGATCGCGCGCGAGCAGTACGACACGGTCCGCACCGCGATGGCCGCGCTGCAGGCCACCACGAACGCGGACCGCGCCGCGGTGGACAACGCGCGGGCCTCGGCGCGTGCGGCCGAGGCCATGGTCGACAACGCCCGCGCGGCCATCCAGGCCAACGAGGCGATGGTGGAGACGGCCAAGCTCCAGCTCGCCTACACGACCATCCGTGCGCCGATGGACGGCCGCACCGGCAACCTCCTGGTGCAGGGCGGCAACGTGGTGAAGTCCACCGAGGACAACCCGCTGGTCGTGATCGCCCAGATCCGGCCCATCTACGTCTCGTTCGCGGTGCCCGAGCCGCACCTGACGGCCATCAAGAAGTACCGGGCCGAGGGCACGCTGAAGGTCGAGGCGGTGCTCGACGGCGGCCAGCGCACGGTGGTGGGCGCGGTGACCTTCATGAACAACACGGTCGACGCCAGCACGGGTACGATCCAGCTCAAGGCCACGTTCCAGAATGCCGACAACGCGCTCTGGCCCGGGCAGTTCGTCGACGTCGCGCTCACGCTCACGAGCCAGCAGGCCGTGCTGGTCCCGACCCAGGCCGTGCAGGCCGGCCAGCAGGGCTCGTTCGTCTTCGTCGTGAAGCCCGACTCCACCGTGGAGTCGCGGCCGGTGAAGGTCGGACGTCGCCTCGCCCGTGAGCTCATCATCGAGCAGGGCGTGAAGGCCGGCGAGCAGGTCGTCACCGACGGGCAGCTCCGGCTCGTGCCGGGCGCCAAGGTCGACGTCAGGCCACCGAAGCCGGCATGAACCCCGCACTCTTCATCCGCCGGCCGGTGCTGACGACGCTGTTGATGGCGGCTGTGCTCATCTTCGGTGTGATGGCCTACGGGCGCCTGCCCGTGAACGACCTGCCGAACGTGGACTTCCCGACCATCCAGGTGACGGCCTCGCTGCCGGGCGCGAGTCCGGAGACGATGGCGTCGGCGGTCGCCACGCCGCTCGAGCGGCAGTTCACGACGATCGCCGGCATCGACTCGATGACGTCGACGAGCGCGCTCGGCGTCACCCAGATCACCATCCAGTTCACGCTCAGCCGCGACATCGACGGCGCCGCCCAGGACGTGCAGGCGGCCATCACCAAGGCGGCACCGCTGCTGCCGCCGGGGATGCCCACGCCGCCCAGCTACCAGAAGGTGAACCCGGCCGACCAGCCGGTGCTGTACCTGGCGCTCAGCTCGCCGACGCTGCCGCTCTACACGGTCGACGAGTACGCCCAGACGAACCTCGCCCAGCGCATCTCCACGATCAGCGGCGTGGCGCAGGTGACGATCTTCGGCTCCCAGAAGTACGCGGTGCGGGTGCAGGTCGACCCGCGCGCGCTGGCCGCGCGCGGGATCGGCATCGACGAGGTCGAGCAGGCCATCGCCCGCGCCAACGTCAAGAAGCCGACCGGCACGCTGTCGGGTCCGCACCAGGCGGTCAACATCCAGTCGAACGCCCAGCTCACCGACGCCGCCGCTTACCGGCCGATGATCGTCACGTACCGCAACGGCTCGCCGGTGCGGCTGGGCGAGCTGGGTCGGGTCGTCGACGGCGTGCAGACGGACAAGGTGGCGAGCTGGTTCAACGACAACCGGGCCGTGGTGCTCGCCATCCAGCGGCAGCCGGGGACCAACACCATCCAGGTCGTGGACGCCGTCCTGGCGCTGCTGCCCGTGTTCCGCCAGCAGCTGCCGGCCTCGGTGGGGCTCGACGTCGTGTACGACCGCTCGGCCGCCATCCGCGAGTCGGTCCACGAGGTGCAGTTCACGCTGCTGCTGACGATCGGCCTCGTCATCCTCGTGATCTTCGTCTTCCTGCGCAACGTCTCGGCCACGCTCATCCCGAGCCTGGCCGTGCCGCTCTCGATCGTCGGCACCTTCGCCGTCATGTACGTCTTCGGCTACACGATTGACATCATCTCGCTGATGGCGCTCACGCTCTGCGTGGGCTTCGTCGTGGACGACGCGGTCGTGATGCTGGAGAACATCGTCCGCCGCATGGAGGCGGGCGAGAGCCGGATGGAGGCCGCCCTCAACGGCTCGCGCGAGATCGGCTTCACCATCCTGTCGATGACGGTGTCGCTGGCCGCCGTGTTCATCCCGGTGCTGTTCATGGGCGGCGTGGTCGGCCGGCTCATGCACGAGTTCGCCGTCGTCATCGGCGTGGCCGTCCTCATCTCCGGCGTGGTCTCGCTGACCCTGACGCCGATGCTGTGCAGCCGCTTCCTGAAGCCGCCCCACGCGGGCCACAGCCGCCTGTACCGGGCCTCCGAGCGCGTCTTCGACGGGATGCTGCACGTCTACGACGTCACGCTGCAGTGGACGCTGCGCCACGGCCGGCTCACGATGGCCGTGCTCGTGCTGACCTTCGTGGCGACCGCCTATCTCTTCGTCGTCATCCCCAAGGGCTTCATCCCCAACGAGGACAACGGCACCATCTTCGCGTTCACGGAGGCGGCCCAGGACGTCTCGTTCGAGTCGATGATGGCCCACCAGCGCGCGGTGGCCGACGTGGTCCGCCAGCAGCCCTACGTGCAGCAGTTCATGTCGTTCATCGGCGCCAGCGGGTCGAGCACCGTGCTGAACAACGGCCGCATCTTCATCCGGCTCAAGCCCCGCTCCGAGCGCCGGCACGTCGACCATCTGATCGCCGACCTGCGCCCGAAGCTGGCCGAGGTGCCGGGGATCCGCGTCTACCCGCAGGTGCTGCCGACGATCCGCATCGGTGGGCAGCTGACCAAGGCCGTCTACCAGTACACGCTGCAGGACGCCGACCTCCAGGAGCTGTACCACTGGGCGCCGCAGCTCTTCGACCGCCTCCGCCAGCTCCCCGGCCTGCAGGACGTCAACACGGATCTCCAGATCACGAGCCCGCAGATCGTGGTCGACATCGACCGCAACAAGGCCGCCGCGCTGGGGGTCACCGCCGACCAGATCGAGAGCGCGCTGGGCGCCGCCTACGGCTCCCGGCAGGTCTCGACGATCTACACGCCGTCGAACCAGTACTGGGTCATCCTGGAGCTCGACCCCGCGTACCAGCAGGATCCCACCGCGCTGGCCCGGCTGAACGTGCGGTCGAGCAGCGGCCGGCTGGTGCCGCTCGACGCCGTGACCACGCTCACGCCGGGACTGGGGCCGCTGGTGGTCACGCACCTCGGGCAGCTGCCGTCGGTGACGATCTCGTTCAACACCAAGCCCGGGGTCTCGCTGAGCGACGCCGTCACGCAGGTGGAGGCGGTGCAGCGAGAGCTGCGGGTGCCGGCCACGCTCAGTGCGACGTTCCAGGGCACGGCCCAGGCCTTCCAGGACTCGCTGCGCGGGCAGGGGATGCTGCTCCTGATTACCGTCCTCGTGATCTACCTGATCCTCGGCGTGCTCTACGAGAGCTTCATCCACCCGCTCACGATCCTCTCGGGCCTGCCGTCGGCCGGCGTGGGCGCGCTGGCCACGCTGATGCTGTTCAAGGCCGAGCTCAACGTGTACGGCTTCGTCGGTCTCATCATGCTGGTCGGCATCGTGAAGAAGAACGCGATCATGATGATCGACTTCGCGCTCGAGGCCGAGCGGGCGGGAGCGACGCCGGCCCAGGCGATCTACCAGGGCTGCCTGCTGCGCTTTAGGCCGATCATGATGACGACGATGGCCGCCCTGCTCGGCACCCTGCCGATCGCGCTGGGCATCGGCGCCGGCGCCGACGCGCGCCGGCCCCTCGGCCTCGCCGTCGTCGGCGGCCTGCTCGTGTCCCAGCTCCTGACCCTCTACATCACGCCGGTGCTGTACCTCTACATGGAGTCGGCCCAGAAGGCGCTCGCCGCCCGGTCGATCTCCAAGATCTTCTTCTGGCGGCGCAGTCACGCGGCTCCGCGCCCCTCGCTTCCGCGCCCCGAGCGGTTCCCCTCCGCCTGACGCGGCTGCCATGACCGCCGCCTCGGCGTGAGCGCCTGAGGGAGCCACCATGGCGCTTCCCTATCGCGAGGCCGGTCTCGTGCTGCGGCGGGGCACCGGCGCGGGCCTCGGCGACCCGCGCGTGGTGGCGCTGCAGCGGGACCTGCGCCGGCTCGGCTATCTACGCTCGGGCATCGACGGGCAGTTCGGTGAGGGCACCGAGCGCGCCGTCCGGGCGCTCGAGTGGGACCTGCTCCACGCCGTCCGCCACGGCGCCGACGGCGAGGCCCCGGTGTCGCTGCGGGACTTCAACCGCGGCCGGGTCACAGAGGTGACCGGGATCCTCGACGAGCGCCTCGCCGCCTGTCTCGAGGACCTCCTGACCGACGACCGGGTGCCGGCGCTGCCGCGCTCGGACGATCCCGTTCGCGCCAACCGCGAGGCGCTGGCCGGCGTCCAGTCGCTGACCGGGCTGCGCGTGCCCCGCCCGTTCCTGCTCGCGATCCTGCTGCAGGAGAGCGGGGGGCTGCACTTCCGGACGCCGACCACGACCAACGCCGACGACTTCATCGTCGTCGGCCTGGACCGCAACGATCCCGGCGTCGCGGACCACATCACCTCGCGCGGCTACGGCCTCGGCCAGTACACGCTGTTCCACCATCCGCCGCGCGCCGAGGAGGTCGAGACGCTCATGCTCGATCCGGCCCGCAATGTGCGGAGGGCCGTCGCCGAGTTCGACGAGAAGTTCGAGCGCTTCGTCGGAGGACCGACGCCGGGCCGCACGGCCGACGACCGGCGCGCGGAGATCGGGACGGGCCCGCTCCGCCGCTGCCGCTATGCCGAGGGCGACGCGCGCTACATGACCGACTGCGCCCGGTGCGCGGCCGAGGTGCTCACGGACGTCGACGGCGCCACGCCCCTGCACCCGGGCACGACGGCGACCCTGCACGCGACGTCGTATCATCCGCAGACGATCTACAAGAAGGTGCCCGACCGCGCGCGGCTCGGGTGCGACTGGCCCTACGCCGTGCGCCGCTACAACGGCGCGGGCGTCAACTCGTACCACTACCAGTACCAGGTCCTGCAGCGGCTGACGCGACCACCCCTGACCCCCTGACCCCCACGATCCTCGGCTAGGATGCTGTCGTGACGAAATCAGCGTGCGTGGTCGTCGGGATGCTCGTCGTCCTGGCGGGGTCCATGGGCCGGGCGGTCGCCGCGGAGCGCGAGCCGGTGGACGCCTTCGTCGCCAGCGTCGTCGAGGCGATCAACGGCAAGAGCCTCGAGCGCCGCCGGGCCCTGCTGCATCCCGCGTCGTTGCCCTGTGCGGGCACGGAACCGGACTCGTTCTATCGCTGGATGGTCGACGAGCAGTCGAAGGATCCGATCCCGGCCGGCTACACGTGGACGGTGACGCCGGTGCCCCCCGATCAGCCGCTGCGGTCGAGCGACACGTTCGACTATCCGATTCGCCCGACACACACGCTGCAGATCGACTTCGACCTCACTACCCGGCGCAGCAAGCGGTTGGTCCTCCAGCTCGTGCACGACGCCGACCGCTGGTTCGAGATGACGGTCTGCGCCCGGGCCGAGACGGCCGACGCCGTCCGGCTGACCCGGCAGCTCGCCGCCCACCGCGCCGAGCGGGTCCGGGCGCTCGTGGCCGCGATGGCGCCCGAGCTGCGGGCCCAGCTGATCGAGCTCGTGAGGGCGGGGCGGTGGCTCGACGCCGTCAAGTACTATCAGGCCGCCTCGAACGAAGACCAGTCATGGGCGGTCGGGGTCGTCGAGCAGCTGAGTCGGCGGTGACCGAGAGGAGACGCGATGGGAGACGTGGGGCTCATGGGCATGCCCGGCCCTGGCATGTCGTGGCGGGACATCCGTGACGCGGCCGTGCTGGCCGAGGAGCTCGGCTACAGCTGCATCACGCTGGGCGAGTCGTGGGGCGAGGACGCGCTGACGTCGCTGGCCCAGCTCGCGGCGGTGACGCGGCGCCTCCGGATCGGGAGCAGCATCGTGCCGGTCTTCGCGCGCTCGCCCGCCAACCTGGCGATGGCGGCGCTGAACCTCGATCGCATGTCCGAGGGGCGGTTCTTCCTCGGCCTCGGCACGAGCGGCCGGCTCGTGATCGAGGACCTCCACGGCGAGCGGTTCGCGAAGCCGCTAACGCGGATGCGCGAGTACATCGACATCGTTCGCAAGGCCGCCCGCGGCGAGCGGCTCGATCACGACGGCGAGTTCTTCCACACGAAGCGCTTCCAGCTGCGCTTTTCGCCGTACCGCACGGCGCTGCCCATCTACATCGCCGCGCTCAGCCCGCCCAGCCTGCGCCTCACCGGCGAGCTGGCCGACGGCTGGCTGCCGATCTTCCTCGCTCCGTCGCGGATGGCCGCGGCCGTGGTCGAGCTGAAGGCGGGCGCCGAGGCGGCCGGCCGGACGCTGGCCGACATCGCCATCTCGCCGCAGGTGTCGATCTACGTCACCGACCACGTGGCCGCCGCCCGCGACCGCGAGCGCCCGCACATCGCCTTCTACATCGGCGGCATGGGCGTTTTCTACCACGCCTACATGCACCGCATCGGCTTCGGCGCCGAGGCCGACCGGGTGCGGACCGCGTTCCAGGCCAAGGAGCGCGACCGCGCGGCGTCGCTGGTCACCGATGAGATGGTCGACGCGATGACGATCCTCGGCACCCCCGAGCAGTGCCGGCAGCAGATCCAGCGGTTCTTCGACGCCGGCGCGCGGGAGGTCCGGCTCGTGTTCAACGAGCGGAACAAGGAGGCGTATCTGGAGGCCCTCCGGGCGGTCGCCCCCCGCTAGCGTTTCCCCGCGCGCCCCCGGCCTCGAGGGGCCCCCGGTGGCAGGATCCTTGGGGTCCTTGTCATTGCTGACACCGCCCCGGAGTGCGACAACCAATCCACCGGCGTCGCAACCCTGGAGCCTGCAGGAGGCGGTGATGGCTCTCCGACGTGTCGTTCTGGTCACCATGCCCTGCCGCGAGATCGTCGAGATCGGCGGGGCGCTCGACATCTTCTACGCCGCCAACGTGCGCCTGCCGTCCGACCGACGCTACGCGGTCGAGGTCGTGTCGCCGGTGACCACGGTCTGCGCGTGGGCGGGCCTGCGGCTGGCGACCGAGCGCTCGTTTCGCGCCGTCCGCGGTGAGATCGACACGCTCATCGTGACCGGCATCGACGAGCCGGACGAGGCCCGGCGCGACCCCGACCTCATCCGGTGGCTCGCGCGAACGGCGCCCCGCGTCCGCCGGGTCGTCGGCCTCTGCACGGGGTCGTTCCTGCTGGCCGAGGCCGGCCTCCTCGACGGCCGCCGGGCCACGACGCACTGGATGGACTGCGACGAGCTCGCGCGGCGCTTCCCCGCCGTCACCGTCCAGCGGGATCCCATCTACGTCCACGACCGCGGCGTCTACACCTCGGCCGGCAGCACGGCCGGCCTCGACCTCGTCCTGGCCCTGGTGGAGGAGGACGCCGGCCGCCGCGTGGCGCTGCAGGTGGCGCAGCGGATGGTGTTCTTTCTCAAGCGACCGGGGGGCCAGGCGCAGTTCAGCGCGCAGCTCTCCACGCAGATGGCCGAGCGCGAGCCGCTGCGCGATCTGCAGGCGTGGATCCTCGAGCACCCGGGCGTGGATCTGTCGATCGAGGCACTCGCCCGTCGGGCCGCGATGAGCCCCCGGAACTTCTTCCGGGTCTTCGTGCGCGAGGTGGGCATGACGCCCGGGCGCTTCGTCGAGCGCGTGCGCGTCGAGGCCGCTCGGCGGCTGCTCGAGGAGACGGCGCGCGGCATCCCGGACGTCGCCGCCGCGTGCGGCTTCGGCAGCGCCGAGACGATGCGGATCGCGTTCCGACGCGCGCTCGGCGTCAGCCCCAAGGCCTATCGCGGCCGCTTCCACACCACGGTGCTGGCGTAGGCCAGGAGGACGAGCCATGACGATCAAGGACGCTGCGCTCCGCGATCTGCGCTCGGCCGTGCGAGGCGAGGTACTCCCGCCCGGTTCTCAGGGCTACGACGCGGCCCGTCGCATCTTCAACGCGATGATCGACCATCGACCGGCGGTCATCGTCCGCTGCGCGGGAGCGCCCGACGTCGCCGCCTGCGTCGACTTCGCCCGCGCGCACGGCCTGCCCGTCTCCGTGAAGGGCGGCGGCCACAACGTGTCGGGCAAGGCGGTCGGCGAGGGCGCCCTGATGATCGATCTCGCCCCCATGAAGGGCGTGCGGGTCGACGCGCAGCGCCGCGTGATGTGCGCGGAGGCGGGCCTGACGCTGGCCGAGTTCGATCGTGCGTGCCAGGCGATCGGTCTCGCGACACCGACGGGCATCGTCTCGCCGACGGGCATCGCCGGCCTGACGCTGGGCGGCGGCATCGGCTGGCTCAACGGCAAGCACGGTCTGGCGTGCGACAACGTGCTCTCCGTCGACATCGTCACCGCCGACGGCAAGGCGCTCACCGCCAGCGCCACCGAGCACGCCGACCTCTTCTGGGCCGTGCGCGGTGGTGGCGCCAACCTCGGGGTGGTCACCGCCTTCGACTACCGCCTGCACCCGGTCGGTCCCGTGCTGGGGGGCGGCGTGGTGTGGGGGGCGGACCGGGCCGCGCGTGTGCTGGCCTTCTACGACGAGTTCGCCCGCGGGTGTCCCGACGAGCTGTGCGTCAACGCCGGCCTTGCCACGGCCGAGGACGGCACGCCGGTGCTGGGGATCGCCGTGGGGTGGAGCGGCGACCTGGAAGCGGGCGAGCGCGTGCTGAAGCCGCTCCGGTCGTTCGACCACCCGCTGGCGGACGGGATCGCCCCCATGCGCTACGTCGATCTTCAATCCGGCGGCGACAGTGCGTTCCCGACCGGCCGCCGACACTACTGGAAGGCCGGGTTCCTCCGCCGCCTCGGGCCGGAGGCGATCGACCTGCTCGTGTACTTCGCGGCCAGGCGGCCCTCGGCCAACACGGTCATCGCGCTGCAGCAGATGCACGGAGCGGCCGCACGGGTGGCGCCGGGAGAGACGGCCTTCGCGCACCGCCACGACCAGTGGGACTGCCTCGTGCTGTCGCAATGGGATCGCGCGGCCGACGACGAGAGGAACATCGCGTGGACCCGCGAGCTCCACGCGGCCATGACGCCCTACCTCGAGCGGGCCGTGTACGTGAACGACCTCGGCGCCGACGAGCCGGAGCGCGTGCGCGCCGCCTATGGCGGCAACTACGAGCGCCTCGCGGCGATCAAGGCCACGTACGACCCCGACAACGTCTTCCGCGCCAACCAGAACGTCGTGTGATTTGGATGGGGGGCCTCGAACGGGCCCCCCATGCCCCCCGGGGAGCCTTGGGGCGCACCGGCGGAGCCGGGGCGCCCCTCGATCAACTCACATGAGCTTCGGCAGCACCCGCTCGGTGAAGAGCATGAAGCTCTGGTGGCTCAGCGGCGCGCACATGAGGTAGTCGAGGCCGATGGTCTCACGCAGCTCGACGATCGTGTCGAGCACCCGGTCGGGCGTGCCGCGGATGACGACCTCGTTCATGTAGCGCTCCACCGGGTCGATGCCGGGCACCCAGTGGGCGGGCGGTGGTCCCGCGCGCTTGGTGGGGTTGGCGTACGACGCGACCGTCCATGTGGCGCCGGCCCGGGCCACCTCGTCGGCCTCGGCGTCCGTGGCGCCGACCGCGAGGAGCCGCGCCGTCGGGATCACGCGCCCCTCGGTCGAAAAGCCGTGCGCGCGCAGGACCTCGTAGTAGTGGGCGCGCTTGCGGCCGATGTCGGCGTGGGTCGCGTGCGGGTCCTGCAGGATGTCGTAGCCCTTCTCGGCGGCCCGGCCGATGGAGTCCAGCGAGGTGGCGGCCAGCCACACCGGCGGGTGCGGGCTCTGCAGCGGCTTGGGCAGCACCTCCACGCCCTCGTAGCGCCAGAACCGCCCGCTGTAGCTGAGGCGCTCGCTGCGCCAGGCGGTCTGGACGATCTCGACGCACTCTCGAAAGCGGTCGGAGCTCTCCTCGACGGGCACCCCGAACGCCTCGAACTCGGCGCGGTCGAAGCCGCGCCCGGCGCCCCAGTTCACGCGCCCGCCGGAGAGGACGTCGAGCAGCGCGACCTCCTCGGCCAGGCGCAGCGGGTTGTAGAACGCCGCCAGCGAGACGGCCAGCCCGAGACGGAGGGTGCGGGTGATGGAGGCGACGTGGGCGCCCATGACGTTGATCGACGGGCAGACGCTGTACGTGTTGAAGTGGTGCTCGGCGAGCCAGACGCAATCGTAGCCCGTCTGGTCCATGATCCGGATCCGCGAGAACGCCCGCTCGTAGACCGTGGTGAGCGGCACCCGCCGCGACCACGAGAAGAACTGCAGGACGCCGACCTTCATCGGCGTGAAGGTAGCACGACTTGACGTCACCCCGGTGTCGCCCCCATGCTCTGCCCACACTCGGGACGCTCGCACAGGAGGACGTCATGCCTCGTCCACTGACCCTGTCCCTGCTGGTCGTCGTCGCCGTGCTCGCAGGCCTGTCGCCGGGGACGGCCACGGCCGCCCCCTCGGGGCAGGCCGTCATCGCCTGGCACGTGACGATCGCTCCGAGCTGGTTCGATCCCTCCACCGCGCCGCCGCAGATCACACCGTTCGGCATCCTCTACGCGCTGCACGACGCGCTGGTGCGTCCGTACCCCGGTCACAAGATGGGGCCGAGCCTGGCCGAGTCGTGGAAGGAGAGCCCCGACGGCAAGACCTATGAGTTCAAGCTCCGCCCGGGGCTCAAGTTCCACAACGGCGAGCCTCTGACCACCGATGACGTGAAGTTCAGCTTCGAGCGCTACCGGGGGGCGGCGGCGAAGATCCTCCAGGAGCGGGTGCGCCAGGTCGAGATCGTCGATCCGCTCGTCGTGCGCTTCCACCTCAAGGAGCCGTGGCCCGACTTCATGACGTTCTTCGGGACTACCGCGAGCGCGGCCGGCCTCGTCGTGCCCCGCAAGTACCTGACCCAGGTCGGTGACGAGGGGTTCAAGAAGCACCCGATCGGCGCCGGCCCCTACAAGTTCGTGAGCCACAAGCCCGGCGTCGAGGTCGTGCTCGAGGCGTACCCCGGGTACTGGCGGCGCGTCCCCAACGTCAAGACGGTCATCATGAAGAGCGTCCCCGAGTCCACCACCCGCGCCGTGCAGCTGCGCAGCGGCGAGATCGACATCGCGGTCGCGCTCGACGGTCCCGACGCCGAGGGCGTCAAACGGGACCCGCGGTTCCAGATCGTGGCGTCGAAGCACGCCTCGATCTTCTGGCTCGAGTTCACCGAGCAGTGGGACCCGAAGTCGCCGTGGCACGACAAGCGGGTGCGGCTGGCGGTGAACCACGCGCTGAATCGCCACCAGATGAACCAGGCCGCGTGCCTGGGCTTCTGCCCGCCGGCCGGCGTCATCGTGCCGCGCGTCATGGACTTCGCCCTCCAAGTGGAGCCCCCGGTGTACGACGTGCGCAAGGCCAAGCAGCTCCTGACCGAGGCGGGCTATCCCAACGGCCTCGAGGCCGGCGACTTCGTCGCGATCCCCGGGTTCCCGACCGTCGCCGAGTCCGTCCTGAACGATCTGACCGCGGCGGGGGTCCGCGTGAAGATGCGGGGGATCGAGCGCGCGGCCTTCTACGCCGATTGGCAGGCCAAGAAGCTGCGCGGCGTGTTCATGACGGCGGTGGGAAACTCCGGCAACGCCGCCAGCCGCGTGGAGTCGTTCATCCAGTCCAAGGGTTCGTACGCCTACGGCGGCTACCCCGACATCGATGACCTCTTCGTGCAGCAGGCGAACGAGCGCGACGTGAAGAAGCGCGAGATGCTGCTGCACCGCATCCAGCAGCTCTCCATCGACCGGGTGATGTTCGCCCCCGTCATGGACCTGCGCGTGCTCATGGGCGTCGCCCCCCGCGTCACGCGCCACACGATCACCGACATCTGGATGAGCCCGTGGCCGGCCTACGAGGACATGGAGATCAAGGACTAGGATGAAATTCGGACTCTACAGCTCGATCGCGAACCCGCCGCGCGGGGAGGACCTCGATCGCTGCATCGACGAGACGATCGCCGAGGCGCAGCTCGCCGAGTCGTGCGGCTTCGACTCGTGCTTCTTCGGCGAGCACCACCAGGACGCCGACGGCTTCCTGCCGTCGCCGCTCATCGTCGCCACCGCGGTGGCCGCCCGCACCACCCGCCTGCGGGTGGGCACCTCGGTCATCCTGCTGCCGCTCCACCATCCGGTCCGGGTGGCCGAGGACGTGATCACGCTGGATCTCGTCTCCAAGGGCCGCGTCACGCTCGGCGTCGGCATCGGCTATCAGCCCGCTGACTTCCGGGCCTTCAACGTGAAGATGGAGCACCGGATGACGATCTTCGAGGAGAGCCTCGAGATCCTGCGCCGGTGCTGGACGGGGGAGCCGTTCTCGTACCACGGCGCCCACTACACGCTCGACGACGTGCGCGTGCTCCCGCGGCCGTATCAGCGCCCGGGGCCGCCGCTGTGGATCGGCGCCAGCGTGCCGGCCGCCGCCCGCCGGGCCGGGCGCGTCGCGGACGGCTTCGTGGGCACGCCGAGCACCAGTTTGGAGAACGCGACGCGCCTGGCCGAGATCTACGCGCACGCGGCCCGCGAGGCCGGCCGTCCGCCCGAGGTCGTCCAGATGCGCGACGCGTGGGTGGCGCCCACCCGGGCCGAGGCCGAGGCCGTGTACGGGCCGCACGTCATGACCGCGTACCGCTACTACTGGGAGAACCGGCTGGCCGAGTTCCGCAGCATGCCCGCCGGCACGCCGTTCACGCTCGAGGCGCTCGCCCCCGACCGTCTCGTGCTCGGCGACCCCGAGACCTGCATCCGCGAGTTCCAGCGCTGGCAGAAGGCCCTCGGCGCCACCACCTTCCTCCTCCGCCTCCGCCACGCCCACTCCGGCGGCCCCCCTCACGCCCAGATCATGTCCACCATCCGCCTCCTCGGCGACCGCGTCCTCCCCTACGTGTAAGAACAGGGAGCGCTCCGACGCCCTACGCCAAACGAGGTCCGTCAGCGGACGCCTGCCGCGTGGACACTGTCGGCGGTGCGGCTGAGTTCGACGTACCGACGAACCGAGTCTGTCGGAGGCTTGGCCGAGCGTAGCGTGGTGTGACGCGGGCGGGGGGCGATGCGGCTCCGCCGTTCGCGCCTCTGGCGAGCCGTACCGCCCACCGTTCTCTCGGGGCGGGGGGAGCGAGCCACCAACGCCGGACTGGCCACGCCCCAGCCCCCTCCGGGGGATGGGGGGCCGAGCGAGCCCCGCCCGCGCTCTTTAGGCGAGCCAGCGGCGCGAGCGGCGGAGCCGCATCGCCCCCCGCCCGCGCCGGAGGACGCTATTTCTCGGTCGCGCGAATCGCCGCCGGCCCGCCGGAGACCTTCACCCGCTGCCCAGTGTCCTTGAGCGCCGCGCCGTCCCACTGAAAGACCCAGTAATCCTTTTCGACCATGTTCCCGACCAGCAGTGTCTTGCCGTCCGGCGCCCACGCCACGCCCTGCGACCAGTGGCCGATCGGCGCCTCGGCGACGCGCGTGAGCGTCGTGCCCGTCACGCGCACGATGAGGAGCTTGCCGCCGGGGTTGAAGAAGGGCGACTCCTTGGGCCGGTTGCTGCCGTTGTGGACGACCACGGCGACGACGGAGCCGTCGGGCGAGATCTTCAGGCCCTCGGCCGTCGCTCCCCGCGCGCCCACGGTGTCGACGACGCGCGGCGGCTTGGCCGTGAGGTCCATGAGCGTCACCGCGTCGGTGTCGCCGGTGGCGCCGCCGGCGAGGTGCCCCACGACGGCGAAGGCGCCGGTCGAGGCGACGTCCATCACGATCGGGCGCAGGCCGGGGACCATATCGCGCTTCGTGTACTCGACCTTGGTGCCGTCGATCGAGAGCACTGACACCTTGTTGTCGTTGCTCCGCGAGACGAGGGCGGTCTTGCCGTCGGGCGTGATCGCCACCATGCCGCCGCCGGCCTTCTCGCCGCCGACCTCCAGGGTGCCGGCCGGCGTCACCGTCTTACCCTGGATCGTGAAGATCGACACCGTGCCGTCGACGAGGTTCGAGACGAGCGCCAGCGTGCCCTGGCGGTTGATGGAGACGCCGGCCGCGCCGCGGCCCGCCTCGAGCGTGGCCAGCACCTTCGGCGGGCTCGCCTTGAGGTCGATGACGCTCACCTGGTTGTTCGGCGTCTGCTTGGTGCGGTCGTTCGGGTCGACCTTGTTCGAGGCCGTGACCAGCGCCAGGCTCTCGTCGGGCGTCAGGGCGACGCTGAGCGGCGGTCCGGCGACGCTCACCGGCGCCGGGACCTCGGCGACGACCCGCGGCGGCGAGGCCTTGAGATCGAGGATCGTCACGGTGTCGGGCGGCGGGTTCGGCACTACGGTGACCACGCCGTTCACGAGGACCACCTTGTTGTCGTTGGCGGACACCGCGATCTGGGCGCGGGCGGCCGGCGCGACGGCCGCGAGCGCGAGCAGGGCGAGGCCCACGGTGAGGGGCGCGTGGCGGGGCGGCGTCATTGGCGACCTCCTGGGGATCGAGTGGGGCCAATCATACCCACAGTGCCCCGACGAGCGTCGGGACTAGCGGCGGCGGAAGCGCTGGAGGCCGAAGTTGAGGGCGACGATCCAGGCGGCGGTGCCGATCACCAGCCACACGATCGGGATCACCAGTTCGCCGGTGATGGGCCCCTGGAGGAGCGGCCAGACTCCCCGGAGACCGAGGAGTAGGCCGCCCAGCCAGGCGAGCATCATCAACGCCCAGAGCAGTGCTAGCAGAGCAGCTTCCAGTTCTTGCAGAGCTCCTTCGGCAGCACGGTGATCATCCAGTAGCCGACGCCGCCGAAGCCCGTAACGACGGTGATCCACAGCAAGGTCGTGTTCAACCGGCTCACCTTGAAGCCCTCGGGCAGCCGGCGGTTGTTGATGAGCATGATCTGCCACGCGCCGATCGAGCGGTAGACGAGCGCGGAGATCGCCACGCCGATCCACAGGATGAACGGCTGGGCGACCGTGATGAGGTAGAAGCCCGCCAGCACCGCCGCGGTCACCACCACGAAGTAGTAGAAGCGGTACGAGTGTCGGGCCTTGCCGGTGACCGCGATGGCGTCGCAGGTCGTCCGGCCGATGAAGGTGTCGTAGAGCGGGAACTGGGCGTCGTAGAGCGTCACCATGATGAAGAGCAGCATGAGCCAGCCGGCCATCGGACCCATGACGCCCTGGGCGATGGTGGCCATCTGGATGGGCACCTGCACGCCGGTGGGAATGTTCCCGGTCTTGAGGTAGTCCTCGTGCAGGTACGCGAGGCCCGCCACCGAGTAGAGATAGGTCATGATCAGGCCGCCGATGATGGCCCACCACAGGATGAGGCTGTAGCCGCCGAGCTTGACCCACTGCTGCATCTTGGCCCGCTCGCCGGCGTCCTGATGATTCCACGGGATCTCCTGGGCGGTGATCGTCTCCGGCGGCCGCAGCACGCCCGTGACCTGGCCGGCGTAACGTCCCATGCCGAAGCCGGCCGCGATGACCCAGAACGAGACCCACATGAGGCTGCCGCCAGGCTGGTTGAAGAGGGCCAGCGCGTCGGTCGGCGGCAGCGCCTTGGGGTAGCCCTCCGCCAGGAACGTGATGCCGAGGTAGCCGAGGAGAACCTGCCAGTAGTGCTGCGGCTTGGCCGCGATCACCGTGATCGCGAGCACGAGCACGATGTTGGCGAACATGATCACGGTGAAGAAGCTGGAGAGGAACGCGTAGGTCCGGTTGGAGAAGTAGAAGACGACGAGGACGGCGACCAGCGCGATGACGGCCCACAGGTAGTGCGGTGGCCCGAACGGCAGTGGGTTGCCGATGCCCGTGAAGCGGTGTGCGGCGATGACGGCGCCGCCCATCCACGCCGGCCACGCGAAGGTCAGGATCGTCACCACCGCCCAGAACCACGGCCAGAAGCCACGCGGGCCGAGGTCATTGGTCGCCGCGAAGAAGGAGCGACCCGTGCAGACGCTGTACTTGATGCACTCGTAGACGAGCGCGGTCTCGAGGATGACGGAGATCGTCATCAGCCAGTGCATGTGCAGGGTGCCGCGGGCGGAGACGTTCGGCAGCAGGTAGGCCTCGCCACCGCCGATCGAGATGCCGAAGTTGATGGCCTGCGGCCCGAGGGCCGCCAGCATCCCCGCCAGCGTCAGCGGGAAGGGGTTGGGAACGCGCTGGGCGGTGCGTGTATCGACCGCCGGGTCTGCCACCACGGTAGCGGCCATGGGACCCTCCTCCGTGAGAGGTCCGAGCCAGAGTGGACGCGTGGAAGCACGACGGGCGGCGGGGGCCCGCGCGACGAGTACCGCGGGAGCGACAGTCCTCGAACCCGAGCCAGGGGCATGGATCGCTCCCCCGAAGGGACCGGACGGTCACGAGCGTGGCGCGATGATGCGCGGCCCCCCGCGGCGTTGTCAAGAATACCGACAGGGGTGGAGGAGCACCCCGGCGGAGCCGGGGTCTGGCCTCCCAACTACTTCAAGATTCGCTCGCCAGTGGTGGTGTCGAAGAACACGATCCGGTCGCGGCGGAAGGTGAACCCCCGCCGGTCGCCCACGGCCAGCGGGTCCTCGGCGTCGACCTTGGCCACCAGCGAGCCGGCCCCCCCGTAATCCAGGAACACCAGCGTCTCGTCGCCCAGCGGCTCGAGCAGGTTGACGGTGGCCCGGCCGCCGGTCGACTCGCGCGTCAGGCGCACGTGCTCGGGCCGCACGCCGAGGGTGACCGCGCGCGGCGACGTCGCCTCGCCGCCCTTCAGCTCCAGCCGCACCGCCGGCGACTCGAAGACCATCCCGTCGCCGTCACCGCGGAGCTCGCCCTCGATGAAATTCATCGCCGGCACGCCGAAGAAGCCGGCCACGAACCGGTTGGCGGGGTCGCCGTAGATCACGAGCGGCGGACCGACTTGCTGCACGCGGCCCTGGTGCATCACGACGATGCGGTCGGCCATCGTCATCGCCTCGGCCTGGTCGTGGGTGACGTAGATGAAGGTGGCGCCGAGTGAGGCGTGCAGCCGCTTGAGCTCGGTGCGCATGTCCACCCGCAGCTTGGCGTCGAGGCTCGAGAGCGGCTCGTCCATGAGGAAGACGGCGGGCTGGACCACGATGGTCCGGGCCAGCGCGACGCGCTGGGCCTCGCCGCCGGAGAGTGTGCCCGGCTTCTTGTCGAGCAGGTGGGTGACCTTCACGGTGGCGGCGACGGCCCGCACGCGCTCCGCGATCGACGCCGCCGGCGCCTGCTTGATGCGGAGCGGGAAGGCGATGTTGTCGAAGACGGTGAGGTGGGGGAAGAGGGCCAGGCTCTGGAACACCATCCCGAGGTTCCGGTCGCGCGGCTCCCAGTCCGTCACCCGGTCGGGGCCGATGTAGACGTCGCCCGAGGTCGGCGACTCGAGGCCGGCGATGATGTTCAGCGTCGTCGTCTTGCCGCAGCCCGACGGCCCGACGAAGACCACGAACTCGCCGTCGGCGATGTCGAGGCTGACGCCGCGCACCGCCTCGGTCGCGCCGAAGCGCTTGACGATCCCGTCGAGGCGGACGGCGCTCACCGGCGGATCATCCCGAAGCTGAAGCCCTTCACCAGGTGCTTCTGGATAAGGAAGCCGAGGACGACCACCGGGATGGTCACCACGGTGCCGATGGCGGCCTGGGGCCCGTAGAGGCGGCCCTCGACGGCGGACTGGAACTTGTTCAGCAGGACCGGCAGGGTCAGGACCTTCGGCTGGCTGAGCGTCAGGGCCAGCAGGAACTCGCTCCAGTTCAGGATGAAGACGAAGAGCAGCGTCACCGCCATGCCGGAGGCGACGAGCGGGAAGACGACCTTGCGGATGGTGGCCAGGCGGCTGGCGCCCATCAGCCGGGCGGCGTGCTCGAGCTCCCGGGGGACCTCGTCGATGAAGGCCAGCATCATCCAGATCACGTAGGGCAGCGTGGTCACGATGTAGAGCAGGGTGAGGCCATAGTAGGTGTCGAAGAACTCCACGCGCCGTCCCAGCAGCCACGTGAAGGCCTCGGGCAGGCTGGCGTAATAGATGAGGAGCGGGATCGCCACGACGATCGGCGGCAGCATGCGGATGGTGAGCACGGTGTACGGGTAGTTGGGGCCGCCGGTGCGGAAGCGGGAGATCGCGTAGGCCAGCGTGGAGCCGAGCAGGAGCGACACCACCGAGGCCACCGTGACGATGACGACGCTGTCGAAGGTGGCCTTCCAGATGTTGTAGGCCTGCTCGGTCTGCTCCCGCCGGAGCGCGCCGGTGTCGCCGAAGTGGAAGATCTGGCGGTAGTTCATCAGCGTCGGCTCGAAGTCGACGAACGGCACCCAGCGGGCCGGCCAGCTCACCCAGTCGCCGGCGTCCTTGAACGACGTCATCACCATCCAGCCGATCGGGAACAGCACCACCAGCGTCCACGCGAGCAGCAGCGCGTGGCGGACGATCGCAAAGACGTGGCGGCGACGGATCACCGCGCCGTCTCCGCCTCGAGCTGGCGGCGCTCGCGCCGCAGGAGCCAGATGCTCAGGTAGATCAGCACGGTGAAGACGACGAGCAGGATCAGCGAGGACGCCGCCGCGTAGGAGATCTTGTTGAAGATCCAGGCGTTGCGCCAGAGGTAGATCGAGATCGTCTCGGTGGCGTTACCGGGGCCGCCCTGGGTCAGCAGCATCGGCATGTCGAAGATCTTCAGCGCCTCCATGGTGCGGATGACGACCGCGATCACGATGACCGGCTTGAGCAGCGGCAGCTCGACGTGCCGAAAGACCTGCCAGCGCGTGGCGCCCATCACCCGCGCGGCCTTGATCGGGTCGCGGGGCAGGGCGGCCAGGCCGGAGACGAAGATGAGGAAGGTGAGCGAGGTCCACTGCCAGACGTCGGCGAGGATGACGGCCACCTGGGCCGCGCGGTACTCGGACAGCCAGCGCACGCGCACGTCGAGCCCGGTGAGCGCGCTCAGCACCGCGTTGAGCGGGCCGGTGTCGATGAGGAGCATCGAGAAGTCGTAGCCGACGACGACGGGGATGATCATCATCGGGATGAGGAACACGGTGAAGTAGAAGCGCCGGCCACGGAAGCTCTGGTAGGTCAGCAGCGCCAGGCCGAAGCCGAGGGCGAGCTCGAGCACCACCGCGCCGCCGGCGAACAGGAAGGTCCGGCCGACGGCGTCGAAGAACCCTTCGTCGGTGAGCGCGTCGAGGAAGTTCGACACCCCGCCCCACGGCGCCTCCGTCCAGAATCCCCGCGTGATCCGCCAGCGCAGGAGGCTGATGTAGACGGTGAGGACCATTGGGACGAACAGCAGGGCGAGGACCAGCGCCTGCACCGGGATCAGCGGCAGGATGCGGAAGACGCGCTCACGCTCCAGCCACCGTCCCAGCCGGCTCCGGGAAGGGGGCCCCGCCGGAGCGGGGCCCCGCGACTCAGCCATCGAGGCCCGCGATCAGTAGCCGGCGGCGTCGAAGTAGGCGCCGCTCTCGACGACGTACTTCCAAGCCTCGACCTGCTTCTTGCGACCGATGTCGTCGGTGATCTTCTCCCACTGCCGGGCCGTCCGTTTCATCGCCTCCTCGGGGCTGATCCGGCCGTGGTAGGCCTCCTGCAGGGCCACGTCGAGGGCGTCGAGGTACTCGCGGTTGCCCTGGAGCGGGATCATCGGCACCGCGATCTTGGCGTTCTCGAGGGTGACCTTCACGAACTGCTCACCGAAGCGGGCGACGATGTTCTTGTCTTTGTCCTGGCCGACGCGGAACGGCTCCCAGAACCCGTCGCGGTCGGCGACCGTGCGGTTGCCCACCTCAGGGCCGGTGAACCACTGCAGGAACCAGTAGGCGGCCTCGGGGTGCTTGCTGAACTTCGAGACCATGTAGTTCGTGCCGGCCGGCTGGATCGAGCGCCGGACGAGCTTGCCGCCCACCATGCTGCCGGGCACGATGCAGCTCAGCACCTTGCCCTTGAGGACCGTGCCCTGGGCGTTCTGCGAGTAGCCGACCAGCGACGGGAAGGTGGCGATCGAGAACGAGTTGCCCTGGGCGAAGAACGGGTAGTTCTGCGGCGTGCCCCAGCCGAAGATGTCCTTCGGCATGTACTTCGTGAGCGAGACCTGCTCCTTGGTGGTCTCCACGCCCTCGGGCCCGTCGATGAGCGGCTTCATGTTGCGGTCGAAGAACAGCTTGCCCTTGGAGATGTAGCGGCCCTGCCACCAGCGGTAGCCGAACTCCCGTGCCCGGTACTCCTGGGCGCCGTAGAGGTCCTTGTCGAGGACCATGCCGTAGAACTTGTCGCCCTTCTTGCCCTGGTAGAACGACGCGAGCTCCTCCCACTGCTTCCAGGTGTCGGGGCAGCCCGGCTCCCAGCCGAACTTGGCCTTGAAGGCCTTGCGCGCCTCGGGGAGGTCGAGGAGGTCCTGGCGCAGGGCCAGGACGGTCTGGTCGCCGTCGGTGAAGAAGGTGTAGAGCTTGCCCTTGTAGTACATCTCCGAACGCAGCGTCTTGGCGATGTCGTCGAAGTACGGCTTGCCCCGCGCCGCGTAGTCGTCGAGCGCGACGACCGCGCCCGCCTCGACCGCGTCGGGGAGCATGTACATCTGGTGGTTGTAGATGTCGTACTGCCCGGTCTTGGCGACGGCGTCGGCCATGATCTTGGCGGGGATCTCGGTGTAGCCGTACTCGATCGTCTTGATCCGGATGCCGGTGAGCTTCTCCCACTCGTCGAGGTACTTCGGCTGGGCCTTGGCGAAGAGCGAGACCATCATCATGGTCTGCTCGAGCCGGTCGACGCCGATCTTCTTCAGATAGGCCTTGGCGCCGTTGACCGCGCGCTCCTCGACCGTGTTGCCCGGGACCTGCTGGGCGGACGCGACGCCGGTGGCGAGTACTGCGAGGACGAGAGCCCAGACGATCCCGAGGTTCCGCATGACACCCTCCTTTGGGTGGACAGGGTCCTACTTAGCGGCGCCGGGGGGTCCTGTCAAGGCCCGCGGCGTGCTCAACCCCTGAATCTCGCGGGCTCGCCGACGCATCCCACCGTTCAGGTGGAGGAGTGGTTACAATCCTGAGCATGCGGGAGCAGGGACACGCGCTGGTCAAGCCGTCCGGCATCGACGTGGGGATGCTGCACGAGGACGCCTTTCCGTTCCTGACCGAGTTCAGCCTCGGTCCGCTGATCGACTTCTGGACCCGGACCGACCACGACGCCTCCCCGGCGTGTGCCGCCATCGCGCGGCTGGTTCGCGACCAGGTCCGGGACGCGCCCGCCCTGGCCGGCGCCATCGCCGACCCCGCCGTGCTCGAGCAACACATCGACCTGGTCGACCTACTCATGAGCGCCGAGATCCCCGCGGCGCTGTGGGAGCAGGCGCACGGGGCGGCCATGGTCCCGTTCAACCTGACCGCGCTCTACGCGACGCCCTCGATGCGCCGGGACCTGATGGACGAGGCCGGCCGCCTCCGGGGCCGCGTGAACGTCGACGCAGGGCTGCTGGGGGCGCTGCGGCTGGGCCACGCCTACGCCCTCGTGCTCTCCCGTCTCTACGGCATCGACCTCGACGTCGAGTACCCGCTCATCCTCACCGTCGTCGACCCGGTCTTGGGCCTCGAGCGCCACTTCCGCCTGCTCTTCGACGGCCAGTTCGTCGACGTGGTGGCGCGCGGCCCGCTGCCGCCGCTGCCCGACGACGTCCGCCCGCAGCTGCAGGCCCGGTTGCTCGACCCCGGGTTTCTCCAGGCCCTCCTGCCGCCCGACCGGTTCCTGCTGCGCGGCGCGACCTTCCTGAAGGCGATCGAGGTCACCGACCAGGAGGTCCTCTCCGCGCTCAAGCGCGACCTGATCGACCGCGAGTCGATCGTGTCCGAGGCGCGGTTCGTTGAGCTGCAGCAGCGGCTGCGGACGTTGTTCCGGCGACCCGACCTGCGCCTGGCGCTGGCGGCGATCGACGGCGAGCGGGTGCTGATCCTCAACTACGGGGCAAGGATCGAGCACGCGTGCATCTTCGCGGACTCCGTCCACCACCGGATGGACGAGTTCGTCGGGACGGTCTACGAGCGCGCCGTCAGGTCGGGCCAGCCGGTCATCCTCGGGGACCTCGCGGTCGAGGGGCGCACGTTGATCGAGGCCCAGATGGTCGACAGCGGGCTGCGGGGGTTCGTCTGCGCGCCGCTGGTCTACCAGGGCAAGGTCATCGGCACGCTCGACCTCGGCTCACCGCACCCGGGCGACCTCGACGCCTCCCACCTGCCGAAGCTGCGCGAGGTGCTGCCGCTGTTCGCCATGGCCGTGCAGCGGAGCATGGAGGAGCTGAACGGCCGCATCCAGACGGAGATCAAGGAGCGCTTCACGGCGATCCACCCCGTGGTCGAGTGGCGCTTCCGCAAGGCCGTCCTCGACGGGCTGGAGCGCTCCGGCGACGCCGCCGCGGCGGAGCTCGAGCCGATCGTGTTCGAGGGCGTGTACCCGCTCTATGCGCTGTCGGACATCCGCGGCTCGTCCACCCAGCGGGCGCGGGCCATCCAGGCCGATCTCCTGGCGCAGCTTGCTCTCGCCCACGAGGTCGTCACCGCCGCCTACCAGGCCCGACGGCTGCCCGCGCTCGATCAGCTCCGCTACCGGATCGATCAGCACGCCGAGCAGATCCGCGAGCACCTTGCGGCCGGCGACGAGGTCGGCATCGTCACCTTCCTGCGCGTCGAGGTCGAGAGCCTGCTCGATCGCCTGGCCGACTTCGGCGCGACGGTGGCCGACCGCGTGGCCACGTACCGCGCCGCGCTCGACCCGAAGCTGGGGACGGTCTACCAGCAGCGGAAGATCTTCGAGACGAGCGTGACGCGGCTGAACGAGGCGATCTCCAGCTATCTCGAGCTCGAGGAGCAGGCGGCCCAGTCGATCTTCCCGCACTACTTCGAGAAGCAGAAGACCGACGGCGTCGACCACCAGATCTACGTCGGCAACGCCCTGGTGGCGGACGGCGGGTTCGACCCGCTCTACCTCAAGAGTCTCAGGCTGTGGCAGCTCATGGTGGTGTGCGGCATCGCCGCGCGCACCGACCGGCTGGCCGGTGAACTCCCGCTTCCGCTGCACGCCACGCACCTGGTGCTCGTGCAGCACGCGCCGTTGTCGATCCGCTTCCGCTTCGACGAGAAGCGCTTCGACGTGGACGGCGCCTACGACATCCGCTACGAGATCGTCAAGAAGCGGATCGACAAGGCGGTCATCAAGGGCACCAGTGAGCGCGTGACGCAGCCGGGTCGCATCGCGATCATCTACGGGCAGCCGGCCGAGGCGCAGGAGTACCGCGGCTACCTCGAGTACCTGCGCCACCTCGGGTATATCGCCGACGAGGTCGAGGATGTGGAGCTCGACGAGATGCAGGGCGTGCACGGCCTGCGCGCGCTCCGCGTGACCGTTGCGCTTCGTGACTCTCTCGACGGTCGTCCGCTCGCCGCCCTCTCCGTCGCACGCGCGGCCGTCTAGTCCCGCCCGCCGGGCTACCGTACTGCCACACCCGCGACATTCGCGAACCGGTATGTGCCGTCACGTC
>Ga0209382_10000575_pt1 | contig 60017 bp, 42 predicted proteins | sample SoiMetdeltSBSDD5_FD_187599 | JGI IMG/M metagenome (GOLD analysis project Ga0209382, IMG submission 187599) | Bulk soil microbial communities from a Populus tree surrounding site in Tennessee, USA - Soil MetaG P. deltoides SBSDD5 (SPAdes) (version 2) | ecosystem: Environmental > Terrestrial >...
GCGAAACTCCTCATCGACGTCCGCCTGAAGCTCGTCGGTCTTTCGGCGCAGATACCAGAACGGACGATCGCGCCCCACTACACTCCTTCGAGGACGGCAGAAACCGCCTGCGCGTATCGCCGCCAGTTCGCGGCATCCGCCCGCAACCGCTTCCGCCCATCAGCGGTGAGCTCGTAGAAGCGGGCGCGGCGGTTGTTGTCGGAAACTCCCCATCTGGCCGCGACCTGTCCCTTCCGCTCGAGCCGATGCAGTGCCTGGTAGAGCGCCGCATCCTCGACCTCGAGCGCGCCACCCGATCGGTCCCTCACGAGTGTCGCGACGCCGTAACCATGAGTCGCCCCCGACGCCAGCGCCCCGAGCACGAGGAGGTCGAGAGAGCCCTGAAGCAGCGGAAGCGCCCGAAGCGGCAGTTTTGGCACGTTGCTCCCCTTAGACGGTGTGGGGAGAGGAAGGGTTGGGAGGTTACTGCGTCGGCGCTTCGGCCGCGCGTTTCAAGTCATTGGCGTAGGTCGAGAACACCGGACCGAAGTCGGGCATCGAACCCTTCGCCACCGGCAGCATCAGGCCAGAGAACCTCTCCTCCATTGCAAAGTCGGTCGAACCGTCGCTGCGGGGCTTCAGCTCGAAGGTCCGCACGCCCTTGAACATTGGTGCAAAGCCGCCGGTCCAGGTCATTCGCTCGCTGGGAACGACGCCCGAGACGATCGGCGTGAACGTACGGGCGGTGCCAGGAACGTGGATCCGGAGCCGCTGGCCTTCACTGATGTCGCCCTCGATGCTCGACACGGTAGAGTTCCAGGTTGGGAACGCCTTCGAATCGGTCAAGAGTCTCCAGACGCGTTCAGCCTTGGCTCGGATCGTGACCTCTACACGGCACGACATCGAAAAGAGGCCGGACGCTTTCGTGATTCTGGGCTCCGCCATGGTGTTGGCTTCAGGCTCGATATGAGTCGAGCCTGGAGAGATTGTCAACCGTGAAGATGTTCGATGTCGCCTGTCCGGACTCGATCACTCGTAGCGCAGTGCGCGCAGGGGATCGACCTTTGCTGCGCGCCTGGCGGGGATCCAGGCGGCAAGGACACTTGTTGATGCGAGCGCGGCGATTGCGATCGCGGTGCTCGCACCGTCGGTCGGCTCGACGCCGAACAACAGGCTGCTGACCACGCGGCCGAGGAGCCAGGCCGAGCCGAGACCGACCGTCAGTCCGAGGCCGAGCACCCAGGCGGCTTCGCGCAGCACGAGCCAGAGAATGCGATCGGTCGTGGCGCCGATGGCGATCCGGATGCCGAGCTCGCGTGTGCGCTGAGTGACGCCGTACGACAGCACGCCGTACAGACCAATGGCGGCCAGCACCAGCGCCAGGGCACCGAAGAGCGTCGTGATCGTTGCCACCAGCCGCTCGCGCAGCAGCGAACGGCCGACTTCGTCCTCGACGGTCCGGATATTCGAGACCGGCGCCTGAGGCATGAGTTCAGACACCTTCTGCCTCAGCGCGGATGCGAGCGAGAGCGGGTCGCCGGTCGTCCGAAGGTGCACGGTGATGCTCGAGTCCCACGGTCCGGGCCGGTGAGGCACGTACACCATCCTGATCGGTCCTTCCCGGAGGCCTGTGTATTTCACATCTTTGACGATGCCGACGATTTCGATGTCATACACGCCCTCCGCCAGGCCCACCCGGCGGCCAATCGGGTTGTCATCCCCGAAGTAGTGTCTGGCAAACGTCTCATTGACGATCATCACCTTCCGGTTGGCGATCAGGTCGCGGTCGTCAAAGTCGCGGCCGAGCAGCAACGGCACCGTCAACGTCTTGAAGTAGCCCGGCGACGTGTCCGTCCGGCAAACCTGCTCTGCCAGAACCCATAGCTCAGGACCGCGACCGGTCCTCGCTCGCCGCCCGACCCGGGCGTTACATCGTCCTCGGGCCGAATCGTCGTTCCGATCGCGGCCGGGACGCCGAGCACACCGAAGTAGCTGCCCGAAACGAGCACACCGGTGATGCGCCCGGTCGACCCACCAGAAGAAAAGCGCCAGGGAGCGGTCCGGAACGCCAGCACACCATCGAGCGTGGTGGCATGGTCCTGGAAGTGCCGAAAGAGCGGGTATGGCAGGCTGAGCTGATTGCGGCTCACCACCACCAGCCGGTCGGGCTCCGCGACCGGCAGGTTCCGAAGAACGAGCGCGTGCAGAATGCTGAAGATGGCGGTGTTCGCGCCAATCCCGAGCGCGAGTGTCAGGACGACGGTCAGCGAGAACGAGGGCTTCGCGACCAGCGCGCGCCAGGCGAACTTCAGGTTCCGGGCAATTCCTTCCATCGATGTCTCCACGCTCAGCGAGACTACGCCGCCTGGCTTGGACGGGGGGAAGGCGAAAAGCGTTTAGGCCCCGCTCCGCTCGTGTGGCTCGATCTAACATTCCCTCTATGGTTCGCAATCGGGTCAACTTCGCCTTCGCGCTGTTCGTCCTCATCAGCCTGACGGCACCCGCCATCGCCGGGCAGGAAAACGCCGCGGGCGTTCATGCGAGGCGTGTGGTGAACCTGCTTCGCCAGGAGCAGTTCGCCGACGTCGCCAGCGAGTTCAACGCGAAGGTCGCGGCGCTCATGTCGATAGCCCAGCTGCGCGACGCCTGGATGACGCTGCAGAAGCAGGCTGGCCCGTTCCAGTCGATCATCGACGAGCAGGTCACGACGCCCTCGCCCGGCATCACTGCGGCAGTCCTCGGATGCCAGTTCGAGAAGGCGGTGCTGAACATCATGATCGCGTTCGACGCACAGGACAAGATCGGCGGCCTGCGTATCGCGCCGCGCGCGGCGCCGGCAGGTCCGCCCTCTGTCCCACCGCCGTCGGCGAAGTTCAAGGAGGAAGCTGTGACCGTCGGCAGCGGCGAATGGGCGCTGCCGGGCACACTGTCGATGCCTGACGGCCCGATATCCGGGGCTGTCGTCCTGGTACACGGCTCCGGACCAAACGACCGCGACGAGACCATCGGTCCCAACAAGCCGTTTCGCGATCTCGCCTGGGGCCTCGCCGATCGCGGCGTCGCAGTGCTGCGCTACGAGAAGCGAACCAGGCAGTACCCCGGGAAGCTGGCCGGGAACCAGAACCTGACGGTCCGCGAAGAGGCCATCGATGATGCGCTCCTCGCCGCTGCGCTCCTGCGAAAGCACGATCGCCTCGACCCGAAGCGCGTCTTCATCCTCGGCCACAGTCTCGGCGGGACCCTGGCACCAAGAATCGGCGCTGCGGATCCTGCTCTTGGCGGCCTGGTCATCCTGGCCGGCGGTACACGGCCACTTCTGGACGCGGCACGCGAACAGCTCACCTACCTCGGGTCGCTCAATCCGGGCGGCCTCAGTGTCGACGAGAGCATCAAGATGCTGGTCAAGGCCGCACCGGAGTCGTATTGGAAGGACCTCGACTCTTACAATCCCGGCGAGACTGCGGCGAAGTTGGCGATGCCGATGCTGGTCCTGCAGGGCGAGCGCGACTACCAGGTCACGATGGCGGATCTCGAAGGCTGGCGGAAAGCCCTCAACGGCAAGTCCGGCGTCACGATCAAGAGCTATCCGACACTGAACCATCTCTTCATGGCGGGCGAAGGCAAGAGCAAGCCGTCGGAGTACGAACAGCCGGGTCACATCCCCGATTTCGTGCTGGATGACATTGCGGGGTGGATAAGCGGTCGTTTCAGATCGGTTTCACGCTGACTACTGGGGCCGATTACTGCTTGAGCGGCCCGAGCGGGCTCGGCTCGCATTTCGCCTCCATCGTGAAGGCACCGCCCGCGATCTTCCATCCGTCATCGGTCTTGATCAGGTCGAATGCATCGATGCCGCAGTGACTAAACGTGCCGTCGGTCCAGAAGTCATACGGAGTCCACACGGTCGCTATCGATCCGTGCACGCGGACTTGGCCCGCCGGTGCTGTATGTCTACAAGGTCAAGTGCAACCACGCGGTCTAGCGCCAGTCGCCTGCGGCGACGAAGGCAGCCCAATAGAAAGGATGCGCACTGAGACCTTTGGCGCGCCGCCCGCGCAGGATCGCGAGACCTGCCTCACGCACCGCGTCCGCCGTACTCAGCTTCCTCACCAGCCGTCCCTGATAGAGCGTGGTCATCCACCGGCGGGTGGTCTGATCCTCGACCGGCCACAGCGTCATGATGACGGTTCTTGCGCCGGCTGCCTGGAACGCTCGACGCAGTCCGAACACCCCTTCGCCCGCCCTGATTTCGCCCACGCCGGTGTCGCAACCCGACAACACCGCCCATTCGACGCCATTGAGATCCAGTGCGGCCACTTCTTCTGCTGTGAGCACGCCGTCTTCCTGGTCGGGCGGCGTCGCGTTCCGGTGATTAGCTCCGGCAAGAACCAGCCCCGACAAGAGCAGTGGGTTCTGCCTGACGACCCTGGCCGATGTCGCAGCCGTGAATGTCTCCCCGGGATCCAGAGACGACGCACACCGCCCACCAAGAAAGAACCCGTGCGTCGCCATATGGAGGATGCGCCGTCCGGACGCCTGAGCCTTGAAGGCGGATTCGCTCGCTGCGCCACCAGTCAGCCGGACCGCGTGGGGTGGCGCCATCGCACCGCCCTGAGCCAGGTTCCAAAGCGCCACTACTTCGTCCACTTCCTTCAGGGACGCTGGAAGCGATTCGAACCGTATCGATTGAAAATCAGGACAGCCCGAGCGTGTACCCCGAAACGCGGTCTGGGACGGGACCGCAACGCTGGATTGATCGAAGGCGGGATCGCCAAGAGCAAGCAGGCCCTGACCAGTCAGCGGGCTACGTTCGGCCGGCACGAGATCCCGTTCAGCGGACAGGTAGTGGACCACAGGCCCGGTTTCGACGAGATAGCGTGACGCGGCGGTCGGCAACGCGGCGATGCTCACGAGGTGCAGCGCCCCGTCGGGTACCACGAACACGCGGGCCGCGCTGGCCAGATGTGCCGAGAGCGGATCCCACACCTGCCGACGTAGTTCCCCCGCGACACGCCGGTAAGCGGCTTCGCTACGCGTCGCGCCCGTTCCGGCTGCCATTGCTTCCTGATCGAGCTGTTTCCGCCACTGCAGGACGAGCGCCTCGATTCCTGCCGCGCTGCCGAGCGGAACCAGGACGGGCTGGCTGTCGCCAGCCCTCAACACGAAGGCGACGTATGACGTTTCTGGATCGCGGCGGGACGTCCGGTCGTCGCGATCACCGGGGCGGTGGTCCTGATCCCTGACGAAGGCCACCAACGCACTCTCAGGAGGCAGCGCCGCCGACACTTCGCGAAGAAGGACGCGGCTCCGCGACTGGTCATCCCGAAACTTGGCGCTGTGCTCGGCCAGGGCCCGTTCACGGCGGTCCTTCTCGGCTCGAGCCTCTTCCAGAAGCCGGCGGTATTGCTCTGGAGGATCGTTCCGAATCCCGCGCACCACCAGTGCGGCGAGGCGCTGGCGCGCCGCCGCGAGTGCTGTGGCCAGCGCCGCAATCTCACCCGGTTCGCCGGCAACGGCAGGACGATGACGGGCCGCCACCTCGTCGAAGACCATCCCGCGCGCGCGAACGACGGCGTTCCAGGCTTCCGTCAACATCTGGCTGTCGCCGGGGCGCATTGATGCGAGTCGTACCATCAAGCTGACGGTCGAGGGAAGCGACGACGCGTACGCAAGGGCCTGGCGCTCGGGCAAGGTGCGCACCGTGAGCCTCAGGTGCTCTCGACTGAGCGCTTCGGCGCGCGCCGCCGTCGCGAAGGCTTCGGTGGTGGCGCCGTTGTGCGCCTCCAGCTCGGCCCGGCTGCTCAGCGTGAGCGCGACGTCGGGGTGATCGGGACCGAGCGTCTTCTCCTGGATCGCCAGTGCCCGGGCCAGCAGCAGTCCTGGCTCGTGGTAGTTGCCGGTCCTCAAATGGAAGCGAGCGAGATTCACCAGGCCGGTTGCGACCTTCGGGTGGCCCGCACCCAGCGATTTCTCCCAGATGCTCACGGCGCGCTCGTAGAGCTGCTTTGCCAGATCGTCCTCGCCGGTGCGCGACAGCACATCGGCGAGATTGGTGGCGGAGGCGGCGACTTCTGGATGGTCAGGGCCCAGGAATCTCTCCTGCGACGCCAGGGCTCGCTCAAACATGGGTCGCGTTCGTCTGAAGTCCTCTGTGCTGGACAGCACCGCAGCGAGATTGCTCAGGCTTTCTGCCGTACGGGGGTCGCAGAGACCGCAGGTTTTCTCGCGAATCGCGAGCACACGCTCAAAGAGGTCCAGGTCATCCGCGTCGTAACCGGAGAGAGGAAACAAGTCGGGTATGAACCACGACGCGCGAGCACTTTCTGGATTCGATGGCCGCAGCACCTCCTCGTTGATTCGTGTCGCGCGCTCGAACAACCGCATGGCCTCGGCATAGTCACCCAGTCCCGCGTAGATCGTCGCCAGCGTGTGCAGACTCCTGGCAGCCTCGGCGTGTTTCGGACCGAGCGTGCGCTCGGCAATAGCGAGTGAGCGTTCGGCGAGCACCTTCGCCCCGGCATAATCGCCGAGATCGCGTAGATCCATCGCCAGGTTGTCCAGTGGAGTCCTCAGGCGCGGATCCGTCGGGCCGTAGGCCCGTTCGGTCAATGCCAGCAATCGTTCGTTCAACCTTGCGGAGCCGGCAAAATCACCGCCCAGGTCGCTGAGCACGACGGCCATGCCAGTCAAGACGTGCAGGGTGAGCAGGTCAGGGCTGCGGAACTGTTCGCCAAAGACGAGTGCGCGCTCATACCGTTTTCGAGCTTCGATGTAGTCGCCTGTCTCTTGATAGAGGATTGCCAGTTTGACGAGCGTTCGTACCGTGTCGGGGTGATGGGCGCCGTGGACCGTTTCGCGAATCCGCTGCGCCCGCTCGAGCAGCTCTTTCGCTCCGGCGTCATCATGAAGCGCGATCAGCAACCCGCCGAGCTTCGTCAGCACAGTGGCGACCAACACGTGATCGGGACCGAAGGCGGCTTCTCGAATGGCCAAAGCCCGGTCGAGCAATGGTTTTGCCGCAACCGGATCACCCGCCAGCGCCCGCTGGACGCCGAGGTTGATGAGGCTCGTCGCCAGGTCCGGATGGGCGGGGTCAAGCGTCCTTTCTTTGATCGCCACGGCCCGCTCGACTATCGCTCTCTTCTCCTCTTGCTTCACTTTGGACGAGCGAGCCACCGCCCGCCAAAGCAGGTCCAGAACCTCGGCGACCTCGCGCACGTCGCGGCCCATGCTGCGTTCGACCTTGGCTAACAGCGCCCGCGCGACGTTCTCGGCTTCGATGCCTCTGCCCCGATCGAGGAGCTCAGTGATCATCTGTAGAGAAGCGTCGAATCCCGGGATCGGCGTGGTGGTCTGTACGCCGGCTACCTGCGCGGCAAGAGTGGACGAATGGCCACTGACGAGCGCGGCACAGACGATGAGCAGTCGCCTGAGGACGGCGACGAGCGATCGACGCGATCGACTCTGGAGCATCGACGGATGGCCGTCGACCGGGATGGAGGTCACCAGTTCAATCTGACACCAAGCTGGATCTCGCGAGGCGGTCTCGTGCTCGTGACCTGGCCGAACCTCCCCCGAGGGTCGCACTGAGTCGTCCCGAAACACTCAGTGTTGACGTCGAGGAACTGGGTCTGGTTGAACGCGTTGATGAAGTCTGCCCTGAACTGGAGACGCGTCGTGCCGCCGAGACTCATGTACTTCGAGACGGCGATGTCCCACTGGTGACGACCCGGGAGCCGGAACGGTGCGACAGGCGCCGTGCCATATTCACCAGCCGGGGACGGGACGAACGCGGTGGGGTCGATCCAGAGCAGGGCGGACTGGTCGCCGGCGGCCGGATCGCTGACCTGGTTTGGCCGGAGTGGCGCCGGGAAACACCCGTCGCCGTAGTTACAGTTGAACACCTGCACTCGAGCGGCCGGGCCGGATTCGATTCTGGTGATTCCGGCAACCTGCCACTCCCCGAGCAGGGCTCTTCGCCAGCCGGTCGTTCCCCCGCGGGCGAACGGCAGTTGATAGACATAGGAGGCCGTGAATATGTGTGTCCGGTCGGTGCGAGCGGCGCCAAACTCGGCGTCCTTGGCCAGCGGGTTCTGCGGATCGTCGACCGGGTCGTTGTCGTAGGTTGCGTCCGCTCCGTTTCGACTGAACGTGTAGTTCACGGTCGCCGACCCGGCGTTGCCAGCCTCGTGACGAAAGCTGGCCAACAACCCATGATGGCGACTCCTGGCCGTCGTTTCACGCATCACGATCGTGTCGTAGCCCGGAAACGGGCGCACGAGGTTCGCCGGCGCGGGTTGCGCGGCCAGAGCCGCCGGCTGCGGCCGATTGATGTCAACGTATCGAACCAGATCATCACCGCGCGAGCCGACGTAGCCTGCATCGATCATCCCGCGCGAGTACAGGCGCCGCTGGACGCCGATGTTCCAGTGCTGCCATCGAGGCGCGACAAAGCGTTCGCTGGTCCCGAGGGCCACGGGTGTAAACACCGCGGAGGGCTCGATCACCGTGCCTTGTCCCGGATTCGACAGCGGGGCGTTGCTGACGGCGAGATCGGTGCGAAACGGGTCGTAATACGAGCTCTGCACGTTCTCGGTGAACATGCCGACCTGGGTGTGGTCGAAATACACGCCGTAACCGGCGCGCAGGAACAGCCGGCCTGCTCCGCGAGGATCCCACGCGATTCCGAGGCGAGGCTGCAGGTTGTTCGTGTCGGGCGCGTAGATGGCGCGCCCATATGGCGAATCCTTTCCGGCCACGCGAACCCCGTTGAACAGGTTCCCGGTCCCCGGAACGACGAAGTAGCCGTCGGGGTCGGCGAAAGCCGGTGCCTGGGCGGGATCGTAGGCCTCCGGCGAGAAAGTGAAGAGCATGTCGCTCTCATCTGTAAGCGGAGGGTAGAACGCGTAGCGGAGTCCGAGATCCAATGTGGCCCTGGGATGGATTCGCCACGTGTCCTGGAGATACAGCTCGTATCGAGAAGAGCGGAAGCGGTTTCTTACGTCGATGTCTGTTTCAGCATAGCTGCATGACACTCCGCACGCGCCGCCGGCATTGCCGCGGAGAAAGTTCTGAAACGAAGTGAATCCGCCTCCGGACCGAAACCGAAACGTCCCATGCGTGCCTTCAGGAAAGAGATTCGAATTGACGTGTTCGAACGCAAACAGTCCGCCCGCTTTGAGGGTATGGGCGGCGAGCTGCCAGGTGAGAGTGGAGCTGAACGTGTGATTGAGATACTCACGGGGACGGGGTTGTGTCCCGGCCAGCGAGACCAAACCTTGGACGTGAACATCAGGAATGAGGTCCGCCGCGTTCTCAGGAAAGAGCTCAGGAACCGAAATCCCGAGCTCGCCTCGCGTCTGCAGGCGATCTTTCCGCGATAGTGTCTGGCCGGAGAACTGGTACGACAGTTCGTGCAGGAGTCGTCCCGCTGACTGCCGTGCTTCCACAACAACGAGATGGCCGACCTGATAACGTTGGCCGGCTGCAACATCCGGCTCCGTCAGGTACTCGCCGCGTGAGTCGACACGATCGTGGAAATAGCGGCCGGTGATCGACCAGTTGGCCCCGACGCTGTAGTCCGCTCGCGCGAACTCCTGGCGAGTGTCGAGCTCGGTCGCGATCGTCGTGTGATACCGATTTGTTCCCGGAACATTCGGCGCCGGCCAGAGGTCCAGCAGCTTCACCGCATTCGGGTCGCGCGCCTCTGGCGGGACATAGTTTGGGCTGGCGGGATTCGTGAGCCACGTCGGATCGGGAACCGCGCCCTCGGCGGGTCTCTTGTCGCGGGAGCTCAGTCGCCACTCTTCGGAGAAAAAGAAGAACAGCTTTTTGCGACCTGGCAGCGCCGGTCCGCCAATCGTGTATCCGAAGTTGTTGTAACGCAGCCGCGGTGGTGCACCGTTGATCTCCGGTCTCGGACTCATGTTGCGAAAGAACGAGTTGGCATTCAGCGCATCGTTGCGCAGGAAGCCATACGCGCTGCCCGAGAACCTGCTGGTTCCTGATTTGGTCACGGCGTTGATGACGCCGCCGCCATTGCGGGCCCATTCCGCTGAGTAGGTGCTGGTGATGACGTTGACTTCCTCGAGCGCTTCCAGCGAAGGCGTCGTCACCAGCGTGTAGTTGTTCCAACCGTTGACATTCGAGGCGCCATCCACCAGCCAGTTGACGGCGCTGCGGCGTGCCCCGTTGATCGAGAGATTGAGGTTGCCCTGGTCACAGAAACAGGCGTCCTCCCGCAGGTCGCTCGACACCCCCGGCACGAGCGTGACGAGCTGGACGAAGGTACGGGTGAGGACCGGCAGCTCTCGGATCGCGACCTGCTGAACTAGATTGCGGACGGCGGAAGCGGGCTGTGCGAGTCGTTCCGCGGTGACCGTCAGGGTCTCCACGGCACCGACCATCAACTTGCCGTTCACCTGCAGCCGATCGTTGACGTGAAGAGCCAGTCCGCGCGCCGTGAAGGGCTGGAACTTCGGCAACACGAAGCTGATGTTGTAGTTCCCGATCGGGACGTTGGCCGCGTACTGGCCCGCGGCGTTGGTCACGACGTCGCGCGTCCGGCCCGTATCGACGCTGGTGATGACGACCTTCACGCCGGGAAGGACGCCGCCGGTCTGGTCCACGAGGGCGCCCAGGATTGTTCCGGTCGTCTCCTGCGAGTATCCGGGAAGGGCGAGCCCCATCAGCAGCATCGAGCTCGCGATCACTACTCTACGAACCGATGCCATCATGTGCCTTCTGCCCCGGCGGGCGAGTCCGTCAACCGGACGACTTTTTGAGTTCCTGAATCTGAGTGAGCAGCCGCCCGGCCTCGGCACTCTTCGATCCACGAAGCTGGATCAACGCCTTCAACTGGGCCTCCGCAGCGCCGAAGTCTTTCCGCCGCAAGAACGCCTTCGCCAGATAGAGATGCGCCTCTTCGAGATATGGAGAATCGCCAAGCCCGATGGTTGCCCGAAGCCGTTCGATGCCCGCGTCGTCCTCACCCACCATCAGATGGCAGATGCCAAGAAAAAAGCGGATGTGGGACGCCTCGGGGTCCAATTGAGCGGCGCCGCGCAGCTCCGCGAGTGCTCCAGCGTAGTCAGCCTCCCGATATCGCTCCATGCCACGCTGGAAGCGCGCGGTTGCTTCGTCAGGCACGCCGCGCAGCCTGAGCGGCTGATACGGCGGTGGCTGAATTCGTGCGAGCTGTTCGAGCGAAGGCTCTGATACCGCGGCCCGCTCCGACTCTCGCGGCTGTGGTCGCCGGGGCGATTCTGGTTCTGACTGCAGGGGGGCGGCTGTCTCCTTTGGGACACCCGAGGGCACCGGTGCACGCATCCACAACGTCGCTGCTGCCGCCAGGACGACGGCGGCCGCCAGCCCGGCAGCCGGTGCCCACCTGGGAACAGTGCGGGCCGCGTTGCCCTCGAACTCAGCGCCATGGCTGCGCAGCTCCTCACGAATAGCCTGGAGCGTCTGCAGCTCATCGAAGCAGCGCGGGCATCCAAAGTAGTGCTCTTCGAAAGCGGCGCGGTCCTCCTCGGTCAACCTGTCCGCCAGGTAGCTCTCGAAGATCTCCTCCCGGGCCGCTCGGCCACAGTCCATACCTCTCTTCGAAGAGTTAGTGGCGTCCGCGCTCATCTTCGTGACAGCCTTTTTACGCGCTCCATCGTTTTTTTCAGGGCGCGCGACTTTCGCGCTCGCACGACTTCGGAGGTCATCCCGAGCTGAGCCCCGATTTGTCCAGGCTTGAGGCCTTCCACCAGCGTCAGCAACAGGATCCGGCGGTCGGTCGAATCGAGGAAGGCGAGCGCGCGGCGCACCAGGCCCATGCGTTCGCTGTCATCCACCCGGGCGGGCGGTTGTGCCAGATTCAGCGCATCGTCGATGGGGTCTTCCTTCGGCAGCCGGCTGCGGGTACGCAGGTAGTTGTTGAGGACGTTCCGCGCCGTGCCATAGACGAACCCGGCAAGGTGCTCCGGCTCACGCAGCTGCTCACCGCGGAGTGCACGCACGACCGCCAGCATCACGTCCTGCGCCAGGTCGCGTGCGACCTCGGGATCGCGGGTTCGCGCGAGAACCATGAATCTGACGCGGTCGGAGAACAGGCTGACGAGCTCCTCCTCGGCAGAAGGTTCATGGCCGCGAATGCGCTCGGCGAGGCTGCGCTGCTGCTGAGGTGTGAGCAGGGTACGTGACACTCCAGCTGGTGCTCCGCCGGGCTGAAGTGTCAACACAGATCTCCTAAAGGGAATGCAGAGAACGGCTGATTCTACATGCGGCGCCCTCCCACATAGCGCCAACGTGCCGACGGACTGGCGAAATCTGCAGCAGTGGGCGGCGCAACGCGCTGTGCTGGGTTCGACCGCGAACGAAGGCCTCTGAGACCCTGCCGCCACACGCGCTGCTCCCCGCATTTCACTTCGTTGCGGTCACGTTCTGCGATCACAGACCACCTACATACCGATGCCGTGCGACCGGCACGTCTCAAACCAATCGGCGGCGAGGGCGGTGGCAGTCCTTCCGTGTGCACCAAAAGCACAGTCGACGGAGACGCGCCCTCACTTCGACGAGAGCCACACCTCAGTGGCTGAAGGAACTGAAAATGAATACTCGGTTACTAGCTCTCACGGCGGCCGCGTGTGCTGTCCTTGTCCCCGCGGTCATCGTGGCGACTAGTGAGCAGGACCTGACCGACGGGCCGGCGGTCCAGGATGCGATCGTGAACTTCGGCTACCCCGTGCACCCGCAGCCGGCTGCTCCCGACCACCACGTGCTCGATCCCAATGACGTCACCATCTTCAAGGGAGGAACGGTCACATTCACCATGCACGGCCCGGGCCATGGGGTGGCGATCTATCCAGTCAGCAAGAACACGACGCGCGCCCACATTGCCGAGGATCTCTGCCAGGGGGCCTTCGGTCCGACACAACCCGACCCGCTCGCCTGCAATGTTCCGAATGCAACGGCGGCCCGGCCGTACTCGATTACCGACGGAAGCGGCCACGTCGTGATCGACATTGCTGAATTTCCGACCCAGCGACAGGTCGACTCCACGCCGGGACAGCTCTTCTCGGCAGGCGGGCTTCCGGGCGTGTTGCTGACCGGCTCGACCCTCACCACCCTGGGATCACAGGTGAGGTATCGCTTTGCGAAGGACGGCCGCTATCTCGTCATCTGCATCAATCGCGTGCATTCGATCAACGACTGGATGTTCGGATTCGTCAACGTCAAGTAGCAGCTGCGGAGTTCATCAATGAGACTCATCACACGCGCGCAACACCGCTGGCTGTTTTCCACCCTGCTGATTCTCTCCATCGTCTCGTTCGCGGTCCCGCACGCCAGCCAGGACGACGCCAGCGACGAGTTCATCCTGTTTGCCTCGGATCGGGCGTTCCCGAGCGAGGCAGGTATATGCGCCAGTTGCGAAGACATCTACGTGATGCCGCCTGCCGGGGAATTACCCGGCGTGCCAAGCGCAATCCGCCTCACGGCTGGTGGCGGTGTCGATTCCGCGTCCTACAACAGTGCCGGGCCGGACTGGTCGCGCGCGAAGAAGCTGATCGCCTTCCAGAGCAATCGTCCAACCGACCCCGTCAATCGGCCACTCGAGCGCATTCCGCAGATCTATCTGATGAACCCGGACGGGACCGGGCAGCAGCTCCTCGTCAACCTTCCGCGTGGCGGGGCGTTTCCCAGCTTCTCTCACAGCGGCAACGAGCTCTGCTTTCACAGCCAGACCATGCCGCGGCGGGATATCTACCTCGTCAACGTCCACGGCACCGGCCTGACCAACCTTACGAGTCCTGCGCAGAGCCCAGGGCAGACGGGCGTGGCCGGGGACAACCTTCGTTGTGACTGGTCGCCGAAAGCCAACGCCATCGCATTCGCGAGCACCCGGCACGACCCTGCGGACACCCTGCCAGCTGACCGGAACGACGAAATCTACGTGATGAACGCCGATGGAACCGACGTCGTGCGGCTGACGGACGCCGCCGGCTCCGACGTCAACCCGGCGTGGTCGCCCAAAGGGGACAAGATCGCGTTCGAGAGCAATCGCACGGGCAGGCCCGAAATCTGGGTGATGAACGCGGACGGTTCGAAACAGGTGAGGCTGACGAACTTCGACGCGGACATCATGCCCAGTAACGTGAATGTCACCAAGGCGACCTGGTCGCCCAAGGGCGATCGCATTGCGTTCCATCGCCGGGTGACGCCAGTCGCGGGCATGCGAGGCCACCTCGAGGTGTACACGATGAATGCCGACGGCACCGGCGTCCCGACCCGGATCACCTTCTCCGAAGATCCCGGCTTCAGCGGATTCCCGAGCTGGGGCAAGTGGGGAACGGACTAGGACGCTGAAACGCACCGCTTCTGACGGCGCGGACCTTCAGTGGGTCTGCGCCGCCGGCAGCAAGGTTACGCAGGAGACCACACATGACACGCCTTGTCCTTCCCTCGACGGCGCTTGCACTGGCGCTGCTGGTGCCGCATCACTCCATGAGCGGTGCGAAGCCGAGCAGCAACTTCGTCGACCTCGGTCACCTCGGCGGCGGCTTCAGTGACGCCTTCGGGATCAACAACGATCCCAGCTCCGTTCAGGTCGTCGGTCGAAGCACACGGGCCGACGGCTTCACCCATGCGTTCTTCTGGACGGCGCCTGGGCCGATGGTCGATCTCCCCACGTTCGGCCGCAGCAGCTACGCCTGGGACATCAACAATCACGGTCAGATCGCCGGCAGCAGCGAGGACGCATCGAGACAGGGGTGGGCTGCGGTCTGGACACGCTCTGGCAGCACATGGACCATCGAGAACCTTGGTACCGCGACAGGCACCTGCTGCGCCCAGGCGCACGGTATCAACAACGGAACCGCCGGCAACCCGGCAGCGGTTGCCGTCGTTGGTGGCAGCACGGTCAACTCCGGCGCCACCCACGCTGCGGTGTGGACGATGTCGGCAGGTGGATGGGCCGTGCAGACGCTCGGCACGCTGCCAGATGACACTTTCAGCGTGGCCCATGATGTGAACGACGACGGAATAGTCGTGGGTCTGAGCGGCCGTGGAACCGGGGAGGTCGCCAGTGGGTTTCTCTGGACCGCAGCGACCGGGATGTCACTGTTGCCAGGTCTTGGCGGCGAGCTGACCTACGCCCTTGCCATCAGCAACGGCGGTGACGTTGCCGGGTTGAGCACCGATGCATCGGGCACACGTCATGCAGTGCGCTGGCGATCCAGTTCCGGTTGGGCGATTGAGGATCTCGGGACACTCGGGGGTTGCTGCAGCTTTGGCTATGGCATCAACACGTTCGGGGACGTGGTTGGTGTGAGCAATCTTGGCAAACGTTCCGGTACGCAGCGGGCATTTCTGGCGCGTCCCGCTGCCGCCATGACGGACCTCGGCGCGCCGCGAGGTCAGAGCGCGGCACGGGACCTGAACGACTTCGGGGTGGTCGTAGGTAGTAGCGGCAGCGGTCAGCTGCATGCGGTGGTCTGGAGACTTCCATAACGATCTCATGGGCCGTGAGGCGGCGGCGGTCGATCCGATGGTGGCGCTGCAGCAGGACTGACGCAGCAGGCGGGATCTTCAGTTGCCAGTTACCAGTTTCCAGTAAGAGCATCCAGCTACTGGCTACTGGTTACTGGTTACTGGCAACTGGTACCTGTCAACTGTCTTCGTGCCTGCGCACCGTGATATGTCCCCCCGACGCCATGCCCGAAGACGTGAGCGAGCGCGATGTTCCCACGTTGCTGTTCATTACCTGCGTTGCTCGATGTCAACTGATCCGTCTGGTTGGCGTCCGTCGGCAGATCGACGACAGAACCCATCTGACTCGAGACGTCCCCTTCCGGATCGGGGATTTCAGGGTCAGAGCTGAGCCCGCTACAATCGACGCGTGCACTTCGTCTACATCGTCCGTTGCGCGGACGGCACGCTGTACACCGGCTATTCTCGAGACCCGCGTGCGCGCGAACAGGCGCACAACAGCGGCCGTGCGGCGAAGTACACCGCGGGCCGGCGTCCTGTGCGGCTGGTGTACCAGGAAGCGTTCGGGTCGATGGGCGAGGCGCTGGCACGCGAGTACTTGGTGAAGCAGCTTACTCGCGCGCAGAAGGACGCGTTGGTCGTCAGCGCCCGACGACGCCACCACTGAACCAGCACTGCCCGAGCACATCTGAGGCGAATTCCTGCGGCGGCTTTGGTACCGGATATCTCCTGCCTGGTCGCCATATCTCGCGGCATGCGCCGGTCCGGGATGCTCGATAATGGGTGGGTGTCCGTCATGCCCCACGCGATGATTGCGCGGGCCGCACTCCGGCCGACGAGAATCCGAGGCCGTCGCGCGCGCCGCTCGGCGGCGTTTCTGGCCATGCGGGTCGCCCCATTGCCCCTCCAGATATTCGTCGGGACGGTCCTGCTGGTGATCGTCTGGGCGGCTGTGAACTGGATAGTGCAGGTCGTCCGCAAGCCCAGCGAGGTATTCGTCGCGGTCAGCGGCTCGCTTGCCAAGGTGCCGGCGCAGACCTGGCGGCAATACGGCCCGCTCTTCAACGAGCACTCGACAACGGTCATCACACCGGAACTGCTGGCCGCCCTGGCCCAGGTGGAGAGCAGCGGCAACCCGGTCGCACGGACCTACTGGCGGTGGCGGTTCAGCTGGAACCCGTTCGAGCTATACGGACCGGCTTCGAGCGCCGTCGGGATGTTTCAGATCACCGATGGAACGTTCGCCGAGGCCCGGCGCTATTGCATTCAGGATCACGTCGTCGTCGCAGACGGCCCCTGGCACGATCCGAACTCCTGCTGGTTCAACGCGCTCTACACACGTGTGATGCCCGCTCATGCTGTGGAGATGACCGCAGCGCTGCTGGATCGCACGGTCGCACGCATCCTCGCCCGCAACCGCATTACGAACGCCTCGCTGCAGCAGCGGCAAAACCTCGCGGCGATCATCCACCTGTGCGGAGACGGCGCCGGTGACGGATACGCGCGCCGGGGCTTCCGATTCAGACGCGGCCAGCGATGCGGCGACCACGACCCCCGCCGCTACCTTGCACAGGTCAACGCGCTGAAGCGTCAATTCGTTCGGCTGGCTGCGGCTGACTGACGTTCGCGTTCGCCCGAAGCGGAGGCGGCCAACGCAGCGGGATTCCTCGGTTGGCCAGCGGGATTCCTCGGTTGGCCAGCGCGTCACTTGAGGGTGTGACTGTGACGGTGACCGGCGGTTCCACGCCGGCGCGACTTCGGTAGTCACCACGGCGTTTAGCGCGACTGATGTTCCATCGTGGCAAGCTGCTGTCAGGCTCGCTACTATTCACAGACTCACGCCTCATGCCTGCGCTCGATCACCCGACACCTAATGGTGAGTCATCCCAATCAGTTCTGGCGTTTCCCCGCCCCACGCTTGATGGTCTGACTCCGTTCCAGCATCTGAGCGACTTTCATCGTGTCGCCATCCACCACTGCGGACACGACTGCCCAAATGGGCATGCCATTCTCCTGCATCGGGTGCGGCTTAGCTTCGTGGCTTAGGGTCAGGACCAGCATGTTGCCATCTTTGTGGATGCCTGTTGCTTCGATTGCCGGGAAGTTCGGGTTCGTTTGAAGGCTCGCGGCGACAGTTCCACTGTTGTCCCAGACTCTTATCGTGTGTGTCCCCTTGAACGCGGCCGGCTCGGTCATCTCGATGACCCACACGCCCAGGAAAGACTTGGCATCGGCGGGGTTCAGCGGCGCCGCACTCTGTCCGCGCGTTCCGGGGGCTCCGATTACAAGCAACGCTGCTGCGAACAGTGCGCGTCTGCACGTCCCCATGTGTGACTCCTCTTCAAGAAGGTTACGGTCATCGTCGGCACCTCCCGCGAATTAGACACCGGATTCTTTGATTCGGCTCTTGACTTGCGCCGCATATCCGCGTTGTTCGAGCTGAATCCGGTACCGGAGCACAACCGTGCGGTTGAAGGCGAGGCGCGGCTCCGAGCAGTACCAGGCGGCGAATTGTCGAATGGCGTGGTCGTAGGTTCGCTGACCGCTGGTGGACGTCAAGCCGTTCAGCACCGCCGCTTGGTCGGCGGTATGCGTGTTAGGCTTCGCTCCGTTAGGCGCGGCGATGTCAAGTCTGCGAAGACACACTCCGCGATCGCACCATAGCGGCGAGGACAACATGACGACGGGTCGAATCAGTGCCGTGGCAACCGCGCTGAGTATTGCGTTCGGATTTGTTGGCGGCGCCGGCTCGACACAGCGTTCAGCGAAAGACCAGAACCTGTCCGGCACGATCGCTTCTTCCAAACGGATGGCGGACGGTAAAGAGTGGACGACTGCCAACCTCAACGTCAACACGTCATCATCCTATTGCTACGACGATGCGGAACCGAACTGCCGTCGATATGGCCGTTTGTATACGTGGGAATCGGCGCAGCGAGGATGTCAGTCGCTAGGAGATGGATGGCGGTTGCCGACCGACGACGAATGGCGTCAGCTGGCGAAGCACTACGGTGGACTTGGGAACGATTCGCCTGAGAAGGGTAAAGCGGCGTACACGGCACTCCTGAGCGGAGGGACGTCAGGCTTCAACGCCGTGCTGGGTGGCAATCGCTCCATTGATGGACAGTACGACCGGCTGGAGGCACACGGAATCTACTGGACGGTATCCGAAAACGATCCGATCACCGCACCGCTCTATAACTTCGGCAAAGGCAGTCAAGCGCTCTATCGTGGGCCCCAGGGCCAGAAGCAGATGGCAGTTTCCGTGCGTTGCGTCAGGGAATGACCGCTCAAAATTCGGGCCCGCAGATCTAGTCGCTCTGCTCACCGTGCCAGCATCATGCGTCGGACGTCTTCGAACCATTGCTGCACGAGGACGATCTCGCGAGCACTCCCAGGGCCAGGACCGCGCAGCATCACGAAGTCGCCGTTCGGAAACACGTCGTACTCCGGACCCCAATAGGCGCTCCGACCATACTCTTCCCCACCCGCCAGTGCGAGGCTCACCACGCGTGAGGGCGCGCCCAGTTTCAGCCTGCCGCGGTCCACCGACACCGGCACCGACATCAACGTACGCCCGCCCGACTGCACATTCTCATAGAAGAGGGTCTTCCCGTCGCGGCTCCAGACCGGGCCCGCTCCGCCGGAGGCGGACACGGGGATCGGCTCGCCGCTGGGGTAGCCGCGGACGTACACCTCCGATCGCTCTTGCTGGTCGACGACGTAGGCCAGCCACCGGCCGTCGGGCGAGAACTTCGGACTGTATTCGGAGGCCGTGGCGCTCGTGAGCGGCCGTGCCACCGGTTTCTCGCCGAGTGTCAGCAGCCAGATACTGGTTTGGGAGACGCCCTGGTGCGTGTAGGCGAGTACCGCGCCGTCGGGCGAAAATGATTCAGGGGTGAATCTCACCTCAGGGTTCCGAAGGACCAGGTGCTCCTGTCCACCAAGGTCCTTGAGGTAGATGCCCGACGCCTCCGGGCGTCTCGCGTAGAGGGCAATGGCCTTGCCATCTGGACGCCAGACGGCATGCGACTCGGACCCGGACTCCGTCAGCCTGGTCACTGTGCCCCGAAGAAGGTCGTGCACGTGCACGGCGGTTTCGAACGCCGCGTCGCCGGCAGACCGGGGCGATTCGAATGTCACACGCTGACCGTCGGGCGAGACGCGTGGCCGCCGGTTCGGACCAGCGGCCAGTCCGAAGGGCGTGAATGCCCCGGCGCGGCCGACACGTCCCATTACGCGCGCCGGGGCGTCGGCTCTCCGGACATACGCGAGCGTGCCGTTTGACGATACCCCCATCTGCGGGATGGTCCCTTCCGAGTTCGCACCGTCCCGTCGGACGTCGTCGGAGAGCGCCGCCGCAGGTCCGGCGAGTACCAGGCGTTTCACGTCGATCGGCGCGACGAGCACTGCGTCGCCGCGCGTGAACACGAGGTGCCCTGTTGAAAGATACCTGCCGCCACGGGCGTTTTCGGTGATCACGCGGCGCTCGCCCGACGGCAGGATTAGGGCCTCCAGCCGCGGACTGCGGAGCTGAGTGAACGCCGTGGTGAAGACCACAGCGCCCGCTTCGGGCGCGTAGGAACCCGGCATGTGTGCGATCTCTCCTTGAGCCACGTCGACGGAGGTGAGCGTTGTAACCGAGCCACCGTCGGCCGGCACCTGCTTCAAGCCAACCGTTCCAAACCCACCGAAGACAATCGTGCCTGACGGGACCCACACGCCGAATGTCCATCGGCTGCCAGCGATCTTCTCGACGAGCGTCACGGGGTCGCCGCCGGAGAGCGCGATCTTCTTGAGTTCCCCGTCCCTCGTGAAAAACGCGACCGATTGTCCGTCTGGCGAAAAGAACGGCTGGTGAGCGAGAAACGTCCCGGGCAGATCGCGGATCGCGAGGCTGGCGAGTGAACGGACTCGAAGCTGGGTGCTCCGCTCGGGCGGAGCCCCTGGGTTCGCACTGACGTAGGCGACCTCGGTGCCATCGGGCGAAATCGCGAGCGACTGATTCGGAAACCAAAAGAAGTCGACGGTGCGATCGGCCGGCAGGGCCAACGAGACCCGCTGCACTGCAGGCGCCGCCGGGCGACCGAACGTTTGCCACCCGATGGTCGCCAGCGTGGCGCCGGCGAGCAGACCCACAGCGGCGCCAGCGACGAGCCAACCGATCGCGCGGCGGGGAGCGGCCCGGGTGGATGAGGACGCCGGCGCCACCACGGCTGCCTCGTTCAAGAGAAAGAGGGCCGTCGAGATGTCACCCACGCGCCGCCGGCGATCCTTCACGAGCGCGCGCTCGATGAGCAACCGAATCGGGCCAGGCAGATCGGCCGGAAGCGCGCGCCAGTCGGGGTCAGTCTTGAGGACTGATGCGAGTGTCTCGCTCACATCATCTCCCTCAAAGGCGCGGCGACCGCTCAGCATCTCGTACAGCACACAGCCAAACGCCCAGACGTCCGCGCGTTTGTCGACACCCTGCCCCTTGGCCTGCTCGGGTGCCATGTAGGCCGCGGTGCCGAGAATCAAGCCGAGCGCGGTGGCTGCCGGCGAGGTCAGCGTTGGGGAATCGGCGATGTTCGCACCGCTTCGGCTTGCGTCAACGCCTGTCGGCTTTGCCAGACCGAAATCCAGGACCTTTACGGTCCCCTCGTCGGTGATTTTGACGTTGGCCGGCTTCAGGTCGCGATGGATGATCCCGAGCTCGTGCGCGGCGGCAAGGGCCTCGGCGATCTGGCGCGCGATCGCCAGCGCATCCGAAGGCCCCAGCGGGCGGTCTGTCGTCGCGGCTGTTCCCTTCGCGCCCGCGATGAGCTCCGCCAGCGTCGCACCGCTGACGAGCTCCATGACGATGGCGCGTATGCGGCCTGATTCCTCGATGCCGTAAATCTGCGCGATGTGCGGATGGTTGAGCGACGCAAGGACTTGTGCTTCGCGCTTGAAGCGCGCCAGACGGTCCGCATCCTGCGCGAACCCGTCGGGCAGGACTTTGATCGCCACCTCGCGCCCGAGCTTCGTATCGCGGGCGCGGTAGACCTCGCCCATTCCGCCCGCGCCGAGGGTGGACAGGATCTCGTACGGGCCGAGGCGCGCACCAGCGGACAGGGGCATTCTGTTGAGGCTGATTCTAGCGATGGAGCCCCTCACGGCAAAGGAACCAAGCGTCGCCGAGGCGCAAGCGGCGAAACTCCACACACTACTTCACGAGGGTCTCTGTCGCCGGGATCCGTCTGCGGGGGCGGCCGGGTCTCGCCCCAGACGCCCCACCGATGGCGCCGCCCGCTGGCTCGTCAGATGCAGTACTTCCAGAAGGCGAATTCGAAACAGATGGTCGGCCACGCCGCAACCGAAGCGAATTGCGGTTGTGATGATCCGATTCCCGACACGCGTGCCTGGCTCGTTCGTCGCGGTTCGTCTCGGGTTGGGTTTGAAGGGCTCAGGTTGGGGGAATGGTGGCCGGGTCTAAAGACCCGGCCTTACTGATGTCACGGCGGTTTTCACTTCCTCCGCGCGGCGCGACTGGAACGGGAGGCTCTTCACGACTTCCTGGACCAGCGTCTGGAAGCCATACCCCGAGGCGGCCACCTTCTTGGTGATGCCGTTCACCGTCGGCCGGTCGAACCGCCGGAGGCCGCGGCCGAGGCTGTAGATCAGGAGCTTCTCGGTCAGCGTCCGCGTCAACTCGGGCACGCGCTCGCTGAGGATCTGGCGCATCTCGGCGGAGTTCGAGAACTTCTTTCCACCCGGAAGGACGCCGGTCGAATCCACCGGGAAACCACCGTCCATCGTCCGCCACCTCCCGATCGCGTCGTAGTTCTCGAGCGCGAAGCCGAGCGGATCCATACGCGCATGGCACGACGCGCAGATAGCGTTGGTCCGGTGGGTCTCCATCTGCTTACGCAGCGACGCGGTCGTGCCGACGGCCTGCTCGTCGAGCGCGGGGACGTCGGCCGGCGGCGGCGGCGGCGGGGCGCCAAGGATGTTCTGCAGGATGTACTTGCCGCGGATCACGACCGAGGTCCGGGTGGGATAGCTCGATACCGCCAGCACGCTGCCGTGCGTCAGCACGCCGCCGCGCTCCGGGGTCGTGAGATCGACACGCCTGAACTCCGGCCCGCTCACTCCCTCGATGCCATAGTGCTTGGCCAGGAGCTCGTTGAGGAACGTATACCGCGCGTCGATGAATTCACCGATCGGCCGGTTCTCGCGCAGGATCGTGTCGAAGAACATCCGCGTCTCGGCCTTCATCGCGTCGCGCAGGTCCGGCCCCCAGGCGGGGAACTTCTGCGGATCCGGCTTGATGGCGTCGAGGTTGCGGATCTCCAGCCACTGTCCGGCGAAGTTCTCCGCCATCGCTTGGGACTTCGGATCGGCGAGCAACCGCTTCACCTGTGCGTCGAGTACCTCCGGAACGTTCAGGCGGCGGCGCTCGGCGAGCGACAGCAGCTCCTCGTCCGGCATCGAGTTCCAGAGGAAATAGCTCAGCCTCGACGCCAGCTCCACGTCCGAGATCCGGTGCATCCGGCCCGGATCGTTCGGGTAGAGATCGCGCTCGATGTGGAACAGGAAGTGGGGCGACACGAGCATGGCCTGAATCGCCAGCCCGATGCCCTGCTCAACGGACTGGCCGTCGGCCACCGCCATGTCGACGAACTTCTTCAACGCCGCGGCTTCGGTTCCCGTGACCGGCCTGCGGTAGGCGCGGCGTGCCAGGGTGGCCAGAATTCGATCGACGCAGCGCGGACCCGTCGCCGGATCGCACACCAGGATCTTCTTCCGGCTCGGCTTCTCACCCTTGGAGGCGAATGGCCCGATCACCGTCACGGCGCCGATCCATTTGTTGACGCTGTCCTTGTAGATCTCGTCCTGAGCCAGCGTCTTCACGAACGGATCGTCGATGAACCCGAGGCGGAGCGTGTGATCGCCTTCGGTGACGGGAACCCGAATGCGTTCCTCCGAGAACGGATTGAAATACACCAGTCCTGACGGCTTCGTCTCGACCGCGAGGGTGTGCGCCAGCTTTCCATCCACCCACAAACCAAGAGTCACCGGAGCCGCATCTTTCGCCCGCTGACCCGGCAGGCCGATCTTCAGCTCGTAGTCGGCGTCGAAGTCGAAGCGATGGGTCGCTTCGACGTTGCTCGGATCGATGCGGCGGAGATTCTTGAAGCGAAGGCTGTACTCGACTTCGATCGGCTTGGGCAGCGTCCCGGTCGCGATCGCACGCTCGGCAATCCGGCCGGCAGCGGCCAGATACTTCTCCATCAGCACCGGCGAGACCGTCAGCACGTCGCCGATGTTGTCGAAGCCCTCGCCCGAGTCGTCTGTTGGGAAGTTCCGGTCGGCGCGGAAGTCGACCGCGAGCAGATCCCGAATCGTGTTGGTGTACTCGGCGCGGTTCAGGCGTCTCGCGGTCACCCTGCCCGGATCCGGTTTCATCGCGGCGTCGGCGCGCTCGAACTCATTCTCCAGCAGCTTCACCAACGTCTTGATCTGCTCATCCGACGGCTGGATCACCGCGTCGTCGGGCGGCATCTCATTGCTCTTGAGCTTCGCGAGGATCGATTCCCACCGATCCCGATCGGTGGCGAGCGTCTCCACGGACCGGTAGACGTTCACGTCGAAGCCGCCGGAGAGATCGGTCGGGTTGTGGCACTCGCTGCAGGTGTCGTCGAACATTTCTTTCGTGGCAGCGGTGAATGCGGCCGGCGTCAGTGGCCGCGACGTCGGCCGCCCAGCGGCAGATCGCGCGGCCGCCGGCGCCGGCGCGGTCCGCGGAGCTGGGGCAGCCGCCACCTCCCGCTTCGGCGTAGCCGGCGCTGATTGCTGCCCTCCTTGATCCGCGGTCCGCAATCCGCGATCCGCAGTCCGGGCCGCGGGCTGCGGGTTGCGGCCTGCGAGCTTCACGTTCACCGCCACGATCAGGGCGGCGGACGCCACCACGACCGCCACATCGTACCGTTTCATATCGCTCCACCCCGCCCGCGGCCCGGCCGTGGCGCCGGCGGGGCCGACACCAGGGCGGTATACAGACTCACGATGCGTTCCTTCTGCGCCGGATCGACGATCAGATATCGATGCTTACCATCGGCCGACGGCGTGAACCGTGTCCGCCCGTCGTCCAGCACGGTGATCGTGCCGGGGTCGGACAGCTTGAAGTAGTCCTCATCGGGGTGCACCGCATAGAGCACCGCCGCCAGCGCCGGCGCCGGGGCATCGTAGGGCATCGGCTTGAACGCACGATACGCGTCGACGAACGGATGCGCGGGCGCCCACGAAAAATCCTTCTCGATGCTGGCGGCCGGATACGGCAGCGCCTCACCCACCTCGGTGCCGACCGCGACGATCGGTGTCTCCCAGTCGGCGAACAGCTTCTTCGCCGCGGCAACATCCGCCTTGATGCTCGCCTCCGGCGGCCCGGCCGGAAACGCGCCCGCGGCAACGACCAGCACCTTGCACTTCGCGGTGATCTGCGGGCCCGACCGATACAGCCCGAGGATCCTCACGAGTCCTGTCGCCGGCCCGGCAAGGACGATGGCGGCGTTGCCGTCGTGCTGGGCGAGCAGCAGATTCCGAATCAGGATGCCGCTCTCGGCAGTATTGACGAGGCCGCTGATCGTGCTGGCGTAAAGAGGGGTGCCCTCGGCCGACGCCTTCGTGAGCAGCACGCCGAGCGCAGCCTTGTCGTCGGAACCGGAACTGCCCTCTGGCATGCCGATCATGCCTTCGGTGATCGCACCAACGCCGCCGCCAGGCCCGCCAACCGGACGAGGCCTGTAGAACCCCGACACCACATCCGCGAGCTTCGCCGACGTCAGGCTCGGCTGCGACACACTGAGCGAAATCCGCCGCGCCTCGGTCTTGGCCGTGAAGCCATTGAGCATGGCCACGGCCATCATGGCGTCGAGCCGGTTGCCGAAATCAGCGTCGAGGGCGACGCCGATAGGAGGGCGGACGGGACCACGCCCAGTGGCCTGCATGTCAACTTCCAATGACTAGTTCCCGGAGTCCGCGAGCTAAACCAGGCTCGCCGGATCGAGATGACCTGACGCGTCGCCGAAGTTCTCCATCGGCACGCCCATGCGATCCATGAGCGTGAGGTGGAAGTTCGACATCGGCGTTTCCTTCCGGTAGATCACCCGGCGGCCCGGCTTGAAGTAGCTGCCGCCGCGGCCGATGAGGAGCGTGGGCAGATCTTCGTGCAGGTGCCGGTTGCCGTCGGACAGGCCCGCGCCATAGACGATCATGCAGTTGTCGAGCAGGCTGCAGTCGCCTTCCTTGATCGACTTCAGGTTCCCCAGCCATCCCGCCACCTGCTTTGTGTGGTACTCGTTGATCTGGATGACCTTGTCGATCAGTTCCTGCTTGCCCTGGTGATGCGTGCACGGATGATGGCCATCCGCGATCCCGATCTCGCGATACGAACGGCTCGTGCCTTCGCGCGTCATCATGAACGTCGAGACCCGGGTCAGGTCCGCCTGGAACGCGATCGTGAGCATGTCGCTCATCAGCTTGAAGTGCTCGGCGAAGTCCGGCGGCACACCGTACGGCTTGTCCATGCCCGGATCGATCTGGATGCTCTCCTTCTCTGCCTTCTCGAGCTGGCGTTCGACTTCACGAATCGACGACAGGTACTCCTCGAGCTTCCGGCGATCGGTCGGCCCCAGTGATGACTGAAGCTTCTTGGTATCGCCCGTGACGAAATCCAGGATGCTGCGGCGGTAGCGTGCACGCCGGTCCATGTCCTCGGGACTGAGGATCACGCCCGTACCGAACAGCCGCTCGAACAGCACGCGCGGATCGAGCACCGGCGGGAGCGGCTGGGTCTCGCTGCGCCATGCGAGATTGTTGGTGTAGGCGCAGGAATATCCGGAGTCGCAATCACCCGCCTGGCGCGAGTCGTCCATGCCGAGCTCGAGGGAGGCGAACCGGGTCTCGTGACCAATCTTGTTGGCGATGATCTGATCGCACGAGATGCTCGCCTTGATGTCGATGGTGGTCTTCTTCACCTGCACGCCCGTCAGGTACGACCCCGCACACCGTCCATGATCGCCGGGACCGTCCAGCAGCGCGCGTCCGCTGTTGTTCGTGAGGTTGCCGACCTGGATCATGTCGCCGCGGAAGGCTTCGAGCGGCTTGAGGATCCGAGGCAGCTCGGTGGGCAGCGGGCCTTCCTGCGCCACGTTCCAGTTCTTCATGTCGATGCCATTCGGCACATACAGGAAGGCCAGGCGAACCGGAGGCTTCGGCGCCGCGGCAAATGCCGGGACCATCGAATCGAGGAACGGAAGGGCAACCGTGGCACCGACGCCCTTGAGAAAGGTCCTGCGGGGGACGGCCTTGCCGGTAATAATCATGGAACTACCACCTCGTTCAGGGCACTGATCCTACCGCGGAACCGGTTCCGGGGCAAAATCCCGGCCAGTCTCCCATCGGCCGGGCCGGATGGTATGCTTCGCGCTGCCGCGAGGTCGGGTCCTGTCGCCCGGCCCTGCAACGAGAATGACCCAGGAAGTTGAGTCCTTGCGGCCCCTTGGTGGTCTCTCCGATCGCATTCATGGTCCAGGCCGACTGATCGGCGTCGGCGTGGCCGTGGCGATCGCGTACGTGATCGCTGCGCTCCTGGGATTCCGCTTCGCCTTCGTCGCCGAACAGGTGACCACGGTGTGGGCGCCCACGGGGATCGGCCTCGCGGCACTGTTGCTGTGGGGGCGGTCCTTGTGGCCGGCGATCTGGATCGGCGCCTTTGCCGCGAACGCGGGAAGCAGCGCGCCGCTCTGGACCGCGGCGGCGGTTGCGACCGGCAACACGCTCGAGGCGGTGGCCGGCGCGGGGCTGCTCACGCACCTGATCGGGTTCGACCCGAAGCTCCGGCGGCTGCGCGACGTCGTGGCGCTCATCCTGGCCGGCGCAGGGATCAGCACGGGGGTCAGCGCGACGATTGGTGTCGCGACACTCTGCGTGGCCGGCGTTCAGCCCTGGGATCGCTTCGCTCAGTTGTGGCGCGACTGGTGGCTGGGCGACGCAGTCGGCGCGCTGATTGTCGCGCCAATGATCCTGACGGCAGCACGGCATGTCCGGCCGTCACGGCGCGGATGGTTCGAAGGTGCCGCGCTCGCGATCGCATCGATGAGCGCGACCTACCTCGTATTCGGCTTCACGGTCGCGCATCATCCGCTCGAGTACGTCATCTTCCCGTTCGTGGTGGCCGCGGCCCTCCGCGCCGGACCGCCTGCCACGTCGATCGTGATCCTGGGATCGTCCGTGGTGACCATCTGGCATACCGTCCGCGGCTTCGGGCCGTTCGCCAGTCCGGAAGTGCACGACAGCCTGATCCAGCTGCAGGCCTTCATGGGGATCCTCGCGGGAACCGGGCTCCTGCTCGCTGCCGCAATCGCCGAACGGGAAACCGGCGAGCGTCGACGGGCGGCAGCGGCCGCCGTGAGCGAGATCCTCTCGACTGCCGCCGGCCTCGAAACCGCGGCGCAGCGGATCCTGAAAGGCATCTGCCAGAGCCTCGAGTGGCAGATCGGGGCGTTGTGGCTCGTCGACCGTGATCAGCGCCTGCGATGCATCGCGCTCTGGAGCGAGGGGGGCACCGCGAGCGGACCATTCGAGGCTGCGAGCTGGCAGAGCGCGTTCGCATCCGGCACCGGTCTGCCCGGCCGGGTGTGGGCGTCGGGCCAGGCGACGTGGATCGAGAACGTCCGCCACGACGCCAACTTTCCTCGCTCCCGCGCGGCACAGGAAGCGGGGGTCCATGGCGCCTTCGCATTTCCGATCTGCCTCGGCCAGGAAGTGCTCGGCGTGATCGAGTGTTTCAAGCAGACGGTCGAGCCCCCCGACCCGGATCTGCTGCGCACGCTGTCGACCGTGGGCAACCAGGTCGGCCAGTTCATCGCCCGCACTCGCGACCTGGCCGCGCGGATGGAAGCGGAACGCGACCGTGAACAGCTGCTGATTCGCGAAGCGACCGCGCGCGGCGAGGCCGAGGCGGCGAACCGGGCGAAGGACCAGTTCCTCGCGACGCTCTCGCACGAACTGCGCACGCCGCTCAACGCGATCGTCGGCTGGAGCCGGATGCTGCGGAACGGCACGCTCGATCCGGCCACGACCCGGCGGGCGCTCGAAGTCATCGATCGCAACGCGCAGCTGCAGGCGCAGCTCGTCGCTGACATCCTCGACGTGTCCGGCATCATCACCGGAAAACTGCGCCTCGAGCTCTCCGAGGTCGATCTCGGCCCGTCGATTGCCGCCGCGCTCGACGCCGTGCGTCCCGCCGCCGACGCCAAGGGCGTCCGGCTCACCTCGGTCATCGGCGGGACAACGACAACGGTCGAAGGGGATGGGAAGCGGCTGCAGCAGGTGGTCTGGAACCTGCTCGTGAACGCGGTGAAATTCAGCGAGCCTGGCGGAGCGGTCAGCGTCGAGGTGCGCGACGGGGCAGAAGGCATGATTCAGATCGTCGTGCAGGACGCCGGTGCCGGCATCGATGCGGAGTTCCTGCCGCACGTCTTCGAACGGTTCCGGCAGGCCGACACGTCAACCCACCGCGAGCACGGCGGTCTCGGCCTCGGCCTGGCCATCGTCCGGCATTTGATCGAGCTTCACGGCGGGACCGTGCGCGCGGCCAGCGCGGGCATCGGCAGCGGATCCACCTTCACGATCGAGCTGCCGGTTCACTGCCTCCAGCGCGGCGCTACTGCTTCTTCGCGCTGAACGCCCCCTCGCCCATGTCGCCGAAGGTGACCTTGCCCTTCATCGTGGCCTTCTCCACCGTTCCGCTGTAGGTCACCTTCACCGCGTTCCCGTCGAACGACGCGGTGAACCCGAAGGTGATGGCGTTGCCCTTGATGGTGCCGGTGACCTTCTGTTCGCCAAGCATCTGCGAGGAGTATGTACCGGTCAGGGTTTCACCATCCTGCTTCAGCGTGACCGATGGTGTGGCGGTGTTACCGCCGATGTCCAGCATGATGTTCCAGGTGCCCGCGACGTCGGCGGGCTTGTCCTGGGGACTCGCGACTGGACGCGCCGGAAGCGCCAGGACGGCGATCACGATCAGAACAATCGATGAGATGGTTCGCATGGCGCGCGATTATATGTCCGGGGGTCTGCTCAGAGCGACAGGTTCTTCCGCGCGTACGCGATTGAGCGATTGATCAGATCGTCCTCGAGCTTCAGCGCGTCGGCCGGGCTCAGGCCGGCGGTCGTCGTCAGCGGCTTCTTTGTCGTCCGGACGATCTCCAGCACGCGCGCCAGGTCTCGACCGGGTAGCGGGCTGTAACTGTCGTCGAACGTCGCCCAGTACTTCTTCGTGAAGACGGGAATCTTGAGCGGCTCGCGCGTAATCATCTCGAGCGCGAAGATCATGTTCGGATCCCGCTGCTGCAGTCCCTTCACCATGCCGGGGATATCGAGGATGCCTTCCCCGAGCGCCATCTCCGAGAGCAGGAATCCTTCCTCGTACGGCGCCACCGCCATGTCCTTGAAGCTGACGTAGATGGTGAGCGGCGCGAGAAGACGATAGGTCTCCGCGGGATCCTCACAGAGCGCGAGGTTGTTGCCGAAGTCGTAGCACACGCCGACATACTCGCTGCCGACCCGTTTCACCCAGGCGGCGTGCTCAGCGGCGCGCCAGCCCTTGTGGTTCTCGATCGCGAGCTTGACCTTCTGCTTCCGCAGGATCGGCTCGGCCCGCTCGACCGACGTCTTGTGGGCCTCGAAGCTGGTCTTGAACGCCTCGAACGTATCGAACTCTTCGTAGCGGCGCTGCGTGAACGAGGCGTGCGTCGTGACGGCGCCGAGCTCGCGTGCGGCGGCGATCGACGTCTCATAGGCCGCCACCGCAGCGTCGGTCCGCGGCGGCGCCACGCTGACGATGCAGCGCATGCCGTAGGTGTCGAGCTTCTTCCGCAAGGCGCGGACCGCATCCGGTCCGCCTTGCGGCACGTTCACCCTCACCACGCCGAGACCGAGATTGCGGCAGTGCTCGACGATGTCAAACCCGCCGGCGCGGTTGCGATTGGCGAACCCAGGCCCCTCACCCCCCATGTTCTTCAGCATGGGCAGGTCCGGCGGGGCGGCCTCCGCCAGCGGTGTGGTCGACAGCCAGACCAGGGTCGATCCGGTCGTGGCGAGCATTTCGCGTCGAGTCATTTCTTGCCGGGGCTCTGCCCCGGACCCCCGGCTCATTATTCCTAAAAGATGAACTTCAGCGCCAGTTGGATGACCCGGGGATCGCCGGCGGTGGTGATCGTGCCGAAGGCGGCGGATCCCACCGTGGCGTTCGGCGCGCCAAGCGGCGGAGTGTTGGTGGCGTTGAACGCTTCGGCGCGGATTTCGAACGCCTGGCTGGCCGAGATCGGCACCCGGCGAATCAGCGCAAGGTCGAGGCTTCGGAAACCCGGGCCGCGCACCGGGTTCCGTGAACTGGTGCCGAGCGTGAACGCCGGCGCCGCCTGGAACGCGGCCGTGTTGAACCAGCGGCTCACCGATCGTTCATCGGAAGAGAGCTCCGGATCTCCGATTAGATTTGGCCGCTGGGTGCCAAATCCGGCAAACGCGTTGTTGTTGGTCGTCTGCGCGATCGCCAGGGGCATTCCCGACTGGAGGGTCACGATGCCGGTGAGCGTCCAGTCGTTGACGAGGGCGCCCACCCAGCCCGGCGCCCGATGGGCGCGGTTCGCCCCGAACGGGATGTCCCAGACGCCCGAGGCAACGAGCACGTGCGGAATGTCGCCGGTCGAGTAATCCCGCTCGAGCCGGCGGTTGAAGCTGTCCGCCACCGGAAAGTTCGCCACCGGCCCGGTCAGGATCGACGCGTCGAACACCGACGAGGCGTCGTCCATCAGCTTCGAACGGGTGTAACTCACCAGGTACGAAAGGCCGCGGGTGAAGCGCTGTTCCAGCTTCGCGTAGAAGCCGTTGTAGATCGTCGTCCCGACGTTGTTGCGATAGAGGCTCACGGTCGTGTACTGCGGATACGGCTTCATCAACTGTGCGACCGGGATTGTGGGATCGCCGAGCGACGACGACCGCGGGATGCTGCCGAAGAACGGATTCGGCACGCGCTGCTGCAACGGTGCACCAAGGGCCAGCTGCTCGACGGTCAGCTGATTGAGGTTGGTATCCGGCAGGCCGACCCGGGTAATTTTCGAGCCGACATACGCCAGCTCAATCACGATGTTCGACGAGAGCTCGCGCTGGACCGAGCCGCTCCACTGCTGCACGTATCCCGACCCGAGATCCCGATCGACCGAGAGGACGCCCTGGCCGAGGCCGGCGTCCGGCGTCGGTGGAATCGGCTCGACGCTGGGACCTCGCGCCAGCGTGAACGCCGGAACGATGTTGTCGAGCGCGCGCTGGGTGACCGTCTGCAGGAACGGGAACACCGGCGTGGTGAACGGCGTGGTAATGCCGGCCATCTCGATGAACACGAGGCCGTAGCCGATCCGGGCGATCGTCCTGTCCGCCACTCGCCCGGCAATTCCCAGCCGCGGGCCCAGGTTCAGCTGGTGCAGCTGCCGGGCGGCACGAGGCTGACCGTCGCGCCCGAGATACTCGAGCTCTCGCGTCTCGAGATTGAAGACGGCCGCCTGATCGTTCTTTTCGACCGAGGGAAAGTTGAGCGTGTAGCGGACACCGCCGTTCACGGTGAGCCGATCGTTCAGCCGCCAGGTGTCCTGGACGAAGTACTCCTGGAAGTGCGCGCGATTCCGAATCTCCTGCTGCTGCAGATCGATCGAGAACTGCTGTACCTGCCCGAGGAGAAAGCTGGCGAACGACGTGCCGGTATTGGCCGTGCCCGGCAGATCGGTGAACAGGTTACTGAAGGTGAACGACCCGGTCGGTGACGGCGGCTGCACGACGTTCAGGCGCTCCCACCGGAGATCGGCGCCCATCTTCAGGGTGTGGCGTCCCTTGAGCCAGGTCAGCGAATCCGCAATCTGGGTCACGCTGGTCCCGAAATCACTTGCCGTGTTCGATGGTGACCCGAGTTGCTGATAGCCGCCGATCAGAAAGGTGGGCAGGGTGTCGGGGAACTGCGCGGTCGAGGGAATGCCCGGGAGGCCGAGGACACTCGATGGAGTGCCCTCGAGCCGGCTGGCCGCGCGCTCGACCGCGCGCCTCGTATCGCCGATCCACAGCTCGTTGAGCAGATTCGGCGAGAACGTCCGCTGATAGCTGGAGGCGAACGACCACGCCCCCGTTCGCTGCGGCCCCAGTGTGCCGGCCGTCACGCCGCTCCCGTCGGGCAGCGGCGTCACCGGGATGAATTCTTCCCTGAATCGCGTCAGCCGTCCGAAGACCTGATCCCGGTTGGCGAGGCGATGGTCGATTCGCAGGCTGAACTGATCCTGATCGACGGTCTCGCTCGCGAGCCGGCGATAGTTGTTGGCAGTTCCTGCGCTGGTCGGGAGCGGGTAGCGCTCGAGCAGGGTGCGGGCAACCGGATCGATGCGTTCCGCCGGAATCGTGTTCCCGGCGAACGGGCTCCGCGTCGTGCCCCCGTTCGGGCCGGGCGCCGTGGTGGCGGGATCGAAGATGGACGGAACGCGGCCGCCGATCGCCTCGGTGAACACGCCTTGCCGCTGCCGCACGGTTGGCACCGTCGAGATCACGGTGCGTCCGATCGTCTGCCGCTGCCCCTGGTAGTCTCCGAAGAAGAACGTGCGGTCGCGCCGGATCGGGCCGCCCAGCACTCCACCGAACTGGTTCCGCCTGAACTCCGGCTTCGTGGCAGTAGTCGAGGCGAAGAAGTTGCGCGCGTTCAGCGCTTCGTGCCTGAAGAACTCGAACCCGGTGCCGCGAAACGTGTTGCTCCCCGCCCTGGTCGTCAGATTGACGACGCCGCCGTTGAAGCGGCCGAATTCCGCAGGCGGGCTGTTGCTCTCGATCTTGAATTCCTGGATGGCATCGACGTTCGGGAAGAACGCCACCTGGCCCGGCTCGGGCTGGAGCACCGAGATACCGTCGAAGAGATACTCGTTGGTGCGCGGCCGCCCGCCGTTGATTCGGGGCAACGGCGCGGCCGGAGGTGGAGGCACCGCCACGCCCGGGGCGAGGCTGGCGAGCGAGATGAAGCTGCGGCCGTTGAGGGGAAGGTCCACGATACGCCGGCTGTCGGTGACGTGCCCCAGCCCGGACGACTCGCTGCGCAGGAGCGACGCGTCGGCGTTCACGCTGATCGCTTCCGTGACGACGCCGATTTCCAGGCGGAGATCGAGACGAATCGTTTCCCCCGTGACCATCCGGACGCCCTCCCGCACCACCGGCCGGAAGCCCGCGATCTCGACGCGGACACGATACTCGCCCGGTGCCAGCCCGGCGAAGACGTAGCCCCCGTCCGCATTGGTCACGGTCGTTCGCGTGCGATTCGTCGCAACGGCGACGATGGTCACGGTCGCGCCGGGAACAGCGGCGCCGGCCTGATCCGCAACGCTCCCCGCCAGCGCGCCCGATCCGATCTGGGCGGTGGCGCGGGATCCCGCCAGGCACAGGCCCACACACAAGGCGAGCGGCAACCGCTTCGAACAGATTCGGTCTAATTTGATCCTGAACACGGCTTAATTTGACTCGATCTCACGCAGGCTTGTCGAGTAGAGCCGCGGGTTCGGGGGTTCGCGGGTTCGCGGCTCGAAGCCGGTGGTACTCAGAGGCAGCAGGCGCAATCGAAGCGCCCGGTTGCCTCTGAGTACCACCGGCTACGAACCCGCGAGCCCCCGAACCCGCGAACCCGCGGGGCAGGGCCTTCAGGCCCCGCCGATCTCCAATCCTGGTGATACGATTCGAGTCGATTCATCTTCGGGGACATCCGATGGCTCTCCTCACCGTCAGGGCCGCTGCCGAGCAGCTCGGCGTGGCGTATTCGACGCTCAAACGATGGGTGCACAGCGGGCAGGTGCGGACCGTCCGCACCGAAGGCGGTCATCACCGCGTGTCCGATGCAGAAATCGAGCGGCTGCTGACACGCAGGCAGCCTGACGCCGCACCGCGGCCGCAGCGGAACGATGATGAGCTGCTGGAGGGCCTCAGCGCGCGCAACCGCCTGCGCGGTTTCGTGGACGAGGTCCGCGTTGACGGACTCCTCGCCCAGATCAGGCTGCGGGTCGGCGATCAGTCGTTGACGGCCGTGATCACCGCCGACGCCGTGCGGGCGCTGAAGCTGCGCCGCGGCGATGCCGCCGTCGCCGTGATCAAATCGACCGAGGTCATGATCGCGAGACCGAAGTCACCAGGCCCGCCGTTGCGCCCGGGACGCAGGGGACGTGCACTGCGCTGACGGCAATCCGCGGTCCGCGATCCGCAGTCCGCGCTCCGGTACTCAGCCAACCCACGCATTGGTGCTCTCCTCCTGAACTCCTTGCCCTCCTGTTGAACTACCAGCGTTCGGATCACCCCAGAGCCCTCCAAGCTGCCAGATGGATCGAAGTGCCCAGGTCCCGAACGACGGACCGCGGATCGCGGACCGCGGACCGCGAATGCCCGTCATCCTGGGTTCATCTTTGCAACTGCAACATCGATGTAAAGCGTCGCCGCGCGGATTCACGGCGACGGGAACCAGCCAGGGGGGAAAAACACGTGCGCGGCCTGAAAATTATCGCGGCAACGGCGCTGGCCATCGTCCTCGGCAGCGGCACATGGACGAGTTTGGCGGCCCAGGAGACCGACCTTTCCAACGCACCCTACGCTCGTCTGTTCCTTCCCCCACCGACGGCGGTTTCCCTCGCGCAAGCCACGGCAGCTCAGCCGCCCCCTAAACCGGAACATACGGGAATCGGTGCGCTCATCTATGCGACCGGCAGCGACTTCGTGGCGTTTCCGAAGCGCAAATCGACCTGGGTGATTCTCGGAATCGGCGGCGCTGCCGCGCTGCTGGTGCACCCGTGGGACACCGAGATCAACGACGAGCTCCAGGAAGCAAACACGCTGAAGAAGGTGATGGCGCCGGGCAAGTACCTTGGCTACGGCTGGGTCCAGATGGGCGCCGCGGTAGGCATGTACGCGATCGGCCGCTACGGCATGGAACCCGACGAGGGCACCCATACCAACAAGTGGTCCCATCTCGGCTTCGATCTGCTGCGAGCCCAGATCATGACGCAGGCCTTGACTTACGGGATCAAGTACGCGGTGCAGCGCGATCGGCCGACCGGCGAGTGCTGCGCATTCCCGTCGGGCCATGCGTCGGTGACGTTCGCGACCGCGTCGGTGATCGAGCGCCACTTCGGGTACAGGGCGAGCTGGCCGATGTTCCTGATCGCCGGCTACGTCTCGGCGAGCCGGCTCACGGACAACCGCCACTATCTCAGCGACGTGCTGTTCGGATCGGCACTCGGCATCGCCTCAGGATGGACGGTCGTCGGCCGTCACGGACGCGATACGTTCACGATGTATCCAGTCCCGGTTCGGGGCGGCGTGGCGCTGGCCGGTCAATGGTCCCCGTCGCCCGGGCTGAAGACCCGTACCCCGCGAGGTCAGTAGCCGGTCGTCACGGCAGCCATCACCGCAAATACGCACCGTGGCACAAGGGCTGCGGCTTCATGCCCGACAGCTTTGCCATAATGCGGTATGTTCCGTTCGCCACGTGCTCTCAGTACGCTCGCACCACTCCTGGTGTTGACGCCCGCGCTGGCTGCCGCGCAGACGGCCGGCGCGCCCCAGGCCAGCTCTCCGCAAGACGCCGTTCGTTTCCGTCTGCCTGCGCTCACCGTCACCGCGCAGAAGGAAGCTGAAGATCCGCACAAGCTCCCGGTCAGCGTCACGGCTGTTCCCAAGGACACCATCGACAGCGCCGCGGTTCGCATCATCAGCGACGCCGCCCTTTTCGCGCCGAACACGTATTTCACCGAGTTCTCGGCCCGGAAATTGAGCAACCCTCAATTCCGTGGCATCGGCTCGAGCCCGGCCAATCCAGGGATCACGACCTATATCGATGGCGTGCCGCAGCTGAATGTCGCCTCGTCGAGCCTCGAGCTGCTCGACGTCAACCAGATCGAGTTCGTCCGCGGTCCGCAGGGCGCTCTGTTCGGACGGAATACGCTCGGCGGCCTCGTGAACGTCACGAGCGCGCGTCCGTCGGCGTCGGCGTGGACCGGCAACTTCTCGGCGCCGTTCGGCAACTACGGATCGTGGGCGGTGCGAGGCGGCGCCTCGGGACCGCTCGTCAAGGACAAGGTGAGCCTTGGCGTGTCTTTCGCGCAGATCGACCGGGACGGCTTCACCGTGAACGACCTCACCGGCGACGACATCGATTCTCGATCGTCATTCAGCGGCAAAGCGCAGCTGATGTGGGTGCCGAACAAGACCTGGGAGGGACGCGTCATCGTCTCGGGCGAGCGCGCGCGCGATGGCGACTACGCGCTCAACGACGTCGGTGCCCTTCGAACCAATCCATTCCATGCCGCGCGTGATTTCCAGGGCCGGACGGATCGGGATGTCTTCGGAACGACCATCCTCGCCGTCCGCCGCGGCGGCCCGGTGACGTTCTCGAGCACGACCGGGTTCGTCAACTGGAAGACGCAGGACCTCACCGATCTCGACTACACGCCGCTGCCGATCGTCCGGCGCGACAACACCGAAGAAGACTTTCAGTTCACGCAGGAGATCCGGTTCGCGTCCCCGGACTCCGCCGCCATTCAACTCTCCGATAACACCCGGCTGCGATGGCAGTCGGGCGTGTTCCTCTTTTCTCAATCGTACGAACAGGACGCCATCAACAGTCTCTCGCCATTTGTCGTCGCGCCGGTTGCGGTGAGCCAGCACTCGCCGCGCGCGGCGTTGGACGACTTCGGTCTCGGCCTCTTCGGGCAGGGCACTGTCACGGTGGGAACGGATCTGGACCTGACCGCCGGTGCACGATTCGACTACGAGAGCAAGAAGGCGCTGCTCGAGACCTTCTTCGATCCCATGCTCGCGCCGCCCACGCTCGTCGATACCGACGCCAGCTTCTCGAACGTGTCGCCGCAATTCTCGGCTCAGTACCGATTTCAATCCGACAAGGCGGTCTATGCGACCGCGGGCCGCGGATACAAAGCCGGCGGCTTCAATCCAGCTTCACCGGCCGGTGCCGAATCCTACGGCGAGGAGCACACCTGGAACGTCGAAGGAGGAGTAAAGACGATGTGGGCCGGCGGCCGCGTGTCGACGACCGCCGCCGTCTTCTACATCGACTGGGCGGATCTGCAGCTCAACGTCCCGAATCCCCAGGTACCGACACAGTTCTACATTGCCAATGTCGGGAGCGCTGCCAGCAAAGGCGTCGAGTTCGAGCTCGCGGCGAGAGCGGCACCAGGTATCGACCTGTTCGGGAGCGTTGGCTATACGCACGCGCGCTTCGGTGAGGGAAGCGTCTCGAGCGGCGTGAATGTCGAGGGCAACAAGATCCCCAACGCACCCGATTACACCACCAGCGTGGGCGCGCAGTACTCACGCGCGTTCGGACCGGCAACCGTTGCGGCCCGAGCTGATGCCGTCTTCTACGGGTCGCTTCAATATGACGATCGAAACTCCATGAGTCAGGACGCGTACTCGCTGGTCAATCTCCGGCTGGGGGTGACGGGACGGTTCCTGCTCGGCGAGCTGGTCATCCGGAATGCGTTCGACACGCGTTACATTCCGGTGGCGTTCCCTTACCCGAACTTCGCGCCGTCGGGTTTCGTGGGAGAGATGGGAGCGCCGCGCACGCTCAGCGTACGGGCAGGGATCAGGTTCTGATCCTGAGCAGTTTCCGGGGTCTGGGGTCCGGGATCCGGGCACAGTTGGACCAACAGCAGCTTCGACATCTGAGTGGCTGATCCGAACGCCGGGGATAAGCAGGAGGGCCAAGAGTGATCTCCTGTCCCTCCTGTAACCAACCGGAGGCGAATCAGCTGGTTGCCACTCGAGGAACGCGAAAGAGAAACTGGCGCGGCTCCTCGCACTCCGGCAATAATCGCCCGCCATGGTCGTCAATCGCCGCGACGCCGTGAAAGCCGTGCTGATGGCGCTCCTGCCGGCGCGAACGTTGGCCGCGGCCGGCGTATCCACGATCATCGGCAACGGCGCACCGGGCTACTCAGATACGCAGGTGAACAATCCGTACGGCGTGCTCACCGGTCGCGACGGAGCACTGTACTTCTGCGATCTCGACAACCAGCGCATCCGCCGGCTCGATCTGAAAACGCAACGGACCATGGCCATCGCCGGCAACGGCGAGCGGGGCTATGCGGGAGACGGCGGCCGCGCGACCGCCGGGTCGTTGAACATGCCGCACGAGATCGCGTTCGACGCGCAAGGCCATCTTTACATCGCGGAACGCGACAACCACGTCGTCCGGAAGGTCGATGGCGCGACCGGGGTGATCTCGACGCTGGCGGGTACCGGCGTCGCAGGATTTTCCGGCGACGGCGGAGCCGCGTCACAGGCGCAGCTTCGGCAACCGCACAGCATCGCTCTCGATCGCGACGGGCGGCTGCTGATCTGCGATGTGGGAAATCATCGGATCCGTGTAGTGAACCTGTCGACGGGCACGATCGAGACCATCGGCGGCACGGGCGAGCGGCGGCCAACACCCGACGGTGCCCCGCTGAAAGGCACGCCTCTCAACGGACCGAGGACGATGGCGATAGATCGGGACGGGTCGATCTACCTTGCGCTGCGCGAAGGGAATGCCATCTACCGCATCGCGGGAGACACGCCCACCTTGCATCACCTCGCGGGCACAGGCGAACAGGGATACGCCGGCGACGGCGGGCCCGCCCGACTGGCGAAGCTCGCCGGCCCCAAGGGGCTCGCGCTGGCAGGACGCAACCTGTACCTCGCGGACACCGAAAACCACGCCATCCGGCGGATCGATCTCGGCCGCGGCACAATCACGACGGTCCTCGGCACCGGCGTCCGCGGCGACGGCCCTGAGCCTGATCCACTTCAATGCAAGCTGTCGCGGCCACACGGCCTGTTCGCGGATGCCAGCGGGAAGCTCTACGTCACTGACAGCGAAGCTCACCGCATCAGGGTGTTGGTCTCCAGCTGATTTCGACCGACAGCCACTCCTCACGATGGCGCTTCGCGCTTGCACGACGGGGCGACGATACGACGACACGACGTTCTACACGGTTGCGCCTTCGGCGCAACACAAAGACCACAAAGCTCTCAAAGGACACAAAGGCGGGTGGAATATCAACGGCTGACCCGCTGGCGGGGACGCCGGCCCTCCGGGCCGGTGTTGGCGCGAAGCGCGGCCCCGCCAGCGGATGAGAGTCAGTCGAAGAGACTCAAGGTTTTCTTTGTGTACCTTTGTGAGCTTGGTGGTCTTCGTGCCAGCGCCGAAGGCGCGAACGTGTCAACCGTCGTGTCGTCGTATCGCCCTTCGACTTGCTCAGGGCGACCCTGAGCTTGCCGAAGGGTCGTCGCCCGCGTCGTGAATGCGGCCGAAGGCCGCATCCCGCCGAAGGCGGCGTGACAAGCGAACATCGCGGCTATTCCAAGCCTGTGACATATGATGGTTTTTGTAGCGCCCGGAATGGCGCCAGAACCAGAACATGTCACAGAAACTACGAGCTACGCCAGCACCGGCCACCAGGCCCCTGCCCGAACACCTGATTACCGGCGATCGGGCTGCCGGGGACGAGCGGCTGATCGGCGGCGACACCGGGCTCGCCGCGGTGATGGCGCGGGCCCAGATGGTGGCTCGAAGCAGCGCGCCGGTGCTCCTGTTCGGCGAGACCGGGACCGGCAAGGAGATCATCGCGCGCGCCATTCACGAGGACTCGCCGTTTCGGGCCGGGCCCTTCCGCCGCGTCAACTGCGGCGCGATCGCTCCCGAACTGATCGACTCGGAGCTGTTCGGCCACGAACAGGGCGCATTCACCGGCGCGCTCGCTCGCCGGAAGGGATGGTTCGAACAAGCCAGCGGCGGCACGCTCTTCCTCGACGAGGTCGGCGAGCTGGCGCTGCCCGCGCAAGTCCGCCTGCTGCGCGTCGTGCAGGACAGCGAGGTGGTCCGGGTCGGCGGCGAACGGCCCGTGCGCGTCAACGTGCGGATTGTCGCGGCGACGCATCGCGACCTGCCCGCCATGGTCGAAACACAGACGTTCCGCGAAGATCTCTACTACCGCCTCGCCGTCTTCCCCATCGTCATCCCGCCGCTCCGCGATCGGCCCGCCGACATCCGCGCCTTTGCCGAGTACTTCGCCGAGCGCGCGGCGAACCGCTTCGGCCTGCGGCCGGTCCCGGTGTCGGACAACGATGTGCGGGTGTTGACGGAGTACCGGTGGCCCGGCAACGTCCGGGAGATCGCGGCGGTCATGGATCGCGCCGTCCTGATTGGCCAGGGGCGATCGCTGAGCGTCACGGCCGCGCTTGGACTGAGTACCCGTCCGGGCGCCCCGGCGGCGACTGCCCTGGAGCCAGCACCTCCAGGACGGATCGAGCCGCTGGATGACGTGATCCGCAGGCACATCGAGGCCGCGCTGCGCGAAACGCACGGCCGGGTCGAGGGCAAGTTCGGGGCAGCCCGGCTGCTCCGGATCAACCCGCACACACTCCGCGCCCGCATGCGCAAGCTGAAGATCAACTGGCAGGGATTCAGGGCGGCGGGATCTTCCGCCTAAAGGCGGAAGAAGACTCCCAGCACAGATGCTGGCCCTCCTGCCCCGATCACACCATTTCCATCACATATCACGGCTCCATCCCGGCGACTCGCGAAGATGGGCCGTTTTGCTCCACATTCCAGCCGGGAATCGCTCTTGCTCTAAGCCGGCGTGATGTTCAGCTCGCCGCTCGGTTGTCGTGTGACGTGCGCCGCCGCCTGTCGGCGCGCGTAGCGAGTCCGGCGACCGGCGCGTGAGCTGACACTTCCACCTCGATTCCACCTCCTCACCGCCGTACTCCGGCGTTCCCCAACAGCACGAACGAATCCGCGCGCGTGGTGCGCGCTCTCGCGAGCAGTCAGTGAAATCGGAGGAGTGGGTGTTCATGTTTCGCAAAGGCTATTTGCTACGGGATCGGTCTCGCGGTCCGCGGTCCGCCATCCGCGGTCCGGGAGCGCTCGCAACAGAAACCGGGCCGCTGACTGCCGGCCACGGGCTGCGGTTCGTGATTGCAGGAGCGCTCTTGTTATTGCCAGCCATCGCCTCGAGTCAGACGGGTTCGGGCATCATCACCGGCACGGTGCGCGACGCGTCGGGTGGCGCGGTTCCGGGTGCCACCGTGCGAATCGTGAACTCGAACACCCACAGGGCAGTTGAAGCCGTCAGCGATGAACAGGGCGCCTATCGCACGGACGCGCTGACGCCGGGAACTTATCGCCTCGAAATAGCCCTGGCCGGATTCGAGACCGCGGTGCGCGAGGTCGGGGTCGCCGATGGACAGACGGCAGCGATCGAGCTGACGCTCGTGCCGGCGCGGCTCTCCGAGGGTGTCGTGGTCACGGCCAGGCGCGTGGAGGAAGCAGCCCAGGACGTTCCGATTCCGCTGTCCGTGGTGAACCGGAATCTCGTCGAGAACGCCGGTGCGTTCAACGTGAACCGCCTGAAGGAGCTGATCCCGACGGTGCAGTTCTACTCGACCAACCCGCGCAACTCGGCGATCACCATCCGTGGGCTGGGCGCGCCGTTCGGTCTCACCAATGACGGGCTCGAGCCCGGGGTGGGCCTCTATATCGACGGCGTGTTCTACGCGCGCCCGGCGTCGGCCACGCTCGACTTTCTCGACGTCGAGCGGATCGAGGTACTCCGCGGTCCGCAGGGCACGCTCTTCGGCAAGAACACGACGGCCGGCGCTATCAATGTGACCACGCGCAAACCGAGCTTCACCAGGGCCAGTGACTTCGAGCTCAATGTCGGCGACCTCGGGTTCGTCCAGGCCAAGGCCTCGGTCACCAGCCCGTTCGGCAGCAAGGTGGCGGGACGGCTCTCCTTCTCCGGCACGCAGCGCGACGGCACGGTCGACAACACGAAGACACACGACGCCGTGAACGATCTGGACAACGCGGGCGTTCGCGGTCAACTGCTGATCGCGCCGAGCGACAAGCTCGCGATCCTGTGGTCTGCCGACTACAGCCGCCAGCGTCCACAGGGCTACACGCAGCTGGTTGCCGGCGTCGCACCGACGCTCCGCCCGCCCAATCGCCAGTATCCGCAGATTGCCGCCGATCTCAACTACACGCCGCCGAGCTTCAACGCCTTCGATCGGCTCACCGACGTCGATTCCCCGCTTCGTTCCTACCAGGACCTCGGTGGCTCCGCGCTCAACGTGGACTGGAAGATTGGCCGGGGCGTTCTCACCTCGACCACCGGATGGCGCTCCTGGAACTGGAATCCATCGAACGATCGGGACTTCATCGGCCTTCCGGTCACGACCGTTTCAGCCGCCCCGTCGAAACAGCGGCAGTGGAGCGAAGAGGTTCGCTACGCGGCAACACTCTCGCCGCGCGTGAACTTCGTGGCCGGCGGGTTCGCCTTCCATCAGACCATCGACTCGAATCCATCCTTCAAGCAGGAACAGGGATCTGCGGCCGCGCGATTCCTTCTCGCGCCGACGCCCGCCGCCGCGACTCCGGGCCTGCTCGATGGCTACGGGTTCAACCAGTACGTCAAGTACGGGAACATCAGCGCGGCGGTATTCGGCCAGGTCGACGTCGCGGTGACTGACCGCCTGCGGCTGCTTCCCGGCCTCCGCTTCAACTACGACCAGAAGGACGTCGACTTCGACCAGCAGATCTACGGCGGGCTCCAGACCACTGACCCGGCGCTCGTCGCGCTGCAACTGTCGGTGCTCGCGCCGCAGCAGTACACGGCCGATGTCGACGACACCAACCTCTCCGGCCAACTCTCGGCAGCGTACCGCATCTCCAGGGCCGTGAACGCCTACGCGACCTATGCGACCGGCTTCAAATCGATCGGCCTCAACCTGAATGGCGTCCCGACCGACGCGTTGAACAGGCCGGTGATCAGTGCCGCGGCGGTCAGGCCGGAAGATGTCCGCAATATCGAGGTCGGCCTGAAGACGGAGCTGCTGCGAAGTGTGACGGCGAATGTCACGGTCTACGACACCGAAATCAAGGATTTCCAGACCCAGGTCACCAACGCGAGCGTCGGCGTGCTGCGCGGGTATCTGGCGAACGCCGAAAAGGTGCGCGTGCGCGGCGCCGAGCTCGACGCCAACGCGCGCGTCCATCGCAACCTCTCGCTCTACGGTGCGGTGGCCTATACCGACGGCAGGTACGTTTCATTCCCGGATGCCCCGCCGCCACTCGAGGAGACCGGCGGGCCGGCATCGAAGGACATCTCGGGAACCGTGCTGCCCGGCATCTCGAAGTGGGCGCTGTCTCTCGGCGGCGAGTACGCGCACCCGCAGGCGCTGTTCGGGCAGGACGGCCAGTTCTTCGGCGGGGCCGACGCCAGCTACCGGTCGGACTTCTCCTCGAGCCCGAGCTATTCGCGCTATCTCATAGTCGACGGCTACACCCTGCTCAACGCGCGCATCGGGTTTCGCGCGACCAGCGGGTGGAGCGTTTTCCTCTGGTCGCGCAACCTGCTCGACAAGAACTACTTCGAACTGCTCACGGCGGCGCCGGGCAATACGGGGCTCTATGTCGGACAGCCGGGAGACGGGCGGACCGTGGGGCTCACGCTCAGGCTGTCGCTTCAGTCACGGTAGGAGATCGGGGCCGTCAGGATCGGGCGGGTCTTTAGACCCGGCCTATGCGGTCTGTGAGACCCGCCCCCCAAGACCTCCCGCGGCGCGGAACTGCAGCATCGCGAACACATCGACCACGACTGCCGCGGCGATCACGAGGATCCGCGCCAGCGGGGCCAGCTCGTTCCAGAACAGCAGCAGCACAAGTGCGCTCGCCGCGACCCACAGGCCGTCGGCGAACGTGAACGCCATCAGCGCCCGCCGGCCGACCAGCGGGGCCCGCGCGACCGCTACCAGGGCTGCGGCGTAGATCAGCAGGCCGATGGCAATGACATCGAGAAACACCGGCGAATCCAGGCCGAAGAGCCGGTACAACGTGCCCCGGAATGCGAGCATTCCGACAGCGGAGGCAGCGGTTGAAAGCGCATTGAGCTGCAGGATCTGATTCGACGTCATGTGAGTGCTCCCTTCAACAATGTTGAGGGGAGGATCGCCGGCGGCAGTGGGGCGCCGCAATTACGTCCGAGGTAATGGGAGTCGTGACCGGGCCGGCGTAGCATGGCTCCATGCAATCGCCCCATCCTGCGTCTGCCGCTCACTCCCTCGGCCCGGTTGGACACTTGTTGCGCCACTGGCGGTCCGCGCGCGGAATGAGCCAGCTCGATCTCGCGATGCAGTCCGGGTTCTCGGCGCGACACGTGAGCTTCATCGAGACCGGCCGCACCCAGCCAAGCCGGCAGGCACTGCTGGTGCTCGCCGAGACGCTGGAGGTCCCGCTGCGCGAACGCAACCGGCTGCTCGAGGCCGGCGGCTACGCGCACGTCTATCCACAGACGCCGCTTGCCGCCGACGAGATGGCCCACATCCGCGGCGTGCTCCAGTTCATCCTGGATCGCCATCATCCGTATGCGGCTGTCGTCCTGGATCGCTACTCGAACTGCCTGATGGGCAACGACGCGTCCGAGCGGCTTCTCGGTGCGCTGGTCGATCCGTCGCTGCTGACCGCACACGCCAACTATCTCCGCGCGACCTTTCACCCGCTCGGCGCCCGCCGCCACATCGTCAACTGGGACGAGGTCTCGCGGCATCTGCTTGCCCGGGCTGAACGAGAGCTGGGTCATGCCGAGAACGACGAGACCGCCGCCGCGCTTCTGGAGGAGATCCGTGGATACGCGCCGGATCCACCCCGGTCCGCGACGCACCTGACGGCCGCCGATCTGCTCCTGCCCGTCCACGTTCAGGTGAGCGGCATCGAGCTTCGAATGTTCAGCACCATCATGACGCTCGGTACGCCGAGAGATGTCACGCTGCAGGAGCTGCGGATCGAGACGTTCTTTCCCGCCGATGCCCGATCGGAAGCGGCGTGGGGTGAGGTCATGGGACCTTCCGGATAAGAGGCGACAGCCTTCCGGCCACAGAGCCTGTGATTAATCGATCGCTACGGGTGCTCGGAGTGACAGGCGGGTTGTATTCACACTGGTTGTTCAACAGGAGGACAGGAGACCAGGAGGAAACCTCTTGTTTTCTTCTCCTGATCTCCTGTCTTCCTGTTCAAAGTTCCAGCGCGCGATGAGCCCAATCGCGACTGAAAGCAACCTTTTGCCTTACTTCAGCGGGACAAACGCCAGCCCGTTATTGGGATTCATCGGAATCACCAGCTGATTCCCGCCCGCGTCGTAACACATCGACGCCGCGTTCGGGATGTTCCTCGCGATGAGCTCGGCCGGCTGGTTCGGGCGCATTCTCGACACGCCGCCGTTGACGACGCTGCTTACGTACTTCGTGCCGTCGGGCATGATCACCAACCCGTCGTTGCCGGCCTGCGCCGCGTTCTCGGTCTTCAGCAGCTTGCCTTCCGGCGAGAACGTCTGCACCTCGTTGTTGCCGATGTTCACGACGACGATGTTGTTCTGCGGATCGAAGGCGACGCCGTTCGGCTGGCGGAGCGGGGCGCCCTGGACGAAGATCGTGGCCGCGCCGTCGGGCGCGATCTTCCAGACCTGCCAGGACGCCGGGTCGGGCTTCTCGCCGCCAACGCCTGTGACAGTCGCGTAGACGGTGCCGTTGTCAGCGGCTTCGATATCGTTGAACCAGGCCACCTTCTCCACCCGCGTTTCTCCGGCGGGCGCCCCGGTCTTCATATCGAACTTGCGAATCACCGCCACGCTCGGCTCGGTGGCGGTGGTGCCGCCGTCACGGTCGGCCACGTACAGCATTCCGCCCGCGATGTCGCTGCCGTACGGCTCGTTCAACACGAGCGGCGGTTTCAGGTTCGCCCGGGCATCACCGGGATTCTGCACGCCGAGCCATCGCGCGGTGTGCACCGATCCGTCGTGATTGATGAACGAGACCCAGGCGTTGTTGGTTTGCACGTTCTGGGGAACGCCGCGATTGGGTACGACGATCAGACCGCGGTCCGGATCGTACGAGCAGCTCTCGGCCGAATAGATCGCGCCGTAGACCTTGACGTTCGACGACATCGCTTCAAAGGATCCGTCCGCGGCCGGATTGATCGGCAGACCGAGGCGATTCCCGACGAAGAATGGCTGCGGCCCCTGCGGCGGCTGTTGTGCGAGCAGCGCGCCCGCCGCCATGCCGATCGCCAGTATTCCCGCGCCTGCCAGCCAGGTGTTTCGTTTCATGTGCCTTCTCTCCTCGAGTTCGGGGTCAGATCTTGTATTTCAACATTACCGGCATGTCGAAATACAAGATCTGACCCCCGTGAGCTATCGCAGCAGTGAATTGAAGAGTACCCGGAACGATCCGAACGGCTGTCCGCGCCACTGCGGCCGGAAGCCAAGCAGGATGACGTGCCCGTCGCCGAGGCGCGCGTCGATCGCCGCGGCTTTGCCCTGAAGATACTTTTCCCCCAGCAGATAGCCTGAACGCAGCGGCGATCCGTCGACGGGGTACGACGCGAGCACGACACCGTCGAATCCTGCGGTCGTCTCGAACGCCGGGCCGCCGAACACGAAGATGTCGGCCTCCTTCGGCATGCCCGCCATGACCGGTTGAGAGGGATCCGTCGTGACCCGCATCACCGATCCACCGGCGAAGAACTGCTGCCGGGTCACGCCGCCGAGCACGTTCCTGACCGGGAGCTCGAGCTGGTCGATTGCAGCGGTCGCGGAGCGGTTCATCGCGACCAGAATGCCGCCTCCGCGCACGAAGGTGTCGACGGCGCGAATCCGTGCGCGATCTTCCGCGCCAGGCGCGGCAGCCGCCTGGCGTTCGGACCCGCTCCCGCCGGGGAGCACGCCGCGCGATTCGTCGCCGACGACCAGCACATCGATGCGATCCCTCAGCGTGCCGCCGATATCGGCGCTGGTGAGGCTCACGAAGTCGAACCCATACCGTTCGAGCACCCACCTGGTCCAGCCCGCGTCCATGCTGTTCGGCGGCTCGAACAAGCCGATTCGCGGCTTTCGAACCGGAACGCCGGTCTCTCCCACTCGCTCACCGGCTATCGCGAGTGACGCAACCAGCCCGGACATCGCGCTCTCGGAGAGACCGCTGATGATGTAGCGATCGCCGCGACGACTGACGGACGCACCGGCTTTCCAGCCCGCGTTGAGCGCACGAAATGCGTTGGTCTCCTGCGGGCTGATCGACAGGTGCGCACCGGAGCCGGTCAACGTGCCCCTGGGTGGAACGATCGCGGCGGCCACGGGGTTGGTGTCGAAGCCGGCACCCGGCACGCTGTCGAACGGGGCCGCATCCTTCGCGACGGCGTTGTACGGCGTCGGCCGTGCGTCAAGCGGCGAGTCGCGGCCAAGCACCTTGAACTTTGCCCGATCCTCATCGGACAGCGGGCTGGTCACAGTCACCACCCGCACTCCCATCGTCATCGGGAGCGTCCAGCCCGCAGCGTCGTACGGCTGCTCGGGGGGGCCGCCCTCGTATTCGCGAAGGTCGGGATACTCCTGCGCGTCGAGGACCTCCCGGGCCAGCGCGATGAACTCCTGATCGGCAGGAATCACCCACGTCCCTGCCGGGAACGTCTCTCCCTCCGAGCTGACCGGCGAGGTGAGTTGCGCGACACGCACACCACCGAACGCCAGGCGCCTGAGCAGCTCGACGGCGGTGGCTTTGTCCCGCTGGTCCTGGGGCACGAAATAGGCGTACGGCCCTTCGCGGCGATGCTTGTCGATCTGCCATCGGCCGGACCGGTAGCGATTCATCAGCACGTTTTCCCTGAACCGGGCCGCGTAGTCGAGCACGCAGAGCGAAGCCGTCTCCATGTACTCGACCGCATCCTTGAGCGTCCAGCGTCCCGGCGCCCAGGGGCTGGCGTAAAGAGCCTGTGGACGAAGATCCTTGTAGTCCCGCGGAAACGCGTCGATTTTGTAGTCACGCGACGAGGCCATTCCGGCGAGGGCCGTCTCCGTCCAGAACGCGGAGATGTTCTTGAACATCGGCGCGTAGTCGATGTACCCCGCATACCAGGCGTCGTACCCCGTGCCCATGTGCGTCGCGCCAACCTGACCGCGCTCCTCGAGTCCCTGGGCGATCGCCATGCCGATGGTGTTCACCTGACGTGACATCAGGTAGGGAGCATGGGTGGCGATCGGCTCCGCAAACGGCGGCAGCCAGATCCGCGTCGGAAAGGGCGACGACTGGTGCTGCACGTAGATGATCTGCGGCTCCCACTGCCGCCACGTGTGCTCGACCACCCGCGACTCGATCATGTTGAGCATGTAGGCGTCGCGATTGTTGTCGTGCCCGACGTAGTCCTGATACAGCCGCGGCAGCGTCTCGTTCGCCGTGCCGGCGTTCTTCATGTACCAGTCGGCGACCATCTGGTGACCGTCCGGGTTGATCGTGGGCCACAGCATCAGGATGACGTTGTCGAGAATGTTGGCGATGTGCGGATCGGAGGTCCTGGTCAGGAGATCGTAGGCGAGCTGCAGCGTGTGCTGCGGCCCGGCGACCTCCGTCGAGTGCAGTCCGCCGTCGATGTGGACGAGTGGTCTGCCTTCGCGAGCAAGCGCCAGCGCCCGAGCCTCGGTGAGGCCTTCCGGCCGCGACAGCTGGCGGGCGATCTCACGATAGCGATCGATCTTCTTCAGGTTCGAAGGAGACGAGATCAGCGCGAAGTAAAACCTGCGGCCCTGGCTCGAGGTGCCCGCCTCGACCAGGGTCATGCGATCGCTGGCGGCGTCCAGCCTGCGGAAGTAGTCGATCGTCTGATCGTAGGTCGCGAGCTTGGACTCCGCGCCAGGAGCAAAGCCGAGAACGGATTCAGGAGCCGGAATGCGCCCCTCGACCTGGGCTCGGGGCGCCTGCGCCGCGACGGTCGCGGCGGCGGCCATGGCGACGACTGTGGTGACGATGACATCGTGACGGAGACGGCGACCGGGCATGAGGGGGATCTTATCGGGGTCGCGGGTTCGCGATTCGGGGGTTCGCGGGTTCGGCAAAGCCGGTGCTACTCAGAGGCAACTGGCCGCTCGGATCTGCCCATGCCGCCCCGAATGACCACGACCTTGCCGAACCCGCGAACCCGCGAACCGCGAACCCGCGCCGCCCGTCATCGAGACGCCGAAGGCGTCGTCAGTGTCTTGGTGATCGGCTCCTCGTAAACTACCTTCCCCGTCGCGTCCACCAGCTTGACGACCAGGCGGGTCGCGTCGGCTTCCAGTACCGCGAAGCCGTTCGAGCGGCTCACGAACAGCGACCGCGGCGACGTGGTCACCTCGTACAGGCCCGCCCCGCCGCCGCCCGCGACATAGAACCGGACGCCGCGCTGGGCCTGGAGCGCCTGCAGGTTGTGATCGTGCCCGCAGATGTAGGCATCGACACGATTCGCGAGGATCGGGAGGAGCGAGGCGATCAGATCCGGACGATCTTCGTAGTTGCCGTCCGAGTAGATGGGATGGTGGCCGTAGACCACTTTCCAGCGCGCCTGGCTGTTCGTCAGCTCGCGGTCCAGCCATTCGCGCTGTTTCTGCGCAAGCGCGACGCTCTGCGTGTCGAGCGCGAAGAATTGCACCGGGCCGGCGGTGAAGGTGTAGTAGGCGGCGGGCATCCGCCAGGTCGGAGTCAGGCCCGAATAGAGGATCTCCGCCGCCGGGCTGTCGGGATGGCCCCAGTCATGATTACCGAGCGAGGCGTAGAAGGGAATGCCGAGTGGTCCGTAGAGATCCTCGAACCACGTTTTCCACCGCAGATCGGATGGGCTCTCCATGCCGACGCTGTAGAAGTTGTCGCCAAGGGTGATGGCGAAGTCGAAGCGCTGTCCCTGGTGATAGGTGGCGATCGTCCGGGCCACCATCTTCTGCTCGCCCGACCCATTTCCGAAATCGCCGAACGCCAGCACGCGAACGGGAACATCCGCGGACTTCACCGTGAATGCCGGCGGTGGAGTGCGCATGAACGCCGGCAGCATCGAGCCCCGTTCGAGCGAGATCCAGCGCTCCTGGGCTTCGGTGAGCTGCGCGACGGCCGGCGAAGTGTCGCCCCGCCCGGCTGCGAGCGAGATCCGTTCGTTCAGCAGCCCGTTGAGCTCGCGCATTCTCAGCCGCCTCAAGCCCTCGAGTGCCGCAAGCGACACGACCGGGTCCGGATCCCGGGCGACAACGCCCTCGAGGAGTGTTGGCGTGTCGTCGAGGTCCCGCCATCGCGAGTCGTTCGTAATCGCCTGCACGATCGTGACGCGGACGGCCGGCGCCGACTCTGTGGTCAGCTGGGCTTTCAGGAAGCCGTCGGCGGCGCGGCTGCGAATCAGGATCCGTGCGATGGTCTGCCGCAACACGACGTCCGACAGCTTCAGGAATCGCTCCTGCTCCTGATCGATCGCCTTGACGTGCTGCGCGACGTCGCGCCAGTCCTGCGGCAGCTTGGCGAGCACGGCGGGCGAGAGCGGCACGGCCTCCGGTGCCGCGGTCTGTTGCCCGGCCAGCACCTCCACACCCAGACTCACGCCGAGTATCAGAACCGCCAGCCGGCGACTGAAGAGAGACATAGGCAACCCGTCCGAACGGTTGGAGTCAACGGGGCGCGTTACGCGTGAGCGCCAGAGGACGGAGGATTGTGTCATCGATCGTTGTCGATTGTGTAACACCCGTAGCCCGCGGCCCGCGGCCCGTAGTCCGTGGTCCGTGGGGTCCGTGGTCCGTGACCGGGGTTCGCGGACTGCGGGCTGCGGGCTGCGGGCTGCGGACCGCGGATTGCGGATTGCGGATGTGCTACCGCATGCTGCCGACAAGGACGGGAATAGCCCGATACAACCCCGGGAACACGCGCTTGAGCTCCTCGATCTTTGGCAGGTCGTTCACGACGATGTAGCGATGGGTGGGATTGCGGGTCAGGAAATCCTGGTGGTAGTCCTCGGCTTCGTAGAAGTCCCGGCCCATCTCAATCGTGGTCACGATCTTTGACTCGAATGCCCGCGCGTCGCTCAGCTGCGCGATGTAGGCGCGCGCGACTCGCTCTTGTTCCGGGCTGGTTGGAAAGATCGTCGAGCGGTACTGGGTGCCCCAGTCGGGGCCCTGCCGATTCAGCTGCGTCGGATCGTGCGCGACGGAGAAGAAGACCTGCAGCAGCCGTCCGTAGCTGATCTGGCGAGGATCGAAGACCACCTCCACCGATTCGGCATGCCCGGTGGTTCCCTGCGAGACGACCTCATAGTGGGCGGTGTTCTTCTGTCCTCCCGCATACCCGGACACGGCGCGTGAAACGCCTTTCACGTGCTGGAAGACGCCCTGGACGCCCCAGAAACAGCCCCCCGCGAAGACCGCGACCTCCGACTTGGACTGGGCCGCCGGCTCGTCTACCGAGGGCGGCGGAATGACCCGGGCCTTTTCACCCTGGGCGGGCCATCGACCACCCATGCCGGCAGACACGAGGACCGTCATCGTCACCGCCATCGCAGCGAACCCGACTATCACGACTGTCATGAAACGCCGCATGGCTGAACTCCTTACTTATTTCACCACCAACTCGACGGGAACGCCCAGAAAGCGGCCATAACGATCAGCCGCGTCCGCAAGCGCACGCCGTTCGCCTGGCGCCACCCGGCGTAGCGCCGTAGCTGCTATTTCGACGCCGCGAGCGCTGCGCGAGATTCTCCAGGTGCCGGCGATCTGGCCGCCGATCACCAGCGCATGCTGGAAGGTAACGTAGCCGCCGCCCGTGCTGGAAGGAATCATCGACGGCCCGTGGGGAACCGCCACCCGATCGCGATACGAGACGATGTACTCGTCGTAGATGGGCAGCAGATGCGCGATCTTGACGCTGGCCAGCGCCTTCGCCGCGACACCGGCGGTCCAGTAGACGTGACCGTCGACGTCGCTGCGCTTCGCCCGGATCATCTCGAGGCCACGTCTGGCCTCGGCGGTCGTGAGCCCCGACCACCAGACGAAATCGCGAACCGTTGCCGGTCCATGACTCCTGAAGAAGCGCAGGGCCAGTTCGGCGAGCGACTCGTCGCGCGACAGCCGGCGCGCCTGCGGAGCGCGATCGGCGATGAGGGCATAGGTAAATTTCTTGCCGCGGCGCGGGCCGCTGCAGATGACCCCTTCGAGCTCCGCGTACATCGCCAGGTGCGCGAGCCGTGTACTCGTGAACGCGAGCTTCGCGTCTTTCAACCGCTCGCCCAGCTCGACGCGGGTCAGGTGCTGGCCATCGCGCAGCGCTCGCTCGATCACGGCGGTCCCGCGCCGCTTGATGGCCGCATCCAGACCCAACTGTCGATCGTAGGCCGCCATCCTCCGATGCACCGACGGCGCGGTCAGCTCCAGCATCCACCTGATGTCGTCCGGCGTCACGAAATGCCAGGTCGGCCGCATCACGTGGGTGCGAAGGATCCGCCCTTGCTCGAAGGCACGCTCGATGTCGGCGTCGACGGTGTCCGCCATGCGCAGGCCGAGGCCCCACTTCGCGGGTTCGTACTCCTGGGCCTGAACCGCACCCAGCCACTCGACGACGTCCGCCGGCTTGCGATGCCGCGCACGATCGATGCACTGGTTCAGGAGGCGACGGTCAGGGATGGCTGCAATCATCTCGGGACATTTTCTCCGGGATCCGGGGTCCCGGGGTCCGGGGTCCGAATGGCAGTGCTATTCAGAGGCAACCGGCGCACATACAAGCGGCCTGTTGCCTCTGGCTAGCACCGCGTCCGGATCCCGGATCCCGGAACCCGGACCCCGGAATGTCCGCTTCCGAACACGCCTTCGTACGGTGTCGAACGATCGGCGGCCAATGTTCCGCGTAAGTTGTTGTCCCGGCGGCTCTCCGGCGGCACAGAGCTTGGTCCTTGGCGGTGCGTGGATCGCCCGCTTCCTCTCGACGTAGAACGACAGAATCGCCTCCGCCGCGTGGTCAAGATCGTGGTCCCGGTGGCGATCGTCGCCGCCGTGATCACGAGCCTGCCCGGATGGATGCGGCCGGCCGTGAGCCGCGAGCGGATCCGGACGGCGCGGGTGACCGCCGGACCGATCGAGGCCGTCATCACCGCGTCCGGCACGGTCACCCCCGAAGTCGAGCGTGTGCTCTCGAGCCCGCTCGATGCGCGCGTGCTGCGCATCCTGCAGCGGCCCGGTGCTCACTTGAAGCAGGGCGATCCGGTCGTCGAGCTCGACATCAGCGAGTCGGTGCTCGCGCTCGACAAGGTCATCAAGGACCTGAAGATCAAGGAGAACCAGCAGGCCCAGACGCGGCTCGCGCTCGAGAAGTCGCTGGTCGATCTGGACGGGCGGCTCGAGGTCAAGACGCTCGAGCTGCAGTCCACGGAGGCGCGGCTCGCGGGCGATCAACAACTGTTCAAAGAAGGCCTCTACTCTCGTGAAGAGCTCCGCCGCTCCGAGCTCGCGGTCAAACAAGCCCAGATTGCCTTGTCGCAGCTCCGCCAGGAACGCGCCAACGCGGAGCGCGCCACCAGCGTGCAGCTCGAAGGCCTGGCGCTCGAGCGCGGCTCGCTCGACAAGGAGGCGGCCCAGGCCCGGCGGCTGCTCGACCTCTCGACGACGAAATCGGATCGTGACGGCGTGCTCACCTGGATCGTGTCGCAGGAGGGAGCGCTCGTCCGGCGCGGTGACGTCATCGCCCGCATCGCAGACCTCACGTCGTTCCGGGTCGCGGCCACCGTATCCGACGTCCACGTCGGGCGGCTGCGCACGGGACTGCCCGTCGTCGTGCGCGCCAGCGACCTCGATCTCCAGGGCACGGTGACCGACGTCTTCCCCACCGTCGAGAACGGCGTCCTGCGTTTCACCGTCGCGCTGGCGGAACCGTCGCATGCCGGTCTCAGGCCGAATCTCCGGACCGATGTGCTGGTCGTCACCGACCGCAAGCCGCGCGTACTGCGGGCAAAGCGCGGCCCGTTCGCCGACAACGTTGCCCGGCAGGCCTTCGTGGTTCGGGGCGATCGCGCGGTACGCATCCCGATCGAGATCGGCCTCGCGGGTGCTGACGACGTCGAGCTCGTGTCAGGGGTGAGCGAAGGGGACGAGATCATCATCTCGGACATGAAGGACTACATCCATTTGGCGGAAGTGAAGATTCGGTAGTTATCAGTCCGGGATCCGGGATCCGGGGTCCGGGGTCCGAAGGTGGTGCTAGCCAGAGGCAACAAGTCGCTTCTATGTGCGCCCGATTGCCTCTGAATGGCACCGGCAGTCGGACCCCGGATCCCGGATCCCGGATCCCGGATCCCGGATCCCGGATCCCGGATCCCGGTAAGGCAGCAAACAAGGACGTTCTGAATGATTCAGCTGAACGAAATCGAAAAAGTCTACCGGACGGATCGGATCGAGACCGTCGCGCTCGCGGACGTGAACCTGACCGTGGCCGAGGGCGAGTTCATCTCGGTGATGGGCCCGTCCGGCTGCGGCAAGAGCACGCTGCTCAATCTCATGGGACTGCTCGACGCGCCGACGAAGGGGACGGTGCAGATCAACGGCTCGCCGATCGCCAACTATTCCGATCGCGCGATGGCGGCGCTCCGCAACCGGGACATCGGGTTCATCTTCCAGGTCTTTCACCTGGTCACCGATCTGAGCGTGCTCGACAACGTGCAGATCCCGCTGCTCTACCGGCGCATGTCGAATGCCGACCGGCGGAAGCACGCCGAGGCGGCGCTCGATCGGGTCGGCCTGAGCGCGAGGATGCATCATTTCCCGTCGCAGCTGTCGGGCGGCCAGCAGCAACGGGTGGCCATCGCCCGGGCGATTGTCGGCAAGCCGCGGATCCTCCTCGCCGATGAGCCGACCGGCAACCTCGACTCGCAGATGGGCGACGAGATCATGAACATCCTCGCGACCCTCAATCGTGAGGACCGGACCACCATCGTGATGGTGACCCACGATCAGCAGAAAGCCGCATTGACTTCGCGGATCGTCCGGCTGTTCGACGGGCGGCAGGTGAACTGATGGTCCGGCATTACTTCGTACTTGCCGTGAAGGTCCTGCTGCGGCGCAAGTTCTTCACGTTCATCAGCCTGTTCGGCATCAGCTTCACGCTGCTGGTGCTCACGGTCGTGGCCGCATTCTTCGACCACGCGTTTGGCCCTGGCCAGGAGGAGCCGCGGCAGAACCGCACGCTGTATGCGGAGCGAACGTTGATGCACGGGCCGCACAGCACGTCGGGCAGCAGCGGCGGCTTCAAGCTCTTCGATCAGTACGCGCGCGATCTGCCGGGCCTCGAGCGGCTGTCGCTGCACGAGAACGGGCACACGGTCCATACCTATCTCGACGGCAGGAAGATCAGCTCGAGCCTCAAACGCACCGATGACGAATACTGGCGAATCCTGGAGTTCAGATTCGTCGAAGGCACGTCCTTCGGAACCGCCGATGTGGCCGAGGCCCGCTTCGTCGCCGTGATCAACGTGGCGACACGCGACAGGATCTTCGGCGGCCAGCCCGCGCTGGGGCAGACCTTCGAAGCCGACGGGCAGCGTTTCCGGGTCATCGGTGTGGTCGAGAACGTCTCCTCGCTCCGCACCGTTCCGTACGCGGACATCTGGGTGCCCTACACCACCGCCAAGACCGACGCCTTCAAGCGCGAAATCACCGGCGACTGGAACGCGATGGCGCTCGCGAAGGACACGGCGTCGATGGCGGCGATTCACGAGGAATTCAACTCGCGGCTGTTGCGCGTCGAGTTGCCGGACCCGAAGGAGTACAAGGCCCTGGTCGCGCCATTCGAAACCCGTCTCGCGACGTTCGCGCGCGAGATGCCGCTCACGGATCGCAAGGATCCCGAAAGCCAGGTCTGGCGATTCGTGGGCCTGCTCACCCTGCTCGGGCTGCTCTTCGTGCTGGTCCCGGCCGTGAACCTCGTGAACATCAACATCAGCCGGATCATGGAGCGGGCCTCTGAGATTGGCGTCCGGAAGGCATTCGGCGCCCCGGCGCGCACGCTGGTCGGCCAGTTTCTCGTCGAGAACATCCTCTTGACCCTGATCGGCGGCGCGGTCGGCTTCGTGCTGTCGATCTTCGTGCTGCAGGCCATCACCGACAGCGGGCTGTTCACCTACGCGCGCTTCACCATCAACCTGCGCGTCTTCGGCTGGGGGATGGCCTTCGCCGTGCTGTTCGGGTTGATCTCCGGCGTCTATCCGGCGTGGCGGATGTCGCGGCTCAACCCGGTCCAGGCGCTCAAGGGAGGTTCACGATGACCCGCCACCTGCTGCGGTTGATTTGGAACCGCAAGCGCCAGAACTTTCTGCTCACGGTCGAGATCTTCTTTTCGTTTCTCACGTTGTTCGGTGTGGTGCTCATTGGCATGCAGTACGCCAACAACGCGCGCCATCCGGTCGGCTACCAGATCGCGCGGGTGTGGAGCATCGGGGTCGATCGCAAGGAACCCGCCGGCGATCCGGCGGTCAGGGCCCGGCATCGCGAAACCTACGACCAGCTCGTGAGGGCCCTGAGCGACATGCCGGAGATTGAAGTCGTCGCGGCCGGATTCACCGGGCCCTACTCCAATTCCAACTGGGGCAGCGGCACCGACCTCACGGGTGGACGCAGTGTGAACTTTGGCGTCAACAGCGTGACCGACGGATACCGCGACCTGTTCGACATCCCGATCGCCGAAGGCCGCTGGTTCTCGCGCGAAGACGACGCCGCGACGTGGAAGCCGGTGGTGATCAACCGCCGCCTCGCGCGCGAGATTTTCGGCGAGGGCACCGCCGTCGGCCAGATCATTCCTGAAGCGCCCGACCGGGATAACCCGCCCCCGGACCCGGCTGCCGCTGCAAAGCGGCAGTCGAAGCGCGTCGTCGGTGTGATCGACGAGTTCCGGCAGGATGGCGAGCTGTCAGCGCCTCAGAACTATCTCTTCTACCGGATGCGCCTGGACTACGAGGACCCGGAGGCGAACCTGCCGGAACGTATCCTGGTCCGTCTGGCGCCCGGCACGCCGGCGTCGTTCGAAGAATCTCTCGTCAAGCGGGCGATGGCGGTGGCCGGTGCGTGGTCGTTCGAGGTGCAGGCGGTCGAGGACATGCGCACCGACAAGCTGCGTTCGTACACGACGCCGTTGATGGTCGTCGGCACCATCGCGGGCTTTCTGCTGCTGATGGTCGGCCTCGGGCTGACCGGCGTCGTCTGGCAGAGCGTGACCCAGCGCATTCGCGAGTTCGGCCTGAGGCGCGCCAAGGGAGCCACGATTCCCAACGTGCGGACGCAGGTGCTGAGCGAGATCCTGATCATGACGTCGCTTGCAGTGATCGCGGCGGTCGTCCTGCTCGCGCAGGTGCCGCTCCTGCCGCTGCCACGCGACCTGACCGGCATTCCGGCGAGCGTGTTCATCGCCAGTATCGCAGTGACCGTGATCGCGATCTATGTGCTGACGCTCGCGTGCGGCTGGCAGCCGAGCCGGCTCGCGACCAGGATCCAGCCGGCCGAAGCACTACACTACGAATAAGACAAGGGACAAGGGACGCCAGAGAGCTTTTCACTCAGTCACAATGATCCTCATCGTTGACGACGATCGATCGGTGACGGCTTCGCTCGCGCTGCTGCTGAAGCAGGCCGGGTTCGAGTCGCTGTCTGTCGGATCGCCGGACGATGCGCTGGACGTTCTTCGCCAGAAGCCATGTCAGCTCGTCATCCAGGACATGAACTTCACGAGACGGACGTCGGGCGAAGAAGGACTCACGCTGCTGCGCGAGATCAGGAAGTCGACGCCGACCATCCCCGTCATCCTGATCACGGCGTGGGGCTCGATCGGTCTGGCGGTCGAAGGGATGAAGGCCGGGGCCTCCGACTTCGTCACCAAGCCGTGGACCAATCAACAGATGGTGCAGGCGGTGCAGACGGCGCTCGGCCTGGTCCGCGCGAAGGCCCAGGCTGCGGAGTCGCAACTCACCCGCGACGAGCTCGACGCGCGTTTCGACTTCGGCGAGCTGGTCGGGCGGGATCCCCGGATGCTCCGGATCCTCGAGCTGATCGGCCGGGTCGCGCCGACCGATGCCTCGGTCCTCGTCACCGGGGAGAGCGGCACCGGAAAGGAGCTGGTCGCCGAGGCCATTCATCGCAACAGCCGGCGCGCCGGGAAGCCGTTCGTCAAGGTGAATCTCGGCGGCGTGCCGTCGACGCTCTTCGAGAGCGAGATGTTCGGCCATACGAGGGGCGCCTTCACGGATGCACGCGTGGATCGGAAGGGACGCTTCGAGATGGCCCACGGCGGCACGATCTTCCTCGACGAGATCGGCGATCTGGACCAGCCCTCGCAGGTGAAGATGCTGCGAGTCCTGCAGGATCGGACGTTCGAGGTCCTCGGATCGAGCCAGCGGCGTGAAGTCGACGTCCGGGTCGTCTCCGCGACCAATCGGCCTCTGGCCGGAATGGTCTCGCGGGGCGAGTTCCGCGAAGATCTCTTGTACCGAATCAACCTGATGGCGATTCACCTGCCGCCCCTCCGCGAGCGCCCCGACGACATCGCGATCCTCAGCGCGCGCTTCCTGCAGCGGGCGGCGCAGGTGTACCAGCGCGAGCCGTTGACCATCACCGCGGCGGCGGCCCGCTGGCTGAAGGCTCAGCCCTGGCCGGGGAACGTCCGGCAGCTTCGTCAGTGTGTCGAGCGTGCCGTGCTGGTCGGCACCAGCAACACGCTCGACGTCTCGGATTTCGCCGAGTCGGCGGAGATCTCGCGCCCCGAGGCGGCCGAGGCGCTGCCGCCGGTCGGCTCGATGACCATCGACGAGATCGAGCGCGCGATGATCGTGAAATCGTTGCGCCATCACAGCGGCAACGTCAGCAAGGTGGCCGAGTCGCTGGGGTTGAGCCGCGCGGCCCTCTATCGCCGCTTCGAGAAGTACGAGATCACGGTGTGAGCCTGCGCGGCCGCGCCATCGCCTACCTGGTCATCCTGCACGCCCTGTTCGCAGCCGTGGCCGTCTACCTCTTTCTCGACAATGCCTACTGGCTGATCGCCGTCGAGGTCGTGTTCACGGCCTCTCTCGTGGTGGGCCTGCGGCTTTCACGCGAGATGTATCGTCATCTCGCGCTCACCACCGAGGGCCTGCGCCTGATCCGCGAGCACGAGTTCACGTCGCGGTTCCTTCCCGTCGGCCAGCCCGAGATCGACGAGTTGATCGGCATCTACAACACGATGGTGGACCACCTGCGGACCGAGCGCGTCCGGGTCGCCGAGCAGCACCAGTTCCTCAGCCGGGTCCTCCAGGTGTCGCCCTCGGGGATTGTCATCCTCGACTTCGACGGCCGCGTGAGCAGCCTCAATCCAGCCGCCGAACGGCTGCTCGATACGACGGCCTCAGTGGCCGTGGGACGCCCGCTCGACACGCTGGGATCGCCGCTGGCCGACGCACTCGGCAGCCTTGCTCCGGGGGATGCGCGACTCGTGGGCATGCTCGGGGCGCGCCGGGTGAAATGTCATCACGGCACGTTCGTCGATCGGGGTTTCCAGCGCAGCTTTCTGCTGATCGAGGAACTGACCGAGGAGCTGCGCCAGTTCGAACGGGCGGCCTACGAAAAGCTCATCCGGGTGATGTC
>Ga0209382_10000576_pt1 | contig 59964 bp, 51 predicted proteins | sample SoiMetdeltSBSDD5_FD_187599 | JGI IMG/M metagenome (GOLD analysis project Ga0209382, IMG submission 187599) | Bulk soil microbial communities from a Populus tree surrounding site in Tennessee, USA - Soil MetaG P. deltoides SBSDD5 (SPAdes) (version 2) | ecosystem: Environmental > Terrestrial >...
GGGCCAGCACCGCATGGCCGACCTGGCGGGTGACGGGCTGGCCATCGGCCTGGCGGCCCAGGTCCGGAGGGCGGCAGAGGAGCTGCTCGACAGCCGAGCCGACCGGGGCGCGCCGCTGCGCCTGGTGGAGGGGGGCGTGGCGATCCAGATCAGCGGCGTCGCCCGGCCGGCGCGTGCGCCCCGCAGGTGACGGGGAGAAGGCCACCTGCGAGCTTCCCCCCGCGTCGACGGGAGTGCCATGGACGGCGTCCCGCCCGCGTTCGCCGTCCATGGCCTCGACCGTCCGCCCCGCTGGGAAAGGGCGTGCCGTGACGGTAGGGGATCCGCCCTCGCGAGTCACGGAGGTGGTAGAGCACCGTTAGGCTGCCGTTAGGGTTGGCCACAGACAGTGGTCGAAGGTGCACGGGAGGAGACGGCCCGTGGCGAAGATGCGCACCCCCCGCCCAGGGCTGGGTAGTGTGGCTCGACCGAACGACCGGGCTTGCTGCGGGGCTTCGTTGCCGGGGAGCCGTCTGCCGTACTCGTGGAGGATCGACGCTGAGCGCTTCCCAACCGCCGCCGCCTGACCGGAGGGGCACCCGATACACCGCCGAGCGGGCGGCACGCGAGCGCCGGGAGCGCGAACGGGCAGCTCGGGAGGGCGGTCAGGGTCCCGACGGCGGTCCGGGACAGCCGTGGCAACAGCTCGGCACCTGGCGGGGCGACGACACGGGCGAGGGCCCCGGAGGCGACCCCGGCCGCGGCGACCGGGAGGCCGGCGAGACCTCGCGCTACGACGCCCCCCGCGGGGCACGGCCCGACAGGTCGCGCTACGACCCGCCTCCCGCCAATGGCGGAGGACCTCCGCGCTACGACCCCCCCGGCTTCGACTCGCCCGGCGGCAACGGCGGCGGCGACCAGCGCTACGACGCCCCGACGGGCGACCGCAGGCCCCGCTACGACACGCCGCGGGGCAATGCCGGCGGAACCTCGCGCTACGAGACCGCCCGCTACGACTCGCCCCGCGGCGACGGCGGCGGGGACAAGCGCTACGACACCCCGACGGACTACGACGCATCGCGGCGCGACCGCAGCGACGACGCGCGGCCCGGGACGCGGCCGGACGACCGCGGTCCGGACCGCCGGCGGGGCGGAAGCCCAGGCCCGTGGGCCGGTGAACCTCGGCTGTACCTGCCCCCGACCGAGGCCCGCTCAGGGCGCGAGCGCCCGGACCGGCGAGGACGCGGCGAGTCCCGGGGCAAACGCCATTTCGACCTGCCCACCGTCAACCGCGTGCCCGCCGCGCCGTCGCCCCGGTGGGACGAGGACCTGTCCGACCCGACCGAGCTGTCCGGCTGGCGGCCCTCCGCTCCCACCCCCCCGCCGGGCCCCGCGCCGACCATGCGGACTGGCCCGACGGCGCCGACCCGGTCCACCCCGCCCCGCCCGGCGTCTCCGGAGCCGCCCGAGCCCCCCGTGCGAGGATGGTCCGCGCCCCAGGCCGAGCCGGCATCCCGCCAGCGCACCTCGGTGCTCGACCGGGGTTGGCGGGACGAGCCCGAGACCGAGCTCGAGCCGGACGCGGACATCCCCGCGCCCGGCCGGGTCACGACCCCCCGCACCGAGTCCGGCCCCCGGCCGGAGCTGCCCTACGTCGCCGGCTTCGACGGCCTGCGGGCCGTGGCTCTGCTGGCGATCCTGGCCTTCCACCACGGCTTCGAGGCCGTGCGTGGCGGATTCCTCGGCATCTCGAGCTTCCTCACCCTGTCCGGCTTCCTGCTCGGGACCCTGGCGCTGGCCGAATGGTCGCAGGACGGCCGCCTGAACCTCGGGCGCCTATGGGAGCACCGGGCCCGCCGCATCCTGCCGCCGCTGATCCTGACGGTGGCGCTGGTGGTCGTCCTTCAGGTCACGCTTCGGGTCGGGGCCGGCCCCGGCTTCCGGGGCGACGTCCTGGCGTCGCTGGGACAGGTCCTGAACTGGCGGTTCGCGTTGAGCGGCGACGGCTTCGCCAGCGTGCTGACCGACCCGTCGCCTGTGCAGCACCTGTGGCCCCTGTCGCTGCTGGTCCAGCTCACGGTCGTCGTGCCGCTGCTGTTCGTCGGCCTGATGAAGCTGACGGGCCGACGCTGGAGGACCCCCGGGCTGCTGTTCGCGCTGGCGGCCGGCGCGTCGTTCTACCTTGCCCTCCGGACCGCCCGGGCGTCCGGCAACGACGGCCTGGCCTACTACGGCACCCACACCCGCGCCGGCGAGCTGCTGGTCGGCATCGCGCTGGCCTACGCCGTGCTCAGCCCCGCGGTGCGCCGGGTCATCGAGACGCGCCAGGGCATCGCGGTCGTCCGCTACGGCGCCCCGGCCGCCCTGGTCGGCCTGCTGTGGCTGTGGCACACCACCAGCCTCTACAGCACCAACCTGTTCGGCGGGGTCACGGCCGTGAACGCCGTGTTGACCGCGTTCGTCGTGCTGGCCGTGACCGCCCCCGGTCCGGCTGCCGCCGTGCTCGGCAGCCTTCCGCTGCGGACGATCGGCACGATCAGCTTCGCCGCCTACCTGCTGCACTGGCCGCTGTTCCTGTTGATCGACGACGAGCGGCTCGACCTGCCGAGCCCGCTGCTGTTCGTGGTGCGCCTGGCCGCCACGCTGCTGGCCGCCGCCGCGGTGACATACGGGATCGAGCGGCCGCTGCGAAACAGGATCGCGCTCCCCCGCCCTCAGCTGGCCCTGGCGCTCGGCCTCGGGGCGGTGGTCGTGGCCGCGGCGGCGTTCGTGCTGCCCGAGCAGCCGCCGCCCGGCGTCAGCCTCACCATCGACGACGGCACCGGCGCCGGTGACCTCGACGTGGTCGTCCCCGAGGGCGGTGACGAGGAGCTGTCGGTGGCGCTGGTCGGCGGCAGCCTGGCCGGCACGATGGCCGACGGCTTCACGACGTGGAACGACACCTACCGCGACCAGCAGGTCCGGGTGCACACCCACGTCGCGGAGGACTGCCCCCTCGGCGGGGCCGGGCCTGTCCGTCTCGCGGGCGCGACCGTCGGCGAGGACAGCGCCTGCGCCGGCTTCGCCCCCCGCCTGCCCGAGCTGCTCGACGCCGCCGACCCCGACGTCGTCGTGGTCATGCCGGGAGTCGGCGACCTGGGGGAGCGGGAGATCGACCGGGCGTGGCGCCACCTCGGCGACCCGGCCTACGACGCCTGGCTCCGGGAGCGGCTCGCCGACCTGGACGCGACGCTGCTGGCGCACGCCGACCGGGTCGTGTGGGCCACCAGCCTGCACGTGCGGCTGACCCCGCAGGGCGCACGCGGCAACGATTGGACCGACGTGGCCGCCAACAACCCGGTCCGGGTCGACCGGCTCAACGCGATCATCCGGGACGTCGTCGGCGACCGCGAGGACGGCATCGTCGACCTCGACGCCTGGGCCCACCGGCTGCCGAACGGCGGCGAGTTCGGCAACGCCCACCGGCTCGAGGGCCGGGGCCTGACCCCGGCCGGGGCCGGGGCCCTGGTACAGCGGCTGGTGCCCGCGCTGACCGGCGAGCGGCCCCGGGCGAGGCCCGACCCGGCCACCACCACGACGACCCTGCCGGTGGACCCGGCGGCGCCGGTCGACCCGGCCGCCCCGGTCGACCCCGCCGCCCCGCTCGACTGAGCGGGGACCGGCGGTGGGGCGCATCCGGGTCCGCACTACCATCGACGCCACACCGGCGACGGTGTGGGCCCGGCTGTCCGACATCGCCGACCACGTGTCCTGGATGGCCGACGCCGCCGCCATCCGCTTCACCGGCGACCGCCGCACCGGGGTCGGCACGACGTTCGAGTGCGACACCCGGGTCGGGCCGCTGCGGACGACCGACGTCATGGAGGTCACCGAGTGGCGCGAGCGGCGGGCCATCGGCGTGCGCCACGTCGGGCTGGTGACCGGCACCGGGCGCTTCCTGCTGCGCCGGGCCCGCCGGGGCCGCACCCGGCTCACCTGGGACGAGGACCTGCGGTTCCCGTGGTGGCTCGGGGGCGCGGTCGGCGCAGGGGCGGCCTCCCCCGTCCTGCGCGCGGTCTGGCGGGGCAACCTGCGGCGGTTCGCCGCCCTGGTCACCGGCTCGGAGCCCGGGACGTGAGCGAGCGAAGCGGTGCGCCGCGGGCCGACCGTCCCCACATGCCGGGCTACGGCATCGGCGGGGCCGAGGCCGGCAGCGGCTTGCTGCCCTGGTCGTGGGCGGTCGAGCGGCTGACCCGGTCTACGTTCTTCTGGCTGGCCACCGTGGGCGCCGGCGGCCGCCCCCACGTGATGCCCGTGTGGGCCGTGTGGATGGACGGGGCACTGTGGTTCAGCAGCGGGCTCCGGGCCCGCAAGTCCCGCAACCTGGACGCCGACCCGCGCTGCACGCTGACGACCGACGACGCCCTGGAGCCGGTGATCGTGGAGGGCGACGCCGAGCGGATCCTCGACCGCGACCGCCTCGCCGTGTTCATGGATGCCCTCGACACCAAGTACGAGACGAACTATGGCGCGGAGTTCGCCGACCCCGAGGTCAACGGCGTGTGGAGGGTGGCGCCGACCTGGGCGTTCGGCCTGGTGGAGGAGGATTTCACCGGCTCGCCCACGCGCTGGACCTTCAGTTGAGGGTCAGGCCACGACCAGACAGCCGGCGTAGAGAGCCACGGCGAGCGCCACGCACGCGATCAGCGGCACCGGGGACTTCGGCGGCAGCCGCGGCGCCCACTCCCAGAAGATCAGCCCGCCGACCGCGCCCGCGACCAGGCCGCCGATGTGGCCGCCGATCGAGATGTTGGGCACGGCGAACGTGAAGAGCAGGTTGATGACGATCAGCGGCCCGATGCCGGTGGAGAAGGGGTCGATGCCCCGCGACCGCAGGGCCACGAACGCGGCCCCCATCAGGCCGAACACCGCCCCCGATGCCCCGACGGTGACGGAGTCCGGCGAGATCAGCAGCACGAGGAACGACCCGCCGAGCAGCGAGAGCATGTAGAGCGCGGTGAACGACGCCTTCTTGATCGCCGGCTCCAGCAGCGACCCGAGCTGCCACAGCAGGAACATGTTGAGGCCGACGTGGAAGATGCCGATGTGGAGGAACCCGGCCGTGATCGGCCGCCACCAGTCGCCGGCCGCCACCGCAGGACCGAACAGCGCGCCCTTCTGACCCCACTCCCCCAGGTCGTTGGTCAGCCGCCCCTGCGAGATGGCATCGGCAATGAAGATGGCCAGGTTGGCGGCCACCAGCGCCATCGTGACCACCGGTTGAGTCCGTAGCTGGCGGCCTGTCATGACCTTCTGGCGGCCGCCGCGGGCGCACTCGGGGCAGTGGAAGCCGACCGACGCCTGGTTCATGCACGCGGGGCAGATGGGCCGGTCGCAACGCTGGCAGCGCACGCCGGCCCGGCGGTCCGGGTGCCGGTAGCAGGTCTGGACGTCGGTGGCCACGGCGGCCGAGGTTACCGACGCGGTAGGCCGGCCCCACCCCAGCCCGCGTCAGCCGTGGACGTCGATCGGGCGGGACGACACGCCCAGCCGCCGGGCCAGCGGGACCAGCAGCTCGCGGTCGGCGTCGTCCTCGCTGCCCGGCCGTAGGGCCTCGTGGATGCGCTCCTGGGCGGCGTCCATGTCCACGTCCAGCGCCAGCTCCCGGGCCAGCGTGACCAGCCGGCCGGCCGCTTCCACCGCCGACCGGTCGGGTCGGGCCGCGGCCTCGTCGACCGCCCGGGTCAGCGCTGCGGTCAGCGTGGCTGCGGCCGCCGGGGACGACAGGCGCACGCCCTCCTCCCGGGCCTCCCGGGCCAGCGCCCGCACGGCACGGTAGGCGGCCGGGTCCCGGGACGTGACCGCGGCCGCGAGCGCGCCCTCCAGCCGCCGGGCCAGGGCCAGCTCGATCGGGCCCCGCAGCTCGGGCGCCAGCGGCGTGCCGGCCACCGCCAGCGCGGCGAGCGTGTCGTGGTGGTCGGACCGGAGCTGGTCGTAGGCGGCCACGAACCGGTCGGCCAGGCCCTGGGCCGTGGCCCGCAGCAGGTCCTCGCCCACCCCGGGCAGGGCGCTCTCCAGGCCGAACTCCCGGGGCCCGAAGCGGTCCAGCACCATCCGCAGCAGGCCGGTGACCCGGCTGCCCCGCCTGGTGTCCCCGACCAGGGCGGCCACGTCCCGGGCGTCCCGGTCGCCGTCGGCCGCCGGCCGGACCGCCCCGAAGACCTCCAGCCCGCCCAGGTGGACCGCGGCGTAGGCCCAGCGGGTGCGGCGCCGCGTCCGTCGATGGGTGATCGCCACCCGGCCGGCGCACACCGCCACCCCGCCCCGGTCGACGGTCTCGTGCACCTCGCGCTCCAGCTCGAAGCCGGCGATGTGCTCGGCGGCCGAGTCCCCGGCCAGGAGGTCGGTGAGTGCCAAGTGGGCAGCCACCCGCCCGGGGTCGACGCGGCTGGTGTCGACGTGGCGGTGCCAGATCTGCCGACCGTCGCCCTCCGCGGGGTCGTTGCTGCGGGCCTCGGCCAGCGTGGTCAGCACGTCGTCGACCGGGGCCGGCTCGCCCAGCTCGGCCAGCAGGTCGCAGCAGCAGGCCGCGTACCGCATGATCTGCACGGTCTCGATGCCGGCCAGGTCGTTGAAGAACCAGCCGCACGACGTGTACATGAGCAGGGCGTGGCGCTGGCTCTCCAGCAGCGTGAGCGCGGTGACCACGGCGTCCTCGTCGCTCGGGTCGACCATGTGGGCGGCCGTGAAGTCGTCGGTCGTCGTGGCGCCCAGGACGAGCTCGACGTACGAGTCCCGCGCCGCCCACGGGTCGCGCAGGACCGCCGGGCCGCGCCGCTCGAAGACCTCGACCGCCCAGTCCCGAACCCGGTCGAGCGCCGCCCGCAGCGGCCCCCGCCACAACTGGTTCCAGCCGGGCTCCCCGCCGGTGTGGCAGCCGCAGTCCTCCATCCACCGGGCGGTGCCGTGGGCGCACGACCACGCCGACACGTGGACCCGGCCCTCGTGGGTGGGCGGGTGGACGGCCAGCCAGTCGGCCAGTCGGGGCAGGTGGACGCCCCGCTGGTCGGCCTCGACCGCCAGCGCGTAGGCGACGCCCCGGTCCGCGTAGGCGTGGTGATGGCCGAACGACTCGCCGTCGCACGCGACGGACACCAGATCGCCCTTCGACCCCTCGACGATGCGGTCGAGGACCACCTGGCTGCGGAACCCGCCGAAGGCGACGTCGTGGGAGATCGGCCCGTCGTAGACCACCAGGTCGACGCCGAGGTCGGGGCGGGTGGGATGAGGCCACCGCAGCGTCCCGGGCAGCCGGGTCCCGTCGCGGGCCTCGGCGAGCTCCCAGCCGCCGCCCGGATCCCGCACCGCGGCGATCTGGCTCGGGGCGAGGATCGTGAAGCCCACACCCTCCTCCGCCAGAGCGGCCAGCACCCGATCGTCGACCGCGGTCTCGGGCAGCCACAGGCCCTCCGCCTGGCGGCCGAAGCGATGGCGGAAGTCGGCCAGCCCCCAGCGGATCTGCGTCCGCAGGTCACGGTCGTTGCACAGCGGCAGGATGGCGTGCCCGTAGCCCTGGGCGATGGCCCGGCGGGCGACCCGCTCGGCGGCCACGATCCGGTCGTAGGTCTCGGGGGCACGGTCCTCCAGCCACGACAGCAGCGTCGGGCCCATGTCGAATGACAGCCGCCGGTAGTTGTCGACGATGGCGAGGATGCGGCCGTGATCGTCGAGGACACGGGCCCAGCCGTTGGGGCGGTAGCACTCGGCCGTGATCCGCTCGTTCCAGTCGTGGAACGGGGCCGCCGTCGGCTGGCGTGGCACCACCTCGGTCCAGGGGTTCTCGCGGGGCGGTTGATAGAAATGGCCGTGGAGGACGAAGACGACGTCGGCCATCGGCCGACCCTACGCGCTGAGGGTGGCGATCCCCGAGCCGAGCATCTTGAACGCCAGCACCGCGAACAGCACCAGCATGACGGCATGGTCGTTGCGGGACAGCCAGTCCTGCCAGCCGTGCAGGATGCCCGGGGCCCGGTCCCCGAGCGCCAGCGTGAGCACCACCGGTGCGGCCACGCCGATCGTGGTGATCAGCAGGAAGACCACCGCCACCACCGCCAGCTCGGCCGCGTCCAGGCTCAGGTCGCCGACCTCGGCGCCGGCGCTGACCAGCAGCGCCAGGTTCTTGGGGTTGGCCGCGGACAGCAGCAGCCCGAGACCGAGCGCGACGGCCGGGCCCATGGTCTCGACCTTGGCCAGGAAGGCGGGCGGCTCCGACGTGGTGCCCGGCGCCGGACGGCTCCGCCACTGCCGCACCGCCAGCACCAGGAACAGCAGTCCGAGCACGAGCTGGATGACGCCCTGGCTGTCCGACGGGCCGTCGTCGGTCGTCCCGTCCACGGCGGCCGAGGCGATCAGGAACACGGCCAGCACGCCCACCGCCCAGCCGCCCAGGAACGCGGCCGCGTTGGTCGTCGCCCGCCGGCTGAACAGCACGACGATGACGAGGATGATCGGCACCGGGCTGATGGCGATGCCGATCGCCTGGGTCAGGACCTGGCCGAGCGCTTGGCCGATCATGCGCCCAGGGAAGCGGCGGGCTCCGGCCGGCGGATCACCCGGCGGGGGTGGTCGCCTCCTCCGGAGCGTCGGCTCCGATCCCGTGCCCGATCCGGTCCCGTAGCAGCCACTGCGCCACCAGGCCCCCGAACGACAGCAGCCCCGCCGCCGCGAACCCGGCCCGCTCGTTCCCCGACGACAGTGACACGACCACGCCGATCAGCGTCGCCCCGAAGCCCTGCGACAGGTCGAAGAACACGGAGAACGTGCCGACCGCGTGGCTGCGCTCCTCCTCGGGAGCGGCCCCCATCACCGCCGTGAACAGCGACGGGTACATGAGCGACATGCCGAGGGCCAGTCCCACGGCCGCCACCCAGATCGAGGGCACGGTCCCCCACGCCGCGATCAGCCAGATGCCGGCGGTCACGCCCAAGAGGGCGATCGTCGAGCCGCGCTGCCAGCCCAGGCGGTCGGGCAGGCGGGCCCCCACGATGCGGATGACCAGGACCAGGCCCGCGTACAGGCCGAAGACCCCTCCCACGCTGCCGAGGCCGATGTCGTCGGCGAACAGCGGGCCGAACGCGGCGAAGGCCGTGAACGGGATCAGCCCCAGGAACAGGATCAACCCCGGCCACAGGGCGTCGGGCTGGAGGAACGGCCGGTCTCCCAGCTCCTCGGCGGGCACGGTCTTGCCACGGGGGATCCACAGCGCGGTCAGCGCGGCCAGGGCGGCGAAGCCGGCGATGACCAGCCACAGCGTGGTGAACCCGTGCCCGACCAGCGACTCGCCGATCGGCGGGCCCACCGCCAGGCCCGCGTACAGCGCCACCGAGAAGTAGGACGCCGCCTCACCCCGCCGGTGGTCGGGCGCCAGGTCCTGGGCGGCGGTGGCCACCCCCACGAACACGGCCGCCTCGCCCGCGCCGGTGATCAGCCGGGCCACGACCAGCATCCACAGCTCGGTGGCCAGGGCGTAGCAGACGATCGACACCGCCACCACGAGCGCGCCCACCACCGCCAGGACCCGCCGGCCATGGGTGTCCCCGATCCGCCCCACCCACGGGCGCAGCAGGGCGGCCGACACGGCGTAGGCGCCCACGCCGATGCCGACCTGCACGCCCCCGCCCCCGAGCTCGTCCTCGACGAAGCGTGGCACGGTCGGCAGCAGGGCGCCCAGCGCCGTGAAGTAGGCGAAGGACGCGAGCATGACGACGGCGAACTGCGGGGTGAGCAGGCTGCGCTCGTCGTCGTCCGCCGGCTGAGGGGGGACGTCACCGAACACGACGACCCCTGCCTACCACCGTCGCGGCGGCTAGGACGAAATCGGTTTCCTCATTTCCCGACCGTGATCACCACGTTGCCGGTCTTCTGCCCGGTCTCCACGTAGCGGGTGGCCTCGACGATGTCCTCGACCGGGTACGTCCGGTCGACGACGGCCCGGTACTCGCCCGCCTCGATCAGGTCCTTCGCCTGCAGCACCTGCTCCCGCCGGTAGCGGGGGATCGGCAGCCGGACCCGGTGGGGGCCGACCCAGCGACTGGCCAGGGCGAGCGGCGGGTTGTGCCACAGGTACCCGAGGTCGGTCGTCGTGTAGGTGGCGCCCGGCTTCAGCAGGGGCCGGCACGTCCGGTACGACCTCTTGCCGACGGCGTCGAACACGAGGTCGTAGACCGGCCCCTCCGCGGTGATGTCCTCGCGGGTGTAGTCGATCACCCGGTCGGCTCCCAGCGAACTCACCAGGTCGACCCGTGCCGCGTCGCACACCGCGGTCAGGTCGGCGCCGAGGTGGCGGGCGAGCTGCACCGCGGCCGTGCCGATGGAGCCCGAGGCGCCGTAGACCATGACCCGCTGCCCGGCCTCCACGCCGGAGGCGCGCAGGCACGTGTGCGCCAGGATGAACCCGTCACATACCGCCGCAGCGTCCACGCCGGTCATGCCCTCGGGCACGAGCGCGACCGGGTCGTCCTCGCCGATCGTCTTCAGCTCGGCATTGGCCGCGAACCTGCGCTGATCGCACCCGAACACCCGGTCGCCCACCGCGAAGCGGGTGACGCCCGGCCCGAGCGCCACCACCTCCCCGGCGAACTCGTTGCCCAGGATCCGCCACCGCGGCCGCAGCGGCCCGGCCACAGCCCGCACGAAGAACGGCTTCGCGCTGCGCATCCCGCAGTCCGTCCGGTTGACCGTGGTCGCGTTGACACGCATCAGCACCTCGCCGCGCCCGGGCGTGGGGTCCGGAACCTCCTCGAGCCGCAGGACGTCGGGGGGCCCGTGCCGGTCGTGCACCACCGCTCGCATCGCTCACCCGCCTTCCCGCGCCCGCCGCCGGGCGCCGTCGCTCCTAGTCGCCGGGGACCAGCCAGCGCACCCCCAGCGGCGGCAGGGTCAGGACCGCCGAGTCCGGCTGGCCCTGCCACGGCGTCCCGTCGGTCGTGACCTCCGGCTGGACGACGCCGCTGCCACCCCAGCGCTCGTCGTCGGTGTTGAGCGCGTCCACCCAGCGTCCGGACCGCGGCAGCCCGAGCCGGTAGCCGTGGCGGGGCACCGGGGTCAGGTTGGCGACGACCGCCACCACCCCCTCCCGCTCGCCGGTGGCGCCGGTGCCGTGGGGGCCGGTGCGCAGGAACGCATACACGGAGTTGGTGCGGTCGTCGGCGTCCAGCCAACCGAACCCCGCGGGCACGGTGTCCGCCGACCACAGCGCCGGCTGGGCCACCTCGACCCGGTTGAGCTCGCGCAGCAGGTCCCGGACGCCCCGGTGCAGCGGGTCCTCCAGCAGGAACCAGTCGATCTCCCGGTCATGGCTCCACTCCCGCTCCTGGGCCAGCTCGGCCCCCATGAACAGGAGCTGCTTGCCGGGGTGCGACCACATCCAGGCGTACAGGGCCCGCAGGTTGGCGAAGCGCTGCCATTGGTCGCCCGGCATCTTGCCCAGCAGCGACCCCTTCAGGTGCACGACCTCGTCGTGGCTCAGCGGCAGCACGAAGTTCTCGGACCAGGCGTAGGTCAGCCCGAACGTCAGCAGGTCGTGGTGCCATTGCCGGTACAGGGGGTCGGTCGAGAAGTACGACAGCGTGTCGTGCATCCAGCCCATGTTCCACTTCTGGCTGAACCCCAGGCCGCCGGCGTCGGCCGGCCGGGTGACGCCGCCCCAGGCGGTGGACTCCTCGGCCACCGTCACCACGCCGGGCACGTCCCGGTGCACGACCGTGTTCATCTCCTGGAGGAATGCGATGGTCTCCAGGTTCTCCCGGCCTCCGTGCCGGTTCGGGACCCACTCGCCCTCCTGGCGCGAGTAGTCGAGGTAGAGCATCGACGCCACCGCGTCGACCCGGACGCCGTCGACGTGCATCTCCTCCAGCCAGTAGCGGGCGCTGGCCACGAGGAAGTTGCGGACCTCGTTGCGGCCGACGTTGAACACGAGCGTGCCCCAGTCGGGGTGCTCGCCCTGGCGGACGTCGGCGTGCTCGTACAGCGCGGTGCCGTCGAAGCGGGCCAGGGCCCACTCGTCGCGGGGGAAGTGGGCCGGCACCCAGTCCACGATCACCCCGATGCCCTGGCGGTGCAGGTGGTCCACCAGGTCGCGGAAGCCGTCGGGGTCGCCGTAGCGGGCCGTGGGGGCGAAGTAGCTGGTGACCTGGTAGCCCCACGACGGCACGTAGGGGTGCTCGGTCGGCGGCAGCAGCTCGACGTGGGTGAAGCCCAGGTCCGCGACGTGGTCGGCCAGCCGCTCGGCCAGCTCGCGGTACCCATAGCTGCGACCGTCGGGGTGGCGCATCCACGACCCGAGGTGCACCTCGTAGACCGCCATGCGCTCGTCCCACGGCCTGGACTCCGCCCGGTGCCCCATCCATGCGGCGTCGCCCCAGTCGTACGTCGTGCGGAACACGACGCTGGCGGTGCCGGGCGGCATCTCGGCGGCGCGGGCGAGCGGGTCCGCCTTGAGCCGGGTGACGCCGTCGGCGCCCAGGATCTCGAACTTGTAGCGGTGCCCGTGGTGGGCCTCGGGGACGAAGATCTCCCACACCCCCGACGCCCCGACCATGCGCATCGGGTGGACCCCGCCGTCCCAGCCGTTCCAGTCGCCGACAACCCGTACCCCCCGGGCGGCCGGCGCCCACACGGCGAACGCGGTGCCGTCGGTGCCCTGGTGCTCGCGGGCGTTGGCGCCGAGCACGGTCCACAGCCGGTCGTGATGGCCCTCGCCGATCAGGTGGAGATCGAGGTCGCCGAGCGTCGGCCAGAACGGCCAGGGGTCCACGGCGGTGTGCTCGGCGCCGGCCTCCCACGTCCAGGTGATCGAGTAGCCGGGCTTGGGCTCGGCGTCGAGCAGCACCTCGAACGCACCGGCGTCGTGGATCCGGCGCATGGGCCTGCCGTCGAGCGTGGCCGCGACCGCACCGGGCCGCCACGAGCGCACCACCACCTGGCCGCGGTCGTGGTGCACGCCGAGGACCCGGTGGGGGTCGTGGCAGGTCCCGTTGGCGAGGGCCTCCAGGTCGGACTGGTCGCGGGGCGCGAGCATCAGGAGACGTGCGCCAGCGCGCGCCGCACCGCCGAGGCCGGGATGTCGACCCAGTCGGGCCGGTGGGCCACCTCGTAGATGACCTCGTAGACGGCCTTGTCCAGCTCGAACGCCCGCAGGATCCGGGTGCGGTCGTCGGCCGTCGAGGGCAGCAGCGCCTCGATGCCGGGCACGTTCTGGTACCCGGTCCAGAACGCGTCCACCGCCCGGGTCTCCCACGCCTCGGTCAGCGCCACGAGCTCGTCGTCCACGTCCCGGCCGCGCTCGGCGAGGCCGGTGCGGGCGGCGTAGTGGAACGACCGCACCATGCCGGCCACGTCCCGCAGCGGGGACGACGCCGTCTGGCGCTCCGCCACGGGTCGCACCGGCTCGCCCTCGAAGTCGAGGACGAACCAGCCGGCATCGGCCAGCAGGAACTGGCCGAGGTGCAGGTCGCCGTGGATGCGGAACGACGGGCCCGGGTCGCCCACGTCGACCAGGTCGACCAGCACGTGGTCGATGGCGGCGACGTCGATGAGCTCGGTGACCTTCACGGTCTCGCCCCGCAGGTCGATCTCGCCCTCCGGCAGCCGGCCGAGTTGGGCCCGGAACGCCCGCAGCCAGGCCTGCGGATCGGCCTCGGCGGTGCCGAACGCCTCGGCCAGCGCCAGGTGCAGCCTGCCGGTGACCTCGCCCAGCGTGGCGGCCTCGGGGCCGAAGTCGCCGCCCGCCTCCTCCGGCGGGACCCGCGTGCCGAGCAGGTCCCGCAGCGAGGTGTGGGCCAGCTGCCAGGCGTCGGTCGAGCCGAGCAGGTACTGGCGGACGACGGCCAGGTCGGCGCCCTCGTAGCGCAGCTCGGCCAGCTGGGGCACCACGTGGGGGAAGCCCTGCTCGCCCAGGACCTCGGTGATCTCGACGTCGGGGTTGGGCTCGGGGTGGACCCGCCGGAACATCTTGAGGATCAGCCGCTCGTCGTAGACCACGGACGTGTTGGACTGCTCGACCACCAGCGGCCGGGCCACCTCGGCCTGCTCGTCCGGCGCCACCCGGGACAGCACGGCCAGCGCCAGGTCGGGGTCGACGAGTGCGTCGTACCAGATCCAGCCGTCGACCTCGCCGACCGTCACCCGTGCCTTGCCCTGCAGGAAGTCGGCGTCCTCGCCCACTGGGCGGCCGCCCAGCACGACCTGGTAGCTGGCGGTGCCGCCGCCGGCGTCCGTGGTGTCCAGCAGGTACCAGACCATGGCCGGGTCGCCGTCCCGGCTGTCGATCGTCGTCACGGCCACCGAGGTGGGCGTCTCGTGGCCTGCGAACCACCGCTGCCTCGGGAGGAACTCACCCAGCAGCGGAGCCAGCTTCTCGGCCAGATCGTCGAGGCGTGGCACCTCACCTGCCTACCACTTCGTGCGGACGACCGGAACGCTCGTGACGCGTGGCACAAGGCCGGCACCTGAACCACCTGGGACTACCCCGCACGGTGGTCGGGCAGTCCCCGAGCGATCACGGCACGCGGGCGCCGCCGGCGTAACACTCTCGGCCATGGCGAACGAAGACGACTGGCCGGTGGACTACGGCGACCTGCGGGCCCTGTACGTGAACTGCACGTTGAAGCGCTCCCCCGACGTGTCGAACACGCAGGGGCTCGCGGACCTGTCGGTCGAGCTCATGCGGCGCCGGGGCGTCACGGTCGACGTCATCCGGGCGGCCGATCACGATATCCCGCCCGGCGTGTGGCCCGACATGACCGAGCACGGCTGGCCGAGCGACGAGTGGCCGGCGCTGTTCGCGCGGGTCATGGCCGCCGACATCCTCGTCCTGTGCACGCCCATCTGGCTGGGCGAGAAGTCCTCGGTGTGCACCAAGGTGGTCGAGCGCCTGTACGGCAACTCGTCGCAGCTCAACCCGTCCGGCCAGTACGCCTACTACGGCCGGGTCGGCGGGTGTCTGGTCACCGGCAACGAGGACGGCGTCAAGCACTGCGCGATGAACATCCTCTACTCGCTCCAGCACCTCGGGTTCTCGATCCCGCCCCAGGCCGACGCCGGCTGGATCGGCCAGGCCGGACCCGGGCCGTCCTACCTCGATCCCGGGTCCGGCGGCCCGGAGAACGACTTCACCAACCGGAACACGGCGTTCATGACCTGGAACCTCCTGCACCTGGCGAGGATCCTGCGGGACGCCGGCGGCTTCCCGGCCCACGGCAACCAGCGCAGCGAGTGGGACGCCGGCTGCCGGTTCGACTACCCCAACCCGGACTACCGGTGAGCCCGCCGCGGCATCCCCTCCTCGCCGCGCCGGCCACCGCGCAGGAGGGAGGTCCTGCGGCGACCGCAGCGCCGGCCCGGGTCAGCCCGGGCCCTCGTCCGGGTGAGGCTCGACCAGTTCGAACCAGTAGAAGCCGTGTCCCGCCAGCGTCACGAAGTACGGCAGCTCGCCGATCGGCGGGAACGGCACCCGTCCGGTCAGCTCGATCGGCACCTTGCCGGCCAGCTGCTCCAGCATCAGCTCGCACGGCTGGGGGAACCGCGAGAGGTTGTTGACGCACAGGACGGTGTCCTCCTCGCCGTCCTCGCCGATGCCCCGGCGCAGGTAGGCCAGGACCGAGGGGTTCTGGGCGTGGAGGATCTCGAACTCCCCGATGGCGAGGACCGGGTGCTGCTTGCGCACCGACAGCATCCGGCGCAGCCAGTGCAGGAAGCTGGACGGGTCCCGTTGCTGCTGCTCGACGTTGACGGCCTGGTAGCCGTACACGGGGTCCATCAACGGCGGCAGGAACAGGCGGGCGAAGTCGGCGGTCGAGAAGCCGGCGTTGCGGTCCGGGCTCCACTGCATCGGCGTGCGGACGCCGTCGCGGTCGCCGAGGTAGATGTTGTCGCCCATGCCGAGCTCGTCGCCGTAGTACATGACCGGGCTTCCCGGCAGGGAGAACAACATGGCGTGGAACAGCTCGGCCTTGCCCTCGTCGTTGTCGAGCAGGGGGAACAGGCGCCGCCGGATTCCCAGGTTGATCTTCATGCGGGGGTCGGTGGCGTACTCGGTGTACATGTAGTCCCGCTCTTCGTCGCTGACCATCTCGAGCGTGAGCTCGTCGTGGTTGCGCAGGAAGATGCCCCACTGCGCGCCGTCGGGGATCTCCGGCGTCTGGGCCAGGATCTCGGTGATCGGGTGGCGCTGCTCCTTGCGGACCGCCATGAACATGCGGGGCATGAGTGGGAAGTGGAAGCACATGTGGCACTCGTCGCCGCTGCCGAAGTAGTCGACCACGTCGGAGGGCCACTGGTTGGCCTCGGCCAGCAGCACCCGCCCCGGGAACTCGGCGTCCACGGTCTTGCGGATCCGGCGCAGGTACTCGTGGGTCTCGGGGAGGTTCTCGCCGTTGGTGCCGTCCCGCTCGAACAGGTAGGGCACGGCGTCGAGCCGGAACCCGTCGAGTCCCAGGTCCAGCCAGAAGCGGACGACGTCGAGCATCGCCTCGGCGACTTCGGGGTTGTCGTAGTTCAGGTCGGGCTGGTGGTGGAAGAAGCGGTGCCAGTAGAACTGCTCGCGCTGGGGGTCCCAGGTCCAGTTGGACGGCTCGGAGTCGACGAAGATGACCCGGGCGTCGCCCCACCGCTCGTTGTCGTCACCCCAGACGTACCAGTCGGCCTTGGGGTTGGTGCGGTCCTGGCGGGACTCCTGGAACCAGGGGTGCTGGTCGGAGGTGTGGTTCATCACCATGTCGGCGATGACCCGGATGCCCCGGCTGTGGGCCTGCCGGAGGAACTCCGCGACGTCGTCGACCTTGCCCGACTCCGACAGGACGGTCATGAAGCCGCTGATGTCGTAGCCGCCGTCGCGGAGGGGCGACTGGTAGAAGGGCAGCAGCCAGAGGCAGTCGACGCCGAGCCACTCGAGGTAGTCGAGCTTCTGGGTCAGGCCCCGGAAGTCGCCGAAGCCGTCTCCGTCCGAGTCGAAGAACCCTCGTACCGCCACCTCGTAGAAGACGGCTCTCTGGTACCACCGCGAGTCCTTCTTGTCGATCGGCGTGGGCATATTGACGTAAGGCTTACACACCCCGAAAGGGGTTCGGACAAGGCGCGCGCTGGCTGCCGGGCCCGCTGCGGGGCGTGTCCGGTTCGTGCGCCGAGCGTCTCCCCGCAGCCCGAATTGTGTCGCGGGCGAGGGTGACGGAGGATGCGCCGATGGATCGCCGTGCGTTCTTCCGCCTCGCCCTGGCCTCGGCCGGGGCTGCCGCGACCCTGCCCCGAGCGGTCATGGCCGGCGCCCAGCCGGGCACCGCGGGGCCGTACGGCGCGATCGAGGGGCGGTCGCCGGATGCCAACGGCCTGCTGCTACCGGAGGGGTTCACGTCCCGGGTCGTGGCCGTGGCCGGGCAGCCGGTGGGCGAGACGGACTATCCGTGGCACGTGTTCCCCGATGGTGGCGCCGTGTTCGCCGACGAGTCCGGCGACGGCTGGACCTATGTGAGCAACAGCGAGGTGTTCGTCCCCTTCGGCGCCGGCGGGGCCAGCGCGGTCCGGTTCGGGCCCGACGGCGAGATCGTCGACGCCTACCGCGTGCTGGAGGGGACCTCCGCCAACTGCGCCGGCGGCCCGACCCCGTGGGGGACGTGGCTGTCGTGCGAGGAGAACATCGACAGCCTCGGCCAGGTGTGGGAGTGCGACCCGACCGGCGCCCGGGCCGCCGCGGCACTGCCCGCGCTCGGCCGCTGGCGCCACGAGGCGGTGGCGGTCGACCCCGACGGCGAGGCCCTGTACCTGACCGAGGACGACCCGGCCGGACGGCTGTACCGGTTCACGCCGGACTCGTACCCGGACCTGGCGGCCGGCCGCCTGGAGGCGGCGGTGGTCGACACCGGCGGCGCGGTGACCTGGGTCCCGGTCGCGGACCCGTCGGCGGCGTCCGGGCCCGTGCACGACCAGGTCCCCGAGGCGACCGTGTTCCCGGGCAACGAGGGCATCTGGTACCACGACGGGACGGTGGTGTTCACCAGCAAGGTCGACAACCGCGTCCACGCCATCGACCTGGAGGCCCAGCGGTACTCGGTGCTGTGGGACGGCGCGTCGACCGAGCCACTGGGCGGCGTCGACAACGTCACGGTGGCCGCCGGGTCCGGCGACGTCTTCGTGGCCGAGGACGGCGGGAACATGGAGCTGGTGCTCATCACGCCCGAGGGCGACGTGGTGCCGTTCGCCCGGCTGACGGGCCACGACGGCAGCGAGGTCACAGGCCCGGCGTTCTCGCCCGACGGCACCCGGCTGTACATCAGCTCCCAGCGCGGCCCGACCCCGGGCACACTCACCGAGATCGCCGGCGACCGCGGGCTGACCGGCGACTCCCGCAACGGCGGGGTCACGTTCGAGATCACGGGCCCGTTCAGGGACGCGGGCGCCGACTCGTCCGGGGCTCCGTCACCGGCCACCACCATCGCCGACGCGGCCGCGGGCCGGAGCGACGCCGAGTCCGGTGCCGGCGACGACGGCGACGGTGCGGGCACCGCGGTCGCCGTGGGTGGCGCCGCGGTCGCCGTGCTCGGCGCCGCGGGCGCGGGTGCGTGGTGGCTGCGCCGCCGGGGCGGCGGCCAGGCGGGCGAGGCCTAGAGAGCGAGGCCTAGAGAGCGAGGACTGCTGCGACCAGGACCACGACGACCGCGGCGGCAACCGCCACGATCACCCAGCGGTTGACCGCCGACGGACCAGCCGCCGGCTCGGAGCCCTCGTCCACGTAGGCCCGGAACATCGCCGTGTCGGCGCCCGGGTCGTCCCGATCGTCCGGTGACATGGGCGTGATCGTACGCCGGTCTCCCCCTGCCAAGGGCATCGGAGTGCATCCCGAGCGACGGGCGGGGAGAAGCCGGCCGCCCGGGACGTCACCCCCACCGACGGCGCCAGGCCACCGCCAGTTCTCGCAGCGCCCCACCGCCATCGCCCTCGAAGGACGAGCCGTGCATCACGGCCAGCGTGCGGGGCTCCAGGTCGGCGAGGCACTCCAGCGCCTCGGGCACCGGGGCCCCCGGACATGCCCAGCTCAGGACGGCCTCGGCCTCGACCGCGTCGTCCACCAGGCTGTCCGTGGTGACCGCCGGCCCGTCCCCCAGTTGGGAGAACAGGTCGCCGCACAGCAGCGCGCCGGTGGTCTCCTCGTACAGCACCTGGGCCTCGGCGTTGTGGGGAGCGTGTGGCGTCGGGAGGGCCACGACCCGCCGCCCGCCCAGGTCGATGGCCTCTCCCGGCGCCAACCGCCGCGGTAGCCGGTCGGCGAGATCGTCGACCGACACCCGGCACCCCAGCGCCCCGAACGCAACCTCCATCCGGGGCGCGGCCGCGAGGTAGTGGTTCATGGCCCCGCACTCGTCGGCCTCGACGTGCCCGAAGGACAGCCACCGGAGGCGCTCGAGCGGTAGTACCCGCGCCACCGCCGCCGACGTCTCCGTGAAGCTGGCCCGGAGCCCTGTGTGGAACAGCAGCGGCTCGTCGGCCAGCACCAGGAACTGGTTGACGGTCAGGTCCCGGTCGCCGACGGCGTGCGGCAGGCAGGTCGAGACGCGGTAGATCCCGTCCGCGATCTCCTCCACCCTGCTGTCGGCCATGGTCCGCTGCCCTTCCTCCGCCGCCGACACCGTGCCGAGGACCCATTAGCGGCCGCGAAGCGGCACGTGAGCCCGGTTTGCCCCCCACGGACCAGGGGAGCGACTTAGCCTGGCGGTCCACATGCCCCGCTCGTTCCGGTTCGAGCCACCCGAGCCGCGGCCCGGTTCGCTGACCCGGCCACGGTTGCTCCGCGCTCTGCTCGGCCGGTGGGAGCACCGGGTGACCGTCGTGATCGGCGGCCCCGGCCTCGGCAAGACCACGCTGCTGGGCCAAGCCACCGCCGAGAACAGCCTCGCACCCCGGGGCCGGGACGTGTGGATCGGCCTGTCCCCCGGCGACGCCGACGGCGACGCCCTGGCCCGCGACGTGCTGGCGGCCGTGGTCGCCCCGGCAGACGGCGCGCCGCCGCCCGATGCCGGAGCCGGCGGCGGGCGGGACGAACCCCCCGGCCCCGCCGCGGTCGCCGAGGCGGTGTGGCGCCAGTCGCCGATCGCCGTGTGCCTGGTGGTCGACGACGTGCACTGGCTGCCCGCCGGGTCGCCTGGCGCGGGATGGTTGGCCGCCCTCGTCGACGCCCTGCCGGCCAACGGCCACGTGCTGCTGGCCAGCCGGTGGTCGCCGGCGATCCCCCTGGCCCGGCTGTCCAGCCAGGGGATGGTCCTGCGGCTGGTCGAGGACGAGCTGCGTTTCTCCGATGACGAGCTCGCTGGCTTCGCCGCCCGCCGGGGACTGGCGGTCGAGCGGTTCGGCGGCACCGGCGGCTGGCCGGCGATGGCCGAGCTCACCGCCAGCGTCGAGGGCGACCTGACCGGCGACTACCTGTGGGAGGAGGTCCTCGAACCCCTCGGGCCGGACCGCCGCCGGGTCCTGGCCGCGCTGTCCGACCTGGGCGGTGCCGACGACGACCTCGCCGCCGCTGCGCTCGGTGAGCCGGTCGACCTGGACCGCGTCCTCGACGGGGTGCCGCTGATGGCCCTGGGCACAGGCGGCTGGCGGATGCCCCACCCGCTGTGGCGATCGGTGCGGGCGCTGGCCCTCGAACCCGACGAGCGGCTGGCCGTGCGGCGGCGGGCCGTCGAGCACATGGTGGCGGGCGACCGCTACGACGAGGCGTTCACGCTGGCGTCGGAGGCCGGCCTGCAGGACATGCTGTCGGACATCCTCCGGGCTGCCTGCATCAGCCCGCTGCGGCCGCCGGCCCGCCGGCTCGACCGCTGGCTGGCGGCCCTGCCAGCCGCGGCGCGCGACTCGCCGGGTGCGGTCCTGGCCACCGGCCTGCGGGCCGCGGTGTCGACGCCGGCCCACTCCGTGGAGCCCTTGCGCACCGCCATCGAGCGCTGCCGTGCGGCGGGCGACCCCGACGGCGAGCTGGGCGCCATCGCGCTGCTGGGCCGAGTCGCCTGGTGGCGGGGGGACCTCGTCCTGCTGGGCGAGCTGTTCCCCCGGGTACTGGAGCTGGAGGCCGAGGGCCATCCGGTCGGCCAGGCCATCGCCGCGGTGGGCCGAGCGATCATCGCCGACCTCGAAGGCGACGACGACGAGGTCCTGGCCTCGCTCGACGCCATCGAGCCGGGCGTGCTCGACGAGGCCTGGCAGTTGTTGGCCGGGTGGCTGCGGGCCACGATCCTGCTCGGCCGGGGCGACGCCGCCGACGCCCTCGCCCTCCTCGCCACCATCCCGGAGCCGACCGATCCGGCGTTCGCGCTCACGGTGGAGGGCGCCCGTGCCTGGGCCCGTCACGCCCTGGGACAGGTCGACGATGTCATGGCCGACCTGCCGCCACTCGTCGACAGGATCCGGGCCGCCGGGGTCATGCAGAACCTGGTCGTGGGATTGACCCAGGGCGCGCACGCCCTGGCCGCAGGCGGTGACGTGGCGACGGCCAGGGAGCTCCTCGCCGAGTCGGAGCGGGTCGCACAGGACACCGGCCGCGGCGGGACCGGCCGCCGGGCGCTGGCCGAGGCCGCCGTGCTGCTCGCAGACGGCGACGAGGCCGAAGCCGCCACCGTGCTCGAGAAGGCCGTCGCCGCCGACGGATCGTGCGCCGGGGGCGACCGCCGCACCTGGCGCAACGGCCTGGCCATGACCTACGTGCTGGTGCCGTCCACCCGGGAGTTCTGGGACGCCGAGCCGCTGCGCGACCGGATGTCCCACGCCCGGGACCTGGCTGCCGCGGTCGTCGCCCACCGGGACGGCCGGCCGCTGCCCGACGTGGACGTCTCCGACCCCGCCCTGGTCCGGGCCGCGCTCCACTACCGGTTCACCGTCGAGCTCGCCCTGGCCCTGGAGGCCGCGGGCCGCCCGGAGGGCGGGGCGATCCTGGAGGAGCTGGGCCCGGCGGGACGCGACGCCGTGCGTGAGGTGGCCGGCGAGCGCAGCCGCCAGACGCGGTCGGCCAAGTCGCTGCTGGCGGCGGTCCCGGCCCCGCCGCCCCACACGACGGACGTCGGCGCGCTCGGCCCCCTGGAGATCGAGCGGGACGGCGAGGCCGTCACCGACCCCGACCTGCGCCGGGAGCGGGTCCGTGCTCTGCTTGCGTTCCTGGTCAGCCACCGCACGACCACCCGCTCCGCCATCGTGGGAGCGCTGTGGCCGGACCTCGACGAGAAGGCGGCCGCCAACAACCTCCGGGTCACCCTCACGTACCTGCTGCGCCTGCTGGAGCCCTGGCGATCGGCCCGCGAGTCGGCCTACTTCGTCCGCTTCGACGGGCAGGCCGTCTCGCTGGTCACCGGCGACCGGCTGCGGATCGACCTCGACCGGTTCGACGACCACGTCGCCCGGGCCGCCCGGGCCGAGGCCGACGGCACGCCCTCGCTGGCCCTGGGTCACCACCTGGCGGCCGTCGAGCTGTACAGGGGCGAGCTCCACGACGGTGTCCCGGACGCCGACTGGCTCATGCTGGAGCGGGAACACTTCCGGACCCGGTTCGTCGCCGCGGCCACCCGCGCGGGGCAACTGCTCGTCGGACGGGGCGACCCTGACCAGGCCGAGCCCGTCGCCCGCCGGGCGGTCGAGGTCGACCCGTGGGCCGAGGAGGCCTACGGCGTGCTGGTGGCGGTCGCCCTCGCCCGGGGCGACCGGTCGGCCGCCCGCCGCGCGCTCGACCGCGCGCTGGCCGCCCTGGCCGATCTCGGCGTCGAGCCGTCGGATGAGACCAGCCGGCTGCGCCGCCTCGTCCGCGGCACGTGAGCGCTCCGGCGTCAGCGCCGGAACGTGAGGATGTGGGCGACCTGCCCCTGGGTCGGGTCGAGCCGCACGTACGGCGTCGGGCCGTCCCACGTGTAGGTCTCGCCGGTCAGCTCGTCGTGGGCCGGGAACGGCCCTTGCCAGGGCACGCCCAGGACGCCGAGGTCCAGGTGCAGCAGGGTCTCCTGGGCGTTGTGCGGGTCGAGGTTGACCACGATCAGGACCGTGTCGCCGTCGTCCGACCCACCCTTCGACCACACCAGGAACTGCTCGTTGCTGGCGCCGTGGAACCGCACGTTGCGCAGGAACCGGAAGGCCGGATGCGCGCGCCGGATCTCGTTGACCCGGGTGATGAGCGGAACCATCGAGTCGGTGCCGGCCCAGTCCCGGCGCCGTATCTCGTATTTCTCGGAGCGCAGGTACTCCTCGTTCGCGTCGCTGAACGGCTCGTTCTCGAACAGCTCGTAGCCGCTGTAGATGCCGTAGCTGGGGACCAGCGTGGCGGCCAGCACGAATCGCAGCAGGAAGGCGGCCGGCGGCCCGTGCCGCAAGGGCCCGGACAGGATGTCCGGCGTGTTGGGCCAGAAGTTGGGCCGCATGTAGTCCGCGGTGGGCCCGTGCGCGAGCTCGTTGACGTAGTCCCGCAGCTCCCAGGCGGCGGTGCGCCAGGTGAAGTAGGTGTACGACTGGGTGAAGCCGACCTCGGCGAGCTTGGCCATCACCTTCGGCCGGGTGAACGCCTCCGACAGGAACACCACGTCGGGGTGGTCCCGCCGGATCCGCTCGATCAGCCAGGCCCAGAACACGATCGGCTTGGTGTGCGGGTTGTCCACCCGGAAGATCCGGATGCCCTCGCCGATCCAGTACCGGAGCACGTCCCGGCAGGCCTTCCACAGCGCCACCCGGTCGGCGTCCCGCTCGGGCCAGAAGTTGAGCGGGTAGATGTCCTGGTACTTCTTGGGCGGGTTCTCCGCGTAGCGGATGCTGCCGTCCGGCCGCCGCCAGAACCACTCGGGGTGCTCGGTGACCCAGGGGTGGTCCGGCGAGCACTGCAATGCGTAGTCCAGCGCCACCTCCAGGCCCCGGTCGGAGGCCTCGGCGCAGAACCTCCGGAAGTCGTCGAGCGTGCCCAGCTCGGGGGCGATGGCCGTGTGGCCGCCCTCGGCCGCCCCGATCGCCCACGGGCTGCCCGGGTCGTCCGGGCCGGGGACGAGCGTGTTGTTCGCGCCCTTCCGGTTGGTGGTGCCGATCGGATGGATCGGCGGCAGGTACACCACGTCGAAGCCCATGTCGGCGATCGCCGCGAGCCGCTTGGCCGCCCCCGCGAAGCCACCCTCGGAGCGCGGGAAGAGCTCGTACCAGGCGCCGTAGCCACCCCGGAGCCGGTCGACCCACAGAGGTCGCGGCGTGGTGCTCGTGAGGTCGGCGTCCGGCACGCCGGCCACGAGGGCCGCCACCCGGTCGTCCAGGCCGGCGTTCAACCGGACCTGCAGGCTGCACGCGGTCCGGCGCAGGCCGTCGACCGCCTGCTGAACCCGGGCCCGGTCGCGGGCCGATGCCGTGGGCGCCAGCGACTCGAGGATCCGGGCTCCCTCTTCGAGCTCCAGCTCCAGGTCGTCGCCCGCGGCCGCCTTGATCTCGATGTCGTGCCGCCACGTGGCGAAGCGGTCCCGCCACGCCTCGATCACGTACTCGTGCCGCCCCTGCTCGGACGGGACGAGCCACCCCTCCCACCGGTCGTTGATCAGCGACCGGAGAGGTGCCTCCAGCCAGCGGGACCTGCCGACCCGCCGCCATCGCACCCTCGCCGCCAGCAGGTCGTGGCCGTCCTTGAAGATGTCGGCGCTCACCGGGATCCTCTCCCCGACCACCGCTTTCGCGGGGCAGTCCAGGGAGGGTGTGGACGGTCGGACGGCGTCGATCGTTATGCGGCCGAGCACGCTCCCAGGGTAGGCACAGCCCGATCAGACCTGGCCACGAGCCGCACGAACGTACGGTGCCACCGGGCTGAACTGGAGCCATCGGGCCAGGCCGGACACGATCCAGCGCGGTCCCGCGAACTCGATGGATCCAGCCTTGACCGCGTCGAGGAACTCGACCTCGCCCTCCCACATCTGGAACAGCGTGGCCAGGTCCGACCGGAGCACCGCGTCCACCTCGAATCCGGGGTCCGTGTAGCAGACCGAGGCATCCCCCGGCTCGATGACCAGCCAGAACAGCCGCCGCCGATCCGAGACCTCGACCTGGATCACGGCGCGTTTGCTCAGATCGGTGGTGTCGATGCGGCCGTGCAGCCACCACATCAGCACCTCGGGGTCGAGCTCCTCGGGGCGGGGGTCGCCGAAGGCGTAGCGCGCCCCCCATTCGGCCAGGCCGAACACGAGTGGCCGCAGATCCTGGCCCGCCCGGGTGAGGACGTAGCCGTCGTCGCCCCGCACCACGAGGCCGGCCGCCTCCATCTGGCGCAGGCGCCGGGACAGGAGGCCCCGCGACAGCCCGGGCAGGCCCCTGGCGAGGTCGTTGAACCGGCTGGCCCCGACCAACATCTCCCGCACGATGAGTAGGGTCCACCGCTCGCCGAGGACCTCCACCGCCCGGACGATCGGGCAGTACTGCGCATAGGTCCGCATGGTTCACATATTGCACTACCTGAGGCCCGCCGACCTCCGTACGGTCGACGTCATACCAGCCACAGGAGGCGGACCTATGACGACCCTCGACGCTCCCCCTGCGCCCGTGCGCACCTACCCGACCCCGGCGCGGCCGGACGACACCGAGTTCGTCGGACTCGCGGCCCAGGTCGGCGAGGTGGCGGCCCGCCACGCGGCAGGCCACGACCGCGATGCCACGTTCGTCACCGAGGCGTATGACGCCATGCGGGAGTCGGGGTACCTCGCCATGGCCGTGCCCGAGGAGCTGGGCGGGCTCGGTGCCACGATGCGCCAGGTCTGTTACGCCCAGGCCGAGCTGGCTCGCCACGACGGCGCGACCGCCCTCGCCCAGGCCATGCATCAGTACCTGACCCTCATGCAGGGCTACCGGCGCCGGGTCGGCGCGCCCGACGCGGAGGGCGTCCTGCGCCGCATCGCCGGCGAGGGCATCGTGATCGCCACCAGCGGCGGTTCCGACTGGCTGTGGCCGACCACCGTGGCCGAGCCGGCCTCCGCGGACGACGGAGCAGCACTGCGCGTGACAGGTCGCAAGGTGTTCTGCAGCCAGTCGCCCGTCGCCACCGTCGTGGCGACCTGCGCCGTGGTGGGCACCCCCGGCGAGGGCGCCGAGGTCATCCACTTCTCCGTCCCGCTGAACGCGGAGGGCGTCCGGCTGGAGGAGACCTGGGACACACTCGGCATGCGTGGCACCGCCAGCCACGACGTCGTGATGGACGGCGTGGTGGTCCCCCCGGAGCGGATCATCGGCCGCCGCCCCTACGGCGAGTTCGGCGTCCCGCTGGCGGCGGCCGCCGTCCACTTCGCCCCCGTGGTCGGCGCCACGTACTACGGCATAGCCGCCGGCGCCCGCGACACCGCGGTCGAGGCGACGACCGGCGCCGTGCGTGGCCCCCGCCCCCGAACCGCGCTGCCCGAGGTCCAGCGCCAGGTCGGGCTGATGGACGCCACGCTGCGCGTGTCGTGGTGGGCGCTGCTCGGCGCGATCGACGAACTCGGGGACGACTACGTCGTCGGCCCCGACGCGCTCAACACGGTCATGGTGGCGAAGCGCCAGACGGTCACCGGTGCCATCGAGGTCGTGGACCTGGCGATGGACGCGATCGGCGGCCGCTCGTACTTCCGGAGCGCCGGGCTCGAGCGGGCCTACCGCGACGTGCGGGCCGGCACCTTCCACCCGTTCACCCCGGAGGTCACGCTGACTTACGCGGGCAAGATGGCGCTCGGCGACCCTGGTCTCACGGAGTAACGCTCGACGCCGCCTCGCTGACACGAGGCGGCCGGGCGCGCCCGGCGAGTGAACCGACGGTGAACCTGCCACCGGATCGACGTTGCGTAGGGGCGCGTACCCGGTCGCGCTCACTACGGTGCGCGGACGATGAAGGCATTGCGCAGCTTCACTGTCCGGCCCTCCCTCCCCGCCGAGCTGTCGGCGCTCGAGGAGTTGGCGTTCAACCTGCGGTGGTCCTGGGACGACCAGACCCGTGACCTGTTCCGCTGGGTGGATCCCGACCTGTGGGACGCCAGCGTGCACGACCCCGTCCGCCTCCTGGGCCTGGTGTCGCGCGAGCGGCTCGATGCCCTCGCCCGCGACGCCGGGTTCAAGCGGTTCCTCGGCGAGGTGCGCAGCGAGCTGCAGCGCTACCTCGACGGCGACCGCTGGTTCCAGACGAAGGGGTCCAGCCCGCTCGGCCTGGTGGCCTACTTCTCCCCCGAGTTCGGCATCGCCGAGGCGGTGCCGCAGTACTCGGGCGGCCTCGGCGTGCTCGCCGGCGACCACCTGAAGTCGTCCAGCGACCTCGGCGTGCCCCTCATGGGCGTAGGCCTGCTCTACCGCCACGGTTACTTCCGCCAGAGCCTCGACGCCGACGGCTGGCAGCAGGAGCGGTATCCGCTGCTCGACCCCCACGTCATGGCGCTCACGCTGTGCGAGGGCGTGCGGGTCGAGGTCGATCTCGCCGCCGACGAGTTGCCGCTCGTGGCCCAGCTGTGGAAGGCCGACGTGGGCCGGGTCCCGCTGTACTTCCTCGACGCCGACGTCGAGGAGAACTCGGACGAGATCCGCAGCGTCACCGACCGCCTCTACGGCGGCGACACCGAACACCGCCTCCGCCAGGAGATCCTGCTCGGCATCGGCGGTGTGCGGGCCCTCGAGGCCGTCGGCATCGACGCCCAGGTGTTCCACACGAACGAGGGCCACGCCGGGTTCCTGGGCCTGGAGCGCATCCGCCAGCTCGTCGTGGACGAGGGCCTGTCCTACGCCGAGGCGATCGAGGCTGTGCGGGCCGGCTGCATCTTCACGACCCACACTCCGGTGCCCGCCGGCATCGACCGGTTCCCGCTCGAGCTGATGGACAAGTACTTCTCCCGCTGGTGCGACGAGGTCGGCGTCAAGGTGAGCGACCTGGTCGCCCTCGGGCACCGTCCGAGCGACGAGCCGGACGAGCCGTTCAACATGGCGGTCATGGGCCTGCGCCTGGCCGGCCGGTCGAACGGCGTCGCCCAGCTCCACGGCGAGGTCAGTCGCAAGATGTTCGGCGAGCTGTGGCCCGACCTGGAGCCCGACGAGACACCCATCGCCTCGATCACCAACGGCGTGCACGCCCACACCTGGACCTCGCCCGAGATCACGGACGTGCTCTCGCACTACGTCCTCCCCGACTGGGACGAGGCCGGCCCCGACCAGTGGGCCCGGATCTCCGAGGTCCCCGACGACGAGCTCTGGCGGGCCCGCGAGCAGGCCCGAGAGCGCATGGTCACGTTCGTCCGTCGCCGCTTGAAGGAGGCCGCCGCGGGCCGGGGGCTCACCGGCTCGGACGTGGCCTGGACGGACGAGGTGCTCGACCCCCGCGTGCTGACGATCGGCTTCGCCCGTCGCTTCGCCACCTACAAGCGGGCCACCCTGCTGCTCTCCCAGCCCGACCGCCTGCGGGAGCTGCTGCTCTCGCCCGACCGGCCGATGCAGCTCGTGTTCGCCGGCAAGGCCCACCCGGCCGACGAGCAGGGCAAGGAGATGATCCGCCAGATCGTGGCGTTCTCGTCCGACCCCGGGATCCGCCACCGCTTCGTGTTCGTCGACGACTACGACATCGCGGTCGCCCGCGCCCTCTACCAGGGCTCGGACGTGTGGTTGAACAACCCGCGCCGACCCCAGGAGGCGTGCGGCACATCGGGCATGAAGGCCGCCCTCAACGGCGGGCTCAACCTGTCCATCCTCGACGGCTGGTGGCACGAGATGTTCGACGGCGAGAACGGCTGGGCCATCTCGTCGGCCGAGGACGTCGAGGACCTCGAGCGGCGCGACCGCCTCGAGGCCGGCGCTCTGTTCGACCTGCTCGAGCGCCAGGTCGTGCCGTTGTTCTACGAGCGCTACGGCGGCCCGGTTCCCCGGCGATGGCTGAAGAAGGTACGCAAGTCGCTCGCGTCCCTCGGACCGCGGGTGACGGCATCGCGGATGGTCGCGAACTACGTCGAGGAGCTGTACGAGCCGACCGCGGCCCGCACCGACCTCCTGGCCGCCGACGGCCATGCCCGGGCCCGGGCTCTCACCGCCTGGAAGGACCGGGTCCGGGACGCCTGGCACGGCGTGCACGTCGACCGCGTCGAGGGCGACATGACGAGCGCCGACCTCGGCAGCTCGCGCACGGTCGAGGCGGTGGTCGCACTCGGCACCCTGTCGCCTGACGACGTCGACGTCCAGCTGGTCCACGGACCCGTCGGGCAGGGCGACGAGCTCACCGAGCGCTCGATCGTCTCGATGACCCCGGACGGCACCGCCGACGACCACCATGCCCGCTACGTCGGCACGCTGCAGACCGAGCGGGCAGGGCGGCACGGGTTCACGGTGCGCATCGTCCCGCGCCACCCCGACCTGGTCAGCCCGGTCGAGCTCGGACTGGCGGCCTGGGCCTAGCGGGCCCTCATCGCCGCACCGCCGCGCCTGGCCGGGCCGCGCGATCTCGTCGGCGGTCGGGCCGGTCGCACCGACCGCCGCGACCGTCAGCGGCCCACGAAGCTCGCCTTGCCCGGCCCGTGCTCCAGGAACGACGCCACGCCGATGCCGGCGTCCTCCGTCGCGAACACATCGGCGAACAGCTGCTGCTCGAGCTCGATGCCGGCCGGCAGCGGCCCATCCAAGCCCTCGTCGATCGCCCGCTTCGCCAGGCCCTGTGCGACGACGGCGCCCGCGGCCAGCTCTGTCGCCAGCGCGAAGGCCCGCTCGTGGAGCGACTCGTTGGGGACCACCTCGTTGACCAGCCCGATGCGCAGCGCCTCGTCTGCGCCGACCTGCCGACCCGTGAGGATCAGCTCCTTGGCCCGCGAAGACCCCACGAGGCGGGCCAGCCGCTGCGTGCCCGCGCCACCGGGGATGACCCCGAGCAGGATCTCGGGCTGCCCGAACTTCGCCCGCTCGCCTGCGATCCGCAGGTCGCAGGCCAGCGCAAGCTCGCAGCCACCGCCGAGCGCGAAGCCGGAGACCGCAGCGATCACGCAGCGGGGGATCGCCGCCACCGCGTCGAGGGCGCGTACGAACGCCCCACCGACCAGCCGAGCCTCGTCCGGCCCACCGAACTCGGAGATGTCGGCACCCGCTGCGAACAGCCGCTCGCCACCGGTGATGACGACCGCCCCGGGGGGATCGACCGTGAGATCGGTGGCCGCAGCCTCCAGTTGGCCGAGGAGGGCCGTCGACAGCGCGTTGACCTTGGGGTTGTCCAGCATGACCACGGCTACGCCGTCGCCACGACGCTCGACGCGTACCAGGGGGTTCTCTGCGGACATGGATCAGGACCCTACGCCGTCGGCCCTCCGCCGACGTAGCCGGTCGAAGGACCGTCGAAATCTCGATTGTCGCCTTGATCTTCGAACACATGTTCGCTACCGTAGCGGCATGACAAACACTCTGCAAGAGCGACATGAGACTTCATGCCGGTTGCCTGCATCTCCCGACTATCGAGCGCGTCTCAATCCTTCAGGTCACGAGGGTTCCAGCCCGAGCAGCTCGTCGGCGGCGGTCCACGGGTCCAGCTCGCCTGCGGCGACCGCGTCCGCCAGCTCCGCTGCCCGGGGGCTCGTCGTCATCGACCGGGCGCGCTCGAGCAGCTCGGCCGCGACCAGTCGGGTGACCTCCTCGGATGCTCGCCGGCGCCGGCGATCCGCCAGCTCGTCGGTCTCGACGAGGTGTGCCCGGTGGTCCATGATCGCCTGCCACACGTCGTCCACGCCGGATCCCGCCGTCGCGGTGGCACACACGACCGGCGGTCGCCATCCCCCGCCGGACTGCGCCTCGCCGCGGGACGCCGGGAGCGCGATGTCGAGCATCCGCTCGAGGTCCCGGGCCGTCTCCTCGGCTCCGGGCCGGTCGGCCTTGTTGACGACGAAGACGTCCGCGATCTCCATCAGGCCGGCCTTGTTGGCCTGCACCGCGTCGCCCCATCCGGGGTTGACCACGACGAGGGTCGTGTCGGCCTGGCCGACGACGTCGACCTCGACCTGGCCGACGCCGACCGTCTCGAGGATCACCCACGGGTACCCGGCAGCGGTCAGGACCCGCACCGCCTCGGGCGCCGCCACGGCGAGCCCGCCGAGGTGGCCCCTGGTGGCCATCGACCGGATGAAGACCCCGCTGTCCAGGGCGTGGTCGCCCATCCGCACCCGGTCACCGAGGATGGCACCGCCGGAGAACGGCGACGAGGGGTCGATGGCCAGCACGGCGACCGGCTCGTCGCGGGCGCGCACGAGGTCCACGAGGGCGCTGGTCAGGGTCGACTTGCCGGCGCCCGGAGCCCCCGTGACCCCGATCGTGTACGCGTGGAGGCCGCGGCCGTGCATGGCCCGCCCGACGGCACGGGCGCCGTCGCCGCCCCGCTCGACGACGGAGAGCAGGCGGGCCAGGGCCGAGCGATCCCCTGCGGCTGCCGCGTCGACGAGCTCGTCGGTGGTGGGGGCTGGCACCCCGCGAACGCTACCCGTGGGGCGACCGCGGGTAGACCGATGCCTACAGGCCGAGGCCGACGGAGGTCTCGGTGGGGGCGCCCACGTCCACGACCTCCGTGACACCGGGAACCCGGTCCTTGAGGATGCGCTCGATGCCGGCCTTGAGGGTCACGGTCGACGCCGGGCACGAGACGCAGGCACCGACGAGCTCGACCGACACGACCCCGGTCTCGGCGTCGACGTCGCGCAGGAAGATGTCGCCGGCGTCGGCCTGGATCGCCGGTCGGATCACCTCGATCACCTCGCGGACCTTGTCGGTATCGACCACCTGGTCTCCCTCGGATTGAGCGCGTGGAATGGTCGCGGACTTGCTCCCTCTGAGGCAACACCGGGGAGGGGGACCGTGTTCCGCAGTGGTCCCTGAATAGCGTCTGGCGTGGGTCGTCTGGGAACCTGAACTCGTGATGGCGAGGGTCGTGCCGATGTTGGCTCACCAGGGCGGTTGGGACGAACTGCTGATGGTGCTGGTGCCGATCCTCATCTTCGCGGTGCTTCTCGTGATCGCGAACCGTCGGGCGAACATCCTGGCGGAGCAGACGCCGGACGGGGATCCGGCGGGTGACGACCAGGAGGCGGGCGGGGCTCCGGGTGGGTCGCCCGGTGGTGGTCGGTAGCGGGCGTGCCCCGGTTCAGCTTCACCCGGACCGTCGACACAGCCGGCGCCGAGCGGCTACTGGAGCCACGGGACGACATCGTCGGCGAAGTGCTCGTCCACGATTCGGGGTTCGACCGGAGCGACGGCAGCGACGGGCCGGTCCGTCAGCGGACGTTCGGGCTGCAGGCGGGACCGTTCGCGCGGTACGAGCGCACGGTCGAGGTCTTCGGGCTCCCAGCAGAACGCGGCCGCCGACGTGCCGAAGGTGCCGAGCCGGCAGTGACCGGCTCCGAGGGTCCGGCGGTCGCCGGCGGTCCTGAGTCGGCGGGAGCCGCACCGACCCGCCTCGTGGCGGCCTCGGAGGTCGGTCGGGCGGGCGGGGTGGCAGCGGAACCGGTGCGGGTCGTGCAGACGATCGAGTTCGAGCTCCCGCGGGGGGCGTGGCCGTTCCTGATGAACCCGGTGTTCCGGGCGGCCTTGAAGAGCTCGTCCGGACGGTTGCCGTGGTGGTTCCCACCGCAGCGGCCGGATGCTCGAGCGGCGGGGGTGCTCGGGTTGCTGGCGACCTTGTCCCTCGTCGTGGGGTACCACGGAACGTTGCTGACGCAGACCATGACGTTCGCCGCGGACGAGTTCGGGGCGGGGACGGCGGCGCAGGGTAACGCCTTCGCGGCGGTGCGCGTCGGTGGGCTGATCGCCATCGTGCTCGGTGCGTGGGCCGACCGGCGCGGGCGGCGGGCGATCCTGACCCTGTCGCTGCTTACATGCATCGGATCGACCGTGCTCGGCGCGCTGGCGCCGTCGCTGGCGGTCCTGGCCACCACGCAGACCGTCAACCGCGGGGCGTGGGCCGCGTCGAGCGTGTTGATCGCCATCATCGCCGCGGAGGAGATGCCGGCCGGGTCGCGGGCCCATGCGCTCAGCTTGCTGGCCATGACCGGGGCGCTCGGCGCCGGGGTCGCGGTGTGGCTGCTGCCGGTGGCCGACATCGGACCGGACGGGTCCGCCTCCTGGCGGGTGCTGTACGTGGTTCCCCTGCTGTTCGTGATGGTGGTCCTTCGGTTCGGGCGGCTGATCCCCGAGAGCCGGCGCTACGAGCGCCCGCACCAGAACGTGGCGTTCGCCGGGCACTACTGGCGGCTGCTGCTGCTGGCCTCGACGTCGTTCCTGTTCAACGTGTTCATGGCGCCCCAGTCCCAGTTCCGCAACGAGTTCCTGCGGGACGAGCGCGGGATGGCGGCGGCGTCCGTGTCCCTCTTCATCCTCGTGACGTCGACACTGTCCGGCATCGGGATCATCGTCGGCGGCCGGCTGGCCGACACTCGGGGCCGGAGGGTCGTCGGAGCCGTCGGGGTGGTCGTGGCGACGCTGTTCATCGTGCTGTCGTTCGGCCTCGACGGGGCGGCGATGTGGGTGTCCGCGGCCGTGAGCGGTATCTTCGCCGCCGCGCTGGTGCCGACGATCGGGGTGTACGGGCCCGAGCTGTTCCCGACATCGCTGCGGGGCCGGGCGAACGGGATCATCAGCACGATCGCCATGGGCGGCAGCGTCGTCGGGCTGGCCGCGGCCGGGCACCTGGAGGAGGGGCTCGGGTCCTTCGTCCGGGCACTCGGCGTTCTGGCCGTCGCACCGCTGGCGATGGCGGCGATCATCGTCGCCTGGTACCCCGAGACCGCCCGGCGGGAGCTCGAGGAGCTGAACCCCGAGGACCTGGTCGGCGGCGAGCGGGAGGCGTCAGGCGTGCCCGACCGAGGCCACGAGGCGGCGGCTGAGAGCGAAGGGGGCGGCTCTGGCGTGACGGACCCAGCCGGCGACCAGGCGCGGCAACGGTCGGCGGCGGAGCCGACAGGCCGGGCGTGACCCACCCACACGGATGCCGGCTGCGGCGAACACGCGTGACACGCCGGACTCCGTCATGTCGAAGCGCGACACCGGTTGGCGGTGGCACGGACGCCCGGCTGCGACGGGAGCCGGCCGATGTCGAAGCGCGGCAGCTGGCGGCCGGCGGGCGCCCGGCTGCGACGGGAGCCGGCCGGTGACGGAGCCCGGCTGCGACGGGATCCGGCCGGTTGGCGGCCGGGGGGCGCCCGGCTGCGACGGGAGCCGGCCGGTGGCGGAGCCCGGCTGAGACGGGCTCCGGTCGGTAACGGAGCCTGGCAGCGCCCGCCGGCGGGTGTCGCCCTCGACGGTGGCGAAGCGGTTTCGGGCCACCTCCAGCGGTTAGCGTGCTGGCCATGAAACCCGGGCGGCGACGGGACGTCGCAGCGGGGATCGTGCTGGTCCTGGGGGCCTGTTCGGGCGGCAACGGTGGCGACGAACTCGACCTCTCTCCTCCCGCCGACTCCCCTTTCGCCGACATCGCAAGCGATGGCGGGCTCGAGGTCCGCGGGTCCGAGACCTACCACGTCGCCCAGGCGATCGGGGACACGCTCGTCGTCCGTTCGTCGCCCCAGGAGTCTGCCGACGAGATTCGAACGCTGTCAGCTGCGGACGAGGTCAGCGGCCAGGTCGTCTGCCTCGTCGCGCAGGAGCTCGGCGACTGGGTCGCCGTCTACATGCCCTCCGGACCGCCGGGCAGCGTCGGCTGGATCGAGCGGGACGACGTCACGCTCAGCCGCCACCGGTACCGGATCGAGATCGACCGGGCGGCCCACAAGCTCACCGTCTTCACCGGGGCGGAGACCACGCTGACCGCTCCCGTGGCCATCGGGCCAGATGCGCCGCCCGCCGGTTCCAACCTCTTCATCAAGGATCTCGTGGAGCCGCCCGATCCGCTCGGGCCGTACGGGACCTACGCCTACGGGCTGTCGGGGTCCTCCAACGACTTCGCCGCCTTCAGCGCCGGGCGGGGGGTCGTGGCGCTGCACGGGACCGACAACCCCCAGCTGCTCGGGCAGGACGTCGACCGCGGGGCGATCGCCGTGGACACGACCACCGTGGCCAGCATGGTCGAGTCGATCGGGCTTCCGCTCGGTACCCCGGTGCAGATCATCGATCCCCGGACCGACGACACCGACAGCGACGAGGACGCCGACGACGACAATGACGACAACGACGCCGGCGACGCCGGCGACGCCGGCGACGCCGGCGAGTAGGGCTACAGCGACGACGCCCAGTCGGCGACCGCCTCGGCCACCCTGGCGTCGGCGCCCTTGAGCTCGTGGCGGCCGCCCTCGATCCAGACGTGGGTCACCTCGCCGGCGATGGCGGCCGTGTGGGACTCCAGTTCCTCGGGCGTGCCGAACGGGTCCCGGGTGCCGGCGACGAACAGGCACGGGACCGTGACGTCGGGGAAGTGCTCGATCCGGAGGCGATCGGCCTTGCCCGGCGGGTGCAGCGGGTAGGCGATCAGCGCCAGCCCGGCGGCGGGCAGGCCCTCGGCCACCGCCATCGAGCACATGCGGCCGCCCATCGAGCGTCCGCCCAGGATCAGCGCGTCCAGCGGGACGCCGGCGGACTTCGCCAGCAGCTCCGCCTCCTCCCGCACGCAGGCGATCAGCTTGGGCGGCCGGTCCGGGGCCCGCCGTCCCTCGCGGCGGTAGGGGAAATCGGCCCGCACCACCGGCACGCCCAGCGTGTCCACCAGAGCGCCGTCGACGGCGACCAGCGACGGCGTGTCCCGGCCGCCGCCCGCGCCGGGGAAGAACAGGGCGCCGCCGACGGTCATCCGGCGAGGAGGATGCGGCGGGCCTCGCTGAGCTCGGCCAGGCGATCGGCGGCCTCGCCGCGATCGCCGCCGTGGTCGGGGTGGGCCTCGCGGACCAGGTCGCGGAACCGGCGCTGGACGGCCCGGCGCCCGGGTCGGTCGCTCCCGCTCCGCAAGTCGAGGACCCCGAGAGCCCACGAGATCGGGTCGCGGAAGGCCTCCGTCGACCAGTCGTGGTGCCGCGCCAGCCCCGACAGCATCGCCACGAGGGTGCCGTCGATGGCGCCGGTCCAGCGCATCGCCTTGCGGATCGCCTCCATCACCCGGTCGCGGGGGCCGGGCGGCAGTGCGCCGGCCGCGTAGACCGCCGCCAGGATGTGGTGAGCCGGCGAGCCCTTGTCGTCGAGCTCGAACGCCAACTCCTCGCCGTCGCCCCGCAGCAGGTGCACGCTGCGCTGCAAGCCCACGCGATCCGTCTGCAGGCGGTGCCGCAGGCGGGGCTGAGGGATGCGGTACCCGGCCTGGAGCTGGCGGGTCAGCCGGTCGAGGTCGTCGAACATCTCGGGGTCGAGCACCGGCATGTGCGCCGCGACCACGCCCCCGAGCAGGATGCCCCCGAACCCGGGGGCGGGCGTGACCGGCAGGTCGGTGCGGCCCAGCGCGACCCGGCGGGTCGGAGCGATGGGCCGGGAGTGGAAGACCTCCAACTCGGCCAGGATCACGGGCGCAGCCTACTGGTGCGACCCCGCACCCCAGCGCATCGGCCGCGACCTGCGACAGCAGCAGGGGCGGCCACGAAGGTGCTCAGACGAACGGCCGCAGGGCGACTCGCAGGTCTCGGGACCGGTCCTCGACCTCGTCCTCGTCGACCGTGTCCTCGCTCAGCAGATCGCCGAGCTCGGTCACCCGCTCGCACAGGTCGTCCCACTGCTTGGGGTCGACGCCGTACGGCGGCGGCTCGCCGGCGTCGACGGCCATCGCCGCCTTGACCATGGCGATCGTGCCCTCGGTGTCGCCCCCGTCGTGCTGCAGGCGGTCGGCGGCCACGAAGATCGAGCCCAGCAGCTCGGCGCCCCCCGCGCCGTCGTCGGCCTCGGGATCGAGCTGGTCGGGATGTGCCACCTTGTCGAATAGCTCGTCGGCCGCCTCCTCGTCGTCGGCGTACACGAACAGCTCGTCGGTCGAGCTGTCCCACGAGTAGTCGACGCCCGCGGCGGCCAGGGCGTCGGCGAGGGCGCTGAGCTGGTCGTCCTCCCACTCCGACATGTCGTAGGCGACCTGGTCCCGCCCGGGGTCGAGCGGCTCGGGGTCCGCGTCCGCCGAGTCGCCGCCGACGATGTCGAGGATGTTCTCGACCGGCGCCTGGTCGACGGCAGCCACCCGCAGCGTCTTGTCGTCCCACAGGAACGGGATCGTCGCCTCGTTCAGCCGGTCCGCCACGGCCAGGCGCTCCATGTCGCTCCAGTCGTCGAGGTCGTAGAGCATCTCGTCGTCGTCGGACGACGCCTCCCCGTCGCCGGACGGCTCGTCCTCGGGCGGGGGCTCGTCGAGCTCGCCGGGGAGCCCGGCGACGCTGACGCCCTCGAGCTCGTCGTCCTCGCCCTGGTTGTAGGGATCCGAGAGTTGGCCCACGGAGGACATCTAATCAGTCCGACTATCTTCCCCGCATGACCGAGAAGCAGCGCCCCGACCGCAACCTGGCCATGGAGCTCGTGCGCGTCACCGAGGCAGCCGCGCTGGCCGCCTCCCGGTGGATGGGCCGGGGCGACAAGAACGGTGCCGACGGCGCGGCGGTCGACGCCATGCGCATCGTCCTCGACAGCGTGCCGATGGACGGCATCGTCGTGATCGGAGAGGGCGAGAAGGACGAGGCGCCGATGCTCTTCAACGGCGAGCGGGTCGGCGACGGCAGCGCCATCCCCACCGACGTGGCCGTGGACCCCATCGACGGCACCACTCTGACCGCCCTCGGCCGCGGGAACGCCCTGGCCGTCATCGCCGTCTCCGAGCGGGGGACCATGTTCGACCCGGGCCCGTGCGTCTACATGGAGAAGATCGCGGTCGGCCCCGAGGGCGTCGGGGTCATCGACCTCAACCGCACCGTCGCCGAGAACATCGAGGCGCTGGCCAAGGCCAAGGGCACGACGTCCCGCGACATCACCGCCGTCATCCTCGACCGGGACCGCCACGACGACCTGATCCGCGAGGTGCGCGAGACCGGCGCCCGCATCCGCCTCATCCCCGACGGCGACGTGGCCGGCGCCATCTCGACGGCGTGGCCGGACTCGGGCGCGGACATCCTGTTCGGCATCGGTGGCACGCCCGAGGGCGTGATCGCGGCCGCCGCGCTCAAATGCATGGCCGGCGAGCTCCAGGGCCGGCTGTGGCCCCGCAACGACGACGAGCGCACCGCGGCCGTCGAGGCCGGCTACGACCTCGACCGGGTCCTGACCACCGACGAGCTGGTGGGCGGGGACAACTGCTTCTTCGCCGCCACCGGCATCACCGACGGCGAGCTGCTCAAGGGCATCCACTTCTCCCGGCGGGGAGCCTCGACCCAGTCGCTGGTCATGCGGTCCAAGTCGGGCACCGTGCGGCTGATCAACGCCCAGCACCAGCTGTCCAAGCTGGCCTCGTTCTCGTCGATCGACTTCAACTAGCGGGGCGGGTTGGTCCTCCGCGCCAGTCTCGCGGCGACCCTCCGCTTGATCCCCCGGGGGACCGGGGTCGACATCGCCACCAGCACCTGGTTGAACGGGCCGGTGACGTGCCACGCCTTGCCGGCGCGGGCGGCGTCGAGCGCGGCCTCGGCCACCTGCTCGGGCGACTGCCAGGCCGGCCCGGGGATCGGCCGGCCCTCGATCCCGGCCCGCGCCGCGAACTCGGTGCGGGTGAACCCGGGCAGCACGGTGGTCAGGGACACGCCGGTGCCCTCGAGCTCGCCGTGCACGGCCTCGCCGAAGCTGGCCACGAATGACTTGGTGGCCCCGTAGACGGCGTTGCCGGGCGTGGCCTGCAACCCGGACACGGAGCCGATGTCGAGGATCGCGCCGCGGCCTCGGGCCAGCATCGCCCGGACGGCGGCGTGGGTGAGCCGGACCACGGCCACGACGTTGACCAGGATCTCCCGCTGCTCGCCGTCGATGTCGAGGTCGGCGAAGTTGCCGTAGGTCCCGAACCCGGCGTTGTTGACCAGCAGGTCGACCGGCCGGTCGGCGGACGCCAGGCGCCGCTCGACCCGCGCCACCTGGGCCGGCTCGGCGAGGTCGGCCGCCAGGACCTCGACGTCGACAGGGAGGTCGGCGGCCAGCTTGTCCAGCCGTTCGCCGTCTCGGGCAACGGCCACGACCTCGACGCCCGCACCGGCCAGACGCTCGGCGATGGCCCGGCCGATGCCGGACGACGCTCCGGTGACGAGCGCCCGTGTCCAGGGATAGGTGGCCGTCACGCGAGCCGGGGCTGAACCGAGATGCGTTCGGTGGTCTCGCCGCGCAGCACGCGCACGGCCAGCTGCCCGTTGGCGAGGGAGGCCTCGACGCCGCCGCCGAAGCCGTCGGGCAGGTCGAGCTCGCGCTCGTAGCCCCCGTAGTCCCACTCGTGGAGCAGGTAGTCCTTCGGTGCGGCCGTACGCAGGTGGGCCGTGATCCGCAGGCAGTGCGGCATGACGTCGATCGTCACGTCGCTCGGCTGGACGGCCGGGAGCGGGGCCACGACGACCAGGGCGTCGCTGGTGGCGTAGACGTTGACGGGGACGTGCTGCGGCCGCATGAGCCGCTCGGTGGTGGCGGTCGCCTCGGTCACCCGCTGCTGCTTGGACTGATCGGGGGCCATGCGACCGACCGTACCCCGGCGAGGTGGTCGACAGCCGCCCCCAGGTGGCGGCCGATGCCCTGGCCCCGGTGCTCGGCCGCCACCACCAGAACCTCGACGTCCAGGCGGTCGCCGACCGTGACCCCGCAGGCCACGCCGACCGGCTCGCCGTCGCGGCGGGCGGTGACGGCCCATCGCCCGGTGTCGTCCAGCTCCCCCGACCCACCTTCGTCGCCGCCCAGCAGCGCGGCCGCGGTCACGGGGTCGACCACGCGGGAGGTCGTGAGCTCCAGCGGGAGGCCGCCGCGGGCGACGACCGCCGGGGGGCCGAAGGGCACGTCGGCGATCGGACGCCAGATGCGGCCGGGGGTCTCTCGCAGGAGGTGCACGCGGTCGACCGTCACCTCCGTCCGGTAGTCGGCCAGGGCCGCCACCGCGGCGGGGATGCGCGGCGGGGCCATGTCGTCCGCCACCGTGACGTGGGGGACGAACGGGTGGGTCATCGCTCGCTCCAGCGGGTGGCGCGACACCCGCTCCCGCAGCGACCCCAGATCGTCGAGGTCGCCGCCGACCGCCAAGTAGACGACCGGCGTCACCGGGTGGAACGTCGTCGCCGGCCCCAGCTCGAGGCGCAACGGCGCCGCCGTGGCCGCGGCCGCCGACCGCAGCACCGCCAGCACGTCGCCGAGCGCGGCCGCAGGCACGTTCACCGGCGCCACCAGCGTCACGTGCGGGGCCACCCGGCCCAGCGCGCCGTCGCCCAACGCCCGCCGCAGGCCGTCGATCTCCGTGGCTGCCGGCGGGTCGACCTGGAGGACCACGCCCAGCCGGACGCGCCCCGCCACTAGGGGGCGGCGGGGCAGGTCGAGACGGCCGCCTCGCCCGCGAACCGCTGCTGGATCCAGTCGAGGCCGTCCGCCACCGCCCCCGGGGCGGCCTGGACGTGGCCCTGCCCGTTCTCGTAGACCCGCCGCTCGACCACCTGGCCCAGGCCGCACATGCGGTCGAACAGCCCCGCCGACAGCGCCGCCGGCACCACGTCGTCCGCCGCGCTGTGGAGGATGAGGATCGGCTCGTCGGTCTTCACGTTGCCGGGGTTGTTCTCCTCGGCCAGGCCGGCCCAGGGCCCGGTCGCCGCTCCGTCGGGGACGAGCAGCTGCGTCGAGTCGAGCGAGGAGAAGTACTCGATCACATCGCCGGCGCAGCCCTGGTCGACCGCTGCCAGCTCGGCCTCGCCGGCCGGGGTCAGCACGTCGGACAGCGGAGCGTCCGGGTAGGCGTCGTTGAAGCCGGCGATCATCATGTAGAGGAACCCGGCGATCCGCAGGCGGCCCGCGGCCCCGAAGATCAGCGGCAGCTCGGTGGCGGGCGCGCCGGCCACCGTGCCGACCAGCTCGTACTCGGGCGCCCACTCGGGCGCCAGCTGGCCCGCCCACAGCGCCCCGTGGCCGCCCTGCGAGTAGCCGAGGATGGCCAGCTGGTCGCCGGCATCCGCCTCGGGCAGGGACCGGGCGGCAGTGGCGGCGTCCAGCACGCCGCGCCCCTCGCTCTCACCGACGAGGTAGGGGTGGCGGCCGGGTGTGCCCAGGCCCTCGTAGTCGGTGTGCGCCACCAGGTAGCCGGCGTCGAGGAACGGTTGCAGGATCGCCAGACTTCGGCCGCCGGCGACCTTGGAGGGGGCGCACTCGTCGGCCACGCCGGTCGTGCCGTGGGCCAGCGTGACCACCTGGCGCCCACCCGCGGGCGCCGGCCCGTCCGGGACGCCGACGACGCCCGTGACCGCGATGGGGTCGCCGGCCACGTCCTCGGACAGGTACATGACCCGGTACAGGCTGCCGTCCTCACTCTCCAGCGGCTCGTAGCGGATGAGCGTGCCGTGCTCGCCCTCGGGCAGCGAGTCCGGCGCGGCGTAGAAGTCGCCGCCGGTGAACGGCTCTGTCGCTGCCACCCGGTCGGTCGCCGGCGCCTCGGCCTCGGTGGTGTCGCTGGAGGACGAGCCCGAGTCCGAGCACGCGGCAGCCATCGCCGCCACGACCACCACGGCCAGCGCACCGGCCAGCCGTCCCGTGCCCTGCCCTCGTCGCATCGCCTCAGTCTGGCCGACCATGACCGCCGAGCCTCAATGGGTGGGCGTCAACCCTCCGGCCGCCGCCAGGCGGGTGTGGGCCCGGCGGGCTGCACTCTCGACCTCGGCGTCGTGGTCCGCCTGCATGCGCCGCTCGGCGTCGTCGGCGGCCGCCCGGGCCCGCTCGACGTCGATCTGGCTGCCCAGCTCGGCGACGTCCGACAGGATCGTGACGGTGTCGTTGGACACCTCGACGAACCCGCCGTGGACCGCCACCGCCTCGTCGCCCTGCGACGAGCGGATGGCGGCGGTGGCGATATCCAGCGCGCCGACGAACGGGGCGTGCCCGGGCAGGAACGCGATGTCCCCGCCGCCCACCGTCCGGACGATGACCATGTCGGCCTCACCCGAGAAGAGGATGCGCTCGGGCGACACCAGCTCGACCTGGAGCGGCACGGCCTACTCGCCCCCGGACGTCTGGCGGAGCTGCTCGGCCTTGCGGCGGGCGTCGTCGGCGTCGCCCACGTTCAGGAACGCCTGCTCCGGCAGCTCGTCGAGCTCGCCCTTGACCAGGGCCTCGAACGACTCCACGGTCTTCTCCACCGGGACGAAGATGCCCGGCAGGCCGGTGAAGTTCTCGGCCACGAACATCGGCTGCGACAGGAACCGCTGGATCTTGCGCGCCCGTGACACCGTCACCTTGTCCTCCTCCGACAGCTCGTCGAGGCCGAGGATGGCGATGATGTCCTGCAGCTCCTTGTACCGCTGGAGGATCTCCTGCACCCGCCGGGCCACGTCGTAGTGGCGCTCGCCCACCACGTCGGGCTGGAGGATGGTCGACGTGGAGGACAGCGGGTCCACCGCCGGGTAGATGCCCAGCGCCGCGATGTCGCGGGAGAGCTCGGTGGTGGCGTCCAGGTGGGTGAAGGTCGTGAACGGCGCCGGGTCGGTGTAGTCGTCGGCGGGCACGTACACGGCCTGGAGCGAGGTGATCGAGCGGCCCCGGGTCGAGGTGATCCGCTCCTGGAGCTCGCCCATCTCGTCGGCCAGGGTGGGCTGGTAGCCCACGGCCGAGGGCATGCGGCCGAGCAGGGTCGACACCTCGGAGCCCGCCTGCACGAAGCGGAAGATGTTGTCGACGAACAGCAGCACGTCCTGGCCCCGGGCGTCCCGGAAGTACTCGGCGACGGTCAGGGCGGACAGGGCGACCCGCAGGCGCACGCCCGGCGGCTCGTCCATCTGCCCGAAGACCAGGGCGGCCTTCTCGAGCACGCCGGACTCCTGCATCTCCAGATAGAGGTCGGTGCCCTCCCGGGTGCGCTCGCCGACGCCGGCGAAGACCGACACACCGCCGAACTGCTCGGCCACCCGGCGGATCATCTCCTGGATGAGCACGGTCTTGCCCACGCCGGCGCCGCCGAACAGGCCGATCTTGCCGCCCCGCAGGTACGGGGTCAGGAGGTCGATGACCTTGATGCCGGACTCGAACACCTCCCGCTTGGGCTCGAGGGCGTCGAAGCCGGGCGCCTCGCGGTGGATGTCCCAGTGGTCCTCGATCTTGTCGGCGTCCAGCTCGGGGACGTCGAGGGGCTGGCCGACCACGTTGGTGACGTGGCCGAGCATGCCCTCGCCCACGGGCATGGTGAGGCCCCGGCCGAGGTTGCGGACCTCGGTGCCGCGGGTCAGGCCGTCGGTCGGCTTGAGGCAGATGGCCCGCACGCGGGACTCGCCGATCTGCTGTGCGACCTCGGCCATGACGGCGACGGGTTCGCCGTCGACGACGATAGTCAGCTCGAGCGCGGTGTTGATGGCCGGGACGGCGTCGGGCGGGAACTCCACGTCGACGACGGGGCCGGCGATGGCGACGACGCGGCCGTCCTTCTGGGCGGTGGTGGTGGACTCGTCGGTGAGGGTCATGTGGGGAGCTCCTTCTCCAGCCTCTAGGCCGAGTGGTCGAGGCTGTCCTTCAGCACGTCGGCGGACATCAGGGCGTGGTCGACCAGCAGGTCGCCACCGCTCGACTTCGCGGCCCGCATGGCCTCGGCGCCGCCGACGATCTCCATGATCTCGGTGGTGATGGCGTCCTGGCGGGCCCGGTTCATGGCCCGGCTGTACTTGATGATGAGTTCCTCGGCGTTGTCGGTCGCCGACTTCATCGCCCGCTGCTGGGCGGCGAAGAACGACGCCGACCCCTCCAACAGCGCGGCGTAGAGCCGGGCCTCGGCGTAGCGGGGCAGCAGCCGGTCGAGGATCTCCTGCGGGTCGGGCTCGAACTCGTAGTCGGCGGTGAGGCCCTCGGTGGCGGCCTCGAGCATCGAGCGGTCGAGCGGCACGAAGCGCCGGATCGCCACCCGCTGTGAGGCGGCCGACAGGAACTGCGTGTACGCCAGCTCCACCAGGTCGTACTCGCCCGACTCGAACCGGGTGACGACGTAGTCGGCCACCAGCCGGGCGTCCTCGTAGGTCGGGCTGTCCGAGATGCCGGTGTAGGCCTGGTCGATCGTCCAGCCCCGGAACCGGAAGTAGGACTGTGCCTTGCGGCCGACCGTGATGAGCCGGGTTTCGTGGCCCTCGGCCCGCTGGCGCTGCATCGAGCGCTCGGCGGCCCGGATCACCGAGCTGTTGTAGGCACCGGCCAGGCCACGATCGGCGGCGACGACGACGTAGGCCACAGTGCCGACCTGCTCGCGCTCGGCGAGCAGGGGTGAGCCCCCGCCGGCCCCGGCCGCGGCCAGGTTGCGGATGACCTCGGTGATGCGCTCGCTGTAGGGGCGGGCGGCGGCCACCCGCTGCTGCGCCTTGAGGATGCGGCTGGCGGCGATGAGCTCCATCGCCTTGGTGATCTTCTTCGTGGACTGGACCGACCGGATCTGCCGGCGCAGCGCACGCTCCTTGCCGCCGGGCACGGGCTAACCCCGCGCCTCGTCGGCCGCCTGCTCCCAGGAGAACTGCTCGGCGAACGCCTCGATCGCGGCCTCGAACGCCTCGACGTCCGCGATGTCGCCGGTCGTGCGGACGCCCTCGAGGATGTCGCCGTGGCGGGCCCGGAACCACTCGATCAGCTCGGCCTCGAACCGGCGGACCTCGGACACCGGGACCCGGTCGAGGTAGCCCTGGGTGCCGGCATACAGCGACACCACCTGCTCCTCGACGGGCATCGGGCTGTTCTGGGGCTGCTTGAGCAGCTCGACCAGGCGGTAGCCCCGGTCCAGCTGGGCCTGGGACACCTTGTCGAGCTCGGACCCGAACGCCGCGAACGACTCGAGCTCACGGAACTGGGAGAGGTCGCCCTTGAGCGTGCCGACCGCCTTCTTCATGGCCTTGATCTGGGCGGCCCCGCCGACCCGGGACACCGACTGGCCGGTGTCGAAGGCGGGGCGGACGCCCGACTTGAACAGGTCGTCCTGCAGGTAGATCTGGCCGTCGGTGATCGAGATCACGTTGGTGGGGATGTAGGCCGAGATGTCGCCGGCCTTGGTCTCGATGATCGGCAGGGCTGTCAGTGACCCACCGCCGTTCTCGTCGGACAGTTTGGCGGCCCGCTCCAGCAAGCGGCTGTGCAGGTAGAACACGTCGCCCGGGTAGGCCTCGCGGCCCGGCGGGCGGCGCAGCAGCAGCGAGATCTGCCGGTAGGCCTCGGCCTGCTTGGACAGGTCGTCGTACACGGCGAGGGCGTGGTCGCCCGTCTCCATCCAGTGCTGGCCCATGGCGCAGCCGGCGTAGGGGGCGAGGTACTTGAACGGCGACGGGTCGGACGCGCCGGCCACCACGACCACCGTGTAGTCCATGGCGCCGTGCTCCTCGAGGACGGCGACGGTGTTCTTCACCGTCGACTCCTTCTGGCCGATCGCCACGTAGATGCATTTCACCCCCAGACCGCGCTGGTTGAGGATCGTGTCGATGGCGATCGTGGTCTTGCCGGTCTTGCGGTCGCCGATGATCAGCTCGCGCTGGCCCCGGCCCACCGGGGTCATGGCGTCGATGGCCTTGATGCCCGTCTGCAGCGGCTCGTGCACCGGCTGGCGGCCCATGATGCCGGGCGCCTGGATCTCCATCCGGCGATCGCTGACGTTGGCCAACGGGCCCTTGTCGTCGACCGGGTTGCCGAGGCCGTCCACCACCCGGCCCAGCAGGCCGTCGCCCACCGGGACCGACAGGATGCGGCCGGTGGCCTTGACGGACTGGCCCTCCGTGACCGCGGAGGCCTCGCCGAGGACCACGGCGCCGATCGACTCCTCGTCGAGGTTCAGGGCCAGGCCGACGGCGCCGCCGGTGAACTCGAGCAGCTCGTTGACCGCCGCGCCCGGCAGGCCGGACACGGTGGCGATGCCGTCGCCCACCTCGGTGACGTAGCCGACCTGGGCGGTCTCCACGCCCGGGTCGAAGCCGTCGAGGTTCTTGCGCAGTGCGGCGGCGATGTCCGCGGTGTTGATGGTCAGCTCTGCCATCGTTCGTCCTCGTCTCTCACAAAGCGTTCTTGAGCCGGTCGAGCCGGGTGCGCACCGACCCGTCGATGACCGTGTCGCCCACGGTGGCCACCGCCCCGCCGAGGACGGCGGGGTCGATCACGACCTTGACCTCGACCTGCTTGCCGGTGGCCTCGGACAGGGCCTCGGCCAGCCGCTTGCGCTGGTCGTCGGTGAGGGGGACCGCCGAGCGCACCTCGGCAACCTCCTTGTTGGCCTCGGCCGCGCTCATGTCGACGAGCTGGCGGATGATGGCCGGCAGGTCCTTGGCCCGGCCCGTGCCCACCACCAGCGACACCAGAGCGACGGTGGTCGAGCTGGCCCTGCCGCCCAGCAGGTCCTCGATGATCTGCTGGCGCCGGGCCGCAGGGATGCTCGGGTCGGTCAGCGCCTCTCGCAGCTCGTCGCTGCCCTGCAGCGTCTGCGAGAACCGGAACAGCTCGTCCTCGACCTCGCCGAGGGTGCCCTCGGCGCGGGCGACCGAGAACAGGGCCTCGGCGTAGGCCAGCGTGCGGTCGTCTGCCATCTCGGCGTCGCTCCTGGTGCGGGTGGGTCGGCGGTGGCGGCGCGCCTACGAGCGCTGGGCCGCCACCCGGTCGATGTAGTCCTCGACGAGCTGGGTCTGGGTAGCCGGATCGAGGTTGCGCCTGACCACGGTCTCGGCGGCCCCGATGGCCAGCTGGGCGACCTCGCTGCGCAGCTCGGTCATCGCCTGGGCCTTGGCGGACTCGATGTCGGAGACCGCCCGTGTCCGGATCTCGGCAAGCTCGGCCTGGAGGCGGGCCTCCTGGTCGCGCTTGATCTGGTCGGCGACCTGGCGGGCCTCCTCGATGATGCGCCCGGCCTCGGACTTGGCCTCGCCCAGCTGGGCCCGGTACTGGTCGAGCATCGCCTGACCGTCGGCCTTGGCCTGCTCGGCCGTGGCGAGGTCGGTACGGATGCGCTCGGTCCGGGCGTTCATGCCCTGCTTGATGGCGGGATAGGCGAACCTCCACAGCAGGAAGAGCAGCAGCAGGAAGCTCAGCGAGCCCCAGACCAGCTCGTCCGTCGCCGGCAGGATGGGGCTCGGGGCCTCCTGGCAGGCGTCGGGGTCGTCCTCCGCGATGGCCCGCTCGACGCACTCCTCGGTGGCGTGGGAGATGTCCTCCTCCCCACCCTCCTCCTGGGCGTGGACCGCGGGCGCGAACGCAAGGAGCGCCGCCAGCGCGAGCAGTGCGCTCGCAAACAACGCGCGGATTCGCACGGGGGACCTCCTCAGCCCGAGATGATGAAGGCGAGAACGAAGCCGAACAGCGCCAGGGCTTCGGTGAAGGCGATGCCGAGGAACATGGTGGTCCGCACCATGCCGGCGGCCTCGGGCTGGCGGGCCATGGCCGAGATGGCGTTGCCCACCACGAGGCCGATGCCGATGCCGGGGCCGATGGCGGCGCCGCCGTAGACGATGCCTCGGCCGACGGCCGTGAGGCCTTCGACGAGTTCGCCCGGGTCCTGCTCAGCAAGCAAGTGCAGCACGTTCTTGTCTCCTTGGTTTGTGCTCAGTGCTGGGGATGCATCGCGGCGTCGATGTAGACGGCGGCGAGGATCGTGAAGATGTAGGCCTGCAGGAACGCCACCAGCAGCTCGAAGCCGCTGAGGAAGACCAGCAGGGTGAAGGGAAGGGCGGCGCCGACGACCGTGGTCTCGAACAGCGCCTGCGTGATGACCGCGAAGCTGACCAGCAGCAGGTGGCCGGCCAGGAGGTTGGCGAAGAGCCGGACCGCCAGGCTGAGCGGCTGGGTGATGAACCGCGTGATCAGCTCGATGGGCGTGAGCAGGATGTACATGGGCCACGGCACGCCCGGGATGAACATGATGTCCTTGAGGTACTTGATCGGCCCGTGGCGGATGATGCCGACGGCGTTGTAGATCACGTACACCAGCAGCGCCATGAACATCGGCAGGGCGATGCGGGCGTTCACCGGCATCTGCGCCCCGGGGATGAGCCCCCACAGGTTGCAGGTGAGGATGAACGTGAACAGCGTCAGCAGGAACGGCGTGAAGCGCAGGCCCTCGGGTCCCATCGTCTGCAGGACGATCTGGTCCTCGATGAACTCGATGCTCGTCTCGGCCACGTTCTGGGCGCCGGTGGGCACCGGCTTCTGGCCCCGGCCGGCGGCGTAGAGGATGACCACGATCAGCACGGAGGCCCACATGAGCAGGACCACCTTGTTGACGCTGAAGGCCCCTTCGCCGAAGATCGCCGGCCACTCGGTCACGTGGCTGATCGGCGGGAACTCCAACCCGAGGATCACGGCTGCACAGCCTCCTTGTGCCCCGGCTTGAGAGCCGGGTAGGCGAGGGATGCGGACACGTAGCGGAGCTCCCAGAAGAGGAGCCCGAGGTGGGTGACGAGCACAGTCACCCCCAGGGCGACCAGGTCGATCCACGGCTGGTCGCGGACGGCCAGCATCACGGCGGTGACGAGTCCCATGCGCACCAGGAAGCCGCCCAAGGCCACGGCCATGAGGAGCGTGAGCGAGCGGCGTGCCGCCCAGGAGAGCGAGATCGCGGCCAGCGCCAGGTTGACCAGCACGACGGCAACGGCCACCAGCGCCGACCAGGCGCCGTCACCCCCCCACACGAGCGCGGCGAGGGCCACGATGGCCGGGGCCACCCACAGGCCGCGCCGCGCCATGTCGAAGGCCAGGGCGCGCTCGACCGCGGGGGCCTCGGGCGCGGACGCGCTCAGGTCGGCGAACGTGAGCTTCACGAGCCCGGCTCCTCGCCGGCCCTCCGGTCGGGGCGGAGGCCCTTCACCTCGGACTGCTCGGCCTGCATGCGGGCGTCGTAGCGCTTGAACATCTTCCAGATCTCGTAGCTCATGGTGAAGAGGAAGAAGAACAGGAGGAGGCCGGGCGTCGTGCCGAGCCATGAGTCGAGCTTCCAGCCGATGAGCGCCAAGATCGCGGGGGTCAGGGCCAGCTCGAACGCCGTCGCCAAGGCGTCACCGAACCCCCGATTCAGATCTTGCTTGGTTACGAGATCGAATACCCCTCGTCCCTGGCCCAAGGCAGGTCACCCCCTCGTCGCGGCGGACCTTGTGAATGATTTCGCAATCTATCGGACCGGATCGCGGAACACCAAACTCGGATGTTTGGTGCACGGCGGGTCGCACCCTACCGGGTGGGCTGATCGCGCTCCCAGTCCTGCACTCCCCAGCCCGCGGGCGGGACCTCGCCGACGCCGTTGGCGCGCCGCGCGTCCCAGCCCGGGGCGAGGCCGGTGTACAGCAGCAGGGCGAGGGCGGCGACGCCGAGGGGGATGAGGCCGGTGCCGTTGCCGGTGTAGACGGGGACGAGGACGGCGGCCGACAGCAGGCCCGTCCAGGCCCACAGGATCAGCACCGCCCGCCGCTGGCCGTGCCCGAGGCGCATCAGCCGGTGGTGCAGATGGCCCTTGTCGGCGATCGTCAGGCCCGCCCGGCCCCTGGCCCGGCGCAGCAGCGCCCAGGCCGTGTCGACGATGGGCACGCCGAGGATGACCAGGGGGAGGAACAGCGGGGCGAAGAAGAAGAACGTCTGGCCCCGCACCTCGGCGTCGGTGTTGCCGCCGATGGCGATCGTGGCCGCCGCCATCAGCAGGCCCAGCGTGAGCGCGCCCGCGTCGCCCATGAAGATCTTGGCGGGGTGGAAGTTCCAGGGCAGGTAGCCCAGGCACGCCCCCACGACGCACGCGGCGATCAGGGCGCCGATGTTGTCGTCGCTGATGATCGAGCCCTTGTTGTCGAGGTGCTCGGCGAACATCAGGATCGCGCCCGCGCCGATGCACACGACCCCCGCGGCGAGGCCGTCGAGCCCGTCGATCAGGTTGACCGCCTGGGCCAGGCCCACCACCCAGAGGACGGTGATCAGCACGGCCAGGTCGGGCGGCAGCGCCACCAGGCCGACGAACGGGATGCGGAAGAACAGGATGACCACGCCCGAGATCGCCAGGATGCTGCCCGCCAGCACCGACCCCGCGGTCTTGGCCGGGGCCGACACGTCCCGCAGGTCGTCGAGCTGGCCCACCAGGTACATCGTGAGCGTGGCGAGCACCACGCCCAGCGGCGGGGCGATCGTGCGGAACACGGCCGTGAACTCGCCCGTCAGCCAGGCCACGAGGAACCCGACCAGGACGCCGGCGACGATGCCGGCACCGCCGAGGATCGGGGTGGGCCGGGGGTGGTCCCGGCGGGCGTCCGGGTGCTGCACCGCCCCCACCCGGAACGCCAGGTTCCGGAGCAGCGGCATGGACACGAAGCTCACGGCGAACGCGGCCCCGATGACCGCCAGGTACCCGATCACCCGGGCGTCACCCCGGGTAGGGCGCGTACTTGGAGCAGAGGGCAAGGACGTCGTCGCGCACCGCCGCCACCTCGCTCTGGTCCTCGCGCCCCACCAGCGTCCGGTGGATCAGCGAGGCCACCTCGGCCATCTCGGCCTCCCGCATGCCCTGCGTGGTCACGGCCGGCGTGCCGATGCGCAGGCCGCTGGAGATGTAGGGCGGGCGCGGGTCGTCGGGCACCGTGTTCTCGTTGAGGCTGATCCCCGCCCGGTCGAGCGCGAGCCGGGCCTTCTTGCCCGACAGATCGGGGTCGAAGCTGCGCAGGTCGACCAGCATGAGGTGGTTGTCGGTGCCGCCGGACACCAGCCGCAGTCCGGTGCCCGCCAGCCCCTCGGCCAGGGCGGCGGCGTTGGCCACGATCTGGTGGGCGTACTCCTTGAACTCGGGCTGGGCGGCCTCGAAGAAGGAGACCGCCTTGGCCGCGATGACGTGGTCGAGCGGGCCACCCTGGAGCCCGGGGAACACCGACTTGTCGAACTTCTCGCCGATCTCGGCCTTGGCGAGGATGGCGCCGCCCCGCGGCCCTCGCAGCGTCTTGTGGGTGGTGAGCGTCACCACGTCGGCGTCGGGAACCGGGCTCGGGTGCGCGCCCCCGGCGATCAGGCCGGCGATGTGGGCGGCGTCGAACATGAACAGGGCCCCGACCTCGTCGGCGATGGCCCGGAACGGCGCGGCGTCGATGATGCGGGCGTAGGCGGTGGCGCCGGTGACGATCAGCTTGGGCCGGTGCTCGAGCGCCAGGTCGCGGACCTGGTCGAGGTCGATCCGCTCGTCGGACGGCGTGACGCCGTACGACACGAAGTTGTAGAGCCGCCCGCTGGCATTGACCGGCGAGCCGTGGGTCAGGTGGCCGCCCTGGTCGAGCCGCAGGCCGAGCACGGTGTCGCCCGGCTCCAGCAGGGCCATGTACGCGGCGAGGTTGGCGTTGGCGCCCGAGTGCGGCTGCACGTTGGCGTATTCGGCGCCGAACAGCGACTTGGCTCGCTCGCGTGCGAGATCCTCGACCTCGTCGATGACCTCGTTGCCGCCGTAGTAACGCTTGCCGGGGTAGCCCTCGCTGTACTTGTTGGTGAGGACGGTGCCGGTGGCGCGCAGGACCGCGGGCGAGGTGAAGTTCTCGCTGGCGATCAGCTGGAGGGTGGTGTTCTGGCGCTCGACCTCGCGGTCGATGAGGGCGAACAGCTCGTCGTCTGGCGTGGTGGGCCAACCCATGGTGGTACCTACTCGTTCTCGATCTCGTGGATGAGGGCGATGCGGCGCTCGTGGCGGCCGCCCTCGAAGGGCGTCGTGAGCCAGAGCGTCAGGATCTCGTCCGCCAGCGGCGCGGCCACGATGCGGGCGCCGATGGACAGGACGTTGGCGTCGTTGTGCTCGCGGGACATGCGTGCCGTGTAGAGATCGTTGCACAGGGCGGCGCGCACTCCGCGTACCTTGTTGGCCGCCATCTGCTCGCCCTGACCGGATCCGCCGAGCACGATGCCGCGGTCGGCCTCGCCCTTGACCACGGCCCGTCCGACGTCGGCGCAGATCGGCGGGTAGTCGACCGTGGCCGGGCTGTCGGTGCCCATGTCGAGGACCTCATGGCCCAGCGAGCGCAGTGTCTCCGACAGGTGGCCCTTGAGCTCGAACCCTGCGTGGTCGGATCCGATGGCGACGCGCACGTCAACTCCGTTGGTAGTCGGTGGTGGTGGCACTGCGCGCGGGGGCGGCCGCGTCCCCGGCGAGCAGCTCGACGAACCGGGACAGCAGGTCCTCGAGCTCGTCGGCGGTGTCCTCGTACTCCCGGCGGGGCCGGCCGACGGGGTCGGCCACGTCGTCGAAGGGATCGTCGCGCACCAGGTCGGCCGGCCGGCGCCCGGCGCCGGCGCGGGCCAGCCACGAGCGCACCGACTCGTCGGCCCGGCGGGCGCCGATCGCCTCGCCCCGCCGCACGATCTCCTTGAGGGTGAACGCGCGCTCGAGCGGCGCGCCGTAGGTGGCGCACGCCTCGCGGACGTGCATCCGGGCCATGCCCAGGATGAGCCGGGCGTCGGCCACGGTCTCGGGGTCGAGGCGGTGGCTGACGTGGCCGCCGAGGTCGATGCCCCGGTTGCGCATCGTGGCGACGGCGTTCACGGTCGCGGGGACACCGCCGGGCAGCAGCCCGGCCGATCCCACCGATGCGCCGACGCCCGCCCGGGCGAGCTGCCTGCGCAACATGCCCTCCGCCATGGGAGACCGGCACTGGTTGGCAGTGCAGACCAACAGGATGTCGATCCCCGGATTGTAGGTTGACGACGGAAAGGAGAGACATGCCCCTCGACCCCCGCACCCCGGTCCTGGTCGGCGCCGGCCAGTGGAGCAACCGCGTCGACGGCGGCGAGCCGCCTGCCGAGCCGGTGGCGATGATGGCCGAGGCCCTGCGCCGGGCCGCCGCCGACAGCGGCGCGTCCGGCGACGTCATGGGCGCGCTGGACGCACTGCGGGTGGTCGCCGTGTTGTCCAAGCGCTACCGCAACCCCGCCCGGCTGGTCGCCGAGCTCATCGGGGCCCGGCCGCGGGACGAGGCGCTCTGCTCCGTCGGCGGCAACGAGCCCCAGGCCCTGGTCAACCGGGCCTGCCTCGACATCCTGGCCGGCGACGCCGAGGTGGTGGCGATCTGCGGGGCCGAGGCCTGGCGCACCCGCAGCGCCACAGCCCGCGACCAGCTCCGCTGGGTCGACGACGACCCCGACACACCCGACGCCCGGCGCACCGGGACCGACATGGAGATGGCGCACCCGGCCGAGATCGCCCGGGGCATCTTCATGCCGACCCAGGTGTATCCGCTGTTCGAGCAGGCGCTCCGCCACGCCGCGGGCCGGTCGGTGGACGACCACCTGGTGGCGGTGAGCGAGCTGTGGGCGGGGTTCTCGGCGGTGGCCGCCGGCAACCCGCACGCGTGGATCAGGGACCAGTGGACGGCCGAGCGGATCCGCACCCCGTCGCCGGCCAACCGCTGGGTGTGCTGGCCGTACACCAAGGTGATGAACGCCAACAACGCGGTCGAGCAGTCGGCCGGCCTGATCCTGTGCTCGGCCGCGAAGGCGGAGGCGCTCGGCGTGCCCCGCGATCGCTGGGTGTTCCCGGTGGCCGGCACCGAGGCCCACGACACCTACGCGCTGTCGCACCGCCCGGACCTGCGGTCCTCGGGCGCCATCCGGCTGGCGGCCCGGCGGCTGTTCGCCGAGGCGGGGGTGGGCGTGGACGACGTGGCCCATGTCGACCTGTACTCGTGTTTCCCGGTGGCGGTGGAGATCGGGGCGGCCGAGATCGGGCTCGGCCTCGACCGGCAGCTGACCGTCACGGGCGGCCTGTCGTTCGCCGGTGGGCCGTGGAACAACTACGTGTCCCACTCGGTGGCCACGATGGCGGGCGTGGTGCGGGAGGACCCGGGCGCGCTGGGGCTGGTGTCGGCCAACGGCGGCTTCGTGACCAAGCACGCGCTGGGCCTGTACTCGACCGAGCCGCCGGCCGCCGGGTTCCGGTGGGCCGACGTGCAGGACGAGGTCGACGCCCTGCCCCGCCGCGAGGTCTGCGAGGACCCGGATGGCGCGGCGGCGATCGAGTCGTGGGTCGTCGTCCACGACCGCGACGGCGAGCCGGAGCGGGCGCTGGTGGCCTGCCTGCTCGACGACGGCCGGCGGGCGTGGGCGGCGTCCGACGACGGCGCCACCGTCGCGGAGCTGCGGTCGGGGGCCGAGCAGATCGGCCGGGCCGTCAAGATCGGGCCCGGCGGCGAGCTGCGGCTGTGATTTGGCGGCGTAGGGGCCGAGATCTCGGCGTATACGCCGCCAAATCCGGTGGTCAGGCCGGGGTGGCGGCCTCCTCGCCCAGGTAGCTGGCCCATAGGGCGGCGTAGGCGCCGCCGCGGGCGACCAGCTCGTCGTGGGGGCCGACCTCCACCACCCGGCCCTCCTCGAGCATGACGATGCGGTCGGCCCGGACCGCCGACTGCAGCCGGTGGGCGATGAGCAGGGTCGTGCGACCCTCGCTCACGCGGCCCATGGCCCGCACCACCTGGGTCTCCGTGGCGAGGTCGAGGTTGGCCGTGGCCTCGTCGAGGACCAGGATCGCCGGGTCCACCAGCTGGGCCCGGGCCAGGGCGATGAGCTGGCGCTGCCCGCCCGACAGCGACCGGCCCCGCTCCACCACCGGCTGGTGGTAGCCCGACGGCAGCCGCGCCACGAAGTCGTGCGCGCCCACGGCCCGGGCCGCGGCCTCGACGTCGGCGTCGGTGGCGTCGGGCCGGGCGTAGGCGATGTTGTCCCGGATGGTCCCGGTAAACAGGAACGCCTCCTGGGGCACGAACCCGAGCTGTTGGCGGAAACGCTCCAGGTCCAGGTCGACCAGCGGCCTGCCGTCGACCAGGATGCGCCCGCCGGTCGGGTCGTAGAGCCGGGCCGCCAGCTTGACCAGCGTCGACTTGCCGGCGCCGGTCTCGCCCACGAACGCGACGGTCTCGGCCGGGGCGATCGCCAGCGACACCTCGCGCAGGGCGTCGTCGGGGGCGCCGGCGTAGCGGAACGACACCGCGTCGAACGCGATCGCGCCGGACAGCCGGCCGGGGTCGACCGGGTGCTCGCTCTGCGGCACCGACACCGGGACGCCCAGCAGGTCGGTGATCCGGTCCATCGCCACCCTCCCCTGCTGGTAGGTGTCGAAGACCTGGGACAGCTGCTGGATGGGGGCGAACACGGCGGTCAGGTAGAGGACGAACGCGAACAGCGAGCCGACCTCGAGCGATCCGCCCTGCACCAGCGCGGCACCCGCCCACAGGACGAGCACGGTGGCGATGGTCGACAGCAGCTCCACGAACGGGAAGTAGGTGGAGGAGATCAGCGTCGAGTCGAGGCGGGCGGCCCGGTGCTGGCCGGCCACGGTCCGGAATCCAGCCATGTTGCGCTGCTCGCGGGCGAACGCCTGCGCCACCCGGACGCCGGAGATGCTCTCGGCCAGGTTGGCGTTGACCGCGGCGATCCGGTCGCGGACCTCGCCGTAGGCCCTGGCCGACCGGCGCCGGAACAGCACGGTCGAGATCACGAGCGGCGGCAGGATGGTCAGAACCACCAGCGACAGCTCCGCGTTCATCGAGGTCAGGACCAGGATGGCGCCCACGAACGTGACCAGCTGGACCAGGGCGTCGATGAACCCGCTCTGCAACAGCGACTGGAGCGCCTCGATGTCGGAGGTCATGCGGGTGAGGATCCGGCCGGTCATCTCCCGGTCGTAGTAGTCGAGCCCCAGCCGCTGGAGGTGGGCGAAGACCCGGATGCGCAGCCCGAGCAGCAGCTCCTGGCCCAGCCGGCTGCTGACGACCGTGGACACGTAGCTGAGGACGGTGATGAGGACCGCGCTGATGAGGAACAGCCCGCTGGCGACCATCAGCCAGCCGAGGTCGTCGCCCCGGACGCCCCGGTCCACGCCGACGCTGACCAGGTAGGGGCCGGCCAGGCCGGCGAGCGCGTTCGCGCCGACGAGGACCGCGGCCCAGCCCAGCCGCCGGTGCTGGGGCCGGAGGACGCGCCGGAAGCTGAGCCCGGGCGCGGGCTGCGACGCCTCGTCGGGATCGACGTCGGGCACGTCGACGATCGGCGGCAGGGCCTCGATCTGGGCCAGCAGCTCGGGCGTCGGCGGCTCTCCCATCCGGGCGAACGCCATGGCCCCGCCCGCCGCCCCGGCCATGCCGGTGGCGCCCATGCCCCCGGCGCCGGGTCCGCCCATCGCGGCCTGGCGGGAGGCCAGGTACGCCTGGCGCTGCCCCAGGGCGATGGCGTCGCCGTCGGCCGGCCGCTGCCAGGCCGAGGCGGTGACCCCGGCGGCCACCGGAGTCACCGGGGTGCGGCCGCCGTCCCCGTTCCCCGCGCGGCCCCCGGCGCGGGTAACGGCAGGCTCGGCCTCAGCGTCGCCCGTGGCCAGGGTGTCGAGGTCGTCCTCGGGGCCGCCCAGCAGCTGGCGGTAGAGCCGGGACCGCTCGACCAGCTCGTCGTGGGTGCCGCTGTCGACCACCCGCCCGCCGTCGAGGACGACGATGCGGTCGGCCAGGTTCAGGGTCGAGCGCCGGTGGGCGACCAGGATCGTGGTCCGGCCCTCCATGACCTGGCGCAGGGTGTCGTGGATCTCCTCCTCCGTGCGCACGTCGATCGACGACGTGGCGTCGTCGAGCAGCAGGACCTGGGGGTCGGTCAGCAGCGCCCGGGCCAGGGCGATGCGCTGGCGCTGGCCGCCGGACAGCGTGAGCCCCCGCTCACCCACGACGGTGTCGTAGCCGTCGGGCAGGGCCTGGATGAACCGGTCGGCCTGGGCCCACCGGGCGGCCCGCACGATGTCGGCGTCGGACGCGTCCGGCCGGCCGTAGCTCAGGTTCTCCCGGATGGTCTCGGAGAACAGGAAGCTCTCCTCGAACACCACGCCGAGGTGGCTGCGCAGCGACGCCAGCTCGAGGTCGCGGACGTCGACCCCGTCGAGCGTGATGCGCCCGGACTGCGGGTCGTAGAACCGGGGCAGGAGCAGCGACACGGTCGACTTGCCCGACCCGGAGGCGCCCACGAGCGCCACCACCTCGCCGGGTGCCACCCGCAGCGAGAACCCGTCCAGCACCGGCTCCGACCGCAGGTAGCCGAAGCCGACGTCGTCGAACACGACCTCGCCCCGCACCCCCTCGACCGCCCGGGCGCCGGGCTTCTCGACCACGTCGGGCGTCGAGTCCAGCAGCTCGAAGATGCGCTCGGCCGCCGCCCGGGCGGTGGAGGCCATGACCATCATCCCGGCCACCTGGCGGACGGGGGCCACCAGCTGGAGCAGGTAGGTCTGGAAGGCCAGCAGCGTGCCGAGGGTGATGTTGCCCTCCATGGCCAGCCAGCCGCCGAGGGCCAGGATCGCCACCTGGGCCAGCGCCGGGACCGTCTGCATGATCGCCTGGCGCTTGGCGGAGATCCGGGCGTTGCGCATGCGGGCGCCGAACAGCCGCTCGGCCGAGTGGGAGAGCTTGTCGAGCTCCCGGCGCTCCTGGCCGAAGCCCTTGACCACCCGCACGCCGCTGGTGGCCTCCTCGACCACCGTGGCCAGCTCGGCCGCCCGCTGCTGGGCGTCCCACGACGACGGGTACACGACCTTGCGAAGCCGCAGCGCCATGACCAGCAACGTCGGCACGGTGATCAGCGCCACCGCGGTCAGGGGCGGCGACAGCTTGACCATGAACACCAGAGACAGGAAGAACAGCACGACGTTGCCGCTCATGAACGGCAGGAAGCCGAGCAGCATCTGCACGACCCGCACGTCGCTGTTGGCCCGGGACACCAGCTGGCCGGACTGGAGCTCGTCGTGGCGGGCGAAGTCGAGCCGGTGCAGGTGGTCGTAGATGTCGTTGCGCATGTCGTACTCGACGTCGATGCCGAGCCGGCCGGCGCCGAAGCGCCGGGCGAACGACAGGCCGAACCGCACCAGCCCGAGGACCAGCATCGCCACCAGCAGCGGCGCCAGGTCCCGGGCCGGGTGGCCGTCGGCGTCCGGGACGATGGCGTCGTCGACGATCGCCCTCGTCAGCAGCGGCAGCACCGCGGTGATGCCCACGCCGAGGAGCGCGGCGCCGAACACCAGCACCACGTCCCGCCGGTGGCGCCGCAGGTAGGGCCACATCTTCCGCAGCCAGCCACCCCCCGGCGGTGCCACCGCGTCCGTCACGATGTGATCTGGCCCACGAGGTCGGGGACCACCTTGCCCAGCTCGGCCGGGTCCCAGCGGGCTTCGTTGTCGACGCCGGGGCCCCGGCGCCAGCCCTCGGCGACGGCGATGCGCCCGCCGCCGACCAGGAACACCTGGCCGGTGATGCCGGCGGACTCGGGCGAGGCCAGCCAGGTGACCAGCGGGGCGATGTTCTCCGGCGACCGCGGGTCCCACTCGCCCTCTGCCGGCTCGGCCGTGCCGGCGCCGCGGGCCGCCATGAGGTTCTCGGTCATGCGGGTGCGGGCGCCGGGGGCGATGGCGTTGACGGTGATGCCGTGCTTGGCCAGCTCCTTGGCGGCGATGATCGACATGCTGGCGATGCCGGACTTGGCGGCGCCGTAGTTGGTCTGGCCCGGGTTGGCGAACAGGCCGGACGTCGACGACGTGTTGATGACCCGGGCGTCGTTGGCCTCGCCGGACTTGGCCCGCTCGCGCCAGTGGGCCGCGGCCCACCGCATGGGGGCGAACGTGCCCTTGAGGTGGACCCGGATCACGGAGTCCCACTCGGCCTCGCTCATGTTGAACAGCATCCTGTCCCGCAGGATGCCCGCGTTGTTGACCAAAACGTCGAGGCGGCCGAACACGTCGACCGCCTGCTCGACCATGCGGCGGGCGCCGTCCCAGTCGGCCACGTCGTCGGTGTTGGCGACCGCCACCCCGCCGGCGGCCTCGATCTCGTCGACCACGGCCTGGGCCGGGCCGGCGTCGGCGCCGTCGCCGATGACCGAACCGCCCAGGTCGTTGACAACGACGTGGGCGCCCTGGCGGGCCAGCTCCAGGGCGTGCCCCCGCCCGATCCCCCGGCCCGCGCCGGTCACGATGGCGACCCGCCCCTCGCAGATTCCGCTCATGTCGTCTCCCCTCGCTCGGCGGCTGCCGCCGCCCGGTACTGGTCGCGCAGGCGCCGCTTGTAGAGCTTGCCTGCGTCGGTGCGCGGCAGGCTGTCGACGAAGTCGACCCGCCGCGGGCACTTGTAGTGGGCCAGGTTGTCCCGGCAATGGGCGATCAGGTCGGCCGCCAGCGCCTCCGTCGGCTCCACTCCCGACCGCAGCTGGACCGTGGCCAGCACGGTCTCGCCCCACTCCTCGTCGGGGACGCCGATGACCGCCACGTCGGCCACCGCCGGGTGGGGCCACAGGGCCTCCTCCACCTCGGCGGGGTAGATGTTCACGCCGCCGGAGATGATGAGGTTGGCGCTGCGGTCGGTGAGGTACAGCCACCCGTCCTCGTCCAGGTAGCCCACGTCGCCCAGCGTGAAGTGGTCGCCCCGGTAGCTGCCGGCGGTCTTGTCCGGGTCCTTGAAGTAGCCGAACCGGCCTGACGCCGGGGCCTTGAGGTAGATGGTGCCGACCTCGCCCGCGTGCACGTCCCGGCCGTCCTCGCCGAGGATGCGGACGTGGTCGGGCGTGTGGGGCCTGCCGACCGTGCCCGGGTGGTCCAGCCAGTCCGCGCTGGTCACGAACGTGCCCGCCCCCTCGGTGGCCGCGTAGTACTCGACCAGCACCGGGCCGAACCAGGCGATCATCGCCTGCTTGATGGCGACCGGGCAGGGGGCGGCGCCGTGCATCACCAGGCGGAGGGACGACACGTCGGCCGCCGCCCGCTCACGGTCCGGGAGCGCCAGCAGCCGGTGGAACATGGTCGGGACCATGTGGGTGTGGCTGATGCCGAGCTCACCGATCAGCCGCAGTGTCTCAGGGGGCGACCAGCCGTCCATGAGCACGACTCCCACGCCGCTCAACAGCGGCGTGGCCAGCGAGAACGACAGCGGGGCCGCGTGGTAGAGCGGGCCGGTGCACAGGTGCAGGGACTCGCCC
>Ga0209382_10000577_pt1 | contig 59951 bp, 50 predicted proteins | sample SoiMetdeltSBSDD5_FD_187599 | JGI IMG/M metagenome (GOLD analysis project Ga0209382, IMG submission 187599) | Bulk soil microbial communities from a Populus tree surrounding site in Tennessee, USA - Soil MetaG P. deltoides SBSDD5 (SPAdes) (version 2) | ecosystem: Environmental > Terrestrial >...
GAAGAGCCAGCGCGAGTACTACCTCAACGAGCAGATGAAGGCGATCCAGAAGGAACTGGGCGAGATCGAGGACGCGCCGAACGAGCTCGCGGAGCTCGAGCAGCGCATCCAGAAAGCCGGCATGCCGAAGGAAGCGCGCGACAAGGCGATGAGCGAGCTGAACAAGCTCAAGCTGATGTCGCCGATGTCAGCCGAGGCGACGGTGGTGCGCAACTACGTCGACTGGCTGGTGAAGTGCCCGTGGAAGAAGAAGACCAAGGTGCACACCGACGTAGTCCTCGCCGAGAAAGTGCTCGACGAAGATCACTACGGCCTGGAGAAGGTGAAGGAGCGCATCGTCGAATATCTCGCGGTCCAGCAGCGTGTGAAGACGCTGAAGGGCCCGATCCTGTGCCTGGTCGGTCCGCCGGGCGTCGGCAAGACCTCGCTCGGCCAGTCGGTCGCGCGCGCCACGAATCGCAAGTTCGTGCGCATGTCGCTCGGCGGCGTGCGCGACGAGGCCGAGATCCGTGGCCACCGCCGCACGTACATCGGCTCGATGCCCGGCAAGATCATCCAGAACATGGTCAAGACCGGCTTCCACAATCCGCTGTTCCTGCTCGACGAAGTCGACAAGATGGCGATGGACTTCCGCGGCGATCCGTCCTCGGCGCTGCTCGAAGTGCTCGACCCGGAGCAGAACTCGACGTTCAACGATCACTATCTGGAAGTGGACTTCGATCTGTCCGAAGTGATGTTCGTCTGCACGGCGAACAGCCTGAACATTCCGGCACCGCTCCTCGACCGCATGGAAGTGATCCGCCTGCCCGGTTACACCGAAGACGAGAAGAACGCGATCGCGCAGCGCTACCTCGTGCCGAAGCAGATGAAGCAGAACGGCTTGAAGGACGCCGAGCTGAAAGTGTCGGAGAACACGCTGCTCGACATCATCCGCTACTACACGCGCGAAGCCGGCGTGCGCAACCTGGAGCGCGAGATCTCCAAGATCTGCCGCAAGTCGGTCAAGCAGCTGCTGGCGAAGCCCGAGACCAAGGCGATCAACGTCACGCCGCGTAATCTCAGCAAGTATCTCGGCGTGCGCCGCTTCCGTTACGGCCGCGCGGAGGAACAGGATCACATCGGTCAGGTCACCGGTCTCGCGTGGACCGAAGTCGGCGGCGAGCTGCTGACGATCGAAGCCGCCGTCGTGGCGGGCAAGGGCAAGCTCACGCACACCGGTCAGCTCGGCGAAGTGATGCAGGAGTCGATCCAGGCGGCGATGACCGTCGTGCGCAGCCGCGCGACGCTGCTCGGACTGGAGCCGGATTTCTATCAGAAGGCCGACGTGCACATTCACGTGCCCGAAGGCGCAACGCCGAAGGACGGCCCGAGCGCCGGCATCGGCATGTGCACCGCGCTGGTCTCCGCGTTGACGAAGGTGGCGGTGCGTTCGGATGTGGCGATGACCGGCGAGATCACGCTGCGCGGGCAGGTGCTGCCGATCGGCGGACTGAAGGAAAAACTCCTTGCCGCGCATCGCGGCGGCATCCGCATGGTGCTCATTCCCGACGACAACACCAAGGACCTCGCGGAGATTCCGCAGAACATCAAGGACAGCCTCGAGATCAAGCCCGTGAAATGGATCGACGAGGTGTTGCAGGTCGCGCTACGACACATGCCGGCGCCCATCGCGGCAGCTTCCGACGCGTCGCGCGCCAACGACAAGCCGCGTGCACGCAGGGTCGCGAAGCGCGCCAGCAAGCAGGTCAGAGCCCACTGAAAGGCGGCGGATGGCGACCGACGTCGCTATCCGCTCTCCGCTTCTTCTGCTATAACGCGCGCCCCAACAAGAAGGACGCCGACATGAACAAAGCCGAGCTGATCGAAGCGGTAAGCACGCAGACGAGCTTGCAGAAGGCGGACGCCACACGCGCCGTCGACGCCGTGTTCGATTCGATTACATCGGCGCTCAAATCGGGCGATACCGTCGCCTTGCTCGGGTTCGGCACGTTCGTAGTCAAAGCGCGCGCCGCGCGCGCCGGGCGCAATCCCCGCACCAACGAAACGATCCAGATTCCGGCCAGCAAAGTGCCGGGCTTCAAGGCTGGCAAGGCCTTGAAGGATGCTGTAAATTAGCGCGCCTTCGACGGCGCCCACCCCCCCCCTTTTAATGTGTGTGGGGATGGGTGCATTCCTCAGTCAGGGTGCTTAGCTCAGCGGTAGAGCGTCGCCCTTACAAGGCGAATGTCGGGGGTTCGATCCCCTCAGCACCCACCACGCCCGCTGCGGTGTGCGAGGTGCAAGACGTCGATTGGGTTTCAGCGCGGAGCGGTAGTTCAGCTGGTTAGAATACCGGCCTGTCACGCCGGGGGTCGCGGGTTCGAGTCCCGTCCGCTCCGCCATTTCCTTCCCCTGACATAACACCCGTCGGAAAAACTTCGCGGCTCGCAGCGCATGCCTGCCGTGAGCCCGTTTCCACCGAAAGCGCGCCTTATCTGGCGTGTCTGATCAATCGCAATGCCGGCACCGCCTATCCGCAATGACGGAGCCGCTCGCTCATTTTGCTGTTGCTAGCGTCCCGCGGCATCGAGAACTGGCTCTCGAGAACTCAATGTCCGTGAGGAGTAGCAAATCATGAATAACTCAATTCAACGTGCAGTGCGCTACGCGCTGCTGACGAGCGTTGCGGCCGCCGCCGTCACGCCCGCGCAGGCAGCAGATCAAACGATTCAGGAAGTGGTGGTCACCGGTTCGCGCATCGCGCAGCCGAATCTCGAAACCACCAGCCCGGTCACGCAGGTGACCGCGGAGGACGTGATCTCGACTGGCGTGACCAGGATCGAAGATCTCGTCAGCAAATTGCCACAAGCATTCGCCGCACAGAACGCGACGGTGGCCAACGGCTCGACGGGTACCGCAACGGTGAATCTGCGCGGCCTCGGCTCGACCCGCACACTGGTGCTGATCGACGGTCGTCGCATGCCGTACGGCGGTGTGACTCCCGGTTCCGCTGCCGCGGACTTGAACCAGATCCCGACCGCGATGGTCGAGCGCGTCGAAGTGCTGACCGGCGGCGCATCCGCCGTGTACGGTTCGGACGCTGTTGCCGGCGTCGTCAACTTCATCATGAAGAAAGACTTCGAAGGCGTGCAGTTCGATGGGCAATACAGCCTCTATCAGCACAACAACGACTTCGGTGGTCCCGGCGCAGTGAAGCTGCGCGACGTGATCGCTGCACGTGCGGCGACCAATCCCGCGCAGTTCGCACTCCCGGATGACAACGTGACGGATGGCAACGCCATCCAGGGCACGTTGATGATCGGCGTGAGCACGGAAGATGGTCGCGGCAACATCACGGCGTACGCGTCTTACCAGGACAACAAAGAAGTCCTGCAGCGCGACCGCGACTTCTCGGCGTGCTCGCTCGACGTGAACCCGACGGTGTCGTTCGCTTGCGGTGGCTCCAGCACGGCCTTCCCGGGCCGCTTCACGGACTTCGGCTCGAACAGCAACGCGAGCAACGGTCCGGACGGCAAGGCTGGCGGCGGTGACGACGTGCCGGATACCAATCCGCTGCCGTCGTACAACTCGTCGCTGAACGGTCAATCGTTCCGCGCCTTCAACAACTCGACCGACCAGTACAACTTCGGTCCGATCAACCACTATCTGCGCCCCGACACGCGTTACAGCCTGGGCGCGATGGGTCACTACGAGTTGGCGCCGTTCGCCGACCTGTACACCCAACTCATGTTCACCGACGTGAAGTCGGTTGCGCAGATCGCGCCGGGCGGCATCTTCATCGGCGACACCTCGACGATCAATTGCGACAACCCGTTCCTGTCGGCCCAGCAAGCGACGACGATCGGTTGCGGTGCAGCCGCTCTGGCAGCGAGCACGACCATCAATCCGGCCACGACAGCCGGTCCGGATGGCAAGGTTGGTACGGCCGACGACGTCCCGGGCGTGCCGTTCCTGGCCGATCCGAACCGCGTGCCGATGTACATCGGCCGTCGTAACGTCGAAGGCGGCGGCCGCCAGTCTGACTTCCACAACTCGTCGTTCCGCGGCCTGATCGGCTCGCGCGGCGACATCGCGGATGGCTGGACGTATGACGTCAGCACGCAGTTCTCGCGCACCAACGCGACGCAGCTCACGCTGAACTTCTTCTCGCTGCCGAAGATCAACGACGCGCTGGATGTAGTGACCGATCCCGATACCGGCCTACCCGTATGCCGCTCCGGCAATGATGGCTGCGTGCCGTACAACGTGTTCACGCCAGGCGGCATCACTCAGGAAGCCCTGAGCTACATTCAGGCGCCCGGCTTGCAGGTCGGCACCATCGATCAGAACGTGACCCAGGGCGTCATCACCGGCGACCTCGGCACGATCGGCGCCCAGCTGCCCTGGGCGGAAAGACCGATCAAGGTCGCGTTCGGTATCGAGAACCGCCGCGACAAGCTGGAGAACACGCCGGACGACCTGCAGGCGCAGGCGCTGCTGTCGGGCTCGGGCGGCGCGACGATCGCGATCGCAGGCACGGTCAACGTGAACGACTACTTCGTGGAAGCGAGCGTGCCGATCGTGGAGGGCAAGCGATTTGCGGAGCAGATATCGCTCGACACTGCGTATCGCTACTCGGACTACAGCTCGGGCATCACGACCGACACGTACAAGTTCGGCATGGACTGGGCGCCAGTGGAAGACATCCGCTTCCGCGCGAGCTTCCAACGTGCGGTGCGTGCGCCGAACATCGTCGAGCTGTTCACTGCGCAGGCCTTCACCCTGTTCGACATCGACGGCGATCCGTGCGGTAAGAACATCCAGGTTCCCACAGTGCTCCCCGGCCAGCCCGCGCCGCCGCCGCCGATCGCGTCCCTCGCGGAGTGCGTGGCCACTGGCGTTCCGCAAGGACAGTTCGCTTCGGAAAATCTGGACAGCCCCGCGGGTCAGTATCAGTTCAATTCGGGCGGCAACACGGCGCTGCAGCCGGAGACTTCGGACACGATTTCCTACGGCATCGTGTTCACTCCGCGCTTCGCACCCGGTCTGTCCGTCACGGTCGACTACTTCGACATCGATGTCGAAGATCTGATCTCGGTGTTCGGCGCCGCCAACACGCTGGATGCGTGCTACGGCTTCAACGACGCGGCAGCGTGCGGACGCATCCACCGCAACTCCAATGGCGCGCTGTGGATCGGCGACGGCAACGTCGACGACCTCAACATCAACATCGGCGGTCTGGAGACCTCCGGCGTCGACCTGAGCCTCAACTACACCGGCCTGGACATCGGCAGCTGGGGCTCGTTGAACTTCAACCTGACCGGCACGTACATGGAGGAGCTCATCACCGATCCGGGTGCTGAGGGTTTCCCGCCGTTCGACTGCAAAGGCCTGTTCGCGGGCAATTGCGTCAGCAGCTTGACCACCGCACTCAATCCAGAGTTGCGCTCGCGCTTGCGCATCGGCTGGGAAACGCCGTGGAACGTCGATCTCGCGTTGACGCATCGTTACATCAGCTCCGTCACGCAGGACGATGCACCGCTGAACCGCATCGATCGTCACCTGCCGCACGAGAACTACTTCGATCTGTTCGGCAGCTGGACGGTCACGGATCAGGCGCAGATCCGTCTGGGTATCAACAACATTCTCGACAACGATCCATCGATCAACTCCAGCGTGGGTACAACGGGTAATGGCAACACGTACCCGTCGGCGTACGACGCCCTCGGTCGCTACATCTTCGCGGGCGTGACCGTGAAGCTCTGACGTTGCTGGCGGTGGCGGCGGCACATCCGCCGCCGCCACCCTGTCCAGAAGTCACGGTCCAGATTCGCGACTAGAGCGCGTGCGGGCGGTGGGCAAGAGTGCGGTGGGGACGACGACAGCCAGGCAATGAGGGAGGCCGCACATGAAAGCTCAGAGATTCGACGCCGAGCGCTTCATCGACGACTGCAAGCGCGCCAGCCACGAGACCAGCGATCCACAGACGAGCGTGCAGGAGGTTCTGACGCGAGCCGTCGCCGCTCCCGCTGTCGTGCTCGACGGCTTGGGCGCGCCACAGCAGGGCGGCATCCAGACTCTGCATCGCTGCTCCGATCTCACGATCCTCAACATCGTGTGGTCGCCGCTGATGCAACTGATGCCGCACGAGCACGGCATGTGGTGCCTGATCGGCATCTACACCGGACGCGAAGACAATATCTTCTGGCAGCGCCGTGAGGCCGGCCTGGAGGCGCAGCAAGCAACGGCGATCGTTCCGGGCTGCGTCGTAGCGCTGGCGCAGGATGTCATTCACTCGGTGACCAATCCCACTGAGAAGCTCACAGGCGCCATCCACATCTACGGCGGCGATTTCTTCGCGACGCCGCGCGCCGAGTGGGACCCGGAAACGCTGGCGGAGCGGGCCTGGGACATCGACCGGACCGTGCGAGCGTTCGAGCAGTCGAACGACCGCTTCTATCAGTGGCGCAAGCGCGGCGACCGGCTGATGTGATCAGCGCGCCAGGCGCCTGACCACTATGCTGCTGCTCTCGCTGCCCGACTTGTCGCAGGGCGACTCCGCGTTCAACCACTGGTTCAACTCGCGCTGGGGTCGCGAGAACTGCATCGTCTGGGGCCGCGCCCGCTTTGCCGACTTCGGGCCATGCACGCACACGCTCTCGATCAGAGCGGTGTGGGGCGGCGCCGAGCATTGCCATTTCAACGGCCGGACCGTCGCAGTCGACGACGACAACTTCCTGATCCTGAATCACGGCCGGGTCTGCGCCACGAGCATTCATGCGACGCGGCCGGTGGAGTCGCTGGCGATCTGCTTTCGTCCGGGGCTGGCCGAGCGCACCTACGCTGCGATGGCCGCATCTTGCGAAAACGCGCTCGCACACGGCGATACGCTCGCGGAGCAGCCCTTCGAATTCATGGAGCACCTGCAGCCGCACGACCGCGCTGTCAGCCCCGTGCTGCGCTTCATCCGAGCGCACCTGTTTCAGGGGCTCGACGACGAAGGCTGGTACGAGGAGCAGCTCATCTTCCTGCTGGAGCGCATGCGCGCCCAGCAGCTGCGCACGATCGAACGTGTGGAAGCGTTGCAACTGGTGCGCGCGGGAACGCGTCACGAGATCTTCCGCCGCGTGCATCTCGCGACGGACTTTCTGCATACGAACTACGCCCAGTCGTTCAGTCTGAGCACGCTCGCGAAAGTGGCGTGTCTGTCGAAGTATCACTTCCTGCGCCTCTTCACGCTGGTACATGGCCTGACGCCGTTCGCGTACCTGCAGCAGAAGCGCACCGGCGTCGCACTGCGTCTGCTGGAGTCGACGCAGCTGACGATCGGTGAAGTGGCGTCCTGCGTCGGCTTCACGACGCGCTCGGCACTCCTGCGGCAGATCCGTCGCTGGACCGGACTGGCGCCCCGCCAGATCCGCAATCAGAACCCTCGCGTACGGCTGTTCATGCCGCAGCTCGAAGCGTGCGGCGCCAAGCAATCCGGAGGCTGACTGACATGTACCGTTCGGTTCTCGTTGCAGCCCTCGCCGTGCTCACCATGCCGGCACATGCACGCGACACGTCGGTCGAGGCGATCTGGCGTGTGCAGCAGCTGCAGTTCGATTACTCCAGCCCGGCCGTCTCCTACTCGTGCAGCTCGTTCAAGGAGCGAATTCGCGGCATCCTGCATGCCGTCGGCGCCCACGAGGCGATAGTCGTCGAGGCAGGCTGCCGTGGCGACGAGCTCGTCAGGGCGACGCGCGCCAGCATCTCGATGGCAGCGCCGGTGGAGGCGACCGAAGAGAACGTCCGCGATGCCACGACCTTCAGGGCGCATCAGGTCCTCGCGGCGCGGATGCGCGGGAAGGAACTGCCGACCGCGACCAATATCGAACGGTTCACGGCATCGTGGCAGCGCATCTCCCTGCGTCCGCTGCGACTGAAGCAGGGTGACTGCGACCTCCTCGACGGACTGCGCCGGCAAGTGCTTCCCCAGCTGAGCATCCGGGCCGTCAGCGGGTTCCACTGCTTGGTGGGGCCCTCCCGCGTGGTGCCATTTCCACGCCTGGAGGCGCTCGTCAGGACGCAGTCCGCTCGGGTTCCTCTGCCCGATCCACTGGTTTCTTTGGCCGCGGTCGAGCAGATTTTGTAGACTACGCGCCCCCTCGGACTCGACCCCGACCATGCTGCAGACCATACGCGACAAAATCTCGGGCATCGTGGCGATTGTGTTTCTCGGCGCAATCGCGCTCGTGTTCATCTTCTGGGGCGCCGAGGGCGTGATCAGTTTCAACTCGGGCTCGCAGACCTTCGCCGCGAAGGTCGACGGTGAGAGCATTCCTACGGAGCTGGTGCGGCGCGCATGGCAGCAGCGGCAGTCGCAGCTCCAGCAGATGCTGCGCAACGAGCTGCCGCCCGAGATGGTCAAGTCGCAGCAGGCGATGCTGCTCGATCAGTTCGTGCAGGAGGCGCTGCTGAAGCAGCGCGCGCAGCGCTACGGCTATCACATCAGCGACCAGGAGCTGGCGCAGCGCGTGATGGAAATGCAGCAGTTCCAGGTCGACGGCAAGTTCTCGAAGGACCGCTACAACGCGCTGGTGCGCAACACCGGGCTGACGGAGACGCAGTTCGAAGCGGAAATGCACAACAGCCTGCTGATCGACCAGCTGCGCAACGCCGTGGTCGAGTCCGCGTTCGTCGTGCCGTACGAGCTGGATCGCCGTTACGCGATGGAGAAGCAGGAGCGCGAGATCGACTACGCGTTGATTCCCGCTTCTGCTTTCGAAGCCAGCACGTCGATCACCGATGAGCAGGTGCAGAAGTGGTACCAGGAGAACCAGGAGAAGTACCTGCTGCCGGAGACCGTGAATCTGCAGTACGTCGAGCTGACGCGCGCGCATGCCGAGAGCGGCATCGAGGTCACCGAGCAGGGGCTCAAGGATTACTACGAGCAGGTCAAAGACCGCTTCACGACGCAGGAACGGCGCCATGGCCGGCACATCCTGATCACCGTCGGCGACGGGGTCGATGACGCGGCGGCTCGCAAGAAGGCGGAAGAGCTCACGGCTCAAGCGAAGGGCGGCGGGGATTTCGCGCAACTCGCGAAGGACAACTCCAAGGACCCGGGCTCGGCGCAGCAGGGTGGGGATCTCGGCTGGGCCCAGCGCGGCATGTTCGTCGGACCGTTCGAGGACGCGCTGTTCGCGATGGCGGTCGGCGAGATCCGTGGACCGGTGAAGAGCGACTTCGGCTACCACGTGCTGAAACTCGAAGCGGTCGAGCCCGGCCACGTGAAGACATTCGAAGAGGCCCGTGCGGAAATCGAAGCGGACTACCGCAAGGACCGTGCGCAGAACATTTTCTACGACGAGTCGCAGAAGCTCGCCGACCAGGCGTTCTCGGCCCTGACGGAGCTCGACTCGGTCGCGAAGACGCTGAACCTGCCGCTGAAGACGGTGACCGGCTTTACGCGCGAAGGCGGCGGAGAATTCGGCGAAGAGCCCTCGGTGATCGAGGCGGCGTTCAGCGACGACGTGCTCGAGCGCAGACAGAACAGCCCGCTGGTGACGATCGGCGAAGATCGCGCGCTGGTGCTGCGCGTGACCGAGCACAAGGCCGCGGAGCCGCGTCCGTTCGAAACTGTGAGCGCGCAGATTCGCGAACAGCTGAAGACGCAGCGCATGCGCGAAGCAGCAGCGGCACAGGGCGCCTTTGCGATGGCGCGCCTGCAAAAGGGCGAGCCGTGGGCGAGCGTGGCGACCGCGCTGAAGCTCAATGCCGTGGGCAAGCGCTTCATGTCGCGCCAGGACGGCGTCGCGCCGCCGGCGATCCTGCAGTCCGCGTTCGCCGCGCCGAACGCCGAAATTTCCGAGGCGAAACCGCACTTCGGCGGCGTCACGACCGCCGACGGCAACTATGCCGTGTACGCCATAACGCAGGTTCGCAACGCGGACCCGTCGAAGGAAGCAGCTACCGAGAAAGCGGCACGCAAGCGCCGCGCGGAAATGCAGCACGGCCAGCAAGAGTTCTCGGCGTACGTCGACGAAGCGGAGCGCACGACGAAGATCGTCAAGAACGACAAGATATTCGAGTGAGTCGGGCTACTCGCCTTCGCCGAAAGACATCCCGACGCTGTTGAAGCCGTTGTCGACGTAGATCACTTCGCCAGTGATCCCGGCGGCGAGATCGGAGCACAGGAAAGCAGCGGCGTTACCGACGTCTTCAATCGTCACGTTGCGGCGCAGAGGCGCGACTCCCGCCACGTGCTTCAGCATCGAACGGAAGCCTGCGATGCCGGCGGCCGCCAGCGTCTTGATCGGACCCGCTGAAATCGCATTCACACGGATGCCCTTCGGGCCCATGTCCGCCGCGAGGAAGCGCACGCTGGCTTCGAGGCTCGCCTTGGCGACACCCATCACGTTGTAGTTCGGCACCGAGCGGACCGCGCCCAGATACGTCAGCGTCAGCAGCGAGCCGGCGCGACCGCGCAGCATAGGCTCTGCGGCCTTGGCGAGCGCAGTGAGGCTGTAGCTGGAGATGTCGTGCGCGATGCGGAAGTTCTCGCGCGTGGTGGACTCGACGAAGCCGCCGCGAATCGCGTCGCTCGGCGCGAACGCCACGGCGTGCACGACGATATCGAGACCGTCCCATTTCTTGCCGAGCGTCGCGAAGGCGGTTGCGATGCTCTCGTCGCTGGCGACGTCCATTTCGAACACGGCGCCCGCGCCGAATTCCGCAGCCATCGCCTCGACGCGATCCTTGAAGCGTTCCTGATAGCTGAAGGCGAGCTCAGCGCCTTCGCGACGCATCGCCTGCGCGATGCCGTACGCAATCGAGCGCTCGGTCGCGAGGCCGACGATCAGGGCACGTTTGCCGGCGAGAAATCCCATGGGCTGCTCCGCAAGTGGACCAGCCGTAAGTGTAGCGCAAGCGGCTTGCGTCAGATTCCGGCGCGCTGATCGGCAACGTACATGACCAGGCGCTGCCCCGGCTTGATTACGCTGCGCGAGTTGAGGTCGTTCCAGCCGAGCAGGTCGGACAGCCGCACGCGGTACTTGGTCGCGATCCGCGACAGCGTGTCGCCGCGACGCACGACGTACGTCGTCGAGCGAGTCTCGACTGCATCGGTTTGCGCTGAGGCGAGCGTCGCCGTTCCGCGAATCTGCAGCACCTGGCCGACGGCGAGCGTGTCGTCGCGCGAAAGTCCGTTGCTGCTCACGATGCTGTCCATGGTCACGCCGTGCGAGCGCGCGATGCTCCACAGCGTGTCGCCGCGACGCACGATGTGCTTGTCGGACGTATTGCGCGGCTCACGGGCTGCGACCAGCGTGGTGCTCACATTCGTGCCCATGCCCGTCGGCGCCGCAGTGATCAGCAGATCCTGGCCGGGACGGATCAGCGTGCCGCGAATCTTGTTCGCAGTCTTGATTGCAGCGATCGACACGCCGTACTTGTCGGCGATGCCGCCGAGCGTGTCGCCTTTTCTCACGTGGTGATAAACGACGCGCACGCGCTTCTCGGGCGGCAGTGCGGCGACTGCTTCGGCGAAGCGCTCCTGACGATCGACTGGCACCAGCAGCTGGTGCGGACCATCCGGGTCGGTGACCCAGTGATTGAACGCAGGATTCAGCGCCAGCAGCTCTTCCGGTGCCAGCTCGGCCAGCTCGGCCGCGACGTGCAGGTCGATCTGCGCGGCGACGTCGATCTGCGCGAAGTAGGGCTGATTCGGGATCGGCGCGAACTCCAGGCCGTGCGTGGCCGGATCGTTGACGATGCGGCGCATCGCCAGCAGCTTCGGCACGTACGCGCGCGTCTCACGCGGCAGCTTCAGGCTGAAGAAATCCGTCGGCTTGCCGGCCTTGCGATTGCGCTTCACCGCGCGCGCGATGTTCGCTTCGCCGCAGTTGTACGCCGCGACTGCCAACAGCCAATCGCCGTCGAACTCTTCGGAGAGGAACTGCAAGTAATCCAGTGCGGCCGTCGTGGCGGCGATCACGTCGCGACGACCGTCGTAATACCAGTTCTGCTTCAGGTCGTAGCGACGGCCGGTGCCGGGAATGAATTGCCACAAGCCGGAAGCGCGCGCCCGCGAATACGCGACGGGATTGAACGCGCTCTCGACGACCGGCAGCAGCGCGAGCTCGAGCGGCATCTTGCGCGCTTCGATCTCGTTGACGATGTGGTACAGGTAGCGCTCGCCGCGCTTGAAGGTGCGGTCGAGATAAGTAGGGTGACTGGCGAAGAAGCGCACTTCGCGCTCGACAGCGGCATGCTCGACGTCGTCGAGCACGAACCCGGAGCGGATGCGCTCGAACAGGTCGCCCGAGGAGGGCGCGGCCGCTGTGCCGCTGATGCCGCTGACCAGCGGCGGGCTCGACTCGGTTTGCGCATCGAGGGTCTCGATGGCGTCTTCGATCTGCTCGGGGCCGGAGACGCCGATGTCGGCTTCGTCCAGTTTCGTGATCGCCGGATCGAGCTCGACCGTTTCGACCGCGTCTTCCTCCAGCTGTTGCTGATCCCACTGTTCTGGGTCGGCGCCTTCGGGAACGGTCGCGACGTGGCTGCAACCGGCAGCGATGATGGCGATGGCTGCAAAAATTGCATACAGCCCTGCCCGGGTGCTCCACCTTTCGACCATTGACCCCTCCAACCAATGCGAGCCGGCTCCCGACTCACTGAAATTTCCTACGTACGGCCGCAGTTCCCGCCCAGCCCCTTCAGGCCCGAAAGCCATCCTTCCACTGGCGGATGACTGCGAAAACTTCTGTGCTGTTCTGTAACCTGCGGCCCGCTTTCGCTTCCGCGGCCTGCTTCACAGTCTGCTGCTCGCACCGCAGGAACGGATTCACATTCCTCTCACGCCTGATGCTGGATGGCAGCGTCGCCTCATCCCGCGCGCGTTTCGTGCTGCATTCTTCGAGGTAGCGCACGGCCTCGGCATTCTCCGGCTCGACCGCCAGCTCGAACTTCAGATTGCTCACCGTGTACTCGTGGCCGCAGTAGACGAGCGTTTCGGCCGGCAGTTGGGCGAGTTTGGCCAGCGAGCCGACCATTTGTTCCGCTGTGCCCTCGAACAGGCGGCCGCAGCCGGCGCTGAACAGCGTATCGCCGCTGAAAACGGCACCGTGTCCGACATAAGCAATGTGGCCGGAAGTGTGCCCGGGGATGTCGAGCACCGTGAATTCCAGGCCGAGAGCCTCGAGCACGACCGGGTCACCCTGCTTGAGGCGCGTCGGCTCGCCCGGCAAGCGCTCGGTGCCGGGCCCGAACAGCGGGACGCGCCTGTTCTGCAGCAGGCTCGCGACGCCGCCGACGTGATCGGCATGGTGATGGGTGAGCAGGATGCCTGCGAGGGTGAGCTTCTTCTCCGCGAGCGTGCGTTCGACCGGCGCGGCGTCGCCGGGATCGACCGCGACGACTCGACTGGCATCACGCGGGGCGTGGATCAGCCAGATGTAGTTGTCGGCAAAAGCCCGAACTGGCGTGACCTGCAGCATGTTGTTCTGGAGCCAGCCCCCGCGTAACGAGGCCGTATTAAACATGCGGGACTCAGGGCCTACAAGCGTCCAAGTTGTCACCAATAGGCGTCAGGCCGGCGCTATCCTTTGCCGCATGACGGATGACCTCGGCCCAGACCTGCATTCGTGGCTGCGCGGCGCGCTCGGCCAGCGCGTGTATACGCTGGAACGGAAGATCGCGACCGAGGCGCTGGCCCAGGTGTTCGGCTGGCAGCTGCTGCAGATCGGATTGTGGGGCGACGACGACGGTCTGCTCGCCGAAGGCCGCACCCAGCGCAAGGCAGTGCTCGCGTGGCACGGCTCGCGGCCCGGCAACCGGCCGATCGGGATCCGCTCGCGCACCGATTCCCTCGCGATCGCTTCGGACTCGGTCGACGCGGTCGTGCTGCCGCACACGCTCGAATACGAGCCGGAGCCGCACGAGATCCTGCGCGAGGTCGGCCGCATTCTGTCCGCCGAGGGGCATCTCATCGTGCTCGGCTTCCGGCCGCTGTCGAGCTGGGGCCTGCGCTACTTGTTCGCGAAGGACGGCTTTCCGCCCGGGCTCGAGCGGATGATCGGCGAAGGGCGGCTGCGCGACTGGCTCAAGCTCCTTGGCTTCGAGATCGTCGACTCGCGCCGTTACTTGTTCACGCTGCCCTGGGGATCGAGCGCGCCTTCGTCGCAGAGTTTCTTCGAGCGCGCCGGTCAGCACGTGTGGCCGCTGTTCGCGGGCGGCTACCTGATGAAAGCGCGCAAGCGCGTCTACACGTTGACGCCGGTGCGGCCGCGTTGGCGACTGCGTCCGAAAGTTGTCGGTGGACTCATCGAGCCGACGACGCGCGGCAGCGGATGAAAAAACCGACTCCGGTCGAGATCTACACGGATGGTGCGTGCCGCGGCAACCCCGGGCCCGGCGGCTGGGGCGTGTTGCTGAGCTATGGCGACCAGGTGAAGGAGTTGCGCGGCGCCGAGCCGGTGACGACCAACAATCGCATGGAGCTCACCGCGGCGATTCGCGCGCTCGCAGCGTTGAAGCGGCCGTGCTCCGTCGCTCTCTACACAGATTCTCAGTACGTGCGTAAGGGCATCACCGAGTGGTTGCCGCAATGGAAGGCGCGCGACTGGCGCACTGCGGACAAGAAGCCCGTGAAGAACGTCGATCTGTGGCAGGCGCTGGAGCGCGAGATCGAGCGGCATCGCATCGAGTGGCACTGGGTGAAGGGCCACGCCGGTGTGCCCGGCAACGAGCGCGCGGATCGACTCGCGAACGAGGCAATCGACGAGATGCTGAGTCAGGTCTGAGGTATCATCCGCGCCCAATGGATTTCATCGATCTCAAGACTCAGTACCAGCGCGTGCGCGAGTCCATGAACCGCCGCATGCAGGCGGTGCTGGACCACGGACAGTTCATCCTCGGCGCCGAATGTCTCGAGCTGGAGCGCAAGCTCGCCGAGTACGTCGGCGCCAAGCATTGCATCGGCGCGTCGAGCGGCACGGACACGCTGCTGATCGCGCTGATGGCGTACGGCATCGGCCGCGGCGACGAAGTGATCACATCGCCGTTCACGTTCATCGCGACGGGCGAGATGATCGCGCTCGCCGGAGCGAAGCCGGTCTTCGTCGACATCGACGCGCGCACCTACAACCTCGATCCGCGCCTGCTCGAAGCCGCCATCACGCCGCGCACCAAGGCGATCATGCCGGTGTCGCTGTACGGACAAGTCGGCGACATGGACGGCATCAATGCCGTCGCCCGCAAGCACCGCCTGCCGGTCATCGAGGATGCTGCACAAAGCTTTGGCGCGAAGTATCGCGGCAAGCGCTCGTGCGCCCTGTCGGAGGTCGGCTCGACTTCGTTCTTCCCGTCGAAGCCGCTGGGCGCTTACGGCGATGGCGGCGCGCTGTTCACCGATGACGACGCGCTCGCCAAGGCGATGCGCGAAATCCGCGTGCACGGGCAGGACCGTCGTTACCATCATCCGCGGCTCGGCATCAACGGTCGTCTCGATACGCTGCAGGCTGCAGTGCTGCTCGCCAAGCTGGAAGTCTTCGACGAAGAGGTCGAAGCACGCATGCGCATCGGCGCCCGCTACAGCGAGATGATCGCCGAGGCCTTCAACGATCAGCCGGATTCCACGCGGCGCGTCACGACACCACTGTTGGCGCCGGGCTGCACGAGCGTGTACGCGCAGTACACGATCGAGGTGGCGAACCGCGACAAAGTCGAACAGGCGCTCAAGGCGCAGGGCATCCCGACGGCGGTGCACTACCCAGTGCCCTTGCATTTGCAGCCGGTGTTCGCCGACCTCGGGCTCGGCGCCGGAGCGTTCCCAGTGGCCGAGGCGGCGGGCCGGCGCGTGCTGAGCTTGCCGATGCATCCGTACCTGACCGAAGCCCAGCAGGCCCGCGTCGTGCAGGCACTGCGCGCGGCGGTCTGAGCGGCGCATGCGCCAGGTCGTCCTCGACACCGAAACCACGGGGCTGGAGCCGGAGCAGGGACATCGTGTCATCGAGATCGGCTGCGTCGAGCTGATCAATCGCCGCAAGACCGGCCGCAAGTTTCACCGCTACCTGCGGCCCGACCGGCTGATCGATCGCGCCGCGCAGCACGTGCACGGCATCACCGACGAATTCCTCGCCCAGCAACCGCGTTTCGGCGAAGTGGTCGACGAGCTGATCGAGTTCGTCAACGGCGCGGAGCTGGTGATTCACAACGCCGCGTTCGACATCGCGTTCCTCGACGCAGAGCTGCAACGTCTGCCGGGTCCCGCGCGGCACATGAGCGATCTCTGCACGGTGATCGACACGTTGCCGTTGGCGCGGCAGATGCATCCTGGCCAGCGCAACAGCCTCGATGCGCTGTGCAAGCGCTACAGCGTCGACAACTCGCATCGCGAGCTGCACGGCGCATTGCTCGACGCGCAGATCCTGCTCGATGTCTATCTGGCCATGACCGGCGGCCAGACGGCGCTGATTCTCGGCGAAGTCACGGAGCTCAACGTCAGTGTCTCGCACGAGCCCGCGACCGCTGCGCGGCCACGCGGTGTGCTGCGAATCGTGCGTGCCAGTGACGACGAGCTGGCGGCGCACGAGGGCATCCTGAAAGTGATCGACAAGATCAGTGGCGGCAAGACGGTGTGGAGAAAGAGAGAAGCGGAAGTCAGCAGCCAACCTGCTGAGCCGGCTTATGCCTAGCGGGCTCGCGGCAGCTTTCGCCCGCAATTTCCTCGGCCACGCGCCCGATTGGTACAAGCTGACGATCGTCGCGTTTCTGGTCGTCAATCCTCTGGTGATGTTCCTCGGCGGCGAGCACGGCCCGCTCGTCGCGGGCTGGCTGCTGCTGCTCGAATTCATCTTCACGCTGGCGATGGCGCTGCGTTGCTATCCGCTGCAGCCGGGCGGCTTGCTCGCTATCGAGGGTGTGCTCATCGGCCTGACGACACCACCCTCCGTCTACGACGAAACGCTCGCCGCGATGCCGGTGATCCTGCTGCTCGTGTTCATGGTCGCGGGCATCTACTTCCTGCGCGAGCTGCTGCTGTTCACTTTCACGAAGATCCTGCTCGGCATCACCTCGCGGACTGCACTGGCACTGATCGTCTGTCTGACTTCAGCGGCGCTGTCCGCGTTTCTGGATGCGCTGACCGTCGTCGCGGTCCTGATCACGATGGGTTCCGGCTTCTACCAGGTGTTCCATCGCTTCGCGTCCGGCAAGCAGTACGACGCCGAGCACGACGCCCGTCGCGACGAGGAGGTGCAGGAGCTGCATCGCTCCGACCTCGATGCGTTTCGCGCATTTCTGCGCGGCCTGATGATGCATGCGGCGGTCGGCACTGCGTTGGGCGGCGTCATGACGCAAGTCGGCGAGCCGCAGAACGTGCTGATCGCGAAACATGCCGGCTGGGCGTTCGGCGAATTCTTCCTCCACATGGCGCCGGTATCGCTGCCGGTGCTCGTCGTGGGGCTCGCGACGTGTGCGCTCGTCGAAAAGCTGCGCTGGTTCGGCTACGGCACGAGCCTGCCCGTCGGCGTGCGGCAAGTGCTCGCGCAATACGATCGCGAGCAGAGCGACAAGCGCACGCCGCGCGAAGTCGCGGTGCTGATCGCACAGGCGATCGCGGCCGTCATCCTGATCATCGCGCTCGGTCTGCACGTCGCTGAAGTCGGCATCATCGGCTTGCTCGTGATCGTGCTGGCGACGGCACTTGCCGGTGTCACCGAAGAACAGCGGCTGGGCAAAGCATTCGAATCCGCCTTGCCGTTCACGGCGCTGCTGGTCGTGTTCTTCGCGATCGTCGCAGTGCTGCACGACCAGCACTTGTTCGAACCGGTCGTCAGCGCCGTGTTGCAGCTGGAAGGGCGCGCGCAGACCGCGATGTTCTATCTCGCCAACGCCGCGCTCTCGGCCATCAGCGACAACGTCTTCGTCGCCACGATCTACATCACGGAAGTGAAGGCCGCGCTGCTCGAGGGCACGATCACGCGCGAGCAGTTCGAGGCCCTGGCGATCGCGATCAACACCGGCACCAACATTCCGAGCATCGCAACGCCGAACGGCCAGGCCGCCTTCCTGTTCCTGCTGACTTCCGCCCTGGCGCCGCTGATCCGACTTTCGTACGGCCGCATGCTGTGGATGGCATTGCCCTATACGGTGACGATGACACTGACTGGCCTTTGGGCCGTTGCCTACTTGATATAGCCGGCAAAAGTCACGCCTTTTGACGGCGTTGTCGAAAGGGCCTTGGCCGCTTTCGACCAGAAGACTAGGACTTATGTCTCTGTTTCCGGCGGCATTTTGTGGCATTCTTTCGCGCCAACAACTATTCGCCTCGGCCACCGAGTTTCCCAATGTCTGAATTCAGTCTGCGCAATTGCAAGATCGGCGTCGTCGGACTCGGCTACGTCGGGCTGCCGCTCGCCGTGGAGTTCGGCAAGCAGTACCGCACCGTCGGCTTCGACATCAAGGCGGCGCGAGTCGCCGAGCTGAAGAAGGGCCGCGACAGCACGCTGGAGTGCGAGCCGGCCGAGCTGCGCGCCGCCAAGCACCTGCGCTACTCGACCAGCCTCAAGGACCTGCGCGCGTGTCAGGTCTTCATCGTCACGGTGCCGACACCGATCGACGGCTACAAGCGACCGGACCTGAAGCCGATCGAGAGCGCCAGCCAGCTGCTCGGCCAGGTGCTGAAGAAGAACGACATCGTCGTGTTCGAATCGACCGTGTATCCCGGCTGCACCGAGGAGATCGCGGTGCCGATCCTCGAGCGCCTGTCGGGCCTGAAGTTCAATCGCGACTTCTTCTGCGGCTACAGCCCGGAGCGCATCAACCCGGGCGACAAGCAGCACCGCCTGACGACGATCAAGAAAATCACCTCGGGCTCGACGCCGGAAGTCGCCGACTTCGTCGACTCGCTGTACGGGAGCATCGTCGAGGCCGGCACGCACAAGGCCTCCAGCATCCGTGTCGCGGAAGCGGCCAAGGTGATCGAGAACACGCAGCGCGACGTCAACATCGCGCTGATCAACGAGCTGGCGCTGATCTTCAACCGGCTCGGCATCGACACCGAAGAGGTGTTGCAGGCCGCGGGCACGAAGTGGAACTTCCTGCCGTTTCGCCCGGGCCTGGTCGGCGGGCATTGCATCGGCGTCGATCCGTACTACCTGACGCACAAGGCGCAGGAGATCGGCTATCACCCGGAGATGATCCTCGCCGGCCGGCGCATCAACGACAACATGGCGCTGTACGTCGCCGAGCGCGTGGCGCAGCTGATGATCCGCAAGCGCATCCACGTGAAGGGCTCGCGCATCCTGATGATGGGCCTGACGTTCAAGGAGAACTGCCCCGACCTGCGCAACTCCAAGGTCGCCGACGTCGTGAACGAGCTGAAGAAATACGGCGCGAAGGTCGATGTCTTCGACCCGTGGATCGACGCCGCGGAAGCCGAGCACGAGTACGGCATCAAGCCGATTCGCGCGCCGGCGAAGGGTCGCTACGACGCCGTCGTGCTCGCAGTCGCGCACAAGGAGTTCCGCGACATGGGGATCGACACGATCCGCAGCTTCGCCCGCAAGCCGCACGTGCTGTACGACATCAAGTACTTGTTCGGAGCGAACGAGGTCGACGGACGCCTGTAGTCCTCTGCTCGAAAGCGGCCAAGGCCCTTTCGAGAACGCCGTCAAGAGGCGTGACTCTTGCCGGCTAGCGATCCCGCGGCTGCGGAGCACAGGCGCGCGCGTGCGCGGCAAGGCCCGACGCGCGCACGCGCAGGACCAGACCTTCCAGCTCTCGGGCGAGTTCTGTCACATCGGACAGCGGGCACGCTGTCGTGCCGACCAGATCCTGCCCGACCGCGATCACCAATCGCGTCTGCAGCTGCGATAGCGCTCCGCGTGCAGCTTCCAGGCAGTGGACGAATTCGCCGCGGCGCCGATGCGCGGCCCCTTCCGCGATGCTGCTCGGAACCGACAGTGCCGCGCGGCGCAGCTCCTGGACGAGTCCGAGCGGTTCGTCGCTGGGCAGGTGCCGCGTCGCCGCGTACACTTTGGCGGCGAGCGCGATGGAGTGCCGCCACGCGGCCAGTTCTTCGTGTCGGGTCGTCATGAGGGTCGTCCGTGCGGAACCAGGACCCTCAGGGTGCCGTTGAATCGCGAGCCATGAAGCGCGCCAAACTGCGAGTTCGAACAGAAAATCCCTCATGAAATTTCTCGTTACTGGCGCGGCCGGCTTCATCGGCTTTCATACGGCGCAACTGCTGCTCGAGCGCGGCGACGAAGTCGTCGGGCTCGACAATCTCAACGATTACTACGACGTGTCGCTGAAGGAAGCGCGGCTCGCGCAACTGCGACAGAAAGCGAACTTCCGCTTCATCAAGCTGGACCTCGCCGATCGGCCGGGGATGCAGGAGTTGTTCGCCCGCGAGAAGCTCACGCGCGTGATTCATCTCGCGGCGCAAGCTGGCGTGCGCTACTCGCTGCAGAATCCGCTTGCTTACGTGGACAGCAACGTCGTCGGATTCGCGAACGTCCTCGAAGGCTGCCGTCACAACGGCGTCGAGCATCTCGTCTACGCCTCGACCAGCTCGGTGTACGGCGCCAACACGAAGATGCCGTTCTCCGTGCATCAGAATGTCGATCATCCGCTGTCGTTCTACGCCGCGACCAAGAAGGCGAACGAGCTGATGGCGCACACCTACGCCTATCTCTACCAGCTGCCGGTGACCGGGCTGCGCTTCTTCACCGTGTACGGTCCGTGGGGCCGTCCCGACATGGCGCTGTTCCTGTTCACCAAGAACATCCTCGCCGGCAAGCCGATCGACGTCTTCAACTACGGCAATCACCGCCGCGACTTCACCTACATCGACGACATCGCGCAGGGCGTGGTGCGCGCGGCGGATCGCGTCGCGACCGCGAATGCGCAGTGGGACGGCGACGAACCCGATCCGGGCACCAGCAAGGCGCCGTATCGGCTCTACAACATCGGCAACAATCAACCCGTCGAGCTGGGGCGCTACATCGAGTGCATCGAGCGCAGCCTCGGCCGCAAGGCACAGAAAAATCTGCTGCCGCTGCAGCCCGGCGACGTGCCCGACACGTTCGCCGACATCGACGATCTGGTTCGCGACGTCGGCTATCGTCCGGCGACGCCGGTCGAGGTCGGCGTCGAGCGGTTCGTGCGCTGGTACGTCGATTACTACAAGGCGGGCTGAGCCATGCTACTTCCGCAATGGCAGGCGCTGGCGGCTCACGCCGCGCAGATGCGGCAGCGGCATCTGCGCGATCTGTTCGCCGCCGACGCGCAGCGCTTCCAGAAGCTGTCGCGCACCGAGTTGAATCTGCTGTTCGATTTCTCTCGCCAGCGCATCGACAGTGAAACGCTGCGATTGCTGTTCGATCTCGCGCGGGCGCGCGGCCTCGACAAGCGAATCGCAGCGATGTTCGCCGGCGAGAAGATCAACACCACCGAGAACCGTGCCGTCCTGCACGTCGCGTTGCGCGAGCGCTCGGACCGCTCGATTCTCGTCGACGGACAGGATGTGATGCCGGAGGTGCGCGCGAGCCTGGCGAAGATGCGCAACTTCGTCGAAGGCGTGCACGGCGGACGCGTCCATGGCGCCACGGGCAAGACCTTCACCGATGTCGTCAACATCGGCATCGGCGGCTCGGATCTCGGCATCGTCATGGCGACCGAGGCGCTCGCGAAGTTTCGCAATCACAATCTGCGCCTGCACTGCGTGTCGAACATCGACGGCGTGCAGCTCGGCGATGTGCTGGAGAAGGCAGATCCCGCGCGCACGCTGTTCGTCGTGTGCTCGAAGACGTTCACGACGCTGGAGACGCTCACCAACGCGAAGCTCGCGCGGCAGTGGATCGTCGACCGGTTGGGCGAGGGCGCGCCCGCGCGGCACTTCGCTGCGGTCTCGACCAATGCCAAGGCGATGGACGCGTTCCTGATCCCGCCGCAAAACCGCTTCACGATGTGGGATTGGGTCGGCGGCCGCTACTCGGTGTGGTCGGCGGTCGGCCTGTCGGTCGCGCTTGCGCTCGGCATGGATCAGTTCGAGCTGATGCTGGAAGGCGGCCACGAGATGGATCAGCACTTCGCGAGCGCGCCGTTCGAGCAGAACCTGCCGGTGCTGATGGGCTTGATCGGCGTGTGGAACCGCAACTTCCTCGGCATGGATACGCTCGCAGTGCTGCCGTACGACCAGCGCCTGCATCGCTTTCCGGCCTACCTGCAGCAGCTCGAGATGGAATCGAACGGCAAGCGCACGACACTCGGCGGCACGCCGGTCGAGTACGACACCGGCGCCGTGCTGTGGGGCGAGCCCGGCTCGAATGCGCAGCATTCGTTCTTCCAGCTGTTGCACCAGGGGACGGCGAATGTCGCGCTCGACTTCCTCGCGCCCGTGAACGCCTCCAGTCCGTACCAGCAACAGCAGAACCTGGCACTCGCCAACTGCTTCGCGCAGGCGCAAGCGTTCGCGTTCGGTCAGACGGAGCAGCAGGTGCGCGCCGATCTGGCTGCCAAGGGCTTGCCGGAAAGCGAGATCGCGCGGCTCACGCCGCACAAGGTGCATCCGGGCAACCGGCCGAGCTCGATCGTGCTGTTCCCCCGTCTCGGGCCGAAGACGCTCGGCCGCCTGATTGCCCTGTACGAGCACAAGGTGTTCACGCAGAGCGTGATCTGGGACATCAACGCTTTCGACCAATGGGGCGTCGAGCTCGGCAAGAAGCTGGCCGAGACGGTGGCGCCGGCCGTCGAGCAGCCGGCAACGAATACCGAGCCGGCGCTGGCGGGCCTGCTGGCGCAGGTCGCGAAGTGGCGCTCCTGAGGCCGCCTCCGAAACCCTCGAGCGCCGTCCGGCGTTAACGACTTCGTTACATTTTTCCGGGCCTTAGCGCGCCTTTTTAATCGCATCGCCGGCCTGCTCTGTGTAAACTTCCGCACCCCGTCGCAGGGATTAGATTTAGAAAGCGACCCTGATGGTCAGAACTACATTTTCCAGCCTGCTTCCCCGGCTGGTCGCAGTCGTTGCGTGCGCCGTTTTCGGCCCGGTGCTACCGGCTGCGCAGGCGCAGACGCCGACTCCTGACCAGATCGAGATGTTTCGCAATCTGCCGCCCGACCAGCAGCAGGCCATTCTCGAATCCCTGAACCGCGGCGGCTCGACTTCCAGTGCCACCAGCGGCGGCGGGCGCTCCACCGACCGCAAGCTGAGCTTTCCCCAGACGATCCAGCCGCCCGAACGTCCCCGCAAGGAGGACGAGGACGAAGACGACGAGGCCAAGCAGTTCGACGACCGCGGCCTGCCGATCAAGCGGCGGCTGAAGGGCGAAGATACCGTCCTGCTGTCCTTGGAGATCCGCCAATTCGAGCGCCGCGCGCCCGAGTTGGAAGAGCAGGAGCGCCGCGAGCAACAGCAGCGCGAGCAGTCGCTGGCGGTGCAGCCGATGATTCCCGGCCGGCAGCTGCAGACGCCCACGCCCAACGATGCCGGCGGCAACACTGGAGACAACCCGCAGCAGCAGTTGCTGGAGCGCACGGAAGACGAATTGGGCCGCCTGCGCGACTTCCGCGAGCGAGTGCTGCGCCGTAATCCCTACCAGCTCGACCAGTGGGGCGTGCTGAACGTGCCGGAGCTCGGGCCTATTCCGTTGGGCGGTCTGACCGAAGAGCAGGCGACTCAGCGCCTCGGCGCCGAGTTGCGGCTCAAGGACTACATCGTTGTGGTCACGCGCATGCCGCTGCGGCGGATCGGCTCGCAGGCGCTCAAGCCGTTCGGCTACGACCTGTTCGCGGGCATGCCGTCGACGTTCGCTCCCGCCACCGACGTCCCGGTGCCTTCGGACTACGTCGTCGGCCCTGGCGACATGATCGAGGTGCTGCTCACCGGCAACGTCAAGGGCCGTCACTCGCTGGTCGTCGGCCGTGACGGGCGGCTGAACTTCCCCGATCTCGGTCCGATCGCCGTCGGCGGACGCCGTTTCGAGGAGGTGCGCCGGGACTTGGAATCGCGCGTACGCGATCAGATGATCGGCACGAGCGCGAGCATCGGCATGGGCGAGCTGCGCTCGATCCGCGTGTTCGTGCTCGGCGACGCGGAGACGCCTGGGTCGTACACGGTGAGCGGCCTGTCGACCATCACCAACGCGCTGTTCGTCAGCGGCGGCGTCAAGAAAATCGGCTCGCTGCGCAACATCGAGCTCAAGCGCAACGGCCAGACAGTCACGCGACTGGACCTCTACGATCTGCTGCTGAAGGGCGACACGCGCGCCGACGTGCGCTTGCTGCCGGGCGATGTGATTTTCATTCCGCCGATCGGTGCGACGGTGGGGCTGGGCGGCGAAGTGCGCCGTCCCGCGGTCTACGAGCTGAAGAGCGAAGTGACGGCGGCCGACCTGCTGCGGCTCGGCGGCGGCATGATGCCGACTGCGGATCCGACTATTGCCACGCTGGAGCGTGTCAACGAGACGCGTCAGCGCGTCACGCTCGATGTGAACCTGTCGCTCGCCGCCGGTCTGGGCCGTAGCCTGCAGAGCGGCGACGTGCTGCGCATCCCGGCCATCCGCCCGGTGCTCGACGACTCGGTAACGATCAAGGGCTACGTCCACCGCCCGGGCGAGTATCAGTTCCGCCCCGGCATGCGCATCACGGATGTCATTCCGACGCTCGACGAGCTCAAGCCGAACGCCGACCAGCGCTACATCCTCGTGCGCCGCGAAACTCCGCCGAACCGTCAGGTGCGCATCTTCTCGGCGAACCTGGAGCGGGCGATCGCGGAGCCGACGACCGTTGCCAACTTCGAGCTCGCGCCGCGCGATCAGATCTTCGTGTTCGACCTGGAGTCCGGCCGCGATCGCATCATCGACCCGCTCATGCGCGAGTTGCGCATGCAGTCGCGCATCGATGAGCCGACGCAGGAAGTCAGCGTCGCAGGCCGCGTCAAGGTACCGGGCCGCTATCCGCTCGAGCCGGGCATGCGGGTCAGCGACCTGCTGCGCGCAGGCGGCAGTCTCGACGAAGCTGCGTACGGCGGGCAGGCCGAGCTGACGCGCTACCAGGTGTCGAACGGCGAGCAGCGCCAGGCGGAGCTGATCGAGATCGACTTGCGCAAGATCCGCGAGGGCGACCCGAGCGCCGACGTGGAGCTGCGGCCGTTCGACTATCTCGTGATCAAGGAAGTGCCGCTGTGGGCGTCGCAGGAGGAAGTGGAGATCCGCGGCGAAGTGAAGTTCCCTGGCCGCTATCCGATCCATCGCGGCGAGACGTTGCGCTCGGTCATGCAGCGCGCCGGCGGCCTCACCGATCTCGCTTTCGCGGACGGCGCGGTTTTCACGCGCCAGGAGCTCAGGGAGCGCGAGAAGAAGCAGATCGAAAATCTGGCGAAGCGCATGGAGTCGGACCTCGTGCAGTTCTCGCTGATGAATGCGATGGAGGCCGGCAAGGACCCGGGCAGCTCGCTGGCCGTCGGACGCTCGTTGCTCGCCAGTATCCGTGACGCGAAACCTGTCGGCCGGCTCGTCATCGATCTCAACCGCTCGTCGGCCGCGCGTGCGGGCTCGGACGAGGACATCGTGCTCAAGGACGGCGACCGGCTGCTCGTGCCGCGCGTCACGCAGGAGGTGACGGTGATCGGCGAGGTGCAGAGCACGACGTCGCACCTCTATCGCACCGAGTTCTCGCGCGATGACTACATCGCGATGAGCGGTGGGCTCACGCCACGTGCGGACGACGACCGCATCTACGTCGTGCGCGCGGACGGCAGCGTGGTCGCGCGCGGCGGCAATGCCTGGTTCCGCGGCACCGTCGACATCAAGACCGGTGACACGATCGTGGCGCCGATCGACACCGAGCGCATGCGGCCGCTGCCGTTCTGGCAGGCGGTCACCGGGATCGTCTACAACCTGGCAGTCGCGGCGGCAGCCGTCGCGTCGTTCGACAACTAGCGGCGAGCACGACAGTGAGCACCACAGCCCCGGTCGTCGTCGCGGAGGAGGGCGGATTCGGACTGATGTCCCTGATCCGCCTGATCTGGCGCTACAAGATCCTCGTCGCGGGCCTGTCGCTGCTGTTCGGCGTCATCGCCGCGGTCGTCGGGCTCGTCTCCAAGGAAATCTTCCGGGCCGAAGTCGTCGTGACCGAAGCGGATCACGAGGGCCTCGGCGGCCCCGGTTCGCTCATGGGTCAGATCGGCGGTCTCGCCAGCCTGGCCGGCGTCAACATCGGCGAAGGCTCGAAGAATCGCGAGGCGAAAGCGCTGCTGCGCTCGCGGCGTCTCGCCGAGGAATTCATCAGGCGTTACGACCTGCTGCCGATCCTGTTTCCGCATCCGACGCCGGACAAGCCGGCCACCGTGTGGCACGGCGTGCGGCGCTTCAGGGGAAAGATGCTGAACGTCCGCGAGGACACGCGCACGCAAATGATCACCATCACGATGAGCGCCGGCAATGCGAAGGATGCGGCGCGCTATGCCAACGGCTACGTCGCGCTCGTCAACGAGCTGATGCGCAACCGCGCCATCGATGAAGCCACACGCAACGTGAAATATCTGAAAGAACAGATCGAGAAGACCGACGTCGTGGAGCTGCAGCGCCTGCTGTACAAGCTCGTCGAGAACGAAGCCAAGACGCTCATGCTCGCCAACGCGCGTCCGGAGTACGCGTTCACGACCGTCGACCCCGCCGTGCCGCCCGAGGAGCGCTCCAGCCCGCAGCGGACCTTGATGGTGCTGTTCGGCCTGGTGCTCGGCTTCGTGATCGGTGTCGGCGCGGCCTTCGGCCACGACGTTTATCGCCGCAACCGCCAGGCCGCTGTCGGTGCCTGACCACCCGCCGGGCGGCGGGGACGACCAGTCCGCATTTTTCCGGCTCCAGGTTGACTCGCGGCGCGCGAATCCGGTCTAATCGCGCCCGCGTTCAATCGATGAACATAAGGAAATGCAAGGGTTTGCGCCACCCCGGAGCGGCTAACGCATGCTGACCGACGAAGTCCGATACAAGCTGCTGCGGCTGCTCAAGGCCAACCCGAAGCTGAGCCAGCGCGAGGTCGCGCGCGAACTGGGCATCAGCCTGGGCAAGGTCAACTACTGCCTGAAGGCGCTGGTCGACAAGGGATTGGTCAAGGCCATCAATTTCAAGAACAACGAGCGCAAGAGCGTCTACATGTACCTGCTCACGCCGCGCGGCATCGAGGAGAAGACGCGCGTGACCGTGCGCTTCCTGCAGCGGAAGGTCGCCGAGTACGAAGAGCTGCGGGCGCAGATCGAGCAGATTCGCGTCGAGGCCGAGGCGCTCGACAGCGATGCCCGAGAAGAAGAGCAGCGCACGGCCGTGAGCGGTCGGCGATGAGGAGCGCAGCCAAGTGTTGAGCACGTATCGGCCAATTACCGGACGCAGAATCCGCATCGCGCTCGTCGGTTGCGGGCGCATAGCGCCGAAGCACTTCGAAGCAATCGAGTCGCACGCCGAGCGAGTCGAGCTGGTTGCTGTCTGCGACACGGATCGCGAGGCGTTGCACGCGGCCGTCAAGCGCACGGGCGTCCAGGGTTTCGACAGCCTGCAGGAGCTGCTCGCGCGCAGCGACGCGGACATGGTCGTGCTGTGCACGCCGAGCGGTTTGCATCCGACGCAGGCGTTGGCCATCGCTGCGGCGGGCCGCCACGTCATGACGGAAAAACCGATGGCCACGCGCTGGGCCGACGGCAAGCACATGGTCGAGGCGTGCGACGCGGCCGGAGTGCGGCTGTTCGTCGTCAAGCAGAACCGCCGCAACGCCACGCTGCAGCTGCTGAAGCGGGCGATCGAGCAGCAGCGCTTCGGCCGGATCTTCATGGTGAACCTGAACGTGTTCTGGAGCCGCCCGCAGAGCTACTACGACAGCGCGAAATGGCGCGGCACGTGGGAGTTCGACGGCGGCGCCCTGATGAACCAGGCCAGTCACTACGTGGACCTGATCGACTGGCTCATCGGTCCGGTCGAGAGCGTGCAGGCTTACACCGCGACGCTCGCCCGCAACATCCAGGTCGAGGACAGCGCCGTGGTCGGCATCCGCTGGCGCTCCGGCGCGCTCGGCTCCATGAACGTCACCATGCTCGCGTACCCGAAGAATCTCGAAGGCTCGATCATGATTCTCGGCGAGAAGGGCACGGTGCGGATCGGCGGCGTCGCCGTGAACGACATCCAGCATTGGGAGTTCGCCGAGCCGCATCCCGACGACGCGCAAGTCAAGGACGCGAGCTACACGACAACGTCGGTGTACGGCTTCGGCCACCCGCTCTACTACGACAACGTGATCCGCACGCTGCGCGGTGAGGCCGAGCCGGAGACGGACGGACGCGAGGGCCTGCGCTCGCTGGAAGTTCTGATCGCCACCTACCTGTCCGCTCGCGACGGCCGGCGCGTCGCGCTGCCGCTGGAATATTGAGATGGCTACGACCATCCATCCGACCGCGATCATCGATGACGGCGCCGTGATCGGCGAAGGCAGTCGCATCTGGCACTGGGTGCACGTCAGCAGCGGAGCCCGCATCGGCCGCGGCTGCTCGCTCGGCCAGAACGTCTACGTCGGCAACCGCGTGGTCATCGGCAACAACGTCAAGATCCAGAACAACGTGTCTGTCTACGACAACGTCACGCTCGAGGATGACGTCTTCTGCGGGCCGAGCATGGTGTTCACGAACGTTTACAACCCGCGCTCAGCGGTGCCGCGCAAAGACGAGTACCGCGACACACTGGTGAAGCGCGGCGCGACCCTGGGCGCGAATTGCACGATCGTCTGCGGCGTGACCATCGGCGAGCACGCCTTCGTCGCGGCGGGAGCCGTGGTGAATCGAGACGTGAAGCCGTACGCACTGATCGCGGGCGTGCCCGGGCGACAGATCGGCTGGATGAGCGAGCACGGCGAGCGACTGCAGCTGCCGCTCGCCGGCGATGGCGAGGCGCGCTGCCCGGCGACCGGTACACGCTATCTGCTGCGCCAGGGTCAGGTGGTGCGGCAATGACCTTGCTCGGCCGAGTCGCTGCTTTGCTCGGGCCGGCTGAAAGACGCCGGTGCCGCTGGCTGCTCGGCATGCTGGTGTTGATGGCGATCTTCGAGGTCCTGGGTGTGGCATCGATCGTGCCGTTCATGACGGTACTGGCGCGTCCCGATGTCGTGCACAGCAACGCTGCACTGAATGGCGTCTACACGATGCTGGGCTTCCGCAGCAGCCAGTCGTTTCTGCTGTTCCTCGGCTTCGCGGTTTTCGCGCTGCTGCTCGCGTCGATAGCGTTCAAGGCTCTCGCCACCTGGGCTCTGTGGCGCTTCACGAACACGCGGAGCCATGCCATCACGTGCAGATTGATGCGCAGTTATCTGCAGCAACCCTACTCGTGGTATCTGCATCGTCACAGCGCCGACCTGGTCCGTGCTGCTCTCGCGGACGTCGATCGTGCTGTGAATCAGTTTCTCATGCCGCTGCTGCAGATGGTCGCGCATGCGGCGGTCGTCGTGCTGCTCTTCGGACTGCTGCTGCTGGTCAATCCGCTGATCGCCATCGGGGCCGTGGTGTTGCTCGGCGGTCTGTACGTGGCCATCTATCTTTCCTTGCGCCGATATCTCAGCCGCATTGGCGCAGAGCGCATGCAATCCAACCTGCAGCGCTACCGTTTCGCGCAGGAAGTGTTCGGCGGCATCAAGGAGATCAAGGCCGGTGCGCTGGAGGCCGCCTTCCTGCAGAGATTCTTCCGGCCCTCGCTGGAATTCACCCGCGCCGACACGATGGTCCAGCTCGTCTCGCAGCTGCCGCGGTTCGTGCTCGAGGCGGTGGCGTTCGGCGGCTTGCTGCTCGTGGTCCTGCATCTGTTCGCGACTTCCGGCGGGCTCGCGCAAGCGCTGCCGACGCTCGCGGTGTATGCCTTCGCCGGCTATCGCATGATTCCGTCGCTGCAGCAGATCTACGCGAACTTCGCGCAGGTGCGCTTCAACCTGCCCGCAGTGGATGCAGTCATTGCCGATCTCGACCGGCACCCGGGCGGTGAGCTCGAGCCGGCGCCCGTGTTGCGTCCTGCGGCGCTGGGTATGAAGCGCGCCCTGGCGCTGCAGGGAGTCCAGTTCACGTTCCCGCAGGCGGATCGAGCGACGCTGCGCGACATCAATTTGACGATTCCAGCGCACTCCACGGTCGGCATCGTCGGTGCGACCGGGGCGGGCAAGACGACTCTGGTCGACGTGCTGCTCGGCCTGTTGCGGCCGCAACAGGGGAGTGTCGTGGTCGACGGCACTCTCCTCGACGAGGCGAACATGGCTGCGTGGCAATGCAGCGTCGGCTACGTTCCGCAGCACATTTTCCTGGTGGACGATTCGATCGCCGCCAATATCGCCTTCGGCATACCGGCCGACCGCATCGACATGCGCGCCGTGGAGCGCGCCGCGCAGATTGCCAATCTGCACGAGTTCGTGATGCGTGACGTAACCGGGGGCTACGGCGCAATCGTCGGCGACAAGGGAGTGCGGCTGTCCGGCGGGCAGCGCCAGCGGATCGGCATCGCCCGCGCGCTCTACCACGATCCCGACGTGCTGATCTTCGACGAGGCGACCAGCGCGCTCGACAACGTCACCGAGCAGGTCGTCATGGAGGCCGTGCACGCGCTCGGCGGGAGCAAGACCCTCCTGCTGATCGCTCACCGGCTGACCACGGTGCGCGAGTGCGATCGTATCTTCGTGCTCGAGCGCGGCCGCATCGAAGACCAGGGCACTTTCGCCGAACTGATCACCCGCAACCAGCGCTTTCGCGCCATGGCAGGAGCCTGATGAAAGCCGTCATTCTCGCCGGCGGCCTCGGCACGCGCATTTCCGAGGAAACGCACCTGAAACCGAAGCCGATGATCGAGATCGGCGGCCGGCCGATCCTCTGGCACATCATGAAGAGCTACTCGTTCCACGGCATCAACGAGTTCATCATCTGCTGCGGCTACAAGGGCTACGTCATCAAGGAGTACTTCGCCAACTATTTCCTGCACATGTCCGATGTCACGTTCGACATGCGACACAACCGCATGGAAGTGCATCAGCAGAAGGTCGAACCGTGGCAGGTGACCCTGGTGGATACGGGCGATGAGACGCTGACCGGCGGCCGGCTGCGTCGCGTCGCCGGCTACCTGCGCGGCGAAAGCGATTTCTGTTTCACGTATGGCGATGGCGTTGCCGACATAGATATCGGCGCCGAGATCGCCTTCCATCGCGCGCACGGGAAGCTCGCTACCGTCACTGCGGTGCAGCCGCCCGGCAGATACGGGTCGCTCGACCTGCACGGGGGCTCGGTGCGCGGCTTCGTCGAGAAGCCGCAGGGCGACGGTGGCTGGATCAACGGCGGCTACTTCGTTCTGTCCACTGCCGCTATCGATTTCATCGAGGGCGACCGGACGTCCTGGGAATCCGGCGCGCTGCCGCAACTGGCGGCGCACGGCCAGCTGATGGCGTTCGAGCATGACGGCTTCTGGCTGCCCATGGACACGATGCGCGACAAGAACCAGCTCGAGGACTTGTGGAAGTCCGGGGCTGCGCCCTGGAAAACATGGTGAGCGTCACCTCTTTCTGGCGCGACCGCGTGGTGCTGATCACCGGACACACCGGCTTCAAGGGAAGCTGGCTGGCGCTGTGGCTGCAGAAGCTGGGCGCGCACGTGCATGGCTACGCGATCGATCCGCCGACGCAGCCGAGCCTGTTCGAAGCGGCGAGGGTGCGAGCGGCGATGAAATCCGACGCGCGCGCGGACCTGGCGGATCTCGCGCGCCTGCGCGCGACCTTCGAATCGGTCCAGCCACAGGTCGTCTTCCACCTGGCTGCCCAGCCGCTGGTGCGCGAAAGCTATCGCGATCCGCTCGGCACGTTCGCGACCAACATCATCGGTACGGCTCACGTGCTCGAGGCTGCGCGCACGGCCGCAGCGGTGCAGGCGGTCGTGCTGATAACGACCGACAAGGTCTACGACAATCGCGATTGGCCGTACGCGTATCGCGAGACCGATGCGCTCGGCGGTCACGATCCGTACAGCGCCAGCAAGGCCGCCGCCGAGATCGTGGCTGCGAGCTATCGCGCGAGTTTCTTCGCTGACCCAGCGCCGAACGGCGTTCGCGTCGCTACTGCACGTGCGGGTAACGTCATCGGTGGCGGCGATTGGGCCATGGATCGGCTGATTCCCGACTGCATTCGTGCATTCGAGCGCAACGACGTCGTCCGGCTGCGCTATCCGGATGCGGTGCGGCCCTGGCAGCACGTGCTGGAACCGCTGGCGGGCTATCTGTTGCTCGCGCAACGGATGCTCGAACCGCAAGGCGCGCATTTCGCGACCGCGTGGAATTTCGGGCCGGATGCCAGCGGTGACGCCAGCGTCGGAGAATTGGCGCGGATGGCAGCGCAGATCTGGGGCGGTGGCGCAAGCGTCGAGGCCGCTGCGTCCGCCGAGAATCCGCATGAGGCCGGTCTGTTGCGGCTCGATAGCGCCTGCGCGCGCACGCGCCTGGGCTGGCAGCCGCGCTGGTCACTCTATCAAGCGGTCGATCACACGATCGCCTGGCACCGCGCGGCACAGCGAGGCGAAGACATGGCCGACGTGTGCCGGCGTCAGATCGACAGTTACGAATCGGCGCAACCGGCATGAGCGAGCGCTTCGACATCCTGGACACGCCGATCACCGGGCTCAAGGTCGTCCAGCGGCGACCCGTCGGCGATCACCGCGGCCTGCTCGATCGCATGTTTTGCTCCGAATCGCTGGTGGCGCTAACGTCGGGTGCGAGCGTCGCGCAGATCAATCGGACGCTGACCAAGAAGCGCGGCACCGTGCGCGGTCTGCATTTCCAGATGCCGCCGCACGCAGAGATCAAGTTCGTCAGTTGTCTGCGTGGCCGGATCTGCGACGTTGCCGTCGATCTGCGGCGCGGCTCGGCAACGTTCCTGCGGTGGCACGCGGAAGTGCTGAGCGAGGACAACCACCGGACGCTGGTGGTGCCCGCAGGCTTCGCTCATGGATTTCAGGCGCTGACGGACGGCTGCGAGCTCCTGTACCTGCACACGTGTGCGTATCACCCGGCGAGCGAGCGCGGGCTGAATGCGCGCGACCCGTTGCTGGCGATCGATTGGCCGGAAGACATCGTGGAGATGTCGGCGCGCGATGCCTCGCATGCGCTGCTGACCCGCGAGTTCGACGGAGTGACGCCATGAAGTGCCGGCACTGCGCCGCCGCGCTGGAATTGTCGCTGGTCGATCTGGTCAGCGCGCCGCCTTCCAATGCCTACCGACGCGCGGATGCTCTCGCCGGCCCGGAAACGTGGTTTCCGCTGCGCGTGCTCGTGTGCGAGCAGTGCTGGCTGGCGCAGACCGAGGATTTCGCGCGCCCCGACCAGTTGTTCGATGCCGACTACGCCTATTTCAGCGGCTACTCCGCCAGCTGGCTGGCGCACAGCGAGCGATACGTCGCGGCCATGATCGATCGACTGGGTCTGCGAGGCGACAGCCATGTCGTCGAGATCGCCGCCAACGACGGCTATCTGTTGCAGTATTTCCAGGCACGCGGGGTTCCCTGCACGGGTGTCGAACCGACCGCCAGCACGGCGGCGGCAGCGCGTGCCAAGGGCATTGCCATCGTCCAGGATTTCTTCGGCAGCCGGCTGGCGGGCTCCATGGCATCCGGCAGCGGCCCAGCAGACCTGATGACCGCCAACAACGTTCTGGCGCACGTGCCGGACATCAACGACTTCGTGGCTGGCTTCGCCCGGCTGCTCAAGCCGCAGGGCGTAGCGACGTTCGAGTTTCCGCACCTGCTGCGGTTGGTGCGCGAGCACCAGTTCGACACCATCTATCACGAGCATTTCTCATATCTGTCGCTGCTCGCCGTGCAACGCATCTTCGTGGCCAACGGGCTCGCGGTCTTCGACGTCGAGCAGCTTGCTACGCACGGCGGAAGCCTGCGTGTATTCGCGCAGCGAAGCGCAACGGGCCAGCAGCCGCGCAGCACAGCCGTGGACGACCTGTTGCGCACCGAGTTGGCGGCCGGCATGGCGACCCGCGAGTTCTACCGGGAATTTCAGGCGGTCGCCGACCAGGTCAAGAACGAGTTCCTCGGCTTCCTGCTCGACGCGCAGCGGCGCGCCGCGAAGGTGGTGGCGTATGGAGCGGCGGCCAAGGGCAACACACTGTTGAACTACGCCGGCGTGAAGAGTGACCTGATCCGTTTCGTGGTCGATCGCAACCCATTGAAGCAGGGCAAGTACCTTCCGGGCAGCCGCATCCCGGTCGTCGATGAAACGCGCCTGCAACAGGAGCGGCCGGATTTCGTGGTCATCCTGCCGTGGAATCTCAAATCGGAAGTGATGCAGCAGCTGACCTACGTTCGCGAGTGGGGCGGCAGATTCGTGACGGCGGTGCCGCAGTTGGAAGTGATATGAAAGCGCGCATTCAATACACCAAACCCTCTGTGACCGAGCTCGAGGTCGAATACGCCACCGATGCCGCACGCAATGGCTGGGGCGAGCGTTGCTATGAATACATAGAGCGCTTCGAGGCGGCCTTCCGGGCGCACTTGCCCGTGCCTCACGCGATCGCGACGTCGAGTTGCACCGGTGCCCTGCACATGGGCATGGCGGCTCTCGGCATCGGCCCTGGCGATGAAGTGATCCTGGCGGACAGCAACTGGATCGCGACGGCTGCACCCATCGTGCATCTGGGCGCCACACCGGTTTTCGTCGATGTGCTGGAGGACAGCTGGTGCATCGATCCGGCTGCCGTACGTGCGGCAATCACTCCCCGGACCAAAGCCATCGTTGCCGTGCACCTGTACGGCAACCTGTGCGACATGGGCAGCCTGCTCGACATCGGCCGGCAATACGGCATTGCCGTGATCGAGGACGCGGCGGAGGCGATCGGCTCCGTCTACCACGGCCGCCGTGCGGGCACCTTGGGAATTTTCGGCGCCTTCTCGTTCCATGGGACGAAGACGCTGACCACCGGCGAGGGCGGCATGTTCGTCACCGGCGATGCGGCGCTTCATGAGCGCGTGCTGACGCTAGCGGCTCACGGCCGCGCGCGCGGGCAGGTCAAGCAGTTCTGGCCCGAGATGGTGGGGTTCAAATACAAGATGTCCAACATTCAGGCGGCGATCGGCTGCGCGCAGATGGAGCGCGTCGAGGAGCTGACGAGCCGCAAGCGGGAGATTCTCGGTTACTACCGCGACCGGCTCCGGCAGCTGCCCGGTGTCTCCACCAATCCGGAACCCGCCGGCACCGTCAACGGCGCGTGGATGCCCACGGCCGTGTTCGACGCGCGTCACGGCGTGACGCGCGGAGATCTGCAGGCCGCGTTCGCGGCGGAGAACATCGACGCGCGCGTGTTCTTCTACCCGCTGTCGAGTCTGCCGATGTTCGTGGATCGTCCGCAGAACCGCGTCGCCTGGAGCATTCCAGAGCGAGCCATCAATCTGCCGAGTTTTCACGACATCACGCCGCAGCAGCAGGATCGGGTGCTGGACGTCATCGCGAAGTTCGCAGCGCGGAGACCAGCATGATGAATTTCGAGGAGATCAAGAAGTATTGGGAAACGCGTGCGGCGGGGGACTCCAGCGCGCAATCGACGACGCAGGATTTCTACCTGCGTGAGATCGAGTACCGCGTGCTGTCCGAGCGCATTCCCCGGTACGCGCCGCGCGCGGTGGCGGACGTCGGTTGCGGCGACGGCCGGACGACGGCGCGGCTTGCGGCCAGCAATTCCGGCATCGAGTTCACCGGCCTGGACTATGCGGCGTCCATGATCGACAACGCGCGCCAGGCGCACGAGGCTGCCGGCCTGTCCAATATCAGCTTCCGACAAGCGGACATCTGCGCTGGCCTGGATCAGTCGTACGACCTGATCTACACCACCCGTTGCCTGATCAATCTGCCGTCCTGGCAGATGCAGCAGGCCGCTCTGGACCACATGCATCGGGCGCTGCGGCCGGGCGGCATGTACCTGATGGTCGAGAACTTCATCGAGGGTCAGGCGGCGTTCAACGAAGTGCGCCGACTGTTCGCTCTGCCTGAGATTGCGGTGCGCGCGCACAACTTCTTTTTCGAGCGGCCGCGCCTGGTGAGTTACCTGGCAGGGCGCTTCACGATCGACGAGGAGATCAACATCAGCAGCCAGTACTACCTGGTGAGCCGGGTGATCTACTCGAAGATCTGCCAGGAGCGAGGTACCGCGCCGGACTACTTCGATGACCACCACCGCTTCGCAGCCGGACTGCCGTTCGCCGGCGAGTGCGGGCCGGTACGCCTGCTTTGTCTCAAGAAATGCTGAGAGTCACCCGATGAACCACGATGAACAAGTTGCGCAGAACATCAGCCGCCTCGGCGCCGACAGCAAGCTGCGCCGGGAATCGCTTGATTGGGTGCGCGATACCGCGACCCACAACTACTCCTACAACTTTTCCTGGCTGGGCCGGCCGATCATCCAGTATCCGCAGGACATCGTCGCCATGCAGGAGCTGATCTGGTCGATCCAGCCGGATCTGATCATCGAGACCGGCATCGCTCACGGCGGCTCGCTGATCTTCTCTGCTTCCATGCTGGAGCTCAATGCAGCTTGCGGCGGGCCGCAGCACGCGCGCGTCGTCGGTGTCGACATAGACATCCGCGAGCACAATCGCCAGGCAATCGAAGCGCACCCCATGTCGCGACGGATCGACATGATTCAGGGATCCAGCATCGATCCGGCGATCGTGCGGCAGGTGGCGGCCAAGGCGCGCGACAGTCGGCGCGTACTGGTATCCCTGGACAGCAACCACACTCACGAGCACGTCCTCGCTGAGTTGCAGGCATACGCGCCGTTCACTTCCGTCGGCAGCTACTGCGTCGTGTTCGACACTGTGATCGAGGACATGCCGGACGACTTCTTCCCGAACCGTCCCTGGGGCAAGGGCGACAACCCGAAGACCGCGGTCAAGCAATTCCTGAGCGACCGGCAGGATTTCGTCATCGACGAGCGGCTCGACAGCAAGCTGTTGATCAGCGTTGCGCCGAGCGGTTATCTGCGGCGGATCAAGGCCTGAGGCGGAGCCAGTCGTGCAACGGCCCTTGTTTTCGATCGTGATACCGACGCGGGATCGCCCCGAGCTTCTCAGGCACGCGCTGCGCAGCGCGCGCCTGCAGACCTGTGCGGATTTCGAAGTCGTGGTGTCCGACAACTTCGTGGCGCGCCCCGCTCGCGCGGTCTTCGATGAGTGTGCAGACGAGCGTTTCAGATACTTGACGCCGCCGCAGCCGCTGTCGATGGCGGATCACTGGGAGTTCGCCTGCGGACAGGCGCGCGGCGAGTATCTGACGGTGCTCATCGACAAGACGGTGTTGCTGCCCTCCGTGCTCGAGTCGACGCGCGCGGCGCTGACGCAGCAGCCGGTCGACCTGGTTTCCTGGTGGAACGAGAATTATCACCTGGATTACGAACAGTCGGGCGACCTCGAGACAGGCAGCTATGGACCGCGCTTCGCCGGCCGCATCGCGCCCGTCGCCATCGACACGCGGGGCGAGCTGGTCCGACGATTCAGCATGGACGTACGGCGTGGCGCCGAAGGCGTCAACTATTGCTACGGCAAGATATGTTTCGGCGTGTACAGCCGCGCGTTGGTGCAGCGGATCGTCGCTCGATGCGGGCAGCTCTTCTATCCCATCTCACCGGACTATACGTCCATGCTGCCTGCGCTCGCGCTCGCCGACGGCGCACTCGACCTCGGCCGTCCGGGGCTGATGAGCATCAATGCCGTGGGCGTATCCAATGGCGAGCGCTATTCGCGCGATGCACGCCACGCACTGCAGTTCCTCAGCTCTACGGAAGCGGCGTGGGGAGCGGCTCATTGGCCGATCGGCGGCCTGTTCGCCTCGCAGCACAACGCCGTGGCGTTCGACTACCTGCACATGCAGCGACGCGTCGACGAAATGCAGGACCTGCAGTTGAACCTTGCGAATCTGCTGTTGCGTGTGCGCGAAGATCTCGATGCCGTCGCCATATGGCCCGATGAGCAAACGCGGCGCAGCCAATACTCGATCTGGGAAAGCCACCTGGCCGCCATGCCGGCGGATACGCGCACCGACATCGAGCGGAGCGTGGCAAGGCGACTGGGCGGGACGAGACGCCTGCGACAGAGACTGCGGGCCGGTCTGGCAGACGCCAAGGCCACGGTGCGGCAGATGCCGGGCGTCCTCGCGCTCTACCGGAAAATTGCGGGTCCGCGCGCCATTGCGCGGCAGTTCGGCAGCGTCATCGATGCTGCGGCCTGCGCCGACCTTCACTACCTTCAGGGTTCGAAGTGAGCTTATGTGCGGCATAGCCGGCATCCATAGCGCAGCAGCGATCGACGGCCTGCAGCGCAAGCTGCGCGTGATGAGCGATCTGCAGCGCCACCGCGGCCCGGACGGCGAGGGCGTGTGGATGCATCCGAGCGCACGCATCGGATTCGCGCACCAGCGCCTGAGCATCATCGATCTGTCGTCGTCAGCTGCGCAGCCGATGACCGACGGTGCCGGCAACTTGATCGCTTTCAACGGCGAGATCTACAACTACCTCGAGTTGCGCCAGCAACTCGGCGTCGAGAATTTCGTCACGCACTCCGACACCGAGACGATCCTGCGCGCCTATCGCAAGTGGGGCGTCGACTGCGTGAGTCATCTGCGCGGCATGTTCGCCTTCGCTCTGTGGGACGAAGCGGCGCAGCGGCTGTTCTGCGCCCGCGACCGTTTCGGCATCAAGCCGTTCTACTACACCACGCGCGATGGCGTGCTGTACTTCGCATCGGAAGCGAAGGCGCTGCTGCCGTTCCTGCGGCAGATCGCGACCGACAGCAAGGCGCTCGCCGAGTATCTGACCTTCCAGTACACGATCGGCGAGCACACGCTGTTCGAAGGAATCCATCAGTTGCTACCGGGGCACCGGCTGCAGCTGGACCAGGGCGGCCTGCGCATCGACCGCTACTGGGACGTGCGCTACGAGATCGATTGGGAGCACTCGCCGAGCTATTTCGGCCAGCGCCTGCGCGAGCTGGTCGAAGATTCGCTGCGCTTCCATCTGCGCAGCGACGTGCCGATCGGCAGTTACGTCTCCGGCGGCATCGATTCCAGCCTGCTGCACATTCTGGCGCTGCGCGAGCAGCCCCAGAACCGGCTTGGCTTCCACGGCCGCTTCACGCAGTACCCGGGCTACGACGAAAGCGCATATGCGGCCGCGGCCACGACGCTGAGCGGCGGCGAGCTGCACACTCTGGACATCACCGCGGACGATTTCCGCAACCGTCTCGGCGACGTGATCTACCACCTCGATCATCCGGTCGCGGGCCCGGGATCGTTCCCGCAGTTCATGGTTTCGCAGCTCGCTGCGCGGCACGTCAAGGTCGTGCTCGGCGGGCAGGGCGGCGACGAGATCTTTGGCGGCTACGCGCGTTACGTGCTCGCCTACCTCGAGCAATGCCTGAGCGCCGCCATCGACGGCACCTACCGCAACGGCAACTACGTGGTCACGATCGAGTCGATCATTCCGAATCTCGGCCTGCTGCGCGAGTACAAGCCGATGATGAAGGAGTTCTGGCGCCAGGGCCTGTTCGATCCGCTCGACGCACGCTACTTCCGCCTGATCGATCGTTCTTCCGACATGGACGGCGAGATCGACTGGGACGCGCTCGACAAGCGGCGCGTTTTCGAGGACTTCTCCGCAATCTTCAACAACGCCGCCAACGTGCGCAAGGAAGCGTACTTCGACAAGATGACGCACTTCGACTTTAAGTGCCTGCTGCCGGCGTTGCTGCAGGTCGAGGACCGCATGAGCATGGCGCACGGCCTGGAGAGTCGCGTGCCACTGCTCGACCATCCGGTCGTCGAATTCGCCGCGACCGTTCCGGCGGACGTGAAGTTCAAGAACGGCTCGATGAAGCATCTCATCAAGACCGTGTTCGGCGCGGACCTGCCACCGCAGATCGTGTCACGGCGCGACAAGATGGGCTTCCCGGTGCCGCTGAAGGAATGGTTCGACGGACCGCTGCGCGAGTTCATCACCGATACCTTCAGCACCATGGCGTCGAATCCGCGGCCGTACATCAACCCGCGCGCCGTGCTGGCCAACTTCGGCCGCGAGTCGCGCTTCTCGCGCAAGACCTGGGGCCTGCTCAGCCTGGAAACGTGGCACCAGCGCTTTCACGACCGGGCGGGCGAGTTCCGTCGCCTGCTCGACACCTGACTATCGGAGACTCAAAGTGAACGTACTGGTAACTGGCGGCTGCGGGCAGATCGGCTCGCACATCATCGAGCTGCTGCTCGCGCGCGGCGACCGCGTGCTCACGATCGACAATCTCGCGACCGGTCGGCGCGAGCACCTGCCGGCGCATCCCAACCTCAACGTCGTCATCGACACGATCGCGGACCAGGCGCTGGTCGATCGGCTGTTCGCCGAGTTCAAGCCGCAGGTCGTCGTGCACACCGCGGCGTCGTACAAGGACCCGAACGACTGGTACAACGACGCGCTCACCAACTGCGTCGGCGGCTCCAACGTCATCACCGCTGCGAAGGCGAACGGCGTCAAGCGCTTCATCTATTTCCAGACGTCGTTGTGCTACGGGCTCAAGCCGCAGCAGCAGCCGATCCGCCTGGACCACCCGAAGTTTCCGGCGAGCAGCAGCTACGCGATTACCAAGACCGCGAACGAGGACTTCCTGGAGATTTCCGGGCTCGACTTCGTCACCTTCCGTCTCGCCAACGTCGTCGGGCCGCGCAACGTCAGCGGGCCGCTGCCGATCTTCTACCAGCGCCTGAAGGACGGTAAGCGCTGCTTCGTCACCAAGGCGCGCCGCGACTTCGTGTTCGTCAAAGACCTGGCGCGCACGGTCGTGCAGGCCTGCGACGGCCGCGGCAAGGGCGCGTATCACTTCTCGTCCGGCAAGGACGTGGCGATCATCGAGCTGTACGACGCAGTGGTGAAGGCGATGAAGCTGCCGCAGTACCCGCAGCCAGAGGTCCGCGAGCTGGGCGCAGACGATGCGCCGTCGATCCTGCTCGATCCTTCGCGCACGTTTGCCGACTTCGGCAAGATCGAGTTCACGTCGCTGGAACAGACGGTCGCTGCGGCGATCGACTACTTCAAGCAGCACGGCACGATCGGCGAATACACGCACCTGCGCCACGAGAATAAGAAGTGACCGCACGCATGCGCATTCTGCTGACCGGCGGCGCCGGCTGCCTGGGCTCGAATCTGCTCGAGCGCTATCTGCCGCTCGGCCACGAGATCCTCGTGCTCGACAATTTCGCGACCGGCAAGCGCGAAGTCGTGCCGCCGACGAAAGGGTTGACGGTCGTGGAGGGCAGCGTCGCCGATGGCGCGCTCGTGGACCGCACGTTTGCCGGGTTCCAGCCGACGCATGTCATTCACAGCGCGGCCGCATACAAGGATCCGCAGGCGTACGGCGAGGACGCGACGACGAACGTGCTCGGCTCGATCAATGTCGCGCGTGCGTCCAAGGCGGTCGGTGCGCGTCGTGTGGTCAACTTCCAGACAGCGCTGTGCTACGGCCGGCCGCGGCAGGTGCCGATTCCGGTCGACCATCCGACGCAGCCGTTCACCAGCTACGGCATCTCCAAGACAGCAGGCGAGCAGTTCATGCTGCTGGCCGGTCTGCCGCTGGTGTCGCTGCGACTTGCGAACATCTGTGGGCCGCGGCTCGCGATCGGCCCGATTCCCACGTTCTACAAGCGCCTGAAGGCCGGGCAGGGCTGCTTCTGCAGCGACTCGGTGCGCGACTTCCTCGACATGGAGGATTTCTTCGCGTTGCTGGATCGCGTGCTCGCCGACGACGCGCCGAACGGAGTGTTCAACGTCTCGACCGGCGAAGGCCGCTCGATCCACGACATTTACGTCGCGGTCGCGCGGCATCTCGGCATCGAGCCGCCGCCGGTGAAGATCGTGCCGGTCGGCGCCGACGACGTGCCAGCGGTCGTGCTCGATCCGTCTCTGACGCAGAGCGTCTTCGGCTGGCGTGCCCAGAGCGATTTCGAGGCGACGATCCGCCGCCAGCTGCAGTGGTACGACAAGCACGGCGTTACCGACATCTACAGCCATCTGGCCGCTGCCAAATAGCCATGAGTGAATCAGCCAATCAATTTGCAGGCGCGCGTATCCTGGTAGTCGGCGGTGCGGGCTTCGTCGGCAGCAACCTGGTCGCGGCGTTGCTGCAGCAGAATCCGGCGCGAGTCACGATCGTGGACAACCTGCTGTCTGCGGATATCAGCAACGTGCCGGACGATCCGCGCGTGCAGTTTGTGCTCGGCTCGATCGCGGACGACGCCATGCTCGCAGCGCTGCCCCGCGACCTGCAGTTCGTCTTTCACCTCGCGTGCTATCACGGCAACCAGTCGTCAATCGCCGATCCACTCGCCGACCATGCGAACAACACGCTGACGACGCTCAAGCTGTTCGACTATCTCCAGAGGTTCGGCGACCTGCGCAAAGTCGTGTACGCAGCCGCGGGTTGCGCCGTCGCCGAGAAGACCTTCGATGACGCGAAGCCGACGACGGAAGATGCGCCGGTCTCGCTGTATCACGACAGTCCGTACTCGATCTCCAAGCTGATCGGCGAGCTGTATGCGAACTATTACTTCCGGCGGCATCGGCTGCCGGTCGTCAAAGCGCGCTTCCAGAACGTCTACGGGCCGCGCGAGATCCTCGGCGCAGGACGCTGGCGCGGCACAGTGCACACGGTCTGGCGCAACGTCATCCCGACTTTTGTCTGGCGCGCCATGAATCACGAAGCGCTGCCGCTCGACAACGGCGGCAATGCCAGCCGCGACTTCATCTTCGTCGAAGACATGGCGCGCGGCCTGATGGCCTGTGCGCAGCGCGGCGCGCCGGGTGAGGTCTACAACCTGGCCTCGGGCGTCGAGACCACGATCCTGCAGCTGGCGCACCTGATCAACGAGCTGACCGGCAATCCCACGCCCGTGGAGCTGAAGCCGGCACGCGATTGGGATCGCTCGGGCAAGCGGTTCGGGTCGACAGAGAAGGCCGCGAGGCAGCTGGACTTTCGAGCGCAGATCGCGTTGCGCGAAGGCCTGCAGCGGACAGTCGAGTGGACGCAGCGTCAGCGGGCGACGATCGCGCGTTGCATCGCGCAGCATGACTATTTCATGACCCAAGTGAGGAACGGTTGAGATGAATCTGGTTGGGCTTGCACGTCTTCGTTGTCCCGTGTGCGGCGGGATGCTGCAACTCGATGCCTTCAAGCAAGGCGTTGTAGAGCCGGCCGCGGCCGAGCTCACGGCAGCGCAGGCCGCGCGCTGCAGAGCGGACGAAGCGTTCCGTACGCAGCTGAGTAGCCGGGTCGAGGAGGGCGTCCTGACGTGCGGCGCGTGCCGCGTCTGGTATCCGATCGTCAATTTCGTACCGCTGATGCTGATCTTCAGTACGCCTCTGCACGAGCACTTCGCGCGGGCGCACGCGCAACGGCTGGCTCCGTTGCAGGGCTTCACGATGCCGCGCGGGTCGCCGAAGCCCGGCGAGCAGAGCATCCAGCAGACGTTCACCGAGGAGTGGGCCGTCGTCGAGGACAACGAGTTCACGTTCGCGTACACGACCGAGGAGCTGGCCAAGCTGCAGTCGGAAGCGTGGTTCAATTCCTCGAAGGAGCCGGCCGGCATCCGCCACGTGCTCGACGTCGGCTGCGGCGGTTATGCAGCCGAAGCCGAGGCTCTGCGCAGGAACTTTCCGGAGGCCGAAGTCACGGCCGTGGACCTGAACCTGCATGTACTGCGCAACGGTCATCGCTTCATCGACAAGCCGGCGCTGCACGTCGTGATCTGCTCGCTGTTCCATCTGCCGTTCGAGCGACAGACGTTCGACCTGGTGTTCTCGCAAGGCGTGCTGCATCACACGTACTCCACCGCCGATGCTCTCAAGAACATCGCGACGTACAACGCAGAGCGCGGCTTTCTGTTCGTCTGGCTTTACGCGATCGAGGACCATCAGGTCGACAAGGGGATGAAAGGCTTCCGCTCGCGAGTGCGGTATTACGTGTTCATGGTTGGCCTGCGCCCGCTCGTCAGCCGGGCGCCGAAGTTCGTGCGGCAGGCGGTGGTCTATACGTGGGGCCTGTACGGCTACCTGCGCCACAAGATGTCCCGCAACAGCAAGCAGGGATGGAAGTTCCGCAACAGCGTGCATGCGGCCTACGACTACGTCACGCCGCGCTACGCGCACGTGCACAGCTTCAACGAAGTGATCGAATGGTTCGAGGGGCTCGGCTACGACTACAACTTGCACTCGCCCGCGAAGTACCGGCGGCTGTTCGGCCGGCCCATCCACGGCATCGGCGTGCTCGGCAGGCGCCTCGGGTCACCGTCCGCATGAGCCCGCGACTGAAGATCCTGATCCTGCACTACCTCGGCGATCCGCGCAGCTGGCGGACAGCGATGGTCGAGCACGAGCTGTGTCTGCCGTCGTTCGCGCCCGACCATGAGTACGTGGTGCACGATGCAAGCCTGCCGTTGCCCGAGTTCGTCCGCGACATCGAGTTCGACGGCATCGTGCTCACACAGACGTTCCTCGGCCGGCGCCGTCACGCGCGCATCTTTCAGGGCGTGTTGGCCGACTATGCGTTCGTCCAGAGCTCGAGTGCGTACAAGATCGCCCTGCCGCAGGATGATTACGAATGCAGCGGAGTGCTGGATCGCTGGCTGGCAGACTGGCGCGTGGATCGCATCTACACGGTGTGTCCTCAGCACTGGGACGTGCTGTATCCGCTCAATCACGCCGCCGGCAAACTGCGATTGGGCTACACGGCCTATCTGAGCGATACGTTGATCGAGCGTTGTCGCTCGCCGCGGCCGTTCCACGCGCGGACCGTGGACGTGAGCTATCGCACCGTGCGCATGCCGGCGCACATCGGCAGGCTCGGCTACGAGAAGTGGGCCATCGCCGAGCGTTTTCGCAACGCTGCCCGCGGTCGCAAGCTCGTGCTCGACATCTCGGCCGATCGCAAGGACGCCGTCGTCGGCACGCAGTGGCTCGCGTTCCTCGGCAACTCGAAGTTCGTGCTCGGCGCGAACTCCGGCAGCAGCATGTACGATCCCACCGGCGAGATCAGCGAGCGCGCCATCGACTACCAGGTCCATCATCCGGACGCGAGCTTCGAGGAGATCGAGGCTGCGTGTTTCCCGGGAGTGGATGGGCGCTACGTGTTCACGGCGATCTCGCCGCGCAATCTCGAATGCGGCCTGCTCGAGTCGGCGCAGATACTCACGCGCGGTGAGTACAGCGGCGTACTGGAGCCGCACACGCATTACATCCCCATGCACGCCGATCTCAGCGACGCCGCTGAGGTGTTCGCGCAGATGGCGGACGTCGCCACCGTTCTGAAGATGATCAGTCGCTGCAAGGAAGCTTTGTTGTCCCATCCGGGCCTGCGCTATCGACATCACATCGCAGAGCTGCTCGCAGCGATCGCGTCGGAAGCGCCGGCCGGCCGCAATGGCAGCACCGATCCGCAACATGCGCTGTTCGAGCGCTATCGCACCTACAAGCTGCGGGCGGAGCCTGCGCACTGGCGCAAGCTGCGCGCGCGCGAGCGTTTCCAGCAAACACTCGTCGCGCTCGGTGCGCAGCGGGTCAAGCGCCTGCTGATGGGCCGCCGGGAGCGCGCGTCGTGACCACCATCGTCTCCATCGTCGGCGCCAGGCCGCAGTTCGTGAAGGCAGCGGTCGTGTCGCGCGCGATCCAGGCGAGCGGCTTTGCCAGCGAGCACATGGTGCACACCGGCCAACACTTCGACGCGAACATGTCCGAGGTGTTCTTCGGTGAGCTGGGCATTCCCGAGCCCGCGGTGAATCTCGGCGTCGGCGGCGGCACGCACGGGCAGAACACGGGTCGCATGCTCGAGGCGATCGAAAAGGTGCTGCTGGAAGAGAGCCCCGACTGGGTGCTCGTGTACGGCGACACCGACTCGACGCTCGCCGGCGCGCTCGCTGCGGCGAAGTTGCATTTGCCAGTCGCGCACGTCGAGGCTGGGCTGCGTTCGTTCAACAGACGGATGCCGGAAGAGCTCAACCGCGTGCTGACCGATCATCTTGCCAGCCTGCTGCTGGTGCCTACCGAAACCGCGGTCGCGAATCTGCGTGCCGAAGGTATCGACGGGCCGTCGGTGCGCATGATCGGCGACGTGATGTACGACGCCGCCCTGATCTACGGCTCCGAGGCGGAGAGCCGGCGCGAGCTGCTGACCCAGCTGCGAGTCGAACGCGGAGCGTTCGTGCTCGCGACCATCCACCGGCCGTCGAACACCGACGACAGCGACTGTCTCGCGGGAATCCTCGAGGCGTTCGCCGGCGCGCAGTTGCCTATCGTCTGGCCGGTGCACCCGCGTACCCGGCGGCGCATCGAGAGCTTCGGCCTCGCGATTCCGGCGAACGTGCGCGCGATCGATCCGGTCGGCTACCTCGACATGGTGCTGCTGGAGAAATCTGCCGCGGTGATCGCGACCGACAGCGGTGGCGTGCAGAAGGAAGCGTTCTTCCATCGCGTGCCGTGTCTCACGCTGCGCGAGGAGACCGAATGGGTCGAGCTGGTCGAGCTCGGCGTCAATCGGCTGGTGGGCGAAGACTGGGAACTGCTCGCCGGATTGCTCGCCGATTCGCCGCCGCGCTTCGCGCCGCGTGACGATCGGCAACCCTACGGACGAGGCGACGCCGCGCAGCGCATCGTCGCGGCGTTGCGGGAGTAGGCGCGCGATGTGCGGCATCCTCGGGCAATGGCGGCAGGGCGAAGCAGTCGAGACTGCGGAGAGATTCGCCGCCGGGCTCGCGAAGCTCGCGCATCGCGGTCCGGATGACAGCGGAACGCTGGTGGAAAGGCGCGAGCACGGCACGCTCGTGCTCGGACATCGGCGGCTCTCGATCATCGACCTCAGCAAGGCCGGCCACCAGCCGATGCAGTCGCCCGACGGCCGCTACCTGCTCGTGTACAACGGCGAGCTGTACAACTATCGCGAGTTGCGCAGCGAGCTCGCTGCGCTGGGCGAACAGTTCAGCACCGATTCCGACAGCGAGGTGCTGCTTGCCGCGTGGATCCGCTGGGGTGCGTCCGGGCTGCGGCGCTTCATCGGCATGTTCGCATTCGTCGTGTACGACCGGACCGCTGGCACGCTGACTGCGGTTCGCGACGCGTTCGGCATCAAGCCGTTCTTCCACGCCGTCGACGGCGACGATTTCCTGTTCGGCTCCGAGCTGCCAGCGCTGCTGGCGATTCGCCGAACGCCGCCGCAGCTCAATCGCCAGCGCGCCCACGACTATCTCATTCATGGTGTGCAGGACGCCGCGCAGGAGTCTTTCGTGGACGGCGTGGTGCATCTGCCGCCTGCGCATCTGCTGCGGCTCGAACTACGTCCCGGTGCGCGACCGGTCGTCGAGCGCTGGTGGTGGCCGCGAATCAACGAAACCTCGATCAGCTTCGCGAGCGCACAGGAAGCGGTGCGCGAGCAATTCCTCGAGAACGTGCGGCTGCACTTGCGCAGCGACGTCGCGCTCGGGGCCGCGCTGTCGGGCGGCGTGGACTCCTCGGCGCTGGTCTGCGCCATGCGGTATCTCGAACCCGACCTGCCGATCGACACGTTCTCATTCATCGCCGAAGACGCGCGGCTCTCGGAAGAGCGCTGGATCGACGTCGTGAACGAGCACGTCGGCGCACGGGCGCACAAGGTCCACGTGCGGCCGGGTGATCTCGAAGCGGATCTGCCGGACTTGATCCGCACGCAGGGTGAGCCGTTCTGCACGACCAGCATGTATGCGCAGTACCGAGTGTTCCGCGCGGCGCGCGAGAACGACGTCACGGTAGTGCTCGAAGGGCAGGGCGCGGACGAGCTGCTCGGCGGTTACGACGGCTATCCGGGTCAGCGCATGCTGAGCATGCTGGAGCGCGGCCACATCGGCGAGTTGCGGAACTTCGCAGCTCGATGGCGTGCGTGGCCGGGCCGAGGCGAGCGATCCGCTTGGCGTGCATTGCTCGGGCAGTTGCTGCCGGATGCGCTGTATCAGCGCGGACTCGCGTTTGCGGGCGTGCAAACCTCGCCGGCATGGCTGGATGTCGCGGCCTTGCGGCGTGGCGGTGCTTCGTTGCGTCCGATTCGCGTCCCGCGCACGCGCGACGGTCACGGCCGACGACTCGCGGAAGTGCTGGCGCTGGCGTTGACCGACACTTATCTGCCCTCGCTGCTGCGCTATGGCGATCGGAACGCGATGCGCTTCTCGGTCGAGAACCGCGTGCCGTTTCTGACGATTCCGCTCGCCGAGCTGATGCTGTCGCTGCCCGAATCGTTCCTGGTCTCGTCCGGCGGCGAGACCAAACACGTGTTCCGCGCAGCGCTGCGCGGCATCGTGCCGGATGCAATTCTGGATCGCCGCGACAAGGTCGGTTTCGAAACGCCGATGCGCAGCTGGCTTGCCGGCATGGCACCGACCATCCGCACGTTGCTGCGCGAGAGCACAGTGCTGCCGTTCCTGACGCCCACCGAGATGGTTACGGCACTCGATGCGAACCTGGCCGGGCGCGGCGGCAGCGATGCACAGTTGTGGCGCATGATCAATTTGTGCTGGTGGGCACGCATGTTCGAGGCGGGCTGACAGTGGCGACGAGCAGCGAAGCGCAAGCAATTGGGACGGTGCCGACTGCGGCCCCGCCTGCGCTGCTGACGGCGTCGACGTTGTGGATCGTCGCGTCGTTCGCCATCTTGCTGCTGTTCAGTCTGGCCGAGGCCTCACTGCCGGTAATGATGGCGTTCCTGACGTTCGGCGCGCTCGGCATGCTCTGCTCGCGCCTGATCGATGCGATGTCGCAGCGTGTTTTCGCTATCGTCTACGGGTCGGCGTCGATCGCGGCGGTTGCGCTGTATCTCTACTACCAGCAGCTCTACGGCGTGCCTTATCTGCTCGGCGGCTCGGACGAGCTGCACTACGAGGACGTCGGCGAGGTGTTCGCGCGAACGCTCGGGCTGTTCGACTACATCGGCATCCGCGGCAACCTGGTCCCGGTGTGGCACAACTCCGTCGGCTACATCTACTTGGTCGGCGTGCTCTACAAGTTCGCGCTGCTGTTCGGCGACGTGCACACGATGGTGCCACGCCTGTTCAACTCGGCGATGCTCGGCTTCACCGCCGTCGGCATCTATCGCATCGGGACCAAGCTCGAGCTGCAGCCGCGCTACGCGATCGCCGCAGGCCTGTTTGCGGGCTGCCTGCCGCTCATGACCTACGTGAGCATCCAGACGCTGCGCGACATCATGGTGACGACTTTGCTCGTCACAGTGGTCTGCGTGTGGACGAGCGGTCCGAACCGCAAGCTTTCGATTCCGAAGGCAGTGGCGGTGTCGCTGCTGATCGTCGTGCTGCTGATCGATCTGCGGCGGGCGCAGGCGTTCATCACGGTGCTGATCGCCGGCATCGGGTTCCTCTCGACCGACATCGGCCGCAGGCCGATCGTGTGGGTGCTGACGTTCGGACTGGGGCTGGTGGCAGCGGCCGGCGTATATCTGCTGCTCGCTGACGTCATCAGCACCGACCTGCTGTTCTTCCTCGGCCAGTCCGACTACTACAACGACTATCGCGTGGACGAAGTCGGTGGCGGCCTCAGCGCGGTCGTCTTCACCACGCCGCCGCCGCTGGGCTGGGTGCTGCGGACCGCTTATGCACTCGCGTCGCCGTTCCCCGAGATGAGTCTGGAGCTCGACAAGCTCTGGCTCAACGCTGGCACCATCACGCACTTGCTGTTCGTGCCGTTCCTGTTCGCCGGCATCGCCGCGGCGGCGCGCCGACGCGTCTGGTGGACCGTGCTCGGCGCCATGGTGCTGCTGTTCATCGGCATGGCCATGTTCACGTTCCAGGGTCGTCACATCGCGCAGTACCTGCCGTTCGCAGTGCTGCTGGCGACGCTGGGCTACGAGCGTCATCCGCGGCAGCGAGCGACGATATTCGCGATCACGGCGGCGTTCGGCGGCGTGCTCGCCGTCACCTACCTGTTGCTCAAGTTCTGACGTGTCGATGAAACCACGAAGCGACCATCGCATCCTGCAGATCACGGCGCTGCCTTTTCCGCCGGAGATCCGCGTGCTGAAGGAAGCGCTGAGCCTGCGCGCAGCGGGCTATGGCAGTGCTGTCATGTGCCCGCCCATCAAGAGGCTGCCCGCGCGCGAAACGTGGCGTGGTATCGAGATCTTCCGGCCCGCTGCGCTGGCCGGTGCGGCCGCTACGCTCGACAAGCTGCTGTACCAGTCGACGTTCTTCAGCCCCGCCTGGTATCGCGGCTTGCAGCAGGTGCTGCGCGAATATCGGCCCGACGTTCTGCACGTGCACGACATCTGGCTGGGTCGCACGGCGTGGCGAGCGCGCACCCACGAGCGCTTCGTGATGGATCTCCACGAGAACATGCCGGCCGCAGTCGTCGAGTATCAGAGCGGCTATCGCGGCGCGTTCCGCTGGTTCAATGCCGTGTTCAAGAATCACTCGCGGGTGTTTGCGCACGAGCGTGCGCTGCTCGAGCGCAGCGACCTGGTGCTCGCGGTCGTGCAGGAAGCCCGCGATCGCGTGCTGGCCTCGCATCCCAAGCTCGACGCAGCGCGCGTCGTCAACGTCGAGAATCTGGAGAGTCGCGAATTCCTGAGCGCGCCGAGCGGCGGCCAGCAGTACATCGCCGACGATCACTACTCGATCCTGTACATCGGCGGCTTCGGCCCGCATCGGGGCATCGACACGCTGATCCGCGCCATGCGTCCGCTGCAGGAGCGGAAAATCAACGCGCGCCTGCACCTCGTCGGCGGCAAGGAAGGCACTGCCTATCTCGCGATGCTGCGCGAGCTGATCGCACAGCTCGGGGTCGCGAGTCACGTGAACATCGTGCCTTGGGTGCCGAGCGAGGCAGTGCTGTCGTACGTGAACCAGGCATCGCTGTGCGCCGTGCCTCACCATTCGAATCCGCACACGGACACGACGATTCCACACAAGCTGTTCCAGTACATGATCGCTGCGCGGCCGGTGCTCGTGTCGACGTCGCTGCCGCTGGCACGCACGGTCGCTGCTGCAGACTGCGGTGTGATCTTCCGGGCCGGCGATCCCGACGATTGCGCAGCCAAGATTGCGGAGCTGGCGAGCGATGCACCGCGCGCTGCACGCCTGGGCGCGCGCGGCCGTCGCTACGTTCTCGAGGCGGGACACAACTGGGAAGAGGAATCCGCGCCGCAGCTCATCGCTGCGTATGACCGTCTGCTCGGTTGCGCCGAGCCAGAGCGAGCCGACGGCCGGCTCTTGGCCACGCACGCATGAGCGCTGCAATGAGCCACGATCATCACACCGAGGTCGAGCAGGTCGCGTGTCCGCTCTGCGGCGGCACGGGCCACGCACCATGGGCAGTGGAGAACGGTTTCGCGGCTGTGCGCTGCACGGGTTGTGGGCTGATCTACGTGAATCCGCGCCCTGTGAGTGCGCGCATCGACGAAGCAGTGCGCACCGGTGCACACCGCGAAGAGCAATTGCAGCTGAACGTGATCGCGCGGCGAGTGCCGGGCAAGATCCGCGGCTACCAACAGCTGATCGGCGCACTGTTCGCCGACGTGATGAGCGCCAAGCGGCCCATCAGCTGGCTGGACGTTGGCGCGGGATACGGCGAGGTCGTGGAAGCGGTGCAGGCCGTCGCGCCAGCTGGCAGTCGCGTGGAAGGCCTGGAGCCGATGGCGCCGAAGGCGCAAGCCGCGCGCGCTCACGGCCTGCGTGTGCACGAGGCTTACCTGCGCGACGTGCGTGACCGCTACGACTTCGTCTCGGCCATCAACGTGTTTTCGCACGTGCCGGACTTCCGCGAGTTCCTCCAGGACATCAAGCGCGTGCTCAACGCCGGTGGTGAGGTGCTGATCGAGACCGGCAATGCCGCCGACATCGGCCCGCGCAGCAATTTCCCGGATCAGCTGATGTTGCCCGACCATCTGGTGTTCGCCGGCGAGGCGCACATGCAGCGCTTCCTGAACGAGGCCGGCTTCGACATCGTGCAGACGCGGCGGCTGCGCATCGACGGGCTGATTCACTTCGCGAAGACCGTGGTCAAGCGGCTGCTCGGCCGGCCGGTAGTGCTGGCGCTGCCGTACACCTCGCCGACTCGCACACTGCTGTTTCGCGCGCGGTTGCGTTCCACATGATCACCATCGTCGACACTGGCATCGCCAACGTGAATTCGGTGCGCAACATGCTCACCCGGATCGGCTGCGATGCGCGCATCGTCGCTGATGCGGAGCAGGTGCGAACGGCAACGAAGTTGATCCTGCCTGGTGTGGGTGCGTTCGACGCCGGCATGCGCGCGCTGGCAGCCGGCGGACTCGGCGATGCCGTCCGCGAGGCTGTGCAAGAGCGAGGCGCGTCGCTGCTCGGGATCTGCCTCGGCATGCAGTTGTTGCTCGAAGGCAGCGAAGAGGGTCGCGTGCCAGGTCTCGGGCTCGTGCCCGGGCAAGCGCGTCGTTTCCGCGTCGAAGCGAGCGGGCTGCGTGTGCCACACATGGGTTGGAATTCGGTGCGCTGGCTCAAGGCGTCGCCGGTGTTCCCGGCGAGCGGCGTCGAGCAGCGCTTCTACTTCGTGCACTCCTACTATGCTGAGTGTCGCGACGCCGCTGACGCCGTCGGCGTGACGACTTACGGCCACGACTTCGTCGCCGTGCTGCAGCGGGATCGGGTCTACGGCGCGCAGTTCCATCCCGAAAAGAGTCATCGCTTCGGCATGGAAGTGCTGAGCGCCTATGCGCGCCTGCCGGTCGGCAGCAGCGAGGGAGCGGCAGCCCATGCTTAGGCCGCGCGTGATTCCCTGCCTGTTGCTCACCGAGAGCGGACTGGTCAAGACCGTGAAGTTCGCGGCGCCGAGCTACGTCGGCGATCCGATCAACGCCGTGCGCATCTTCAACGAGAAGGAAGTCGACGAGCTGGTGCTGCTCGACATCGAGGCCTCGCGCCAGCAGCGCGGGCCGAACTTCGAGCGCATCCGCGACATCGTCGACGAGGCCTTCATGCCGATCGCCTACGGCGGCGGAGTGACGACCGTCGAGCAGGGCCAGCAACTGGTGCGCCTCGGGATCGAGAAGGTGGTCGTGAACAAGGCTGCGCTCGGCGGCTACCAGCTGTTGCGCGGGCTGGCCGACGAGCTGGGCTCGCAGGCAGTCGTGGCGGCCGTCGACGTGAAGCGCGACTGGCTCGGTCGTCACAAGGTGTACGACGCGACGGCCGGCAAGACCGTCGAGCTCGACCTGGTGCAGCACGTGCAGTCCGCCGTGGCGCACGGAGCGGGCGAGATTTTCGTGAACGATGTGTCCCGCGACGGTGTGGGCGGCGGCTATGACATCGAACTTCTGCGTACGGTGGCCGGCGCAGTCAGCGTCCCGGTCATTGTGTGCGGCGGGGCGGGGACGCTCGTGCACCTGCGCGAGGCGATCGGTGCGGGCGCGTCTGCAGTAGCGGCGGGCAGCATGTTCGTCTACCTCGGCAAGCACCGCGCCGTGATGATCAACTATCCGCAGTCGGCAATGTTGCGTGAGGCGTTTGGCGATGCCTGAGACCAGAGTCTGCAGCCGCTGTGTGATGGACACGACTGCTGCGCAGATCGTGTTCGACGCCGACGGCGTCTGCAATTTCTGCTGCGACTACGCCGCACGGCTTGCTGCGGCGAAACTCGATGACGCAGAGCGCGCCACGCGGCGCGAGCGGTTCCTGCAGTCGATCAAAGAGCAGGGCCGCGGCAAGGAATACGACTGCATCGTCGGCGTGTCCGGCGGCGTCGACAGCTCGTACGTGCTGTACCTCGCGGTTCGCAACGGCTTGCGCCCGCTTGCCGTGCACCTCGACAACGGCTGGAACTCGGAGCTGGCCTCGCACAACATCACCAGCCTGGTCACGAGCCTCGGCGTCGATCTGTACACGCACGTGATCGACTGGAGCGAGAACCGCGACATGCAGCTGTCGTTCTTCAGTGCGAACGTGGTGGACATCGAGCTGCTGACGGACAACGCGATGCTGGCGCTGAACTATCAGCAGGCCGCGCGGCACGGCGTGCGACACATCCTCTCCGGGGCCAACATGGCCACCGAAGGGCTGACGATGCCGGACGGCTGGTCGCACTACAAACGCGACGTGCGCAACATCCGCGCGATCCACCGCCGCTTCGGCAAAGTGCCGATCCGCACGCACCCGCTGCTCTCCACGCTGCAGCATGCGTGGTACGAGGTCGTGCGCGGCATCCGTTGGCACGCGCTGCTCGACTACTTTCCCTATAATAAGTTCGAGGCGCTCGAGCTCCTGCAGCGGGAAGTCGGCTACAAGCCGTACCCGTACAAGCATTACGAATCGGTCTTCACGCGCTTCTACCAGGCGTACATCCTGCCGAAGAAGTTCGGCTTCGATAAGCGCCGGGTGCATCTGTCGACACTGATCGTGAGCGGGCAATTGAGTCGCCAGGAGGCGCTGCGCATGCTCCAGACGCCGCCGTATCCGGATCAGCGCCAGCAGGAGCAGGACCGGGTGTTCCTGATGAAGAAGCTCGGCTTCAGCGAGCAGCAGTTCGAGCAGTACATCCGCACGCCGGGCGTCGCGCACGCGGTCTACGGCACGGAGTTGCCGATGTATCGCGCGCTGCTGCGCATCTACCGGACAGTTGGAGGAAGATAACAAGTGCTCAACTTCGCGTTGGTGGGATGCGGCCGCATTGCCAAGCGGCATTCCGAGCTGCTCGGTGAGCAGCAGATCGCGGGCGCGCGGCTCGCGGCCGTGTGCGACGTGGTGCCCGAGCGGGCGCGCGCCATCGGCGAGCGCTTCAGCGTTCCGTGGTTCGACGACATGCACCGCATGATGAGCGGCGCGAAGATCGACGTCGTCGTGGTGCTCAGCGAGAGCGGCCGGCATGCCGAGCACGTCATCGCGCTCGCGCCGTACGGCAAGCACGTCGTCGTCGAGAAGCCGATGGCGCTGACGCTGGCGGATGCCGACCAGATGATCCGCACCTGCGACAAGCACGCCGTCAAGCTGTTCGTCGTCAAGCAGAACCGCTTCAACGTGCCGATCGTCAAGACGCGCGAGGCGCTCGAAGCCGGGCGCTTCGGCCGGATCGTCATGGGCACTGTGCGCGTGCGCTGGTGCCGGCCGCAGTCGTACTACGACCAGGATGCGTGGCGCGGCACCTGGGCGCTCGACGGCGGCGTGCTCACCAACCAGGCGAGTCACCACGTCGACATGCTCGAGTGGATGCTCGGCGACGTCGAGAGCGTGTTCGCGATGAGTCGCACGGCGCTGGTCGACATCGAAGCGGAAGACACGGCTGCCGTCGTGCTGCGCTTCGCGAGCGGCGCGCTCGGCGTGATCGAGGCGACGACTGCCACGCGGCCGCGCGACATCGAAGGCTCGCTGTCCATCCTCGGCGAAGGCGGCACGGTCGTGGTCGGCGGCTTCGCGATGAACAAGATGGAAGTGTGGAATTTCGTCGACAAGCAAGCGGGCGACGACGAGGTGATGCAGAAGTATTCGGTCAATCCGCCGAACGTCTACGGCTTCGGTCACCAGGCGTACTACGAGCACGTCGTCGACTGTATCCGCGGCGACCAGCAGCACCTGGTCGACGGCCTGGAAGGACGCAAGAGCCTGGAGCTGATCTCCGCCATCTACGAATCGGTCGAATCGCGGCGCGAAGTGTCGTTGCGTTTCCGCCCGACGCACTGCCGGCTGGGCCTGACCAATGGCTGAGCCGCGGCGCCGCAGCGCAGGGATCGTGGATGTGGCGTTCGGCGAGCGCGTCACCGTCGTCGAGCCGGCCAACCTGTACGGTTGCCGCATCGGCGACGATTGCTTCATCGGCCCCTTCGTCGAGATCCAGCGCGACGTGAGCATCGGGCCACGTACGCGCATCCAGTCGCACTCGTTCATCTGCGAGCTGGTGACGATCGGCGCCGACTGCGTCGTCGCGCACGGCGTCATGTTCATCAACGACACGTACCGCACCGGCGGTCCGGCGCGCGGCGATCGCACCCAGTGGCGTGCCACGCGCATCGCCGATCGCGTCTCGATTGGCTCGAACGCGACCATCCTGCCGGTGTCCATTTGCAGCGACGTGGTGATCGGCGCCGGTGCCGTCGTTACGCGCGACATCGTCGAGCCCGGCATCTATGCGGGCAATCCCGCGCGCAAGAAGCGAGGAGTCAAGTGATCAAGTTCCTGGACCTGCACGCCCAATACCTGAGCATCCGCGAGGAGCTCGATGCGGCGATCGCCGGCGTGATCCGCGAGTCGGCGTTCATCAGCGGACCTCCCGCAGCGCGCTTCGAGCAGGCATTTGCGGCCTACCAGCAGGTCGAGCATTGCATTGGCGTCGCCAACGGCACCGACGCCATCGAGATCGTGCTCGAAGCGCTGCAGCTGCCGGCCGGCGGCGAGGTCATCGTGCCGGCGAATTCATTCATTGCGAGCTCCGAGGCGGTGACGCGCGCCGGGTTGCGAGTCGTGTTCGCGGACGTCGAGCGCGGCACCTACAACCTCGATCCCGCAGACGTCGAACGGCGGATCACGGCGAACACCGTCGCCATCCTGGCCGTGCACCTGTACGGTCAGCCGTGCGACTTGAACGCGCTGAGCGAGCTCGCGCGCCGGCGCAAGGTGGCGCTCATCGAGGATTGCGCGCAGGCGCACGGTGCCGAGTTTCGCGGTCGGCGCGTCGGCACGTTCGGCGTTGCCGGCACTTTCAGCTTCTATCCTGGCAAGAACCTCGGCGCCTATGGCGACGCCGGCGCGATCGTGACCGGCGACGCGGCGCTCGCGAAGCGCTGCCGGATGATCGCCAATCACGGCCGGGTCGATAAATACGATCACCAGTTCGAAGGCCGCAACAGCCGCCTCGACGGCCTGCAGGGAGCGGTGCTCGAAGTGAAGTTGCGGCATCTCGATCGCTGGCTGCAACGACGGATCGAGGTCGCTGCGCGATATCGCCGCGGACTCGCGCAGGTCAGCCAGCTGATCCTGCCGCAGCAGCGTGACGATGTGCGGCACGTGTATCACTTGTTCGTCATCCGCTGCGCCCAGCGCGACGCGCTCGCTGCGCACTTGAATGCGTGCGGCATTCAGACCGGCGTGCACTATCCGATCGCGTTGCCCCGGCTGCAGGCGTACGCGCACTTCGGGCAGGCGGACGCGCCGCTGTTCGCCAATACCCTGGGTCCGCAGCTGTTGAGCTTGCCGATGGGCGAGCACCTGTCCGACGCCGATGTCGACAGCGTATGCCGCGCGATTGCCGAGTTCCGCGGCTGGGCGGGGCAGTGACGCGATTCGTTTTCCTGACGAAGACGCGCTGGGAGGAGCCGCCCCGCATCCGGCATCAGCTGGCGCAGCTGCTGGCGTCCGCCGGACACGAGGTCTGTTTCTTCGAGAAGCCCGCGCCGCCCTGGCGTGGCTTGCCCGCACCGCGCACTGGCGCGCCGGGCATCACCGTGGCTCGCCATCACGAGCTGATCCATCACAAGTTGAGGCTGCTGCCGCTGGCGCACCAGCTCAACGCGGCCGTTGTTGTCAGCTCGTTGCGCGCCGCTGCGCGGCGCGGTGTCTTCGGCAAGGACGCGGTGGTGGTGAACTTCAACTACGACTACTGCTTCCTGCGCCGCGTGTTTCCCGGCCAACGCCTGATCACGATGATCAACGACGACTTCGTCTCGACGGCGCTGTTCGGCATCGAGGCACCGCTGCGCTGGGCGCTGGCGCGCACGTGTCGCGACAGCGATCGCGTGCTGACCGTATCTGCGCCGCTGCAGGAGCAGCTCGCGCCGTATTGCCGCGCCGAGCTCTTCCTGCCGTGGGCCGACCAGCCGTACGCAGCACCGGATGCCGGCGCGTCGCGCGACACGCTGCTGTTCTGGGGATTCATCAACAACAAGGTGGATTTCGCGCTGCTGCGAGCGATGTCCGAGCAGTTCGCCGGTACGCGGCCGAACCTGAAGCTGATGCTGGTCGGGCCGGTGGAGCAGGGTGTCGACGAGCAGCTCAGCGCGCTGCGCGCGCGCGGCAACGTCGAGGTGCTGCCGGCAACGTCGCTCGACCGCCTGCCATTGGGGCGAGTGCTCGCGGGGCTCATTCCTTATCGCGCCGGCGTCGCGGAAATCGAGGCCATCGCCCTGCCGAACAAGGCGCTGCAGCTGCTCGCTCGCGGACTGCCGCTGCTCATCGCCGGCATGCCGCGCTTCATTCGCGAGCCGTTCGTCTTCAGGCTCGATGATGGTCCGGTCGCAGCCGTGCTCGACCGCGTCGCGGCGCGCTTCGGCGACTTGCAGACGGACATTCGCGAGTTCGTGGCCGCCAACTGCGAGCGGGCGCGGCTGACGCAGTTCCTGCAGCTCGCGGCCTGACGGCGATGTGCGGCATCGTCGGATTTCAGGGCACCTTCCCGCGCGAGCTACTGTCCGCGATGAGCGGCGCCGTGGCCCACCGCGGGCCCGACGGGCAGGGCGAGTGCGTGCTGAGCGACGCGGGCACCACGCCGACCGGGCTGGGACATCGCCGTCTCGCGATCATCGATCTGAGCGACGCCGGCATCCAGCCGATGACTGTGTTGCCGGACGCAGGCGGCGGCATGCAGGCCGGGCTGACGCTGATCTTCAACGGCGAGATCTACAACTACCGCGAGCTGCGCGAGGAGCTGATCCGCGACGGGCATCGCTTCACGACGGCGACCGATTCGGAAGTGCTGCTGCATCTGTACGAGCGCGACGGCTTCGCCATGCTCGACCGGATCAACGGCATGTTCGCGTTCGCGCTGCACGATGCCCGTCCGCAGGGGCGCCCGCAGGGCATGGAGCGGGGCGGCTTGTTCCTGGCGCGCGATCACCTCGGCGTGAAGCCGTTGTACTACGCGGAGGTGCCAGACGGATTGCTGTTCGCGTCGGAGATCAAGGCGCTGCTGTGCTACGACAAGCTGGACCGCTCGGTCGATCCGACAGCGCTGCATCAGATGCTCGCGTACCTGTGGACGCCCGCTCCGCGCACGATGCTGTCGAGCGTACGCAAGCTGGAGCCAGGCACCGCGCTGGTCGTCTACGGCGGACGCGTTCGCAAGCATTGGCAGTACTACACGATTCCTTACAACGGACACACGGATTCGCGCCGCGAGTCCGAGCTGAGTGCCGAGCTCGCTGAGCGCCTCGAGACCGCAGTTCGCCGGCAACTGGTCGCGGACGTTCCCGTCGGCGCGTTCCTGTCCGGCGGTCTCGACTCGAGCGCGGTGGTCGCGATGATGCGGCGGGCGTGGCCCGACCGCCGCATCGCCGCCTTTTCGATCGGGTTCGGCGACGACAGCGACGTCGAGGGCAATCCCGCCGATCTGCCGTACGCGCGCCGCGTCGCGCGCCATCTGGACGTCGACCTGCACGAAGTGCGGATGGATCCGAGCGCGATCGACCGGCTGGAGGAGATGGTTGCACTGCTGGATGAGCCGCAGGCGGATCCGGCGCCGATCAATGCTCTGATGATCGCGGAGCGTGCGCGTGCGATGGGGATTCCGGTGCTGCTCTCCGGCGCGGGGGGTGACGATCTGTTCAGCGGCTATCGACGCCACTGGGCGCTCATGTTCGAGCAGAAGTGGGCCTGGTTACCGCAAGGCGTGCGCGGCTCGTTGCAGAAGGTCGCGCAGGATGCGGCCAGCGGCGCCGGCGGACTGCAATCGAACGTGGCGATGCGTCGTGCGGCGAAGATGTTCGCGTATGCGGCGGAGCCGGCGCAGCGCCGCATGATCAGTTATTTCTGGTGGAGCACCGAGCGGCTGCGTCGCTCGCTGTATACGCCGCAGTTCGCCGCGCTGACGCGGGACCTGGACACACAGCAGCCGCTGCTCGACAGCCTGCGCAACATTCCCAGCGAGCGGGATCCGCTGCAGCAGATGCTGTACCTGGAGGCGCGCCACTTCCTGGCCGATCACAATCTCAACTACGC